>Ga0207416_1000705_pt1 | contig 52776 bp, 46 predicted proteins | sample PaiPotPPM11metaG_FD_184107 | JGI IMG/M metagenome (GOLD analysis project Ga0207416, IMG submission 184107) | Iron sulfur acid spring bacterial and archeal communities from Banff, Canada, to study Microbial Dark Matter (Phase II) - Paint Pots PPM... ... | reverse complement strand
CCGCCACATCACCGGCGCGCCCATCAAGTTCCTCGGCACCGGCGAAAAGCCCGACGCCTTCGAGCCCTTCCACCCCGACCGCATCGTCGGCCGCATCATGGGCATGGGCGACATCGCCACCCTGCTCGAGCACGCCGAAGCCAAACTCGACCGCGGCAAAGCCGAGCAGTTCGCCAAGAAAGCTCTCTCCGGTGACGGCTTCTCCCTCGACGACTTCCGCGAGCAGCTGCGACAAATAAAAAAGATGGGCTCCATGAAGTCCATCCTCAAGATGCTCCCCTCCGTCGGCCCCTTCGCCGGCATGCAGCAGGCCGTCGAGAACGTCGACGAAGGCCAGTTCGCCCGCGTCGAAAACATCATCAACTCCATGACCGCCAAGGAGCGTCACGACCACGAGATCATCAACGGCAGCCGCCGCAAGCGCATCGCCCGCGGCTCCGGCACCACCGTCCAGGACGTCAACAACCTCCTCCGCCAGTACGCCCAGATGCGCAAAATGTTCAAGACCATGGGCAGCGGCGGCGGCCTCAAAGCCCAGCAACGCCTCATGTCCCAAATGCAATCCCGCCAAAAATTCGGCCGGTAGCCATACACCGAGCTCACGAAGACTCGCCGCGATGTGGCTGACTACGCTATAACTTCCAAATGATCGAATCCATTACGTTTGATCGGCTTAGCGCCACGCAGTTCGAAGAATTCATTTTCGAGCTACTGCCCAAGATCGGATACGTTAACGTAGATTGGCGAAAAGGCACTGGTCTTAAGTCGAGCCCCTCGGACAGGGGACGAGATATAGTTGCCGAACTCCCACGAGAAGAACCCGACGGAACTCAGTACAACGAAAAGTGGTTCGTTGATTGTAAGCACTACAAAAAGGGCGTCCCTCCCACTGAACTGTCGAATTTGCTTACCTGGAGTGAAGCTGAACGACCCAGCGTTGCGCTCTTCGCTGTTTCAAACTTCCTATCCAATCCGTCGAAGGACTACCTTGAGCAGTATCTGAAAAACAACAGGCCCCCATTCAATATCCGTCATTGGGAACTCCCAAAATTGCAAAAGCTCTCTGCGCGTAAACACGGACTGCTGAGGAAGTTTGAACTAGTGGGACCAACCCTAAGATCTGTAAGACAGATTCAGTCTGCCGAGGATGAGTTCTTCAGCCGTGTTTGGTACGACCGAAGCATCATGTTCGACTCAGTCCCGGAGGAGCAAAAGAAGCCTACGCCGGCGGACATCATCGCGGGAATGATGAAAGCTCGTGCCAAGGTGGAGGCCAAGCTAGGCAAGGAGAATCTCGGGCCATACAACGATTTTGAGTGGGGGGATGATCAACGGCAAATTATCTGCCCTACGTTGGGTACTTGGTGACGAGTGGGATTTCCTCGATACCTGACAACCTCGGCGGCAGCCGCTAAGTTCCATGGACTGGGTGCACAGCCCCAAAGTATGCACGCCTGATGCATTTGGCTGTCACCGCGATGCCCGGTCTGTTATAACCGGAATTGCTCCCGATCCCTTGCTTGTGAGGCGCGCGATGCCTAGGGCTGTTCAAATTGCGCTGGTTGTGACTTTACTTACGAGTTCTTGCTTTGCAAAGAAGGATGAACCCGTATGGCTTACTGGGAAGATTCTCGACACTAACCAAGTCCGTCGCTACGCAGGCACCGTGAGTACCGCCTCTGCATCAGCGACCTCCTATGGAAATTCTGCATCTGGAAGTGCTTCCGGGAGCGAGGCGGCCATTTATCACGTGTACGACACGCTTGTCGTAGAGGGGGCCGACTACGTTTATTTCACCTCGGAAAGGCTTCACTGGCGCTGGTCAAAGGGCGCCAACGTGGCGGTTAACGCAGAGATAAAGTACTACGTGGATGGAAGAAAGCTTCACATCCTTGATCAAGATGGCAAAGAGCATACAGTCGCGATCACCAAGACAATCAAGAGAGAAGACCCACCTGAGGTCAGCCAGGATACTAAATCCACATCGATCGCCGTAGTAGGGACAGGTATTCCAGTGACGGTTTCTTCGACCCCGCCTGGTGCCGATATTGAGGTCGACGGGGCATTTGTGGGGAGCACGCCTTCCACAATCTCGGTCGTCCCAGGCAAGCATTCCATCCTTGTCAAGAAGAGGGGCTACACCGATTGGAGCCGGAGCATAAGCGTTGCGAGCGGAAACATTAATATCGCTGCCGAACTAGAGATCGCACACTAGGGGACGGGTGGCTCGGGTGCCCCATCCTTCGCGTTCATTGCGAAGGGTGGGATGTAAACCGCTCATATCTCCCTATTCTCGATATCGCAAAAAAGGTATAATCAATCCATGTCATGGTCTGTTGAGTTCCTCGACCAGGACGTGCAGTCCTCGCTCGATGCGCTTCCTCTCGATATGCGTGCCAGCTTCCAGCGCATCGTCGAACTGATCCAATCTCACGGACTCGAACGTGTCCGCGAGCCTTACGTCAAACACCTCGAAGGCCCGTTGTGGGAGATGCGTATGAAAGGCAGAAACGGGATTGCTCGTGCCGCATACGTAACCGCAATCGGCAAGAGGATCGTCGTCGTCCACGTCTTCACCAAGAAAACGCAAAAAACTCCACGGCGGGAGATCGAAATCGCCCTGAAGCGAGCAAAGGAGGTCCAATGAAGCGCAAATTCATCCCCATATCCGAGTCGTTCGCGAAGTGGAAAAAGGACCCCGCCTACACCGCCGCCTACGCCGCGCTCGAAGGCGAGTTCGCACTCGCATCCTCCCTCATCAAGGCCCGCACCGAAGCCGACATGACCCAGGAACAGGTCGCCAAAGCCATGGGAACGACCCAGGCCGTCGTCGCCCGTCTTGAGAGCGGCAAAGTTCTCCCATCCACCCGCACCCTGGAGCGTTTCGCCAAAGCGACCCGCTCCCGTCTGCGCATCACCTTCGAGCCCCACCGCAAAGCTGCGCGCTGACGGCGGCGCATGGCCCAAACTAGGGTGCGGTGTTCCAGCCGCACGCCTTCAGTGCGGACGAGTGGGGAGCACAATCCTGACCCGCCACGCAGTATGCTCAGGACCTCCCCAACCCACCCTGAACTAAAATCCCAACCATGGCCCATCAAGTCGAGGTCAAATCTCTCCCCGCGCAGTCCATTGAGGCAGTCCGCGGCCGCGCAACCATGGCCACCCTTCCCGCAAACATTCGCGCCCTCTTCGACCAGCTTTACGCCACTCCCAAGCCAGGCCGCGGCCTCAACATCGTCTTCTACCCCGGCAGCGTCGACGCCGAGTTCGAGATCGCCTGTGGCGTGCTGGTGGAGCACGGCGGCAACGCGGCCACGCCCGCAGGCACGGTCGCCACGACCGTCCACATCGGCCCCTACAACCAGATGCAGCCCGCCCACCATGCCATCCACCAGTGGGCCCGGGACAACAACCGCCGCATCGCCGGTCCATCCTGGGAGATCTACGGCCACTGGACCGATGACCCCACCCGCCTGCGCACCGACATCTTTTACCTTCTCGCCTGACCCCAAGTCGGGTGCCCTATGTCTCGCTCTTGAGACATGGCATCAGAATCCTACTTACCCCACCATTCGGGCTCCGCCAATCCTCTCTCGCCGGCGCTACAATGGCCCACCCCCGGGGATTCACAATTCAATTCTCAGAAAGAGAGACTGTACCCATCATGCTCGGAGATCTGATTGGCGAAACAAAAGGCAAACGACTTGTCCGCAGGGTCATCTCCATCGACCCTCCAACTGCAGAAGTGTCCTTCGAAGATGCAGGCCTGATCTTCGGCATCCCCACCTCAGGCATGGGAACGTACACCTCCGTCGTCCGTCCTGACGGCTCCATCCTCGGCCACGGACAAGGCATCACCATGACCCAGGACGGCGAGGGCATCACCTGGACCGGAACCGGCATCGGCAAATTCGGCCCCGGCGGTTCCGTCAGCTACCGCGGCATGCTCTTCTTCCAGACGCCGTCGCAAAAGCTCGCCCGCATCAACAACGCCTGTGGAGCCTTCGAATACGAAGTCGATCCCGCCGGCAACACCGTCTCCAAAATGTGGGAGTGGAAGTAGCTCAGGCAATCGGGTGCCCCATGGCCTGAGCTTGTCGAAGGGTTCGACGAAGTCGACCATGGGGTTACTCTCAAAGCCGACAGCTGACAGCCGATAGCTGACAGCCGGAAACCAAAAATCCGTACAACCACGAAAGCCCATCGGGCCAATCTCCCTTAAACTAGGAACAACGAAGATCCACCAAGCCGAACCGAGGAGAGAGGCATGAACCAACCCATCACCGCCCCCAGAACCATCCTTCTCCTCATCTGCGCTCTCTGTTCTGCCGCCCTCTCGTCGCAAGCTCAGAAGCCGGAGTCAGGCGTCACCCTCATCTCCGACGCGAAAACCGGCACAATCCTGGTTCGCGCAAAGTTGAACCAGCAGCCAGTCACCCTGATCCTCGACACCGGCGCCAGCCACTCCATCTTCGACGCCCGCGCATTCGGCATCTCGCCGGACCAGTTGCAGATGGCACGGATGAAGAGCCGGGGCCTGGGCCTCGATGCCGACGTGGTATGGCAGACCGCGGACTTCCAGTTTGCCGACTTCCAATGGGACCAGAAGCCCATCGAAATCGCCGACCTCAGCGCGCTCTCGAAAATCTACAAGCGCACTATCGACGGCATCCTCGGCCAGGATGTCTTGCGAACCTTCTCCAGCGTGCAGATCAACTACACGGGCGGCTGCGTCATGCTGCAGCGTTGAAGAGACGGTGAGTTTCGTACCCCTTTTCCCACCGCCATCGCTTGACACGCCTTATAAAATAGAACTAAGGGGGAGTTTTGTCGTGCGCTCGCGCAGGACCTCCACGCCGAAAATCCCACAGGGGAGAGACACATACGAATCAACCAAATCAAATTTGAATCCAGGTTCAAATCTAAGCCCTTATCTGGGAATATTTTGGAATCAAAACCGGGGGGAGGGGGGGGCAGGTGCTCCTAACGCCCTCAGCAAACGAGCCACCAACACCTCGCCTGCCTCCGAATTCAGTGGCGTTGCTCCGCACACGGGGTATACTCTCATTCATTCCGGGGACGCGATCCCGGTGCTCGACGAACGGTCCCTGCGGGAGTGGTTATGAAGTTACTTGCCCTTGGACTTTGCATCTCGTGCAGTCTTCTCGCCTCTCAGTCCAGTGCCGCGACAGAAATCTCTCTGCGCGCCGGCACTGCTGTTTCTGTAAGGCTGGCCGACGCCATCGACTCCGACCACGACCCCTTCGGCAAGCAGTACGCCGCATCCATCCTGGAACCGGTCTATATAGTTGGCGGTCAAACCATCGCCGCGGGCTCTCCCGCGACCGTGGTTCTCATCCACACCAACACAGGCTGGCTCACGCAACTCACCATCGTCACCGTCAATGGCCAACGATTCCAGGTCGCTTCCGGCGCAGGCACCCTCCTCGGGCAACAGGGAAATAGACCCTCTCCGTCGTCCGGTTTCCTTGGGCAACTTACCGGCAGTTCTGCAAGCACACCCGCTGTGGATCAGCGAATTCTGCTGCCTCCCGCCACCGAGCTTCGCTTCCTTTTGATGGGAAGCGCCACGCCTGCCCGGCCCGTAGCAGTCCCTCCACGTCCGCGGACTTCCGCGCGCATCGAGGCATCGTCATCGTCCAGCCCGTCGAGTTCGCCCTCCGTTGCGCCCACGTCCCGTGCAGCCTCGCAACTCCAGCAGCGCATCGCCTACCTCTGCCGCGCCACCGACACGACCGATCGCTCCGTTCCCATCTCTTATTACGTTGCAGACGTCTTTGAGACCTCCGATAATGCGTCCTTAGTCGAGCGACGCTGGCGCCAATACCTCGTCGCGACTTACCCCTACCGCTTCGCCCACAACCCCAACGCAACCGCCCAGTGCACCCGCATGACAGATGTGGTCTTCGACCGCAGCAAGCTGGAAGAGCAGTTGAAGTCGCAGAACGCGGAGATCGTCGAAACCCGCTGGCACTACACCCTCGGCCCACCGCCCCCGGCGACTGCCGCTCCCGCGGCCACTCCCCACCCGTAATCGCAGTTCAAGCTGGATACCCGAGACCTCACCCGCCGGGGCCGAATCCACAAGCCCCGGCGAGTCCCCATTTCGTCTACCCGCGCGGAGCCGTCTTCGCCGCTTGACGTACCTGGTGCGGATGCTCGCGCTGGTGCCGCGCCACCGCCTTGGCGATCTCTTCCGCCGTCAGGTGTGCTTGCTCCGTTGAGTGCAACACGTCGCTCTTCGAGGGATTGGTTGCAGGGGTAGTTGCTGGAATCGGCATTAAGTCCTCCACAGGGATGTGTCCCTGGTCTGTCAGCGGATCAATGCAGACGCTTTGGTCGAGAGGGAACCGGGCTCGCAGGAAGCGGCATTCTTTCAGCCCTTCACGTGCCGGTTACGGTCAGGCCAATCGAGCGGAACAGCGCACGCACGATCAAGCGTTGACAGCAACAGTATACGCCTTCCCGCGGGAGTCGGACTCACTCCGAGTATCATGGTCGCACGCCGAAAGGTACCCATCATCCTTCCATCCCGCGCCAATCCGAAGGGTTTTCTCGCCGCCCTGATCCTCGCACTCGCGATGCCTCTCTCCGCGCTTGCCGCCCCGCACACGGACGTCACCATCCGCGGCGACGCCTTCTACCTCAATGGCCAACCCACCTACGCCGCCCACAGTTGGCAGGGCCACTCCATCGAGGGCCTGCTGTTCAACGCCCGCCTGGTGCAGGGAATCTGGGACGACCTCAACCCCGACACCGTCGCCAACTGGGCCTATCCCGACACCCACCGTTGGGACCCCGACCGCAACACCTCCGGGTTCATCGCCGCCATGCCCGACTGGCGCCGCCACGGCCTCCTCGCATTCACTCTCAACCTGCAAGGCGGCTCGCCCTACGGCTACTCGAAAGCCGGCCAGCCGTGGGAGAACTCCGCCTTCGCCCCCGACGGATCTCTCCGCCCCGCCTACATGGCGCGTCTCACCCGCATCCTCGATCGCGCCGACTCGCTCGGCATGGTCGTCATCGTCGGCTACTTCTACGTCGCGCAGGAGCGCCGCTTCATCGACGAAGCCGCCGTCCTCCGCGCTTCCGACAACGCTACCCGCTGGCTGCTTTCCCACAACTACCGCAACGTCCTCGTCGAAATCGCCAACGAAAGCGGCACCCGCTTCCAGCAGCATGCGATCCTTCATCCCGACCACATTGCCGAGCTCATCACCCGCACTCGGGCCATCACCCTTCACGGCCGCCGCCTGCTCGTCGGCACATCCTTCGGCGGTGGTGTTCTTCCGCCCGCGTCCGTCGTCACCGCATCGGACTTCATCCTCATCCACGGCAATGGCGTCTCCGACCCCGGCAAGAGCGCACAGATGGTCCGCGACACCCGCGCCATTCCCGGCTACACACCCAAGCCAATCCTCTTCAACGAAGACGACCACTTCGCCTTCGACCAGCCCCTCAACAATATGACGGCCGCCCTCGCCGAGCACGCTTCCTGGGGATACTTCGACTACCGCATGGCCGGCGAAGGCCCCGCCGACGGTTTCCAGAGCGTTCCCGTCGACTGGACCATCGACAGCCCCCGCAAAATCGCCTTCTTCCATCTCCTCGCCGAAATCACCGGCTCAACCCCATAGTCAGCCGCCCGAACGTTAATGCGGCTTCGTCCCATGAGTGGGGTTAGCCCGCCGCCTGCCGCATCCACTCCGTCATCACGTCGTGTCCCACCAGCCCCGCCTGCTGCCGAACTGCCTTCCCACCCGCAAACACCATGAAGTTCGGAATCCCCTGCACGCGATACCGCGCTGCCAGCTCCGGCTCTGCTTCCGTATCCACCTTCAACACCACGCCGCGCCCGGCCACTTCCTTCGCCGTCTTCGCCACTTCTGGAGCGGCCATCCGGCACGGTCCGCACCATGCCGCCCAGAAGTCCACCAGCACCGGCACCTTTGCGCTCTGCACAATCTCGTCGAACTCCGCTGTTGTTACCGGCACCGGCTCGTCCACCGGCCCCAACTCCGCCTTGCACGCGCCGCATCGCCCCGTATCCGCCAGGTGTCCCGCGCCCGTCCGATTCTTCTGCCCACACTGCTTACACGTTCTGATGACTCCCATCGTTCCTCCATCCATCCTGCGGGCTTGAGGGCCCGCGCCAAAGTAGGCAGCTTACACCGCGCCAGTCCGGTAACATTGGACGCGCATCCACTCCCTTAGATTCATTTGCCGCCTGTCTGCGGCACCGTGCAAACCGCATACCATGAACATGCCATCCAATCTATGGAGAATCCCGTGGAACACAACCTGGATCAGACCCTCGCCCTGCTCGCCCGTACTCCTGCGACCCTCGACGCTCTCCTGCGCGAACTCCCCGAACCCTGGACCACGCAGAACGAAGGCGGTACGACGTTCACTCCCTACGATGTCATCGGCCACCTCAACCACTGCGAGCGAGTGGACTGGATGCCGCGCGCCCGAATGATCCTGGAGCGCGGTGAGTCGCGCTCCTTCGAACCCCTCGACCGCCGAGCCCAGGACCGTGAAAGTGCAGGGAAGTCCCTCGCCCAGCTGCTCGACGAGTTCGCCGATCTCCGCGCCGCCAACCTCCGCGATCTTCGCGCCCTCAACCTCGCGCCGCAGCAACTAGCCCTCATGGGAACCCATCCCGCGTTCGGCCCCGTCACTCTCGCCCAGCTCCTCGCCGCGTGGGCCGTCCACGACCTCACCCACATCCACCAGATCTCCCGCACCCTGGCCCATCAATACCGCGAAGCCGTCGGCCCCTGGACCGCCTACCTCGGCGTCCTCCAATGTGCGGGCCACAGCGCCTGAATTTTCCCCGGCTTTCGGCATGTCAAGCCCATGTCCTCGCAAATAGCGCCAATACAACCTTTTGTGGCCAGATCAGGAGTACAGAGGAGTTATGCTCCACCTGCTATCCTTAAATTAGAGTCAAAAGGAAAAAAAAGCCCGGCCTCCGCGCCGGGCTTCTCCCTTTGATTCAGATACTTAGAATCAAGATCCGAATCAAAGTCATATCAAGTCAAGATCTAAGTCCTTATCCCGACGTATTTTAGTATCAAAGATAGGGGGAGGGGAGGGGGGTGCATGTCCCAGCTAGAACGGCCGAAAACCTGGCCCGCCCAGCACTTCAACTTCGTCGGGCGTAATCGCCGCCGCTTCCAGGTCCGCCAGAATGCTTGCCAGAGTCGACTGCCCGTCACGGAACGTGAACAACTCGCGGCGATCGGCCTCTGACATCAGTCCATCGCGCCAATCCCGGCGTAATCCGCCCCGGGCGCGCGAATAAGCCTGTGCCGTCAGCGGTTCAAGAATCCACATGAAGTTACGGTCCGAAGTTGCTGGAACCGCCGCAAATGCCAATTTGAACGTTCGTTGCATAAGTCGGGATAATAAACACATCGGATGACGATGCGATATACGACTTAGGTGAAATCTGAGTACCAATTTATGTACCCCTCGCTCATCTCGACCGTGCCAGCAACTGGACCAACCGAATCCGGCACCGGTTGTACGCCGCTGGACCGCGCTGCTCCTTCGTATTCCGGCACGCGGTCTCAATCTGGCTGCGGTCCGTCTCGCCGAGGGCCGTCAGGTCCGGCCGCGCCGGATCGGCTGCAAACGCCGCCATCTGCTCCCGCAGGCAGCGATTGAAGCCGGAGTCGCCGCCACCGCGTTTCGCCGTAGCGCACGTGCTTTCGATCGACTCGTGCTCCGCCTGATCGAGCGCACTGAGGTCCGGCGCGCCTGCCGCATTCGTCATCAGGCCAAGCTGCGCCTCGACGCACCTTTGGTGAGCCGCCGAATCCGCCTGCTGCGCCGCACACGCCTCATCCAGTTGCGCGGTCTGCGCCTCCGACAACGCCGTCACGTGAAATGGCTCGATACCCGCCTGCCTCGGCTGTCCGGAACCCGAACTCGACGCCGCGGCAGACGGGGCCGACGGCACGTCCTGCGCCTGGGCCGCCGCCGGCGGTTCCGGCGTTTCGAAACTCCGGAGCCTCCTTACGACCTTGAGGACAACGAACCCGAGGATAACCAGCAGAAGAACCGCCAGCGAGCGCGCTACCCAAAGCCCCGCTGTTGTAATGCTCCTCGAACGAGTCGGCCGAACTCGCACGGCCGCAGGCGAACCGCCGGATCCAGCCGCCTCGCCCGAGTCGCTTCGCAGCACCATGTAGGCCTGGTTGATCTGCTTCAGCTTCTCCTCAGCCTTCGCCCGCAATCGAGCGTCGCTCCCGAAACGGTCCGGGTGCCACACCTTCACCAAATCTCGATGTGCTGCTTTGATCTCTGCAGGAGTTGCGCCGGCCGCCAGCCCCAACACCTCAAGTGCCTCGCGTACCAGCAAACGTCTCCCCGTTCCTCCGACAGGCGTCGGTCGCGGACCTTTCCGCTCACCGCATCATAAACTGCCGCCCAAACGCCAGAAATCCCATCCCCCGCAACTGCGAGAGATGGGATCTCCGACAACCTTGAACGAAAGCTTACCGGTGTCCGCCGCCACCACCGCCGTGGAAGCCTCCGCCACCACCGCCGCCGTGGAATCCGCCACCGCCGCCACCACCACGGAATCCGCCGCCGCTGACTGCTGCCCGGCCGCCACTATAGCCGCCGCGTTCACCGCCGCCAACGTACCCACGTGCTCCACCGGCATATCCGCCACGGCCAGCATAGCCGTATCCGCCGCGTCCAACTGCGTACCCGCCGCGGCCATAGCCATAACCGCCACGATATCCAATTCCGATTCCGCGGCCATAGTATCCGCGGCCATACCACGGTCCGGCGCCGATGAAGAACCCGCCGTCAAACCAGCCCGGCCCATAGAAGCCATAAGGCGCGCAGGCGTACGGAGCGTAGTCATAGTAGCCATACGCGCAAGCCGGCGGTCCATACGCAACCGGCGGTCCATATCCATAGCCACCCACGCCAATCCCTACCGCAACCTGCGCGTGAGAATACGCTGCGGGAACAAGCAAGACCGCGAGCAGCAGAGCCAAAACCTTGACATACCGCATTGTGCAACCTCCTGGGCAGAAACGGGGCCAAACGCTCACGCACATGCCCTGAGTATAAGAACCCCAAATACTCGAAAACGTTGCTATGATCCGCCTTTCCGGCAACCATTCGCAAGTGCTTCTTTTCAGGCAAAAAAGAACGCTCACCCCAGGTTCGAGGTGAGCGTTCTTGACTCCGGTCATTCGCGGTCGGTTAGCGTCGGCCGCCGCCACCACCACCGTGGAATCCGCCGCCACCACCGCCGTGGAATCCACCATCGCCTCCGCCGTGGAAGCCGCCGCCAGTGTATCCGTGCCCAACTGGAGAATGCTCCCCACCGAACGAACCTCCGCGATAGCCATAGCCGCCACGGTATCCATAGCCGCCATGGTAGTAGCCGCCGCGGAATCCGTAACCCGGATAGATGAATCCGCCGCCATACAGGTAATACGGCGAATAGAATCCATAGCCGAACGGGCTCCAGAAGAGACCGTCGCCGGGCAGCCAGGTGTAGCCGTAGAGCGCCGGATCCCAGAACCAGCCGGCATAGGCGCCCGGGGCTCCCGCGTACTCCTCAGCCAGATTCAGATTCGCCTGGCCGAGATAGTCTGCGCGCAACTTGCTCCAGCTATACAAGGGATCGTTGCTGGCCACCTGTTCGCCGTTGAAGCCCTGCGATTTGGCCGGTTCGCCGTTGATCGCGAGTTCGTGGTGCGCTTTCACCTTGATCCATTTGCCGGAGTTCTGCGCGGGCGAAACCACAGCCTCGCCGTCAAACACCCGCATCTGGTTGGCGTTCGCGTCGAACTCGTAGAGGCCGCTCTTCAGCATCTTTGTCTGCGCCGGTCCCTGATCGACGAGCAGATCGTTCTGCTGGTAAAGCTGGTCGACTTCGACCTCGGCCGTTCCGCGGTCGAGTTGAACTTCGGTTTTCGTCAGATCAGGGGAGACCATCGTCACCGCGCTGTTATCCCCTAGGCGAAGAAACACACCCGGCGTCAGCAGCACTTCCACTTTGCCGTTCTGCGTGGCAACGGTCTGGCCCGGTGCGATCTCCGAATGTCCGACGGATTGCGAGGTCAACGTTTGATCGTTCAGGGTCGCCTGACCCTCCACATAATTGATTGTCCCGGGACGCGCGTTGTTCGTGTTTTGTGCAAGTGCAGCAGGCACGAAAAGACTCGTGGCCAGGGAAAGCAGAAGCGTCGCTTTCAACCTTGGCATTTTCTTTACCTCCGCTTAGTTAGATGTGCAAGGAGGCAAAAGGTACCATGTCGCGCGGCCAGCCTATGCGACGAAAACCATGATGAATACTGGGAATTTGATGATTAAACCCGGCTTCGGAAGATTAGTTGCGGTGGTCTTCGCGCTCGAAGAGAGCAGCGAAAAAACCGTCGCAGCCATGCACTCCGGGCAGTGTGCGCAGCGCATCGTCCTTCACCGCCGAACCCAGCAACAGCGCGCTGGCTTCCCGAGGAAGCACTTCCGCGTCGGCAAGCCCAGCGATCAGTGGCGCAACCGAAATTCGCCGCAGACCCATCTCAGCCGCCACTGCTTCCACGACGCGCTCATTTTCCTCCGGCTCCAGCGAGCACGTCGAGTACACCAGCCGGCCGCCCGGCGCCAGCCGCCGCAGCGCTCCACTGAGGATCGCGCGCTGCCGCGCAGCCTGCCGCGCTAATTCCTCCACGCGCAGCCGATGGCGAATCTCGGGATTGCGCGCGAGCGTGCCCGTCCCGCTGCACGGCACGTCGCAGAGGATCAGGTCGAACTGTGCCTCGCCCTCGGCTGTGGCAGCATCGGCGACCTCGCAACGCACGTCTTTAGCGTAGGGATAGCGTCGCAGCCGCGCCTGCATCTGCGCCAGCCTCTTCCCGCTGACATCCGACGCCACAATCTCCGCGCCCACCAGCCGCCGCGCCAGCATCAGCGTCTTGCCACCCGGAGCCGCGCAGCAGTCCCACACTCGCGCCGTGCGATCGCCTGTCGCGGGAAGGGAAGCCGCCGCAATCTCCGCGATCAGGCGCGAGCCATCGTCCATCTGGGGCAGGTCGTTCTCAGCCGTCGCGAAGATCGCACCATGGCTGGGCTCGCGCTGGTCGTACTCGCAGATCGCCAGCGCCGCCTCGCGCCCATAAGCGGCCACCCACCGCTCCACCATCCAGCGCGGGTGCCCGAGCCGTTCCGCAAACGCCGCGGGCGACTCGAAGATTCGTTCCCCGGGCTTCTGCGCCGCCGCCAACTTGCGCAGCACCGCGTTCACCATCCCGGCTGCATGCGGCTCACCGGCTGCACGGCACATCTCGACGCTTTCGTTCAAGACTGCGTGCGCGGGGATGCGATCCATGTGCAACAGTTGGAACGCGCCCATGCGCAGCGCCAGCGCCACCGGTTCCGCAAGCCTCTGATCCGGACGCGCCAGCAGCTTCGCCAAACGCGCGTCGAGCGCAATCTGCCAACGCAACACGCCCATCACCAGCGCCGTGGCGAGGTTACGATCTTCCGCAGAAAGCTCCTCCGTGCGCGGGGAGTGCAGCAACTCGTCGCTACGCCCTTTGCCTTCGCCCACCAGCATCAGAATCTCGAAGGCTGCCCTCCGCGCCGGCGTAATCTTCGCAGTCGCCTCGGCTGCAGAAGCAGTCGGGCCCGCCGAAACCGGCCGTGCTCGCGCACCCGTTCGCTTCGCCGCAGGTTTGCCGTCGCGAGGTGTCACGCTCAAGCGCCCAGCCTCTCGCCGCTGTGCAACTGATACCCACGCAGAAACTCCGCCGCGCTCATCCGCTTCTTGCCTTCCATCTGCACCTCGTCGAGCGCGATCGCCGTCCCACCGCCACAGCCGGCGACCAGCGCGTCTCCCCGCACCAGCAGCGCGCCCGCATCGAGCCCGGCCTCCGGCACGACATGCATCCGGTGCACAATCAGCTTCTTCCCCCGCAGCGAAGTATGCGCACCCGGCCAAGGTTGAAAGCCCCGCCAGCGGTCGTAGATCGAGTGCGCTGTCCGCGAAAAATCAATCGCACCATCTTCGCGCTTCAGGATCGGCGCAAGCGTCGCCAACTCGTCATTCTGCTTCTCGCCAACCAACTCGCCGCACTCCAGCTTCGCGAGCGTCTTCACCATTAACTCCGCGCCCGCCGCGGACAACGTCTCAAACACATCCACCGCGGTCTCTTCCTGCCCAATCGGCACAACGTGCGCCAGCAGCATGTCGCCCGCGTCGAGTCCCTCGTCGATCCGCATGGTTGTCACGCCGGTTACCTTATCGCCGTTCGCCACCGCCCACTGCACCGGAGCTGCCCCGCGATACTTCGGCAGCAGGGAACCGTGAAGGTTGATGTTGCCCAATGGCGGCAGGTCCAGCATCCACTTCGGAATGATGCGCCCGTAGGCCACCACGACAATCGCGTCGGGCTTCAAATCCTCCAGCAACGCGCGGAAGAATACGTTGTTCTTGATCTTTTCCGGCTGCGCAACGGGAATCTCATGCGCCAGCGCCACCTGCTTCACCGGCGGTGCGTGCATTTCCATCCCGCGCCCGGCCGCGCGATCGGGCTGCGTCACCACCAGCGCAACCTCATGCCCCGCCGCGATCACCGCCTCCAGCGTCGGCACCGCAAACTCCGGCGTCCCACAAAAAACAAGCTTCAGCACTTCGTGCCGTCCTCGACCGCTTCGCGGTGGCTTCGCTGGGCGGTGCCGGCGCCGCTGCCTAAGTCAGGTTCAGCTGTTTGGCAACTGACCACTGAGAACTGACAACCGACAACTGGTTTCATCACCACTCGCCATTCTTCTGCATCTTGCGGATCTTACGCAACGCCAACTCGCGCTTCAGCCGGCTGATGCGGTCGATGAACAGCACACCGTTCAGATGGTCGATCTCATGCAGCATCGCACGCGCCAGCAACTCTTCGCCCTCGACCTCGAACCACTCGCCGTTCTCATCCTGCGCCCGCACCTTCACTCGCGCGGCCCGCTTCACCTTCTCGCGAATGTCCGGGAGGCTCAGGCATCCTTCTTCCTCCAACTGGCTCCCTGCAGTCTCGATCACCTCGGGATTGATCAGCACCAGCTTGTCCTTCGGCTCTTTCTTGAAGCTCGTATCGATCACCGTCAGCCGCTTGGAAACATTGATCTGCGGCGCCGCGAGCCCGATGCCCTGGGCTACGTACATGCTCTCGAACATCTCCGCCACCAGCGTCTTCAACGCCTCGTCGAAGACCGTAATCGGCTCGGCCACTTTCGCCAGCACCGGGTCGGGATATTTCACTACAGAATGAATTTTCAATGCTTGCTTCGTCGTCATCTTCGTCCCCGACGCCTTCCCGTTCCGCTTCGCCACTTAGTACGCTCGAATCTGTTCGCAATAGCCCTTGTAGTTGCGTTCCATCTCGCGCAGAGAATCTCCGCCAAACTTATCGATCACCAGCCGCGCCACGGTCAGCGCGACCATTGCCTCGGCCGCAACTCCGGCGGCCGGCACCACACATACGTCGCTGCGCTCGTAGGCCGCCTTCACCGGCTCGCGCGTCGCAAAGCTCACCGACCCTAGCGGTCGGCGCAGCGTCGAGATCGGCTTCAGATACCCGCGCACCACAACGTCCTCGCCGTTTGAGATGCCGCCTTCGATCCCGCCAGCGTTATTATGCTCGCGCGAGAACTTCGTGAAGTCGCCATCCTTGCCGTCTCCCGCCGCCTCGTAGCCGATCGCGTCATGCACGGTCGAGCCCAGCGACTGCGCCGCCGTCACACCCCGGCCAATCTCCACCGCCTTCACCGCCTGCAGGCTCATCACCGACTGCGCCAGCAGCCCATCCAGCCGCTCGTCCCAGTTCGCATGCGTGCCCACGCCCGGCGGCAGCCCATGCGTGACGACCTCAAACACTCCGCCGACGGTGTCGCCGGTCCGCAGCGCGACATCGACCTCGGCCTTCATCTTCTGCTCATCCTCAGCGTCGACGCAGTTCAACAGCACCTCGTCCTTCGCCTGCAGCGCGGCAATCTCCGCCCACGTCGCCGGCCGCGAAAGCTCGGCCTTACCCACGCGGATCACGTGGCTCGCCACCTCGACGCCCAGCGACCGCAGCAGCATCTTCGCCAGTCCGCCGCACGCCACCCGAGCGGCACTCTCCCGCGCGCTCGCCCGTTCCAGCACATAGCGCGCGTCGGGAAAATCGTACTTCAGGCTGCCCGCCAGGTCCGCATGGCCTGGCCGGGGCGAGGCGACCGCCTTGTGCTTCGCCGGATCGCCCGTCTCCACCGGCAGAATCTCTTCCCAGTTCTTCCAGTCGTTGTTGGCAATCGTCATCGCCACCGGCGAACCGATCGTCTTGCCGTGGCGCACGCCGCTCAAGATGTGCGCACGGTCCTGCTCGATCCGCATGCGGCCGCCGCGTCCATAACCTTTCTGCCGCCGCCAAAGCTCGCGGTCCAGAAACGCCTGGTCCACCGGCACGCCTGCCGGCAACCCACTCACCAACGCCACCAGGCTCTCCCCGTGGCTCTCCCCCGCAGTCGAAAATCTCAGCATTCTCTCGCTCTCAGCAAACCTAAATTGTAACAACTCCAATGTGGTGTCCGCTGTAAGGGCGCCGACAATGCTCCGCTTGGCCCAAAGAGTCGCACCAACGCACCTTCGGGTGCAACCATTGCTCATCGCTGACCGCTGAAAGCTGGATTCCCAAAATGCCTTCCTCTACCAGCCGCACGCGCCACACCGAGATGAGAGCCTCACCGCTCGCATCGTGACCTGTGTCACATCGCCGCTCGCCCCCGCGGGACTAGATTGCAGAAGACTACAATCACTCCGTTTGCAAGCAGGGAAGTGCGATGCCTCTGAAAATCAAGGTCAACAATGTCGTCTCCTCCGTCGATGTCCCACCGGACACGCCGCTGCTCTGGGTGCTGCGCGACGTCCTCGACCTCAAAGGTTCTAAATATGGCTGCGGCGAGGGTGTCTGCGGAGCCTGCACCGTCCTGATCAACGGCCATCCGGCGCGCTCCTGCATGACCCAGGTCGGCTCCATCGTGGGCGAGGCCGTGGTCACCATCGAGGGCCTGTCGCCCGACGGTCTGCACCCCGTGCAGGTCGCGTGGGAAGAACTCGACGTCCCGCAGTGCGGCTACTGCCAGTCAGGCCAGATCATGTCGGCCGCGGCTCTGCTCGCGCGTTCGCCTCTTCCCACAGACGCTGAGATCGACACCGCGATGAATGGCAATCTCTGCCGGTGCGGCACCTATCCGCGAATCCGCGCAGCGATCCATCATGCCGCACTCGCCGGCGCAACGGGCTCAGCGGCCCAGAAGAAATAACGGAGGCACTCATGAGTCTCACTCGGCGAACCTTCCTGCAAACCAGCGCTCTGGCCGGCGGTGGCCTCGCGCTCGGCTTCTACAAATCCCCACTTGCGTCCGCGCAAGGCGCCGCACGCCCCGAACTCTCTCCCCTCGCCTTCATCCAGATCGCGCCGAACGGCACCATCACCTTGATGGCGCGGGCCCCCGAAATCGGCCAGGGCGTCAAGACCATGCTTCCGATGATGATTGCCGAGGAACTCGACGCCGACTGGAGCAAGGTGCGCGTTGAGCAGGCGGACCTCAACGACGCGCTCTACGGAGGACAGAGTGCCGGCGGCAGCACATCGACCCAGGGCAACTATCTGCCCATGCGCCGACTCGGCGGAGCATGCCGGCAAATGCTCATCACCGTCGCTGCAAGGCGCTGGGGCGTTCCCGCATCCGAGTGCACCACCGGGCCGAGTCGCGTCCTCCACGTTGCTTCCAATCGCTCCGTCGACTACGGCGACCTTGCCGAAGACGCCTGCGAACTCACTCCGCCTCCAGTGGACGTCGTCAAACTGAAAGACCCCAGGGAATTCCGTATCCTCGGCAAGCCGCAGGCCAACGTCGACAACCGCGCCATCGTCACCGGCAAGCCGCTCTTCGGGATCGACGTCAAAGTTCCCGGCATGTTGCACGCCGTCATCGAGCGATGCCCGGTTGTCGGCGGTAAAGTGAAGAGCGCGAACATCGATGCGATCAAGAAGATGCCCGGCGTCCGCCACGTCCTCATCCTCGACACTACCCCGGCGAACGCCGCGGGTGCCACGGACACCCGCACCGAACCCGGCGTAGTCATCGTCGCAGGCGGCATCGATCCCGGCGTAGCCATCGTGGCCGACACGTTTTGGCAGGCGCAAACCGCCCGCAAAGCCCTCAAGGTCGAGTGGGACCTCGGCCCCGGCGCCGCCCAGAGCAGCACGAAATTTGATGCGAAGGCCGCCGAACTCTTCAAGACTTCTCCGGCCACCACCATGCGCACCGACGGCGACATAGACGCCGCACTCAAGTCCGCCGCCAAGGTCGTCGAAGCGGACTACGCCTACCCGTTCCTTGCCCACGGCACGCTCGAGCCGCAGGGAACAACCGCCTCATGGAAAGACGGCAAGCTGGAAATGTGGACCACGAGCCAGTCCCCCGGCGGTGGCCGCGGCCAGGTCGCCCGCGCACTCGGAATTCCCGACTCTGCCATTACCGTTCACCTCTGCCGCGTCGGCGGCGGGTTTGGCCGGCGCCTCAACAACGAGTTCATGGTGGAAGCTGCGTGGCTGACCAGGGAGACCGGCGTACCGGTCAAGTTGATGTGGACGCGCGAAGACGACATCGCCCACGATAATTACCGTCCCGGTGGCTATCACTCGCTGAAAGGCGGCCTCGATGCCCAGGGCAAACTCGTCGCCTGGCGGCAGCACTTCGTCACCTTCGGCGATGGCCCGCGCCTGGCGTCCTCCGCGGGCATGGACGCAACGGAATTCCCCTCCGGCCGCGTGCCCAACTTCGGCCTCTACAGCTCCACGCAACCGTTGCAGCTTCACACCGGACCCCTGCGCGCGCCAGGCCACAACGCCTATGCGTGGGTCATCAAGGGCTTCCTCGATGAACTTGCGATCGCCGCACGTCGCGACCCCATCGAGTTCCAACTCGAGCTGCTGGCCACAACTCCGATCCCGATGCCCGCAGCTCCAGGCCGCCGCGGTCCCACCGACACACTTAACCCGGAACGCATGAAGGGCGTCATCCAACTCGTCGCCGAAAAGTCCGGCTGGAAAAACCTCAAGTCTGGTGCAGGGAAGGGGTATGGCTTCGCCTGCCACTATTGCCACGCCGGCTACTTCGCCGAGATTGCGGAAGTCTCCGTTGACGCGCAGAACCGTATCACCGTCCATCGCGTGTGGGCTGCCGGCGACGTCGGCAACCAGATCATGAATCCCTCCGGCGCAGAGGCCCAGGTCCAGGGTTCAATCATTGAAGGCATGAGCCAGATGATTCAGGAGATCACCCTCGCCGACGGCCGCGTGCAGCAAACCAACTACCACCAGCATCCGCTGCTGCGACTGCGCCAGGCGCCCGCCATCGAACTCTTCTGGAACATCACGGAGTACCAGGCCACCGGCCTCGGCGAACCAGCGCTGCCGCCCGTGCTGCCCGCAATCGCCAATGCTGTCTTCGCTGCAACCGGCAAGCGCATCCGCACCCTGCCGCTCGCCCGCAGCGGTTTCAGCTTCGCCTGACGCGCCGGACTATTTCTTCGGCTTAACCGAGGGTGGAAGCATTCCATTCAGCCGCAGATAGCCCGCCATCTGCGAGTAGTGGTCTTCGAGGTCGCCGGTCAACTCCACCAGCGCCCGCGCCCGCGGTTTCTTTGCTCCGCCAAAGAACGTGATGGTGTCGCCCAGCTGTGAGTCCTGCAGCGCGTCCAGCGCGGTCCCGCAATAGTCGAACGAAACCTTCAACCCCGTCAGCAACGTCACCTTCGGCGAGGTCTCCGTCAGCGCCGATTCATCGGGCGCCGGCTTATCCGTGAGCATCGCGCACACGTGACTATTCGCCTGTGCAACATGCGCGACGATCTTGCCAAAGCTCCACTGCTCCGGCGTCGGACGGTAGGCATACTTCTCCGCAGGCATCTCGTCGGCCGCAGCGACGATGAATGCCGCCTGCCGCGTAACGATTTCCTTCGAGCTCGAAACCACCGGATTTGCAACCTGCTGCGCGTTTCCAACCATCGCTGCCAGGCAGCACACCATCGCGCCAATCGGGATTCTCATCGAGGTCTCCTCTTCCTCATCGGTTGGGCCGTGCGTTGAAGTTGAATTGTTTCGCTGTTCTTCCAACATAGGGTTGGCGGCGCAAAGTGTCAATTTCGTCCAGCGATCCGCCGCGTCCGCGCACTACCGTTCGCCCGATTTACTTTGCCCCGCTTCGTCGTACACCACAGCTTTCCCCGGAGCTGCCATCAGGCCGTCGGTCGAAACCGACTCGGCCTTCTGCGATCCCACCGAAATCAGCACGCCATTGCCAACCCCCACAAACGTCCGGCTGGCGCGCACAATCGTCCCCTCCGACCGCTCCAGCCGAACCACCGGCTCGTTCGCCGCCAGTTTCCGCGACGCCACATGATCCAGTTCCGCCTCCGGGCAATCCTCAATCAGGAACGCAGGTCCCTTCGCCGGATTGATCTGCACGTTGTGCAGTTCCAGGCCCGATGCATGCACGATATGCGCGCCCAGCGTCCCCGTCCCGATCACATCCGAGATCCGCAGCCCATCGATCGGGCTTTCCGGTAACCCATCCACATCGATCAGCGTCTTCGCCCCGTCAATCGTCACCCCGTTGATCGCAATGTTCTCGAACCCCGGCGTCGTCGCCGACCTCGGCATCGCCACGCGCGACTCCTTCGTCTCACCCTCCATCATGTAGAAGTTCGTCACGTCGATCGCGGTCCCCACATTGCGCATCGTCCAGTTCGCGAAGCGCAGATTGCTGACCACGCCGCCGCGCCCGCGCCGGCTCTTGATGCGAATCCCCGCCTCCGTATCCACTGCAGTCATGTTGCTCGCGACAATATTCCGCACGCCACCCGAAGTCTCCGACCCGATCGTCACCGCTCCATGCGCGTGATGCACCGTGCAGCCCGTGATCGTCACGTCCTCCGTCGGCCGATTCACCCGCAGCCCGTCCGCGTCCTTGCCGCTCTTGATCACGATGCCGTCGTCGCCGGTGTCGATGTAGTCGTCGGTCAGATGCACAAAGCGGCTTGAATCGACCACGATCCCGTCCGTATGCACTCCCGGATATGTCTCGATCACGACGTTCTTCACCACCGCGTTCTGCGTATAGAGCAGATGCACCGTCCACATCGGCGAGCCCTCAAAGTGCAGCCCATCCACCACCACATCCTTCGAGTTCATGAAGCGAAGAAACGAAGGCCGCAACTCATCCGCCGCCGCCGTATACTCTACCTCCGAAATCGTTTTGTGCGCCTCCAGGTCGAGCAGCAGCTTCTCCCAGTTGTCCCCGTTGGCCGAACCCAGATCGCTCCCCGATGCCTGCTTGCGTCCATGCAGTTTCATCCAGTCGGCGTTGCTCGAGACCAGCGTCCCCCCGCCCACCACCTGCACATCTTCGAGATCGTGCCCACCGATCAGCGGCACTGGCGTCAGCGTCTCCACACCCTGTTGCCGCCCCTTGGTCAGCGGAAGCATCTGCGCCGGGAACGCAACGATCGCCCCCGGCCCAAATTCCAGCCGCAGGTGGCTCACCAGCTCAATCGGTCCCGACTGATAATGACCCGCCGGCACGTACACCGTTCCACCGCCCGCCGCCTTCGCCGCGGCAATCGCCTTCGCGAACGCCTCTGTCGCGGGCGTGCTGCCATCGTTCTTCGCGCCGAACGCCGTGACATCGAAGATCTCCCGTCCCGCCGTCGCCTGCGCAAACGCCGAACCCGCAAACAGCGCACAAGCCAGCCAGACCGAGCTTCTCGTCGTGATCAATTTTCCTGCTCCTCATCCAGATACGCCTTCGAGTTCAGCAGCGGCCGCTCCATGCTGCGCACCCAGTCGGTCATCTCCGCGCCGCTCTTGCCCGCGGCAACATCGCGCGCAAACTCGTTCCGCATCGCCTGCATCTTCGCCTCAACATCGTCCAGCGCGCTCAGCAGGATCGCCTCCGGCGTCATCGGCAACTTCGGCGAGCCGAACTCGTACTTGCCATGGTGACTCAGGATCATGTGCTCCACCAGCACGCGCAGCTTCTCCGGAAACCCGGGCAGTGTAGCCACCTTCTCGCGCACCATGCCCTGCGCAATCGAGATGTGCCCGATCATCTGCCCTTCCAGCGTGTAGCTGAACGTATTGCCCCAACTCAGCTCGCGTATCTTGCCGATGTCGTGCAGAATCGCCCCCGTCACCAGCAGGTCCGGATCCACCTCCGGGTAAAACGGCGCCGTCGCCCGGCAAACGCGTACCAGCGTTAACACATGCTCCAGCAGCCCGCCAATCCACGCGTGATGCAGCACCTTGGCCGCCGGCGCCTCGCGGTACGCCGCGCCAATTGCCTCATCGTCCAGGAACGCAAAGACCAGCCGCCGCAGCTCCGCATTCTGGAAGGCGTCGACATAGCTGCGCAACTCCCCCCACATGGCGCCGACGTCGAATTTTGTGTGAGGCACAAAGTCCGCCGCGTCCACCTCCGACGCCGCAGCCAGCCGCATCTTCGTCAGCGTGATCTGATATTTTCCCTGGTACTTGTTGACCTGTCCCTGGACCTTGACGTAGCAGCCTTCGGCGCAGTTCTCAATCGCGGGAACAATGTCGTCCCACATCCGCGCTTCCATGGTCCCGGTCTTATCGGTCAGCGTCAGGGCCAGATACTGGCCGCCGCCGCCCTTCTTGTCCCGCACCGACAGCGTGGTCACCGCAAAAAACGTGGTCACCACCTGGTTGTCAAACCGTGCAGCGTCCTCTACAAAGAAATCTTTCATGCTGCCAAGCATACGTCCCCAGTGCGGTTGCGGCCAGAGAGCAGGGAACTACTGTTGCGGTGGAGTGGCCGGTGGCGGGGTTGTCGCTGGCGGTGGAGTCGTTTCCGGCTCACCATTGTCGCGCACGCTCTTCGGCGGAATCGGTGTTGCCTCAGGCTTCGGCGCTGGAGGCGCGGGCGCCTTCTGCTGGATACGCTCCTTCGGCTGGCCCTTCACCTTCTTCTTTTTCTTCTTGGACGCAGTATCGCCGTTCAATCCCAGCGGTGCATCCTGGGCTTTTTGCGTCGCAACATCTTCAGGCGTCAACGGGGTGGGCTTCAGAGCAATTTTCTGCTTCACCGCAGCTGCCTTCTTTTCGGCCTTTTCCTTCGCCATAAGCGGGGCGCGGTCGCTGTAACGCGTCTTCTTGCGCTCGGCAGAGGGCGTCAGCGGATTATCGTCCGCATCGGTGTTGCTGGCCTGTTCGGTGGGGGCAATCGTCGCTCCCGGAGCCGCAGCCAGCGTGCTCCCGGTTGCTCCCGTGCCCTGGTCAGCGCCAGGCGCCAGCGTCTCTTCCGGCGCCGAGGGCAGCGTGTCGCGCGGAGACTGTCCGAAGCGAATCTTTTCCCGTCTGATCTTCTTCGGCTTCTTGTTCGAAGCAGTCGCAACTGTCTTCGCCATCGGAGTGCTGCTCGGCGCCGCTGTCGTTGCGGGCGTTCCCGCCGGGGCTGCGGTCGCCGGCGCACTTGCAGTAGCCGGCGCTTTGGCCGAACCGCGGCCGGTCGTCAGCCGCGCTTTCTGTGCTGCCGTCTTCTTCTTCGTCGGTGGCGGAGTCGCGCCGGAGAACACCGGCTTCGTCTCCTTTGGGCTCGCGCCGGTATCGACAAAGCCCGGCGCAACGTCGATGTACGCGGATTCGCGCAGCTTCGTCAGGTACGTCCGCAACGCCGGCTGAATGGCCTGCGCATACATCGCTTCCTGCACCTGTCTGTCCACCGCGCTCAGCGGCTGGATTCCCGCCGGCGTGTGCTCGGTCACCTTCAGAATGATGAATCCCTGCCGTGTGCGGATCGGCGTGGTCCATTGCCCCGCCGGCAATGCGAACGTCGGATCTTCCAGCAGCTTCGAACCCAGTTGCCCGCGCTTGAAGTCTCCCAGGTCGCCACCCAGATCCGGGTTCGGGCCGCCGGAGTACTGCTTCACCAGGTCCTCAAACTTTGTGCCAGCTTTCAACTTCGCTTCTACGTCGTCTGCCTTGGCCTGCGCCTGCGCCACCTGGGCATCGGTCGCATCGTCCGGCGTCGGCACCAGAATCTCGCTCAGGCGCACCTGCTCCGGCTGGGCAAAGTCCTCTTTATGCGCATCGTAGTACGCCTGTTCATCCTTGGCCGTCATGCGCAGGTTGCGCCCAACCTCATCGCCGACCACCTGCTGCGTGATCACCTGGTTCTTGATGTTGGACTTGAAATCCTCAAACGAGATGCCCGAGTCGCGGACTGCCTTCTCCAGGGCCTCCATGGAATCCATGTGGTTCTGTTTGCGAATCTCGTCCAGCCGCCGAATCACTTCGGCATCCGCGCTGGAAGTAAGGTCCAACTCCTTGCCGCGCGAGAGTAGCAACTGCTGGTCGATCATGTCGCGCAACAGATTCTTCTGGGCGTCCGCCAGTTCGGTGGGGCTCATGTTCTTCTGCTGTGCCTCGGCCACCAGGTCGCGGGCTGAGCGCTCGTAATCGCTGTTGTCGATGATCTGGTCGTTCACGCGAACAATGGGATACTCCACCACCGTGCCGTTGGTCGTGATCGGCGTGGGTGCCGGCAGCGTCGTCACCGGTTTGGGGGCATCCAGCGGGCTCTGATACTTCGGCACCGCCAACTGTCCATACGCTGCACCGCCTGCCACCGAAACCGCCAATAGGAGCGACGCCGCTTGAACTCCACCCAACGCCCGCCGCCGTGCGGCACTGCCCAACATCGTTTGCTTCATGGTCACGGATTCCAGCTTCACAAATTTCAAAAGGTCTCTCTCGCTTCTATCACCGCAAGCCGGCGATCGGTCCAACCCAGCTATCGCCCGCCGCCTGCTTCCAATCATTGGACTCGCCCGGCGGCGCCGCCGATATCTGGTTGTCCCATTCTATCTGTCAATATGCCGCCTGTACCAATCCCCGCCTCCGTTCTAAATCGGGTACCCCGGCCACCAGGATCGGCTCGGTGGAAATCCGGCGCGCGGAACGTTCCGGATGACGTTTCGATGCGCACGCATATAGAGTGGCTGGGATGAAGTCGAGCAGGCTCTACGTGTGGTGGATCGCAACGGTAGCAGCCCTCGGAGGCCTGCTCTTCGGCTATGACTGGGTCGTCATCGGCGGCGCCAAGCCGTTTTACGAGGCCCACTTCGGCCTCACCTCGCCAGAAATTCAGGGCTGGGCCATGAGCTGCGCGCTGGTTGGCTGTCTGGTCGGCTCGCTGCTCTCCGGCCTGCTCAGCGAACGCTTCGGCCGTAAGCCCGCCCTGCTCGCCGCCGCCTTCGTCTTCACCGTCTCCAGCATCGGCACTGGCCTGGCCGGGACCTTTCCCCAGTTCGTCCTGTGGCGAATGTGCGGCGGCCTTGCCATCGGCCTCGCCTCCAGCCTCAGCCCGATGTACATCGCCGAAATCTCTCCCGCCGCCATGCGCGGCCGCCTCGTCTGCCTCAACGAGATGACCATCGTGATCGGCATCCTGATGGCGCAGGTGACGAACTGGCTCATCGCCGGGCACATCGGCGACGGCGACTTCCTCGGGCGAAACGCCGACGTCGGCTGGCGCTGGATGTTCGGCGCCACTGCCATCCCCGCCGCCGTCTTTCTCACCGGCATGTTCTTCGTGCCGGAAAGCCCGCGCTGGCTCGCCCTCCGCGACCGGGAAGACGAGGCCCGCCGCACTCTCGAACGCCTCGGCGGCACCGAAAGTGCCGCGCTGGTCCTCGCCGAGATTGAAGAGAGCGTCCACGCCAGCGACCATCGCAACCAGTTGAGCGCGGAACTGAAAATGCTGATGGCCCCGCAGCTTCGCGGCGTCATGCTGCTCGGAATCGGCCTAGCCGTCCTGCAGCAGTGGTGCGGCATCAACGTCATCTTCAACTACGCCCACGACATCTTCGCCGCCGCCGGCTACGGCCTCAGCGACATCCTCTTCAACATCGTCGTCACCGGCATCACCATGTTCCTCTTCACTATCCTCGCCATCGTCACCGTCGACAGGAACGGCCGCCGCGTGCTCATGCTCGGCGGATGCGCGGGCCTGGCGGCCATCTACATCACGCTCGGCTACTTCTTCCACCAGCACAGCCGCGGCGTCCACATGCTCGCCCTCGTCGTCGCGGCGCTCGCCTGCTACGCCATGACCCTCGCCCCCGTCACCTGGGTCGTCCTTAGCGAAGTCTTTCCCAGCCGCGTGCGCGGCACTGCGATGGCGATTGCCACCGCCTCGCTCTGGGCCGCCTGCTTCATCCTGACCTACACCTTCCCGATGCTGAACACGTCCCTCGGCACCGCCGGCACCTTCTGGCTCTACGCCGCCGTCTGCATCCTCGGCTTCCTCGGCGTCAAGCGCTGGCTCCCCGAAACCAAGGGCAAGACCCTGGAAGAAATCGAAAGCTTCTGGAATTAATCCTGCAAGCTGCGCTCCGCCTCCGCAAAGCACTCCCGCGCAATCTCCACCAGCAGCAACGACTGCGCCCACCGATCCGACTCTTCCTTCCCCTGAAAAGTCCGCGCATAAAAAATCTCCGGCGCCAGCAACTCCACCGCAAACGTCAAAAACGCCTGCTGCGGCGCCGCAACCTGCAGATACGCCGCAAAACATCGCGTCCACATCTCGCGGAAGTGCCCCACGTACGTCGCCGCATCATCCTTCGCAATCGCCAACTGCATGCACCCCGGATTCCCGATCCGCCCATGCACAAACCGCACCCGCTCCACCACTGGCTGAATGTACGCGAGCTTCTTCTCGAACCCGCCGTACACCATCTCGCTCCCCGTATACCAGTGCGAGAAGTCGCCATTGAACCGCAACTCCGGAAACCGCCGCACAAACTGCACTGTCCGCTGCAAGTCCTGAAACAGCGTTGCCCGATGCGTCTCCACATACAGTGGAATCCGCCACCGCGCGCTCGCCTCCAGCACAGCCTCGATCAGCCGCGCGCCCTCGTCGTCGCTCTCCATCCCCCAACCCACATGCAGCGTCAGGCATTCGAGCCCCGCCTCTGCCGCCGCCTCCGCAATCGGCCCAGCCTCGCCCGGCGCATTCACCCTCCCGCAGCCGCACACACCGAGACCCCAGGAACGAGCCTCAGCAAGACCCACAGGATCGGGCGGATCAATAAACTGGATGCCGTCGTACCCGGCGGCTTCGATGATCGTCACGGCGTCGTAGGGGTTGCTGAAAAGTTTCTGGCCGTCTTGATCCAGCCCATCCAGCCCCAGCCAGTTGAAGTAACACCGCAGCCGGCTCACGCGTTTTGCAGCGACTTGGCGCTCGTATCTTCCTTGGTGTCCAGCCACACGCTCTCGTCCGCCTCGGCGAAGCGCTTGCTCCCCGCCGCCAGAATCTCCGAGTCCGGCACCTTCTGCAGCGGCGTATACCGCGGGTGGTGTGATTCCTTGTACGGATTATTCCGCGCCGCGTTGTAGCAACAAATCATCGACCACCGCGGATTCTCCGACCGATTCTGGTCGCTCCGGTGCAGCAGGTTCGCGTGGAAGTACAGCACATCCCCCGGCGCCATCTCCACGTACACCAGCGGCAGCACCTTCAGAATCTCCTCGACGCGCGCCTGGTCCGCGCCTGCCTGATCGCCCGCCAGCACATGCTCGATGCGTCCCAGATTGTGCGAGCCCTTGATCACCTGCATGCACCCGTTCTCCCGCGTCGCCGGATCCACTGCAATGAACGCCGACGTCAGCAGCGGAAACAGCACGCCGTTTTGATACCAATAGCCATAATCCTGGTGCCACGCCCACGCGCCGCCCACCTTGGCGTCCTTCATAATCATCTTCGAGTGGTAGTGATACACCTCGCCGCCCAGCACCTGCTCCGCCACACCCACCACCGACTCCGACCGCGCAATCGCCCCGTAGATGGTATCCGTCGGGTGATTCCACAGCGACAACCGGACCGTCCCGCCCTCGCCATCGGCCTTGCCGAAGCTGTGCTGGTCCAGCACGCGGTCCTCGCGCGCGGTGCGGCTCAGCAGCGCCACCTCCTCGGGCTTCAGCATGCCCTTCAGGACGATGTAGCCATCGTCGTTATACTGCTGCAGTTGCTCGGGGGTAAGCTTCGTCATGCTGGTGCTCCTGCGGAGAAGGTTTCCGTTCGCCAGTGCAAGGCACCGCAAGTATAGGGTGGGCGTTCAAGCGTTGTCGAAGGGGATACCGTGGCAAAGGAGTCGATCGGACCGTGCAGGTTCCGGGATGCGGCATCCGGAATTTGTAGCGAAAGACGGCAGCCCAAAAAAAGATTTAAAAAAATCCCGACTCATGTCGATTCTGGCGATCCTCAGGCGACGTATCAGTAGAAGCCGGTGAGAGAAGGCAACAATCAAGTTCCGGACTTCAATTTCAAGAGGAGAAAAGCGAATGCGCTATCTGTGTCTCTACAAACCGGCCAAGAAGGAAGGCGTTCCCCCCACCCCCCAGGAGATGGCGGAGATGGGCAAACTGATTGAAGACATGACCCGCGAAGGCGTCCTGCTCGCCACCGAAGGCTGCACGCCCACAGCAATGGGAGCCAAAGTCCGGCTCGCGGACGGGAAGTTCACCGTCACCGACGGTCCGTTCTCGGAAGCCAAAGAGATTGTCGGCGGCTTTGCCATACTCGAGGCCAAGTCCAAGGCGGAGATCATCGAACAGAACAAGCGCTTCCTGAAGGTTGCGGGCGATGGCGAAACCGAGATCCGCAAACTCTACAGCCCGGAAGACTTCGCGCCGCCCTGCGCCGGCTGAAACCCTAATACACGGCCGTCAGACCTAATTACGGCCGTCGCTTTCTGGATTAGCAGCGGGCTTCAGCCCGCGGTAAAAAGACGGCAATGGAGCGGGCTTTAGCCCCGGGCCTTTGCTGCCTCAAAATACACACATGGAAACAGGAGCCAAAGACATGCGATTCATGATGCTGATGATCCCCAAGGGATACGAGAGTGCCGAACCGGGAGCCATGCCCAAACCCGAAGCGGTAGCCGCAATGATGAAGTACAACCAGTCGCTGCAGAAGGCCGGCGTGTTGCTTGCCCTCGATGGCCTGCACCCGCCCTCGATGGGCGTGCGCGTTACCTTCCCCGGCGGCAAGGCGAAGGTCACCGACGGTCCGTTCGCAGAGGCCAAGGAAGTCCTGGGCGGCTACTGGATGATCCAGGTGAAGTCGAAGGAAGAGGCCATCGAGTGGGCCACCCGCTGCCCAGCCGGCGAGAACGAGATCATCGAGTTGCGCCAGGTGCAGGAGTTCTCCGACTTCCCAGCCGAGATCAAGCAAACCATCACCGAGTCGCCACTCGAAGGCAAATCGGAGTGGCAGCAGAAAGCCGGGTTGGGCGCTCTGTGACCTCTACCCGTCGTGGATCCCTCGCTGGAAGCGGGTGGGACCGGAGGCCGTAGTGTCCGACACCCACCGCACCATCGACGCCGTCTGGAGGATCGAGTCGAGCCGCATCATCGCCGGCGCAGCGCGGATCCTGCGCGACATCGGCCTGGCCGAGGAAGTCGCGCAGGACGCGCTGGTCGCCGCGCTGGTGCAGTGGCCGAGGGACGGCATCCCGGATAATCCCGGCGCGTGGCTGATGGCCACCGCTCGTCGTCGTGCCATCGACCTGCTCCGCAAGCAGAAGCGCGCCGAACGTCACGGCGAGGACATCGGCCGCGAACTCGAAGACCGCCAGGAGCGCGCCGTGGATGAAATCAACGCCGCAGTCGACGATCCCGTCGGCGACGAGTTGCTCAGCCTCATCTTCGCCGCCTGCCATCCCATCCTCTCCACCGAGGCCCGTGCCGCACTCACCCTGCGCGTCGTGGGCGGCCTCACCACGACCGAGATCGCCCGCGCCTTCCTCGTGCCCGAGCCCACCATCGCCCAGCGCATCGTGCGCGCTAAACGCACCTTGACCGAAGCCCGCGTCCCATTCGAGGTGCCGCGCGGGGCAGAGCAGACCGCGCGCCTCGCCTCGGTGCTGGGCGTCCTCTACCTCATCTTCAACGAGGGTTACTCCGCCACCGCCGGTGACGACTGGATGCGGCCCGCGCTCTGCGAAGACGCGCTACGGCTGGGGCGCGTCCTCGCCGAACTCGTCCCCAACGAGCCCGAGGTCCACGGCCTGGTCGCGTTGATGGAGATCCAGGCCTCGCGTTCGGCGGCGCGCATCGGACCGTCCGGCACGCCCATCCTCCTGCTCGACCAGAACCGCGCGCTGTGGGACTACCTGCTCATCGGTCGCGGGCTCGCGGCGCTCGAGCGGGCAGAACAACTCGGAGGCGCGCTGGGCCTCTACGCGCTCCAGGCCGCCATCGCCGCCTGCCACGCCCGGGCCCGGACCCCAATGGAGACCGACTGGGCCCGCATTACTGCGCTCTACGACGCGCTCGCCGAGATCGCCCCGTCGCCGGTCATCGAACTGAACCGCGCGGTCGCCGTCTCGATGGCCTTCGGTCCGGCCGCCGCATTGGAGTTGGTCGACGCACTCCAGTCGGAGCCTTCGCTGGCGAAGTATCACCTGCTGCCCGCCGTCCGCGGCGACCTGCTAAGAAAGCTGGGCCGCTCAGCCGAGGCCTGTGCGGAGTTCGAACGGGCAGCCGGCCTAACCCAGAACGTCCGCGAACGGGACCTGCTGCTCGAACGCGCCCGCTCCTGCAGCTAGGATCCAGCCGCTCAAGAAGTCTCTCCACCCCCAACGGAGTCATTCTGCGACGCGCAGAATCTCAGTAGTTGTCTTTGGCCGGCCACTTGCATCCCCGAGCCGGAATTGCGGTTCGAACGCTTGACAGGCCTGATAAAATAGATATTGGAGGAAATTGCTATTTGTCCTCTACGGAGACCTCAAAACGGGTGAGCTATACCGAGGGCTCCGAGGGCAGCCACAGAGCACCATTTGTATATATAAGTGGGTATATACAAACGTATAGTAAGCACATAACAGAGATGTTACGTGGTGTATAGAGGGGGGAGGGGGTATCCCTTGACCAGGTCGAATCCAGACAGACAAAGCCCGCCCTTCATCACGCATGGCTTACCGAAGCGATGCTATACTCGTCCAACGGTGAACTCGGTTTTTCATGGGCAACCCGGCTTCCTGACGCGGCGAGCCGCACCCCCAAGATTTATTTCGAGGTAACTCAAGCAGATGGCTCCTCGCACCCGCCGCGCTCTCTTTTCCGTCACCATCTTCCTCGCGACCTGCGCCGTTGTCGGTTCGCTCATCGGCCAGAAGGTCGCGGCGCAGTCCGCTTCCGACGAGTCGACGCTCCGCGATTCGCTGCACGAGTTCACCGACGTCTACTCTCTCGTCGAGCAGAACTACGCCGAGCCGCTGGATCAGGACAAGGTCGACAAAGCCATCTACGACGGCGCCATCCCCGGCATGCTCCACGAGCTCGATCCGCACTCAAACTTCTACGATCCCAAGGCCTTCGCCCAGATGCGCGAAGACCAGCACGGCAACTACTACGGCGTCGGCATGTCCATCCAGCCGCAACCCGACAAGAACGGTGTCATCCACGTTGTCGTACTCTCGCCCTTCGAAGGCACACCGGCGTTCAAGGCTGGCATTCGTCCCGGCGACATGATCATGTCCATCGACGGCAAGTCCGCCGAAGGCCTGGACTCCTCCGCAGTCGCCTCCATGCTCAAGGGACCCAAGGGCACGCACGTCAGTGTCGTCATGACGCGTGAGGGCAAGGACGCGCCGCTTACCTTCGACCTCGTTCGCGATGCCATCCCGCATCCCTCCGTCGACTTTGCCTTCCTGCTCAAACCGGGCGTGGGCTACATTCACATCCTCAACTTCAGCTCCGAAACCACCGGTCGCGAGTTCGGCGACGCTCTCGATAAATTCCAGGCCGCCAACGGGAACCTGCACGGCCTCATCGTCGATCTACGCGGCAATCCCGGCGGGCTGCTGAACGAGGCGGTCAACGTCTGCGACAAGCTGCTGCAGAAGGGCCAGGTCGTCGTCTCCCAGCGTGGTCGAGCATTCCCCGACCAGGTCTATCGCGCATCCCATGGCGAGGACGGCACCAGCAAGTATCCGGTCGTCGTCATCGTCAACCGCAACACGGCGTCCGCCGCAGAGATCGTCTCCGGCGCGCTGCAGGATCACGACCGCGCCCTGATCGTCGGCGAAACCACCTTCGGCAAAGGCCTCGTCCAGACCGTCTTCCAGATCTCCGAGAATACCGGCCTGGCGCTGACCACCTATCACTACTACACGCCTTCGGGCCGGCTCATCCAGCGCTCCTACGACCACGTCTCGCTCTATGACTACTACTACGTCCGCGACGACGCCAAGAAGGCTGACAAGTCGAATACCGAGGTCAAGCTCACCGACTCCGGACGCACGGTCTACGGTGGCGGCGGCATCACCCCCGACGAGAAGATCGAAACTCCCGCTTTGAACCGCTTCCAGGCCTCGCTCTATCAGCACTACATCTTCGTCAACTCCGGCGTGGGAGGCTTCACCAAACACTACCTCGCGACCCACACCGTCTCGAAGGACTTCGTTGTCGACGACGCGATCATGCAGCAGTTCAAGGATTTCCTGAAGGCCAACCAGGTGGACGCATCCGACGCCGATATCGCCGGCGTGCAGGACTGGATCAAGTCCAACATCAAGGCGGAACTCTTCACCGCGCAGTTCGGCCAGATGGAAGGTCTCAAGGTTCGTGCGGAAGCAGACCCCGAGATCACTAAGGCCATGACCTTCCTGCCCGAAGCGCTGGCGCTGGAAGACCGCAGCAAGGGCGGCCAGCAGAACACGGCCAGCCTGGGCGGCCGCTAACGGCAAAGCCTGCGATCGGATGTCAGAGGGTAGCGGGCGCCAAGAACGAAGGTTGGAACCTGGAGCGGGAGACCGGGATCGAACCGGCGACATTCAGCTTGGGAAGCTGACGTTCTGCCACTGAACTACTCCCGCTACGTTGTCCATTATAGCCGGAGCGGCGCAGCTTGGAGCAGTTGCAATTTTATGGAGTCGGAAGCGCGTAGAGCCGTCCGCGGTACATGCCCATCGGCTCCGTCGAACGAACTTGAATCACCTGCGCTGTCGCGTTATCCGAACCGTCAACTTCGACCGCGTAATTCACCAGCTCCTGCGCAATCGTGTCGGCGCCCTTCGGCTGCGAGGCGATCCGTGCGATGTCCTCAGCGTACATCGCTCCATAAAGACCGTCGGTGCAGAGTACAAGAACATCGCCCGGCTTCAGCGAGACGCTTCCCGTATCGACCGTGACGAACAGTTCAGGCCCGAGCGAGCGCGTGAGGATGTGACGGCTCTCCGACTGTTCCGCCTCAAGCTCTGTGATCAGTCCGAGTTTGCGCTGTTCCGTCACCCACGTATGATCGCGCGTCAGCAGGTTGGCGCTTCCTCCGCGCACCTGGTAGCAGCGTGAGTCGCCGACGTGGGCGATAACGGCCTGGTCGTGGCGCAACGCGCAGGCCACGATGGTCGTTGCCATGTGACGGCCGCGGCGATCGGACTGGAGTCCTTCGTCGTGGACGGCCGCGTTGGCGTGCTGAATCAACCGCGTCAACAGACTCGCCAGCGAAACGCCCTCGGCCGCCTGGGAGAATCCATCCGCCATGATCTTTACGGCCTTGGCCGAGGCGACCTCTCCAAGATCTCTTCCGCCCACGCCGTCGGCAACGGCGAACATCCATCCCCGCGAACGCGATTCCTGCCGCGATCTGGGAACAAATGCTACGGACGCGTCCTCATTGTGCGGCCGAACTCTGCCGGCGTCACTTGCCTGTCCAAATACAACATCCAACATTGGGAATCACCCGCCCTGGCCGGTAGTCGTTGCGGTAGAAGTTTGCCAGCACTCATGCAACGGAAGGACAACCGCCCCTCCGAGGGTTCCCGGAGAGGCGGGTTTTCTAGAGAACTGCATTGACGAGTGAAGCATCCTGCCTTCTGGGTTAGGAAGCTTTGCTCTCGAGCAGCACGGCTTTGCCCTTGGCCTTGGATGACTTCATGAAGTAGAACGCTCCGTACAAGCCCCAGACACCAGAGATTGCCAAAGCTCCCAGAGGTTCCATCTTCGTACCGATTCCGAGGAACGGTCCGATGAGGTAGAACATCATGCATCCAACGTTCGCCAGCAAGCCAAACGAAGGAATCAAGATGTGCTTGAGGAGGCTGCGATCCGCACGCCCTTGATACGCCACGAAGCACAACATGCAGCTCAGCGCATACAGGATGAACGTACCGAAGTTGGACGTAAGTGTGATCATCAGCAGCGTATTGGGAAGGGCGGCCAGTTTGTCGTGCCCAAGATATCCGACACTCGAGAAGATGCCGTGGGGCAGGGCAGCGATGGTCGCGTCAGTGGGAGCCGAACCATCGCCGAAGCAAAGCGAGATGGCCAGAACACCGATGATTGCAGTGATGTAGGAGAGAGTCTTGACCGCACGATGAGGCGTAAGCGTCTCGGCATGCAGCAGGCCGAAGTGCTCAGGTGCCTCGTTGTCCCGGCCCATTGCGTAGGTCACGCGAGCGCCAGTATTCATGCAGGCCAGGGTGGTTCCGATCAAAGCTAGGAAGACTGTGACTGCCTCCGCCAGCATGAAGTACTTGCCATGACCCAGACCGAAGAAGTGATCGCCGACCATGATCATCATATCGCCGACCGGCGCGGCGGATCCGGCCGCACTCTGCATCGTATAGCCGGAGTTGAGGAAGTAGTTGGCTGCGAAATATTCGAAGAGATAACAGACCAGCCCTTGAATGAGGAGAGAGAAGATGACGGCCAGCGGAATGTCGCGTTTTGCATTCTTCGCTTCGCCGCCCATCGAGGTTACCGATTCAAAGCCAACCAGGATCAGGATGGCGACGGTGGCCTGAATCATCATCCAGCTGAAGCTATGCATGGAGATGACCGACTTGGCATTGGGGTGAGCCTGGAAGAGCTTACCGGTCGAGTCATACGCTGCGTAGCTGATGGTGAAGGGAACAGGCTTGCCGGCCGCGTCGAGTTGCGGTGTCGGGACCTGGTTCGCGTCACGGATGATGGTGCCATCGGCCTTGGTCGCGAAGTTATAGGTGTAGTCGGCCTGCGTGGTGCCGTCGTAGTTGAAAGCCGGAGAGCCTTCCGGGTGGGCAGAGCGATAGCTGATCGCCATGACGGCGAAGAGAACCAGCGCGGAAATCTGAACAATGTTGATGGTCAGGTTGACGGCGGTCGAGGCGTTTGCGCCCCGTTGAGCAATGGCCGCGACCATGAAGGTAAAGGCCACCGCGACGATGCACATAAAGATGGGGCCGGGGTTAGAGCCGCTCATGAAATTGGGATAGAGGAAGCCGACCACATAACCGACGAAGATGCCGGTGACGCCGACCATCACGCCTGGGTACACCCAGTAGTAAAGGTGAGAGCCCCAGCCAACGATGAACTTCGAGATGCGGGCGTACTTGAAAGCCTTGTCCTTCGAGAGCAGGGCCTGCTCAGCGTAGTAGTAGCTGGAGCCGGTGCCGGGGTACAGCTTCGAAATCTCAGCGTAGGAGACTGCGGTCGCCAGGCAGAGCATGAGTGCGGCAAAGATGCCGATCCACATGGAAGGCGCGGTGGCCCCTGTCGTCGCCTGGATGAAGAAGGTCAGCCAAAGGAAGGCTCCCGGCGCGATGAGAGCCATTGCGTTGCTGGTCAAACCCGTCAGGCCAAGTGTGGCCTGCATTTGTGGGGCGCTTTTCTCTTCTGCCATGAGCAGTCTCCTGGTCGTAAAAAATCAGTTAAAGTTGGCTACGGCTATTGTCCGGTCGCACACATGAGGATTGTCTAAAGACGCTCCTTCTGCGGCAAAGAAATTCGATTGATCGGGCCGCGCCGCCGTATTCTGGCGGCGCGAACCGGGTAAAAGTCAGCGTTTGGGTCCGAAGAAGGCGATAAGTCCCACGGTCGCAGTATTCTGGTTGTCCGACATCGCTTCAACGCCGGTTGCCGAGTAGCTGCCGCGGTCGAAGAACTTCTTGTTCGACCAGTCGATCCGGTATTCGGTACGGAACAGGAGACCGATCGGCCACTTGTACTCGTAGGTTGCCGTGAACTCGTCCAGCTTCTGTGCGAGTCCGGTGGCGTACCCCTGGTTGTCGTAGAAGTACTCGAATCGGGCGACCAGTGCAGCGTTGCCTGTAACCTGCTCACGGGCCGAGAAGGCTACGCCTTCCCAGTGCGGCGAGTGGGTTGACTTCGGTGTCAGCGTGGACTGATGGTTCTGACCATAGTCGTAGTTGACGTAGGCATTGAACTTCGCCGTTGGGGTTAGCAGCAGCGTTGTGTCGATCAGGTTGCGGTAACCCTTCTGCGTATCGGTGTTCGACGGGCCGGTGTAGTAGTTCGTGTTCCACGTAAACTTCGGTTTCACCAGCGAACTGGTCAGGCCGATGGTTACGCCGCCATTGTTGGAGGTTACGTCGTTCCAGCCGTTGACGACTTGTACGCCAGCGGTCCAGACCTTGGTGACTGGCATGGAGGTGCGCAGCCCGAAGTGGTAGTAGGGGATTGCATAGCCGAAAAGAATGCCATGCGAATAGCTCCAGTTGTTCATCGTTTCGATGACTTCCTGGCCGGCCGACGTGGTGAACTGGCCGAAGTCCATTTCAAAACCCTTGGCTTTGGGCGGCTTCATGCTGATGTAGGCCTGCTCGATGTAATTGGCGGTCGGCGAGTCGGCGCCGTGAAGGAAGGTGTTGGTCCGCCCAAAAAGTAAATCGACGTGCGCGCCGACGGGATCCGGGTCGTGGTTCATGGTCAGCTTTGCGGCTTCCAGGCTGAACTGGTCGGTCTCATCGTCGAAGTTGTAGAGCTGATTCACCTGGCCAAGCGGAGAGTTCTGCCCCGGGCGATTGGCGTTGAAGCTGTAGTACCCATCCAGATAACCGCTAAAGTCAATTGTCCCAACACTCCATACGGGCGCGGGAGCAGGCGCAGGGGCCGCCGCGGGAGTCGCCGGAGTGGAGTCTGGGGTTGTGGTGGGGGCTGGGGCGCTCGGCGTCTGAGCTCCGGCGACGATGGCGAGGAACACAAAAGCTCCAGCCACACCGTGCAACACTCTTTGCGGTTTGAAATCCATTCGTTCAGTTCCTCCATAAAGTTGGCTACGGGTAGTACTTTCTCCGGAAGTGCAAGGGCGCTAATGCCCCAGTTCTTCCTGGTACTTCGGCAACCAACGCGGGTGCCTGGAAATTCTTCTCTTCCGGATACTTCCTATGAACGCAAGGAAGACATAAGGAATTCATAAAGAACACATCAGAAAAACATCAGGCTCTGCTTTTTCTTACAACCGCTTAAATTTCGGAACAGTGAATGCTAGAATTTCAGCGGAGACCATTCAAACTTCATCGAAGTTCTGGTATAAGAAACAGCCGCGATTGGGTGGCTGAACGAAGAGAGCGCCGGAGAATCAGCCCTTCTCCGATCACCCTGTTGCCAGCGCCGGATGACCTTCCAATCGTCGGATGGAGTGGAGATGGTAGATATTCGTCAGCTTGCGGACGGAAACCAGATAGCGCGGAGCAACCTGTCCCTCGCGACAGCGCAACCGGTTCTTCCTTTTCATAGGGATAGACCAGATTCTCGGAAAGTATGCCCTTGATGGTTTTCGTATTCCGGGACTACATGGCAGGAGTCCAGGCGCATTGGGTGGGCATCCTCCTGATTGCGGGGCTGCTAACTCTGCAGGCGATCGTGATCGTGGTGCTCGCGGCGGCCAGGCGGACCGCGTCGGTTTCCGCAAAGACAGCGGCGCCGCTACCGGTTGCTGGTCCAAATCAGTCCGAGGCGGAACAACTCTGTACTTTTATCCGCGAAACCACCAAGCTGAACCCGCATAGCAAGCCCGGGCCGCAGCTGGTCGGCCTGGTGGTATCCATCTTTCCAGTCGAGTCCGTCGCCATCTTCGATGCGGACCTCCACGAGGTCTACCGGGCGGGAGAATGGTTCGACGACATCACGGACGTGTTGCAGAACATTTGTATCTTCGAGACGGTCAGCGATGACCCGGACACCGGACTCAGCCGAAGGGTGCTGCAGATGGGGAACCTGCCGATCGGCGCACTGCTGTTGCGGGGAGAGACACGGGACCGGATGGCTACCGCGATCGCCTCGGTGGTCGCCATCACCTTTGATCGCTACCATGCCTTCGCCAACGAGAGCCGGACCGAGAGCGCGCGGCAGACGGAGCAGTTGCGCACCACCGTTCTGGACAGCCTGGCCCACGCGTACAAGACCCCGCTGACCGCGATCGGGGTTGCCAGCGAAGGACTGAGCGCTGCCGGGAGCCTGTCGCCTGCGCAGGCCGGCCTGGTTGCGTTGATCGAAGAGCAGACCATGCTGCTGAGCCGCCTGACAACTCGCCTGCTGAAGACCGCGCGGCTGCAGGCCTCGGATATGACCCCGCACATCGAGAAGGTGGGGATCGTCCCGCTGTTAGAGGACGTGGTCGCGAGCCTGCAGGAACAACTTGCCCTCGTCTCGGTACGGCTCGCAATCGCGCGGGACGATCTTTCCATCCGTTGCGATCGGAGTCTCCTGGTTGCATTGTTGACCCAGTACGTCGACAATGCGGCAAAGTACGGCGTCGCCGGCAGTACTGTAACCATCGGGGCCGCAGAGCACGCCACCGAAGTGATCTTCTCCGTGCACAGTATCGGCCCTGTGATTCCACGAGCCGATTTCGAGCGAATCTTCGACCGGTACTACAGGTCTTCCATCGCCTCCAACAAGGTGCCCGGAACGGGCATCGGCCTCTCCGTGGCAAAGCGGACCGCACAAGCGCAGGGGGGACGTGTGTGGGTCACCAGCGATGTCGAGAAGGGAACTACCTTCTACGCGTCTCTTCCCACCACGCCTCTACCCGCAGCAACTTCGCCCGCAGCTCAACAAGGACGTGTACGTTTATGAGCACATTTTCCGCCGGTCCTCCGGTTCGAGTACTTTTGGTTGACGACGAACCTTCCATACGCCGCGCCCTGCGCACGCCGCTCAGCGAGATGGGATTTGTGACGACAGAGGCGTCTCGCGGAGAAGAAGCGCTGCAACTGATCCAATCGCAGAACTTTGACGTCGTACTCCTGGATATGAATATGCCGGGGATGGGCGGCATGAAGACGCTGGTGCGTCTTCGTTCCCTCTCACCGCGCCTTCCTATCCTGATCCTGACCGTCGTCGATGGCGAGCCGGAAAAAGTCGAGGCGCTGGAACTGGGAGCGGACGACTACATCACCAAGCCGTTCAGCGTCCGCGAGGTCGTTGCCCGGATGCGGTCCGCAGTCCGCCGAGCCCAGGCACCGCAGCGGAACGAAGACGCGCCGCTGCTGATCGGCGAAATTGAGGTGCTCCCAACTCGTCGCATCGTCAGCAAGTGCGGGCAGCCGATCCACCTTACGCGGAAGGAGTACGACATTCTGTACTACCTGATGACTCACGCTGGACGGGCAGTGACCTACGGCAAGCTGCTGACCTCGGTCTGGGGCCCGGACTACCGGCAGGAGGTTGACTACCTCCGGACATTTGTCCGTCAGCTACGGAAGAAAATCGAGAACGATCCGTCGGATCCGAAGTATCTGCTGACCGACGCATACGTTGGCTATCGGTTCGCAGAAGTCCCCCCGGTCGCCGAAGGCTCCATTCAACCAGGGGCATCCAACTAGCTAGAACAGACTCCACAGGGCCTGGTTGTAGACCTCGTGGTGGTACTGCACTTCGGGTCCCTTGACGAAGGTGCCGAGCTGGCGGGCGCAGCGCTCCGCTGCAGCCTTCTTCAGATCGGAGAATCTCCCCTTGACGTCGTCGCCCAGAATCGCAGAGGTCCATTCCGCTGCGTTGAAGTCGGCAATCGCGTCGTAAATGTTGTCGGGCAGGTAGCGCTCGGCCTGGCGCAGGTTGTCCAGCGCGGCCGTGTGACCCTCGATGCCGGTCCGGAACAGGGAATACATCACCAGGTAGGGGTTGGCGTCGGGCGCCACGGCGCGCACCTCAACGCGCATGGACTTTGAGTTGCCGATGGGCACGCGCACCATCGAACCGCGGTCGGTGGCCGACGCCTTCAACTGGTTTGGCGCCTCGAAATGTGGGTCGAGACGGCGGTACGCGTTCACGCTCGGGTTCATGATCAGGCACAGGTCCAGTCCGTGGGTCAGGATACGGTCGATGAACTCCCAACCGAGCGCCGAGAGCTTCTCCTGGCCCTTCTCGTCCCAGAACAAGTTGGCCTTGTCCATCGAGATGGACATGTTGGTGTGCATGCCGCTGCCGTTGACGCCGACCACGGGTTTGGGCAGGAAGCTGGCCGTGTAACCCATGTTGGCCGCGACCTGGCGGCACAGAAGCTTGTAAAGCTGGATCTGGTCAGCCGCTGCCAGGGCCTCTCCATAACCGTAATTGATCTCGAACTGGCTGGGCGCCACCTCGGGGTGGTCCTTCTCATTGCCGAAGCCCATTGCGCGTTGCACCTCCGCGGCGGTATCGATGAACTTGCGCAGAGGGTCCAATGGCAGCGAATGATAGTACCCGCCGGTATTGACGAACTCAAACTTGCCCGTCTCGTGGTATTTCTTCTCTGCGTCGATCCCGGCGAAGAGAAAGCCTTCAATCTCGTTGGCGGCGTTCAGGGTCCAGCCCTTTTCCTTGAACAAAGTATCGGCATAGCGCTTCAAGACACCGCGCAGGTCGCCCGAATACGGCTCTCCGCCTTTGTCGATTACGGTGCCGAACACCAGCACTTTGCCGGTGCCGAATACATCGGCCGGAACCCAGTAAAACGCAGACCAGTCAATGCCGAGGCGAAGGTCGCTCTCGCGTTGTGACGTAAAGCCCCGGATCGACGAGCCATCAAACGTCAGATTGTCATAGCTCTTGATCAGAAACTTCTTGTCATAGTCGAGCAGGTGCATGCGCCCCTCAAGATCGGAGAACATGACCGTCACCGCCTTGATGTGCTTCTCATCCGCCAGGTACTTCAGGCGCTCTTCGCGAATCTTGTCGGGATCCACCCGGTTCTGCCGATCGGCCTTCGCCTTGAGGTTCAACTCTTCAAGTTCGTCATAGCTCAGGGCCAGAAAGCTCCGGTACTCAGTCGGCATCGTATCCTTCCTCTCGGAAAAGTTCGGGGGTGCGATCGAAGCGGAAAATCAAAGCGGGTGCGAAAGGCGGGAAGCAGACTGCACTTCCCACCTTCCAACACCCAGCTGATTACGTCGTTCGTGCGGTTAGGCCAGTACCGGCATTCGCACCGTGTTGATCGTGTGCAGAATGCGCGAGACGATCTGGTAAGGATCGGCCTCGGAGTTCGGACGACGATCCTCCAGATAGCCCTTGTAGCCGTTCTTGATGAAGTTTACGGGCATACGAACAGAAGCGCCGCGATCCGACAAGCCATAGCTGAACTTGTCGATGGCCTGGGTCTCATGCTGGCCGGTCAAGCGCAGGTGGTTGTCCGGGCCGTACACCGCGATGTGCTCGGGAACGTACTTCTCGAACGCCTTCATCAGCTCCTCGAAGTACTCCTTGCCACCGGTCTCGCGGATGTACTTGGTCGAGAAGTTGGTGTGCATGCCGGAGCCATTCCAGTCGCCCCGGATTGGCTTGCAGTGCAGTTCCATGTCGACGTCGTACTTCTCGCAAAGACGCATCATCAGGTAGCGAGCGGTCCACAGGTCATCCGCAGCCTTCGCGGAACCCTTGGCAAAGATCTGGAACTCCCACTGGCCCTTGGCAACTTCGGCGTTGATGCCCTCATGGTTGATGCCGGCGGCCAGGCAAAGCTCGAGATGCTCCTCGACGATCTGGCGAGCAATGTTCCCCATGTACTTGTAGCCAACACCGCAGTAGTAGGGAAACTGCGGAACGGTGGGGAGGCCATCCTTGGGGAAGCCCAGAGGACGTCCATCGCGGTACAGGAAGTACTCCTGCTCAAACCCCACCCACAGATCGGGATCGTCCTCAATGGTGGCGCGATAGTTGGTGGAGTGCGGAGTGCCGTCCGGGTGCATGACTTCGCTCAGGACGATGTAGGCATCCTTGCGGCTGGCGTCGGGATAGAGCGCCACAGGCTTCAGAATGCAGTCAGAACTCTTGCCTTCGGCCTGCATGGTGGAACTACCGTCAAAGCCCCAAAGAGGCAGATCAGCCAGCGTGGGTGGCTTCTCAAATGACTTCATTTGAGTCTTACCGCGCAGGCCCGGGACCGGCGTTTTGCCGTCAAGCCAGATGTATTCCAGTTTGTATTTAGTCATAGCGACGCGAATCTCCTTGCTGCTTTGGGTTTTTGGTATGCTCTTTCACCCTAGCGGCGAGGACATAAAGAATCCATAAAGATTCTGACGAGGCGCACTGGAAGACGAGTTTTTTCTTACCGATGACGCGCGAGCAGCATCATCACCAGAAACAGTGCAAATGGAATGAGCGCCAACGCCGAGTAGTAGATAACCTTCCGGGTCTGCACGGAACGGCGCTTTTTCCAGTGCGTCAGCTCCGTTCGTTCGGCTACCCCAACCTTGTCAAGGTTTTCCAGGTCCCCCGCAAAGGAGTGCGCCGATGGATAGCGGTTCTTGGGCTCCCTCTCCAGGGCGCGGTACAGCACTTCCTGCAACTGCGGTGTAATGCTTGGCTCGGCCTCCCGCGGAGGGTAGGGATGGTTAATCAGCCGGTCATTCATCACGGCCAGCGGTGACGGCCCGGAGAAAGGCGTCCTGCCGGTCAGCATCTCGTAGAGCATCACCCCGACCGCGTACAGATCGGAGCGCGCGTCCCCACGCTTGCCCTTCACCTGCTCCGGCGAGATGTAGTCCGGGCTTCCCAGCGCCTGCGTGAAACCGGCATAGGTCAGCCGTTTCGCCCCGGCCTGCGATGCGATGCCGAAGTCGATCAGCTTGATCTCGCCCTTGTCGTTGATCATGATGTTTTCGGGCTTCAAGTCACGGTGCACCACGCCGTTCTTGTGGATGTAGTCCAGCGCCTGCAGGATCCCCAGCGTAATGCCGATGGCCCGCGCCGCCGGCATCTTGCCCTCCTGGGACATAATCTGGCGCAGCAGACGGCCATCCACCCACTCCATCACCATGTAAACCCGTGACTTCTTGTCGACCGGGAAGATCCGCATCACGTTGGGGTGATCGAGAGCAAGGCCGATTGCCTCCTCGCGCTGGAAACGGTCGAAGAGCGCCGGATCCGCCTCCATGGCGAAATGGGGTACCTTGAGCGCAACCTGACGTCCGTCCCGTACGTCGGTAGCCCGATAGATCGCCGCCATGCCGCTCTCGGCGATGGGAGCATCAATTCGGAAATGATCGAGTTCCTGGCCAGGGTCTAGAGTCTGCAGGCTCAACTGGGCTCACTTTCGGATGTCCGGGTACCTTCAGGCCTTCAAGAACTGGTCAGGATGGCCGTTCGGCGAACACACTCGAGTATACCCGGGCGACTCCACCCCTTCTGCCAAGAAACGCAGACGTGCCGGGTTGCGGCCGAGGATTGTTCGGGGAGGGAAGCAGCGGGGTGACGCAGATGCGCCGCCTGGTCGCCACCTACATTACGACTTGTTTCGCTTGCCGATAGGGAGACCCTTGCCGCTCCAGCTCCTGATCGGTCTCGAAATTTTCCGCCCCGGGCTCAGTCGACGCAAGGCGCATCTCTTCCAGCAGCTTGCGTTCGTCGAACATGCGATGGATTGAGTCCACCGCCGCTCCAAACCCAGCAACTGCAACCGGCCGTGAGAAGTAGTATCCTTGGGCCTCGTCGCAATTGCGGCTGGCGAGGAACTTCAGATGGTCCGGCGTCTCGACGCCCTCAGCAATCACCTTGATGCCGAGGTGGTGAGACATCGCCACAATCGTTCTGACAACGGTCGCTGCATTCGGTTCGGTGACTGCCTTCATGACAAAGCTCTGATCGATCTTCAAGCGGTCGACCGGATACTGCAGCAGGTACGAGAAGCTGCAGAATCCCGTGCCGAAGTCATCGATCGCGACGCGCGCGCCAAGTTGGCGAATCTGCTGCAACTTTTCCAGGTTGGAAGCCGAGTTGATCATCAGCGTGTTCTCGGTCAACTCCACCTGCAGGTTCTTCGCTGGCAGGCCGCTCTCCTCCAACGCTTCATCGATCACCTGCAGCAGATTGCTCTGCTCAAATTGTCGCGGGGATAGGTTCACTGAAACCGACAGGTCCATTCCGAGACTGTCGCAGAGGAACTTTGCCTGCTTGCAGGCCTGCTTGAGCGCCCACTCACCGATGGCGACGATCAGGCCCGTCTCCTCAGCCAGCGGAATAAAGGTCGCCGGCGAGATCACGCCGTGCTTGGGGTGGTGCCAGCGCAGCAGCGCTTCCATGCCGATGACGCGGCCCGTGGTCAGCGAGACCAGCGGCTGATAGTGCAGGAACAGCTCTTCCCGGGTCAGGGAATGGCGCAGCGCCGTGTCCATCGACAGGCGATCCTGCGACTGCTTCAGCATCGCGTCCGCGAACACCTGATACTGGTTGCGCCCACCTTCTTTCGCGGCATACATTGCCGCGTCGGCGCGTTCCAGCAGGCTGTCGACATCCTCGGCAAAATCCGGATAGATGCACACGCCAACGCTGGCCGTGAGGTTGACTTCGAGGTCGCCCACCAGCGCAGTGCTCGACACGCGATCGACAAGCCGCTTCGCGCACCGTTCCACGTCGGTCAGGGTGGCGATGTGCGGCATCACCACGACAAACTCATCTCCGCCGAGCCGGCCCAGCGTGTCCGAGCGGCGCAGCGACTGCCGCATCCGTTCCGCCATGCCCACCAGAACTTCGTCGCCGGCGCGGTGGCCCAGCGAGTCATTCATCCGCTTGAAGTGGTCCAGGTCAATCACAAACACGCCGACCTTGCGACCGTGCAACATCGCCTTTTCAATCGCTTCGGCGATGCGTTCGCGCAGCAGCGTCCGGCCAGGAAGGCCCGTCAACTGGTCGTGGGAGGCCATGTGGTTGAGGTACGTCATCAACTGCTTGCGTTCCGTAATGTCGGAAGCGATCGCAACAAATCCGCTGATCTCGCCCGCGCTGTCCATCACGGCCGTTACCGCGACGTGCACCGGCAGGGTCGAGCCGTCATTGCGGATGTACGTCCACTCGCGCTCGTCGACCTCGCCCAGGGCCGCCTTGGACGTCAGCAGGTCGAAGCCTTCGAGCCCAGGTTCGTCGTTGGGAGCTGCCTGGTCAGGACGGCGGCTCAGTTCGCGTGGGTCGTGGAGACTGGTCAGCGACATCTTCTTGACCATCTCTCCACGCGAATAGCCGGTCAGCCGTTCGGCCGCCGCGTTCATCGCCTGGATCATGCCGGTATGGTCTGTCTCGATAATGCTGTAGGGAGCATTTTCAAAGACCGAGTTACTGAAATTCGAGAGGCTCTGGTAGCGCTCTTCGGTGGCCTTGAGTTCGGTGGCATCGCTGGTCCTGACGGCCACACCGTCGCCCAGCTTGTTCACGCGCTGGCGCAGCCACTTCTCTGTACCATCGGCCCGCGGGATCGAGTATTCCTCGGATAGAGGCTCGTCTGCGAGAACCACTTTGCGGAATTTATCGAAGAGCCCATTGGTGCGATTCTCAGGAAAAATCACGCACATGTCCTGGTTCAGCAGGCTCTCGCGCGGTGTCCTCAACAACTCTTCAGCATGGGAGTTTACGTAAACATACCGAAAATCAATGATGTCGCCGGCACGGTTCCGCAGGGCATCAAGGATGAAGAATGCGTCCGGACTGGTCTCCGCGGCGGCAATGAAGCGAGCATGTTCCTCGCGCGCCTTGCGATGGCCCAGCGCCTGATTCCGCTCCCGCCATACCAGTAAGACCGTGGTCAGAAAGGTGGTTCCCCAGATGAAGGCATTGGCGACCGGCGAAGCAACGGTTCCATGTCCTTCGTTCAGCATGGCAACCAGGATGAACAGCGCAGCCAGTCCCGCCAGCAGACGAATGATGCGTGCGCGTCGTGAACCTTTGAACCACTGTCCGATCAAAACTGCCGCCTTCCATTTGCCCTGGCCGTGACTCGCTACCATGTCACTGTGTACGGCTCAAGTTGCTGGGATAGCTCAGGTTCGAGCGTCAAGCAAAGGCTAGCATTCGATGACTGGAATGAAACTCACCGGCATGGGTCTCCGCCTACAACTTCTATGCCATATCGGCATCCCAGGAGTAAACCATCACTCCCGAGACACTAATTTTCAGGAAGAGTCACTGCCATCCACCCGTGCAATTGCATCCAGTGCTCCAGGAGAATCGGCCATACTTCCAGTTCTGCCATCCCCTTCAGATTCTGCCCCATGCCCGTTCCATGCGGCCCGAGCTCGAAAATATGCAATTCCACCGGAACACCTGCCCGCTTCAGCGCGTCGTAATAGGCGGTCGAGCTAAGCGAATCAACGGTCTGATCTGCCGAGGTCGAATAGATAAAGCTCGGCGAGGTTTCCCGGGTGACATGCTTCACCGCTGAAACGGTATCCAGCATCTCCTGTGTGGGCTTGTCTCCAAACAAGGACTCCATGCTTCCCGATCGCGGGAGCGACTGCTCCAGACTCAGGCGTGCATAGGAGAAAACGGCAAAGTCCGGATGCGCGCTGACTCGTTCCACTGGATCAGCGCTCTTCTTATCTCGTTGATCCGGCGCGGTCGCAAGATAGCCGGCCAGATGGCCACCGGCGGAGAAGCCCCACACACCGATCTTGTTCGGATCGATCTTGAAGTCCGCCGCGTGGCTGCGGACGTAGCGCACCGCCCGATCGCCGTCCAGCATCGGCACCGGGTACCGATAAGCGGGCGCCAACCGGTACTGGAGCACGAACGCCGAGATGCCACGGGCCGCCAGCCACTTCGCCTCCGCGGCTCCTTCCTTTTCCAACATGAGGTGAGTAAATCCCCCACCGGGGAGGACGATGACTGCAGAACCAACTCCGGCGCCGATGGCCGGATAGTAATACAGCTTGGGGACGTCGCCTGACGTCCACCCTTTCGCCAGCGGCGCTCCGGTTGGCCACAGTACAATCGCCCTCGCAAACCCGGAGGGGGAAGGATCGACAGCGTTAGGCTTGCGCGCTGAAAGGGGCGTCTGGGCGCCCGCAGCGGCAAGGGACAAAAGCAAAGTAAAGGAGAGAAAACAAGTACGATTCATTGCTTTGCCAGCATACCCCGGACACCCGTCCACGGCTGGGATTTTTTACCCAGCCATCCGCAACCGTTCAGTGGAATTCCCGTCTATTGTCTAAATATGAGTATCAAGGCGACTCACCTGTCCCTCCCCTCCGCGTCCCTGCTGCTCCTGACCATCGGATATGCCTGCCTCGTCGCTCGCGCACAGCAGCCGGCCCCTGCCGCAACGGAGACCCTCAACGTCGACGCGCGCCTGGTCAATATTCCCGTCGTCGTGCGCGACAAGCGAGGCGCCCTGATCCAGAACCTCACCAAGGACGACTTCACCCTGACGGTCGACCGCCAGCCCCAGACGATCCGCTACTTCAATCTCGATACCAACGTTCCGCTGACCCTCGGTCTGCTGGTGGACACCAGCGTGAGCCAGCGCGACGCGCTCGACGACGAACGCGCTGCCAGTTCCGCCTTTCTGAACGATATGCTGAACGGGCCCGCGGACCGCGATAAGGCCTTCGTCGTGCAATTTGCCCGGCAGACCGATCTGCTGCAGGACATCACCAGTTCCAAGCCCCAACTACAGGCTGGCCTGAAACAACTCGGTTCGCCCAGTCCCAGCGACACTTCCAGCGTGCCGGACTCCGATTCCGACTCCGACTCGACCTCCAACCCGCGAAATCCCAAGGACCGCTCGAAGCGTCCCCAGGAGCGGACTGGCGGAACCACCCTCTACGACGCGCTGTTCCTCTCGTCCGACGAACTGATGGGCCGGCAGAAGGGGCGCAAAGCTGTGATCCTCCTCACCGACGGTGTCGATAGCGGCAGCAAGGAGACGCTCGAGTCTTCGATCGAGGCGGCCCAGCGGACCGACACCATCATTTACGCGATCTACTTCAAAGGGGTGGAAACGAGCAATACCGACCGCGGCTTTCACCGGGTCGACCCGCGCGACGATTGCGACGCTGGCGGCTATCCAGGTGGTGGATATCCCGGAGGAGGCTACCCCGGCGGTTATCCGGGGGGCTACCCGGGCGGGTATCCAGGCGGCTGCCCACCCGGCGGCACCGGCCAGCGGCGGCCGCAGGACATCTCCCGTCCCGATGGCAAGAAGGCCCTGCAGCGCATGGCAACCGAGACCGGCGGGCGCCTCTTCGAGGTCAGCAAGAAGGACAGCGTGGCCGATATCTACAAGGAGATTGGCGAGGAGCTTCGCGCGCAGTACCGCCTGGGTTTCACGCCGGATAAAGTAACCGGCACCGACGGGTATCATCGCATCGATCTGACGCTCAGCAAGTCGAATCCGAAGGACTTCCTGCTGCAGACTCGCACCGGCTATTACCTTGGCACTGAGTAGCGTTAGGACCTAGAAGCGGCTGGTGAGTTCGGGAAACGTTGCCAGTTCCAGCAGGTGCTGGCCCGGCGGCGGCTCGTCGATGACTTCATGCTCCAGGATCCAGGTGGATCCGTGGGGGATGAAGACGGCGTGCAGGCCGGCCGCGAGCGCCGGGTTGATATCCGACTTGGGGCTGTTGCCGATCATCCACGTGATCTTTGCGTCGCAGGCGTGGTGCAGCAAGAGCGCCTCGTAGGCGCCGGCGGTCTTCTCAGGCAGCACTTCAATCGCACTGAAGTAGGCCTCCAGACCTGAGCGGCTGAGCTTGTCGCGCTGCTCGATTGGGTCACCCTTCGTGACCAGGATGCTACGGTGACGCTCGCCCAGAACAGCCAGCGTGTCAGCGACTCCGGGCAGCAATTCGATCTCATGATTGGCGATCGACTGCGAGAAGCTGACGATGCGCGCATGTTTTTCCGGTGTCACGGGCTCGTCGCTGAGTTGTTCGAAGCAGTCCACCAGCGACCGGCGAAAGCTCTTGAGCCCGTAGCCGTGCGAGGCGATCGTGGCGCGCTCGCATGCGTTGAGATGCTCGCGAACTTCGGCCGGCGTGTGCACCCGATGGTCGAGGTACGAGATGAAATCGGCGATCGCGCGCTCGAAGTAGATGTTGTTCTCCCACAGCGTGTCGTCCGCATCGAAGAGCAGGGTTTGGCCGGGAGGGAAGCGGAGTTGTTCTGTGGGAGTCACACGTCGATTATAAGTTGGCGGACGAGAACTTCCGAAGTGCTCTAATTGCCTTGAGAGGTGTGAGCGGGTTTGATTGCAGGTTCCCTGACATTGGGTGACATCGTTGGCTGCCTGCGCGGCGTGCTGGCCTTCGTTCCCATTCTGCTGGCGCCGGGATACTGTCTCGCATGGGCACTCGACTTTCTCGGCTTCCGCGGGCGTCCAGCCGGAGAGCGACTGGCCTGGGCGATCGCGCTCTCCTTCGGCGTTGTGACCATCGCGGCGGTCATGATGGGGAAGTATTGGTCGCTGGCAGCGTTTTGCTCTCTCTGCTCGCTCTGCATGGCGGGACTCCTCGGAATCGTTGCGGTGGAACTCTGGCAGCAGCCGCGTGGCGATCAGCGCACATGGAGTCGCAGAGGCGTCGCGCTTGCAGTCGCGTGGGTTCTCTTCGTTGCGGTCGAATTGGTGGACATCGCGGTAGGGAAGCGACTGTACCTCAGCGTTACCATCTTCGATCACAGCATGCGCACAGCGTTCGTCGATGCCGTGATGCGTACCGGTGTGCCGCCGACGAATCCGCTCTACTGGCCCGGACATGCGGTGCCGATGCGGTATTACTACTTCTGGTACGTCCTGACTGCTGCTGCGGCGCGCCTGGGAGGAATCACGTCGCGACAGGCGATGATCGCCAGCACGGCCTGGGCGGGCTTTGGGCTGGTCTCGATTCTCGCGCTCTATTGCCGGCATTTTCTGGGTCGGAGGCGATCGGGCGAAGCCGGGCGGTGGTCGAGGGTTACGGTGGCATTGGCGCTGCTGGCGGTGACGGGCCTGGACCTTCTTCCGGCGATTACGAAGGGAATTCTCCGGCTGCCCATGGACGCAGACGCGGACTGGTGGTCGCCGGACCAGGTTGGCTCGTGGATGGATGCGTTGTTGTGGGTGCCGCACCACATTGCGGGACTGGTCTGCTGCCTGTTCGGATTTCTGCTGGTGTGGATGTCAAAGGACTTTCGCGGAGGGCAGCGCGGACTGTGTGCGCTGGTGGCAGGGTTGTCGTTTGCGAGCGCCTTCGGCCTGTCGACCTGGGTCGCAGTGGCATTCGCGTTGGTGTTGCTGCACTGGATGGCCTGGGTTCTGTGGCGCGAACCGGAGTTCCGGTCGCGGCTGCCCGTGCTGCTGGGCGCAGGGCTGGTCTCGGCGCTTGCGCTGACGACATACGTGGCGGAGCTTTTCCGTGAGGCGTCCGGCGGCGCTGCAGGTTTCCTCAAGTTCGGCGTGCGGCACATGATCGATCCGGACGCGATGCTTGCGGTTCCAGGGTTTGCGCAACTCGCGGTGCGCCATCCGCGCATCGAGGATGCGATTGCCGGCCTGATTCTGCTGCTTCCGGGCTTCTTCGCGGAACTTGGCTTTTTCGGCCTGGTACTGGTGCTGGCACTGCGAGCGGCGCGGCGAATGCAGCTTGATGACGCGGCACGGACCTCTCTAGTGCTGGTCTGCGCAGGATTGATCGTCGCAACCTTTCTGCGTTCGGCGGTAGTCCAGAATAATGACTTTGGCATTCGTTCCATCCTGGTTGCCCAGTTCTTTCTTCTGCTGCTGGCTGTGCTCTGGTGCGAGGGTGCGTTTGGCGCGCCAGGCCGCGGCCTGGCGCTGGCGATGCTGTGGCTCGGCGTCGCCGGGACGGTTTACCAGGCGGTGGAGCTGCGGGTCTACCTGCCGGTCCAGGAGTGGCTTGGCCGCCCGGATCAGCGAGGGTTCGCGGAGCAGGCCATGGCGTGGCGGAACGGTTTCGAGGCGCTGGACCGAAGCGTTCCGCGGAGTGCCGTGGTGCAGTTCAATCCAGAGCAGCCGAGCGACTATTTCCGCTACGCAGAAATCCTGCAGGCGGGACGGCAGATGGCGACGGCGATGCCGGATTGCGCTTCGGCGTTTGGCGGCGACCCGGCTTCGTGCCCCGCGGTGGAGTCCGGCGTGCGGCGGCTGTTTTCGCCCGGGGACGCGCGCTCTGCGGCGGAGGCTCGCGGCATTTGCTCTGCGCTGGGAATCAGCTACCTGATCGCCAGCCGGTGGGACGGCGTATGGCTGGACTCCGATGGCTGGGTCTGGACGCTGCCCGCGGTGGCAGACACCGGGGATGTCCGGGTGGTTGATTGCGCCGCAGTGTAGATATGCCCCCTATGTGATCTTGCTGTACAAGCCTATTTGATTCAATGATATAGAGCCTAATGCTATCCAGAAGCAATACATTCGAAACGGGTTACGGCTAAGATCGTCAAACCGCTGGGCTTAGCGAACGAGCGTGCTATGACGGCAAAACCGCAGGATATTGTCTCGGTATTATTTTTGATCTATTAACAGAATAGCAGTTGGAGCATAACTCGCCGGGCGTCTCTATTTATCGCTATATCAGTGAGTTATAGCCTTTCCGGGGTTGACAAGGAACGCCGGGTGAGATTTTCCACAGGAGTTGCTAACTAATCCATTAGTTGATCCGTCTGAGTGAGTGAAGACCGGGAGTCAGAGCCGCGCGCACATGCCACCGAGGAAATCCATCACGCTGACCGAAGCCGAGTTGAGGCTGATGAAGATGCTATGGGAGCGTGGCGAGTCGGCTGTGAGCGACCTGGTGGCGGCCATGCCCGAGGGCGAGCCTCTGGCCTACACGTCGGTGTTGACAACCGTGCGGGTTCTGGAACAGAAGGGCTATGTGCGGCATCGGCAGGAGGGCCGCGCGTTCCTTTACAGCCCTTGCGTCGAGGAGCAGGAAGCGAGCCGGTCGGAGATTCGACATACGATGCAGCGGTTCTTCGGCAATTCGCGGGAGCGGCTGCTGTTGTCGCTGCTGGGCGACGATGAGATTGACGCCGAGGAGTTGCGGCGGCTGAAAGAGGCGATCGCCAAGGCGGCGGATGATGTGGTTCCTCCCACTCATCGCGAGAAGACCGCGATGAATGGGGCACATCCCGTGGTGAATCGGACGAAACCTGCCGGAGGCGCGCAATGATGGCTCTGGCGGGGATGCTGGCGGATGTTTCGCGCGCGGCGACGGGATCGCTGGTGGCTGCCGTTTGGCAAGGTGTGTTGCTGGCAGTGGTGGTGTGGCTCGGGTTGCGGCTGCTGCCGAAGACGCCGGCGGCGGTGCGGTTTGCGATCTGGTTTGGCGTGTTTTTGGTGGTGACGGCGCTGCCGCTGATTTCGCTTTGGCCGCGGACAGCGGTGGTGGCGGCCGGAGGGCATGGTCCGTGGCTGATGCTGGATCCGCGCTGGAGCTTGACGATTGCGGCGGTGTGGCTGCTCGCTTCGGCTTGGCGGGCGGGGCAGTTGGTGGTTGCGGCGTTTCGCGTGCGAGGGCTTTGGAAGCGGGCGACGCCGGTGGATACCAGTCTTGGCTATGAGGCTGCGATGAATGGGGCTCCCAGCCCGGGGCTAAAGCCCGGCGATCTATTGGGCGGTTCACCGCGGGCTGAAGCCCGCTGCTACTCCGAAGGGCAAGGGCGGGCGGAGTCCGCGGGGCAAGGGTGGGCGGAGTCC
>Ga0207416_1000704_pt1 | contig 52807 bp, 55 predicted proteins | sample PaiPotPPM11metaG_FD_184107 | JGI IMG/M metagenome (GOLD analysis project Ga0207416, IMG submission 184107) | Iron sulfur acid spring bacterial and archeal communities from Banff, Canada, to study Microbial Dark Matter (Phase II) - Paint Pots PPM... ... | reverse complement strand
CCTTCAGCCGGCGGTATCTGCGCGATCGCGTCAGTGAAAGTCGCGCCGAGCTCATCGCGCACATCGAGCGCGCGCTCGAAGAGTACAACCGACTCTACGCGCATCCGTTCACGTGGTCATTCACCCGACATGCGATGCATGAGTGGTACCGTCAACGAACTTCGGCTACGGTGCACTAGCAGCCGACCGTCAGGACCGCGGTGCCCTTGACGCGCCCGCGGCGCAGCGCGTCCAGCGCCTCGTTGGCCTGTTCGAGCGGAAACGCGCGCACTTCCGTGCGGACCGGCACCCGCGGCGCGAGGCGTAAGAAGTCCTCGCCGTCCTGCCGCGTCAGGTTCGCGACCGAGCGGACAACCCGTTCTTCCCACAGGATGTCGTACGGAAATGCGGGGACGTCGCTCATGTGGATCCCGGCGCAGACGACCGTGCCGCCCTTCGCCAGCGCGCGCAGCGCCGCCGGCACGAGCGCGCCGACGGGGGCGAAGATGATGGCCGCGTCGAGGGGTTCGGGCGGTGCGTCGAGCGATCCGCCGGCCCACTCCGCGCCGAGGCCGCGGGCGAACTGCTGCGTCGCCGCGTCGTCCGGGCTCGTGAACGCGAACACCCGCCGGCCCTGCCACCGCGCCACCTGGATGATCATGTGCGCGGCGGAACCGAAGCCGTAGAGGCCGAGCCGCCGGGCGTCGCCGGTCATGCGCAGCGCGCGGTACCCGATCAGACCGCCGCACAGAAGCGGGGCCGCCTGGAGGTCGGGGTAGCCCGCCGGAATCGGAAAGCAGAACCGCTCGTCGGCCACCGTGTACTCGGCGTATCCGCCGTCGATCTGGTAGCCGGTGAAGCGGGCGTTGTCGCAGAGGTTCTCGCGGCCGGTCCGGCAGTACTCGCACCGGCCGTCGGTCCAGCCGAGCCACGGCACGCCGACCCGGTCTCCGGCCTTGAAGCGCTCGACCCCGGGGCCGAGGCGCTCCACCGTGCCGACGATTTGATGCCCGAGCACCAGGGGGAGCTTCGGCTCAGTCAGTTCGCCGTCGGCGACGTGCAGGTCGGTGCGGCATACGGCGCAGGCATGAACGCGGAGCAGCACGTGCGAGGCGGCCGGTTCCGGCACCGGAAGGTCCGCGTGCCGGAGCGGTGTCTTCGGAGTATCGAGCACCATGGCGCGCATCTGACGAGCCGCGCCGGGGATTGGTTAGCGGTTTCCTGCGCGCCTGGCCTTCATGGCATTCAGCGACACGATCCGCCCTCGGCCGACCGCCTGCAGCCGTCCGGGCGCGGTCCGCTCCGCGCGGCCGCCGCCGTAGTGCTGTCTCGCGCACTCGGTCGAGCAGAATTCGTCGCGATGCTGGATCGCGACAGGCGGAAGCGGCATTCCGCAGGCTTTGCAGCGATTCGGCATGATTCCACGCTCCATGCGCTGGTTCAAATGTGGGAGAGCAGCCGGTTGTCCGGCTGCTCTCCCGTAATTCTGCCGGCGTCTCGGAAACGCCCTCGGCTCTTAGCCGTTGACGACCCGGACGTTGCTCGCCTGGGGACCCTTTTGCCCCTGCGTGGCCTCGTACTCGACCTTTTGGCCCTCGTTGAGGGTTCTGTAGCCGTCGCCCTGGATCGCGCTGAAGTGCACGAACAGATCCTTCGTGCCGTCCTCGGGGGTAATAAATCCATACCCCTTCTCACCGTTGAACCACTTTACCGTACCCGTTGCCATCCTGCACCCACCTTCGAGATCGTGCTACCAACCGACTTATACAGTCCAGCTGATGCCAGCCTAGTATGACAGATTCCGCGCCGGTGCGCAAGAATGTGGGGCGCTATCCGCGCCGCCGCGTGGTGTAGGCGCGACTGCGCGCGAGGATCGTCTGCGCGTCCTGCTTGTTGAACTTGAGTTCCGCCCGGGGCGGCTTCGGTTTGACCACGCCGCTGCGGATGCCCCAGCCGCGGCTGACCATCGTGTTGATCGCCGTCAGGACCGCCTCCGTCCCGCGGAGCGCGAGCCCGCCGGATCGCGGCGCCCCGTTGTCGGACGCCGCCGCCGCCCGGCCGCCGTCCAGATAGCCGCGAAGGAACGGCGCGATGAACTCGTTCGGGAGGTCGTCGAGCACGGTCGGATCGTCGCCGTCGAGATCGGACGGCACGCCCCACCGCAGCAGCGCCTTGCACAGGCTTTGGTCGCGGACGTACAGCTGCCAGCCGAGCACGCTGCTCTCGCAGTACTCGTTGCGCACCTGGGGCGTCGCGAGATCCTCGACGAACGTGTTCATGTGATCCTGCGACCGTTCGCCCAGGGTAATGATCAGCGCGAACGACGCGCCCTGTCCGCAGATCCGGCCCGAGGCGGTCAGGAACCCGACCCAGTAGACCTGTACGTCCGCGGGCGGAAGCCCCGCGGCAACCGGCCGGTTGTTCAGCAGCGCGGCCGGGTCCGAGAGCCGCACGTCGGCGATGGGCGCGAGGATTTGCTCGACCAGCTTCAGAGGGTAGTCGTTAACCTGCGCGATCTGCTGCGCGGTCTTGCCCTTCCGCGCCGCCGCGCGAACACGCGACGTGCGCTCGCGGGCCTCGAGTACTGCGGCGTTGATTGGGCGCCTCCGAGTATCCACGGCGCCCTACGCTCCCGGGTGGGTCAACGGGTCGTGGTCGTGCCCGGTGAGAGGCCGCGCCGGTTCGGAGTTCTGGACGGGGGAAACCGCGGGTTCATGCTGGTTGGCGGCAGGGTCCGCCGGCACCGCTGCGCCATCGGGCTGCGGCTCCGGATTCGTCCCGCGGGCCTGCCGTTTGGCCAGTTTCGCATCGCGTTTGGCTTTTTGTTTCAGCTCACGTGCGCGCTTCGCGGCATTGTAGTTTGGCTTCTTCAAACAACACACTCCGAGTGTTCGAGTACCCCCTATTTTAACACGCGGCCGCGCCTGACGGGGCGCGGCGTCAAGCGGGCCGCGGCGTCCGGCCTCCACATGACCTCCATATCCCATCCACGCCCGCTCCACGTCGCGGGAGCATCCTAAGACCGTAGATGAACCTCAGGGAGGGTCGAACGATGCGAATTGTCGTAGGCGTGCTGCTGGTCCTGGCGGTCGCGGCGGGCATTTCCGGAATCTCCGCGTATTCGTACCATCTCGGTCTGGCGCAGGGCTCGGCGCAGAGCGGACAGGCGCCGGTCCCCGCGCCGGGGGCGCCGTACCCGATGCACCCGTACGGCTACGGATGGCACGGACCGTATGGGTACGGCTTCCACGGACCGTTCGGGTTTGGGTTTTTCGGGTTCCTCTGGCCGCTCTTGTGGATTGTGCTGATCGTCTTTCTGTTCCGCGCAGTATTCCGCGGTCCGCGCGGCTACTGGGGCTGCGGATCGGGCGGCCACGGGCCGTGGGGCGGAGGGGGGCCTCAGTGGCTCGAAGAATGGCACCGGCGCCAGCACGAGGCGAAGAGCCAGGCCGGCACGGTGTGAGTTGGCGCGGGCGGGCGCCGAAGCGGCGCCCGCCCGCGCCCATCCCTGACACGCGATGCGAAAGATCCTCGTCGTCGACGATGAGCCGAAGATCGTCAAGATCGCGCGGGACTACCTCGAGCGCGCGGGATTTCGCGTGGCCACGGCGGGCGACGGTCCCTCCGTGCTGCCGGCCGTGCGCAGCGAAAAGCCCGACCTCGTCGTGCTCGACCTCGCGCTTCCCGGCCAGGACGGCCTCGACGTGACGCGGGCGCTCCGCCGGGAATCCGACGTCCCGGTCATCATGCTCACCGCGCGCGCGGACGAGGCCGACCGCCTGGTTGGCCTCGAGCTCGGCGCCGACGACTACATCGTGAAGCCGTTCAGTCCCAAGGAGCTGGTGGCGCGAGTCCGCGCGGTGCTGCGCCGGTGGGACGGCGCGCGCGGCGGCCCCGCGGCGATCCGCGCGGGCGACCTCATGCTCGACGTGGCGAAGATGGAGGCGGCGCTCGGCGGCCGCGCGCTGGCGCTCACGCCGACCGAGTTCCAGCTGCTCGCGTATCTCGCGCGGCAGCCCGGCCGGGTCTTCACGCGCGGCCAGCTGCTCGAGGCCGTGCGCGGCATCGCGGTGGAATCGTACGAGCGCGCGATCGACTCACATATCAAGAACCTCCGCCGCAAGGTCGAGCCCGATCCGCACCACCCGCGCTACATCCTGACGGTGGCCGGCATCGGCTACAAGTTCGCGGACCTGTGATGCCCCGGCGCGACTGCGGTCCACCGCTGCCCTGGATGCGTGCCCGGCATGGCGGCGGTCCTCCGCCGTGGTGGCCGGAAGGGGAGCCGTGGCCGCCGCGCGGCCGCCCGGCGACCGAGGCGTGGCGCCGGATGCGGCGCCGGTTCCTGCTGCGCGCCGTGGTGTTTTTCGCCGCGGTCGTCGTGTTCACGTCGCTTCTGTCGTCGCTCGTCCAGTGGGGGATGCGCGGTATGATGCGCGTGGCGGGCGCGCCCCCCGGCGCCGTCGTGCCGCCGGCGTGGGGAGCGCTGCATCCTCTGCTGGTCGTGCTGGTGGTGGTGCTGCTCGTGGCCGCTTTCGGCGGTTCCGGCGGGTTCCGCCGCATGGCGGGGCCGGTCGAGGACGTGCTGGGGGCGCTCGGGCGGGCGGCCGACGGCGACTTGTCGGCCCGCGTCCCCGAGCGCGGCTCGCCGGAGGGGCGCACGCTCGCGCGTTCTTTCAATACAATGGCGGAACGCCTGCAGCGCGAGAACGAGCGGCGCCGCGATCTATTGGGGGACATCTCGCACGAGCTACGCACGCCGCTCGCGGTGCTGCAGGGCACGCTCGAGGGGATGCTCGACGGCATCTACCCGCGCGACAACGAGCACCTCGCCCTGAGTCTCGAGGAGACCAAGACCCTCGCGCGGCTGATCGACGACCTGCGCACGCTCGCCACCGCGGAAAGCGCAGGTCTCAGCCTGACGAAGGCGCCCGTCGATCTCGCGGAGCTGGCCCGGGACGCGATCGCCGCGTTCCACGATCAGGCCGCGTCGGCCGGCGTGACGCTGGCCTTCGCCGAGGAGCCCGGCCCGCCGCCGATCGTGGAGGGGGACGCGGAGCGGGTCCGCCAGGTGCTCGGCAACCTGATCGGCAACGCGCTGCGGTACACGCCGCGGCGCGGCACGGTGCGGCTCCGCTGCTACCCGGCCGGCGCCGGCGGCGTTGGGCTCGCGGTCGAGGATACCGGGACCGGCATCTCCGCGGACGCTCTGCCGCACGTCTTCGACCGCTTTTACAAGTCGAAGGAGTCGCGGGGGACCGGCCTCGGACTCGCCATCGCCAGGAGCCTCGTCGAAGCACACGGCGGGACGATCGCGGCGGAGAGCGAGCCTGGCCGGGGCACCTCGATCCGGATCGTACTGCCCCGGCGCGGCGCGGCCTGAGCCGGCGGTCGCGCGCCCGCGCGGCGCGCCGAGGTCCCTGCTCGCGCGGCCGAGAAGAGACTCCTCCCATGGGCCGGCGCCCCGACGGTCAGCCGCCATTTGACGCCGACGTCGTCATCGCCGGCGGGGGCAACGCCGCGCTCTGCGCGGCGATCGAAGCGGCCTCGCTCGGCGCGCGGGTTCTGCTGCTCGAGCGCGCGCCTGAGCATATGCGCGGCGGCAACAGCCGCCACACCCGCAACATCCGCTACCTCCACGACGACCGCACCGCGTACGTCACCGGCCCGTATCGCCGCGAGGAGTTCCTCGACGATCTGCTGCGGGTCGGGGGCGGCAGCGCCAACACGCCGCTCGGGGAGATGACGATCGCCGAGTCGCGGCGCGTGCCCGAGTGGATGGCGCAGCAGGGGGTACGCTGGCAGCAGCCGCTGCGGGGGACGCTGCACCTGTCGCGGACGAACCTGTTTTTTCTCGGCGGCGGGAAGGCGCTCGTCAACACGTATTACGACCGGGCGCTGCGGCTCGGCGTGCGGGTCTGCTACGACGCCGCGGTCACCGGCTTCGAGGACCGCGGCGCGGCCGGATGCGCGGTCCAGGTACAGATCGCCGGCGCCGCCCGGACGATTCCGTGCCGGGCGCTCATCGTCGCCGCGGGGGGCTTCGAGGCCAACATCGAGTGGCTCGCGCGGTACTGGGGCGACGCGGCCCGCCGGTTCCTGGTTCGCGGCACGCCGTACAACGACGGCACGATGCTCGCGGCGATGCTGGAGCGCGGGGCGCAGCCGGTCGGCGATCCGAAGGGGTTCCACGCCCTCGCGATCGACGCGCGGTCGCCGCGGTTCGACGGCGGCATCGTCACGCGGGTCGACTCGCTGCCCTTCGGCATCGTCGTCAACATCGAAGGGCGGCGCTTCTACGACGAGGGCGAGGAGATCTGGCCGAAGCGCTACGCGATCTGGGGCGGGCTCGTCGCCGCGCAGCCCGGCCAGACCGCCTACTCGGTCTTCGACGCGAAGTCGTGGGGCCGCTTCATCCCGCCCGCGTATCCGCCGTACCGGGCCGAGACCATTCCGGCGCTCGCCTCACAGCTCGAACTGAACCGCGAGCAGTTCGTCGCCACCGTGGAGGCGTTCAACCGCGGCGCCCCCGCGGTCCGCCGGATCGACATGAGCACGCTCGACGGCTCCGCGACCTCCGGCGTCACCCCGCCGAAGACCAACTGGGCGTCGCGCCTCGACACGCCGCCGTTCTTCGCGTTTCCGGTGCGGCCCGGGATCACGTTCACCTACCTCGGCGTGTCCGTCGACGCGCAGACCAGGGTCCTCACCGCCTCCGGCGCGCCGATGCCGCACGTCTACGCGGCCGGGGAGTGCATGTCGGGCAACATCCTGCTGCGCGGGTACCTTGGCGGCTTCGGCCTCACGATCGGCACCGTGTCGGGACGGATCGCCGGCCGGGAGGCCGCATCGCACGCGCTCGGCCGGGACGCCGGGGCGCGCGGCGGGGTGGCGCATGTACGAGCCTGAGTTTCTGCGCGAGGCGCAGCGCCAGCTCGGCGTCTGCAACGCCTGCCGCTACTGCGAGGGGTTCTGCGCCGTGTTTCCCGCCCTCGAGCTCCGCGCCGAGGTCGCCTCGGGCGACCTAACCTATCTCGCCAACCTCTGCCACGACTGCCGCGACTGCTACACTGCGTGCATGTTCACGCCGCCCCACGAGTTCGCGGTGAACATCCCCAAGGTGCTGGCCGAGGCCCGCGTGCGGACCTACGAGCACTACAGCCGGCCGCGCGTCGCCGGCCTCTTCCGGCGCAGCGTCGCGGGCACGGCCGCGATCTCGGCCGGGGGGATCGTCGCGGTGGCGCTCTTGATCGCCGCGTTCGTCGGGCCGGGCGTGCTCACGGCGGCGCACCGCGGGCCGGGCGGGTTCTACGCCGTCGCGCCGTGGCTGGCCATCATCGTGCCGGCGATCGCGGTGGCGCTTTACGGCGCCGCGGTTGCGCTCCTGGGCGCGTTCGAGTTCGCCCGTGACATTCGCGGCGGCGCGCCGCCTCCGGATGCGCCGCTGCGTGCGCCGGCGGCGCGGGCCGTCTGGCAGGCCGCCCTCGACGCGGTGACGCTGCGGTTTCTCAAGGGCGGCGGCGCCGGGTGCTACTATCCGCGCGAACGGGGCTCGTCGCGGCGGCGGGTCCTGCACCATTTCGTGGCCGGCGGCTTCCTCGCCGCGCTCGTCTCGACGACGCTGGCCGCGATCGAGCAGGACATCCTCGGCCGCATGCCGCCGTTTCCGCTGCTGAGCCTGCCGGTCGTCTTCGGCGTCGCGGGCGGCGTGCTGCTGATCGCCGGCACAACCGGGCTGCTTCTATTGAAGGCGCGCAGCGAGACCGAGCCGGCGTCCTCGACGATGACCGCGATGGACTATGCTTTTCTCGTGCTGCTCGACCTCGTCGCGATCACGGGGATGCTGCTCCTCATCCTGCGCGACACGCGGCTGATGGCGTCCGCGCTGGTCGTGCACTTCGGCCTGCTGGTCGGGCTGTTCGTGACGGCGCCGTACGGCAAGTTCGTCCACTTCGTGTACCGGTACCTCAGCCTGGTGAAGTACGCCGCGGAGGAGCGCGCCGAGCGCCTCGCCGCCGCGGACTGACCCGGCTCCTCGATCCTTCCGAAGCCGCACCGTTCTGTTCTGATTTCCGATTCGTGGAACTCGAATGGCGGTGCCGGCGCTTTGTGTCGGTGGATGCAGCATGCCGGCGACACAGGAGGGTGGAGAGACATGGTGAGAAAGATCGCAGCGCTCGCACTGCTCGTCGTACTCGGAAGCGCCGCACTGGTAGCCGCAAGCCCGACGCCCGGGCGTGCCGAGGTGATGGTGAACCTCGACCTCGTGTTCGCGCCCGGCGCTCCTCCCGCCGCGCCGGTCGAAGTTATCGGCGTCGCGCCGGGACCGGGCTGGGTCTGGATCGGCGGCCATTACGCGTGGCGCGCCGGCCGGTGGGTGTGGATCCACGGGTACTGGAGCCGCGTCCCGGTCGGGCACGCCGTGTGGGTGCCGGGCCACTGGGATCACCGCGACCGCGGGTGGATGTGGGTCGAGGGGCGCTGGCGGTAACGCCGCGACGCCGCGGCGCGTCCACGCCGGAGGATCGAGAGGGCGAGGCGATGCCTCGCCCTCTCGCGTTCTTCCTCGTTCGGGGGATTCACCGGCGCCGGGTCGAACCCCAACCCGGACAGTCCTCGATCAACTCTGCTTTAATTACATGGTGGCCGGCCGCTGGTCGGCCGGCGTGAGGTGGTCCTCGTGAAGCTGCGCGACGAGTGGGTGACCTATGATTCCGGCGGCGCCGGGGTGCGCGCCTACCAGGCATGGCCCGATCACGGCGACGAGCCGCTCCCGGCCGTCGTCGTCATCATGGAGATCTGGGGCGTCGACGGGCACATTCAGGATCTGGTCCGCCGGTTGGCGACCGCGGGTTACCTCGCGTGCGCGCCGGAACTGTACTCCCACGGCAGCCTCCCGCCCGCGCTGTCGCAGGAACGGATCGCCGCGGTGAAGGCGTTCTTCGAGACGGTGCCGCCGGCCGTCTGGCAGAATCCCGCCGAGCGCGATGCCGCCGCCGCGAAGCTGCCGGAGAAGCAGCGAACCCTGCTTCAGGAGACGATGGGTCTGCTCTTCAATCCGAACCGGCCTTGGGACCGCTACGTCGGCGACCTCCGCGCGGCGGTCCGACACGTGCAGGCGCATCCGCGGGCCAAGGGCACGCGCGTCGGCTCGACCGGCTACTGCATGGGCGGAGCCCTGTCCGGGCGCCTCGCGTGCGCGGAGCCGGCCCTCGCCGCCGCCGCCATCTACTACGGGGCCGCGCCGTCGGCCGACCAGATTCCGAACATTCGCTGTCCCGTCATGGGCTTCTACGACGGCGGCGACCCGCGGACCACGGAGGGGGTGCCGGCGTTTGCCGGGGCGATGAAGGCGGCCGGCAAGCCGTTCGAGCACCACGTCTATCCGGGCGCGCCGCACGCGTTCTTCAACGACGAGCGGCGTTCGTTCCGGATCGGCCCCTCGCGCGACGCGTGGGCCCGGACGCTCGCGTTCTTCGCCCGGCACCTGGCGGCCTGATCGTGCGAATCGAAGTCGTCTCGGACGTCGTCTGTCCCTGGTGCTTCGTCGGCAAGCGCCGCCTCGAGCAGGCCCTCGCGATCGTACGCGGCGGCGCGCCCGGCGGGGCCGCGGACGTCCACGTGGCCTGGAAGCCCTACGAGCTCAACCCCGATCTGCCCCGCGAGGGCGTCGACCGCGCGGCCTACCGCCGCGCCAAGTTCGGCGGTCTCGAACGATCCCAGATGTTGGACGCGCGCCTCTTGGCGGCCGGCGAAAGCGTCGGGATCTCGTTCGCGTTCGACAAGATCCAGCGCACGCCCAACACCTTCGACGCGCACCGGCTGCTCTGGCTCGCCGATTCGCTGGGCCGGCAGGACGCGCTCGCGGAGGCGCTGTTCCGCGCGTACTTTCTTGACGGCCGCGACGCCGGCGATCACGGCGTGCTCGCGGACCTCGCCGCGGCCTCGGGCATCCCGCAGGAGCGCGCGGCGGCGCTCCTCGCCGGCCGCGACGGCGAAGCCGACGTGCGGAGAGAAGAGGACCGCGCCATACGATCCGGCATCCAAGGGGTGCCGCACTTCATCATCGACGGCACGCGCCAAATCTCCGGCGCGCAGGATCCCGCGGTGATCGCGGCCGCGATCCGGGACGCGCTGGGCACCGCCGCGAACGCGGAGGCATAGGCGCGCTGGACGATCACGCTGCCGGCCACCCCGTCCCGCTGGAGCCGTTCACGGCCCCGGCGGCGCCTGGGCCCACGGCGTGAGCCAAGACGCGCCGGCGCTCGTCGAGATCTTCTGGGCGTTTCTGCTGGTCGGCTGCACGGCCTTCGGCGGCGCGATGTTCTGGGCGCAGCGGATGCTCGTGCGCCGCCGGCGCTGGCTGCGCCCGGAAGAGTTCGCAGACCTGCTGGCCCTCTGTCAGTTTCTCCCAGGACCCAACATCGTGAACCTCGCGACGGTACTCGGCGAGGGGTACCGCGGGCTCCCGGGCGCCGCGGCCGCGCTCGCCGGCCTGCTGTTGCTGCCGATGCTGATGGTCACCGCGATCGCGGCGCTGTACGCCCGGTTTGGCGCGCTCGCGCCGGTGCACGGCGTCTTCTCGGGCGTCGCCGCGTCCGCGGCGGGGCTCGCGCTGGCGCTCGCCCTGCACGTCGCGCGACCCGTCGTCAGGCAGCGCCCCGCCACGTCGGTGCCGGTGATGGCCGCGGCGTTCGTCGCGGTCGGTCTGCTGCGCTGGCCCGTCGCCTGGACGCTGCTGGCGCTGGCGCCGCTCAGCATCGCCCTCGTCTGGCGGCGAACGGCATGACGGCCGCCGGCACGCTGGCCGAGCTGGCGCGCGTCTTCGCCGGAGTCTCGCTGCTCGGATTTGGCGGCATCAACACCGTGCTCCCGGAGATCCATCGCGAGGCGGTGGAAGCGGCGCGGTGGATCACCGACCGGCAGTTCGCCGATCTCTACGCGCTCAGCCAGGCGGAGCCGGGGCCCAACTCGTTCATCGCGACGCTGATCGGGTACCAGGCGGCCGGCGTGGCGGGCGCCGTGGTCTCGACGATGGGGATCTGTCTGCCGCCCGCGGCCCTGGCCTATCTCGTCGCGCGCGTCTGGGGCCGGATCCGCGGCAGCCGATGGCGCGCGGCGATTCAAGCCGGGCTCACCCCGGTCGTGGTCGGCCTCATCACCGCGAGCGCGCTCATTCTGATTCGCGCCGCCGACCACAGCGCCGCGGCGTTCGCGGTGACGCTGGGCACCGTGGTGCTGGCCTACGGAACCAACGTCAATCCGCTGTGGGCGTTCGCGGTCGCGGGAGTCCTCGGGCTCGCCGGCGTGTTCTGACCGGCGGCGCGGGCGCCCGCGTCGACAGGACTACGCTCGATTCTCTTCGTAGAGGCTGGTACGAACGTTGACGGAGGTCCCATGCACTTCGAACTGAGCGACGACCAGCGGCACATCATCGACGGTGTCCGCGCACTCTGCCGGCAGTATCCCGACGCGTACTGGCGCGAACTCGACCGCACCGGCGGCTATCCCGATGCGTTCGTCAAGGCGCTCTCCCAGGGCGGCTGGCTGGCCGCGCTGATCCCCGAGGAGTACGGCGGGACCGGCCTCGGCATCACCGAGGCGGCGCTCATCCTCGAGGAGGTCAACCGGTCCGGCGGCAACTCCGGCGCCTGCCACGCGCAGATGTACATCATGGGCACACTTTTACGCCACGGCAGCGAGGCGCAGAAGAAGCGCTGGCTGCCGCGCATCGCCTCCGGCGAGCTGCGCCTGCAGGCGTTCGGCGTGACGGAGCCGGCCGCCGGCTCCGAGACGACGCGCATCCAGACGACCGCGGTCCGCCGCGGCGACCGCTACGTCGTCAACGGTCAGAAAGTGTTCATCTCGCGCACCGAGCACTCCGATCTGATGCTGCTGCTCGCGCGGACGACGCCGTACGATGAGCTCACCGACAAGACGCGCGGCCTCTCCGTCTTCATGGTCGATCTCAAGGAAGCCGTCGAGCGCGGCACGGTCCAGATCAAGCCGATTCAGCTGATGATCAACCACCATTCCACCGAGCTGTTCATCAACGACCTCGAGGTGCCGGCCGAGAACCTGATCGGCGAGGAGGGCCTCGGCTTCCGCTACATTATCGACGGCTGGAACGCGGAGCGCATTCTCATCGCCTCGGAGTCGGTCGGCGACGGCCGGTGGTTCGTCGAGCGCGCGTCGCGCTACGCCAAGGAGCGCGTCGTGTTCGGCCGGCCGATCGGCGCCAACCAGGGCGTGCAGTTTCCGCTGGCCCTCGCGCACGCGCACCTCGAAGCGGCGAGCCTCGTGCGGTTTCAGGCGGCGTGGCTCTTCGACCACGGACAGCGGTGCGGGGCCGAGGCCAACACGGCCAAGCTGCTCGCGGCGGACGCGGCGTGGGAGGCCGCCAACGCCTGCCTCGACACCCACGGCGGGTTCGGGTTCGCGGCGGACTACGACGTCGAGCGCAAGTTCCGGGAGACGCGTCTCTACACCGTCGCGCCGATCGCGAACAACCTCGTCCTCGCCTACCTCGGGCAGCACGTGCTCGGGCTGCCGAAGTCGTACTAGCGCGGCCGCCGATGACACACGATCGGGGGATCCGATGACCCGCACGACCGCTGAGGGCCGCTTCTTCGAAGATTTCGAGGTCGGCAACGTGTACGAGCACCCGTACGGGCGCACGATCACGGACACCGACAACGTGTGGTTCACCAACCTGACGATGAACACGAACCCGGTCCACTTCGACTACGCCTACGCGTCGAAGACGGAGTTCGGCAGGCCCCTCGTCAACAGCGCGTTCACGCTGGCCCTCGTGACCGGCCAGTCGGTGATCGACATCAGCGAGAACGCGTTCGCCAACCTGGGCTGGGACAAGGTGACGCTGCCGGCGCCGGTGTTCGTCGGCGATACGCTGTACGCGGAGACCGAGGTGCTCGAGAAGCGCGAGTCGCGCTCCCGGCCGAACGTCGGCATCCTGCGATTCAAGACGCGCGGCTACAAGCAGGACGGCACGGTCGTGATCGAGTTCGAGCGCACGATCCTGATCTACAAGCGCGGCCAGTCCCCGCGGCGCGAACGGCCGCGGCCGAAGACGGCGAAATGACCGCCGCGCGGGGTGCGGCTCCCCCGTCTGACGCCGGACCTCCGGCGGCTTCGCAGCCTCCTGCCGGGGGCGTGCTGCGGGGCGTCCGCGTCCTCGACCTGACCCGCAACATCGCGGGCCCGTACTGCGCGATGATCCTCGGGGATCTCGGCGCCGAGGTGATCAAGGTCGAGCGGCCCGGCGCCGGCGACGACACGCGCGAGTGGCGGCCGCCGGCGTGGAACGGCATCAGCACGACGTTCCTCGCCTTCAACCGCAACAAGAAGAGCGTCGCGGTCGACCTGGACCGCGACGAGGGCCGCGACGTCGTTTTGAAGATGGCCCGCCGGAGCGACGTGCTGCTGGAGAGCTTCCGGCGCGGCAGCCTCGCCCGCCGCGGGCTCGACTACGCGCGCGTCGCCGCGGAGAATCCGCGCCTCGTCTACTGCACCATCACCGGGTTCGGCACCGTGGGCCCGCACAAGGACCGGCCGGGGTACGACCCGGTGCTGCAGGCGTACTCCGGCATCATGAGCCTGACCGGGGAGCCGGGGGGCCGCCCGCTCAGGACGGGCCCGTCAATCGTCGACAACGGCACCGGGATGTGGGCTGCGCTCGGCGTCGTCTGCGCGCTGCTGGCGCGGGAGCGCACCGGCCGCGGCGCGCACGTGGAAACGAGCCTGCTCGACACCGGTGTGACGTGGATCGGCTACCATCTGCTCGGGTACCTCGCGACCGGCCGGGTGCCGCAGCCGGTCGGGACCACCGCGACGATGATCGCGCCGTACGAAAGCTTCGCCACCCGCGATGCGTATCTGCAGCTCGCGGCCGGCAACAACCGGATCTGGGTGCAGCTCTGCGAGGTCCTCGAGCTGCCGTCGCTGCCGGCCGATCCGAGGTTCCGCACGAACGCCGACCGCGTCTCGCACCGCGACGAGCTGCACGAGATCCTCGAGGCGCGCTTCCGCACCGAGGGCGCCGCGCACTGGGAGGAGGTCCTGCTCGCGCACGGCGTGCCCTGCAGCCGCGTCCGCACGCTGGCCGACGTGGCCACGGATCCGCAGGTGGCGGCGCTCGGCCTGCTCGCGCCCGTGGCGCACCCGGAGATTCCGAACTTTTCGATGGTGGACTTTCCCGTGGCGATCGACGGCCAACGCGCCGCGGCGCACGTCGCTCCGCCGGCGGTCGGTCAGCACACCGATGAGGTGCTCGGCGGGCTCGGCTACTCGGCGGCGGAGATCGCCGCGCTCAGGGAAACGGGCGCGGTCGGCTAGGCCGGCCCGCCGCCGGCGGGTCCCGGCGCGGTGCTCGTCGCCTACATCCGGTCGCTGGCTTTGAAGTACTTTTTCGCATAGGCGGCCATCTCTCGATCGGTCGGATGATCGACCGTTTCCACGCCGGCGACCTTCGCCCGCAGCGTCGGGTCGTGCGCGTCCAGGTACTTCACGAATTCCGTCTTCGCCGAGGCCGGGCCGACGACCAGCAGGGTATCCGCGCTCTCGACGGCGCGCGCGACCTCGTGAAAGAATCTCGTGGCGTCCTCGGGATGCTCTTTGGCCTCGCCCTGACCTTTGGGATGCCGGTGGATGAGGTGGCGCGGAGAGAGGATCGTCGCCTCGTCGATCGGTTCGGGCTGCGGATGGCCGGGCGTCTCCGGCTGCACGTGGAACACGCGGGCTTCCGTGTGATCGATCCAGACGACGACGTGGCTGCGCATAGCGTCACCCTTTCCGTTTTTCTCGCACGGCCTGCCAGCAATACCAGGCCGCGACCGTCCCGTACGGCCGGAACCGTTCGCCCTTGACGTGGAGCTGCTTCGGCGTGAGGAGGTCCGGCAGGCCGTAGGCGACCGAGTAGCCCTTCCGGATTCCGTAGTCGTCGACCGGCCACACGTCGAGCCGGCGCAGCTGGAAGATGAGGAACATCTCGGCGGTCCACCGTCCGATGCCGCGGACGGCCGACAGGCGCGTGATGATCTCTTCGTCGCCAAGCCGGCCGACGCGGCGAAGCGGTACGGTACCGCCGGCAACTTTCGCGGCGAGATCCCGGATCGCGAGTACTTTGCCGCCGGAAAGGCCGGCGGCCCGAAGCGTCCTGGGCGCCAGCGCGAGGACGGCCGCGGGAGACAGGTCTCCGTCGAACAGCGCCACGAATCGCCGGTGGATCGCGGCGGCCGCGGCGCCGGCGAGCTGCTGGTACAGAATGCTCTCGGCGAGCGCTCCGAAGTGGTCGATCCGCGGCCTGGCGAGATGAAACGGACCGGTCCGTTTCATTAGTCCGGCCATGACCTTATCCCGGCGGGCCACCGCGGCGGCGGCGGCGGAAAATACGTCTCGGGATCTCTCGCTGCTCATGCGGCACCCGATTGATCCACGCTAATGTTCCGTCTCGGGGCATGCGGCCCCTGTGCTTGATCCGGCGACGGCTTCTCGGCGCGCGGCCGCCGTGGCATGCTAGGGGAGCGCGACGTGGCTGCGTCTCTGCGTCACGCGGTGGGAGGTTCACATGGCGGAGGTCAAGGTGACCCAGGTTGGCCGGGTGGCTCCCGGGACGGGGACGGTTGTGGACGCGCAAGGCACCGCGATCGCCATCTTCAACGTCGCCGGAACGTTCTACGCGATCGCCAACGCGTGCACGCACATGGGAGGGCCGTTGGGACAGGGACGCCTCGACGGCAGCACCGTCACCTGCCCCTGGCACGGCAGCAAGTTCAACGTGACCTCGGGCCAGGTTGTCGGCGGCCCCGCGCGCACGCCCGCGGCCACGTACCCGGTGCGGACTCGGGGAGATGACGTGTTTGTCGTGCTCGGCGACGCGTCTTCATGAGCTCAAACGAACCGCTGAACGGCATTCACCACGTCACGGCGATCGCCGGCGACCCGCAGCGGAACGTCGACTTCTACGCCGGCACGCTGGGCCTGCGTCTGGTCAAACGGACCGTCAATTTTGACGACCCCGGCACCTACCACTTGTACTTCGGAGATGAGGCCGGGCATCCGGGTACCATTCTCACCTTCTTCCCGTGGCCCGGCGCGCCCCGGGGACACCGCGGCGCCGGCCAGGCGACCGTGGTGTCCTTTTCCGTTCCACCCGATGCGCTCGCCTTTTGGGAAGAGCGCCTGCGCAAGCACGGCGTGCGGTTCGAAGCGGTGGAGTCGCCGTTCGATGAGTCCATCCTCGAATTTTCGGATCCGGACGGGCTCGCGCTCGAGCTCGTGGCGGATTCCCGGAAGGTTCTCGGCCGGCCGTGGGCGGCCGCGCCGGTTCCGGCCGCGCAGGCGATCCGCGGGTTCCACAGCGTCGCCCTCCTCGAGCACGTCCACACCGGCACGGAACAGATGCTGATGGAAGTGATGGGCTTTCAGTTCGCGCGGACGGTCGGACACCGCCGGCGCTATACCGCGGATGACGGTGGACCGGCCGCGTACGTGGACATCGTCAGCGCGCCGGACGCATCGCCCGGGCGGGTGGCGGTCGGGACGGTGCACCACGTTGCCTGGCGGGTCGCCTCGGATGAGGGGCAGGCGGCGTGGCGGCAGCGGCTGCTCGAGGCGGGGGTCAACGTGACCCCGGTGCGGGACCGTCAGTATTTCCGGTCGATCTATTACCACGAGCCCGGCGGCGTGCTGTTCGAGATTGCGACCGACCCGCCGGGGTTTACGATCGACGAGCCGCCCGCGGCGCTCGGCGCCGCGCTGCGGCTGCCGCCGTGGCTTGAGCCGCGCCGCGAGGCACTCGAAGCCCGCCTTCCGCGGCTTCGCCTCCCCGATCGCGGGTAGCAGGGGAGGCGCGCATGTCCCCCGAGTTTGTGCACCGCTTCGTGCCGGGGCGAGCGCCAGGAGGGCCCGTGCTTCTGCTCCTGCACGGTACCGGCGGCGACGAGAACGATCTCCTGCCGCTAGGTGAGGCGCTGGCGCCCGGCGCGGCGCTCCTGAGCCCGCGGGGAAAGGTCCTCGAGCGAGGGATGCCGCGGTTCTTCCGGCGTCTCGCGGAAGGCGTCTTCGACGTGCCGGACTTGATCGAGCGCACCCGTGAATTGGCGGAGCTCGTGCGCGCTGCCGCGGCCGAGTATGGCTTCGATCGCGCGGCGGTGATCGGCGTCGGGTACTCCAACGGCGCCAACATCGCGGCGAGCCTGCTCCTGCTGCATCCGGGCGTGCTGCGCGGCGCGATCCTCTTCCGGGCGATGGTGCCGCTCGTGCCTGAGTCGCGCCCCGATCTTGCCGGGATTCCCGTCTTCATCGCCGCCGGACGGCAGGACCCGATCGTATCCTACGAGCAGGCGCAGCGGCTCGCCGCGCTTCTCGAGGAGGCGGGGGCGGACGTCACCGTCCACGTCGAGCCTGCGGGGCATGCCCTGACCGAGGGAGATGTGGCCGCCGCGCGGGCGTGGCTGGACGAGCGGCTCAGCCCAGGTACAGCGCCTCGAGGCCCACGAGCCGCTCCGTGATCAGCACGACCAGTACCGCCATCGCGATGCTGATCGTGCCGGCGATGGCGAGGGTCGGGTCGAACGAGAACCGCAGATAGTCGAACAATTCGATCGGCAGCGGCACGGTGCCGATCCCGTGCAGCAGCAGCGAGATGTTGAACTCGTCGTAGCTCGTCACGAACGCGAAGATCGCGCCCGAGATGACCGCCCCCTTGATCAGCGGCAGCGTCACCCGGCGGAAGGTCACCAGCGGTCCCGCGCCGAGATTGCGCGCCGCCTCTTCGAGGCTGCGATCGAAGCGCACCAGGACGGCGCTCACGATCAGCACGACGTACGGGATGCAGATGAGCGTGTGCCCGACGACGAGCTCCCACAGGCCGCCCGACTTGCCCAAGCCGACCGCGTAGAAGTAGATCAGGAGCGCGATGCCGGTCAGGATGCCGGGTACGGCGATCGGCGCGATCATCAGAAGGCGCATCACCGTTTGGAACCGTCCCGAGAACCGCACCAGCCACAGGCTCGCGGTGGTGCCGATCACCGTCGCGATCGCCGTGACGATCGCGGCCAGTTCGACGCTGAACTTGAACGACCGCACCATCGTGCGGCTGTGCGCGAACGCCTGGAACCACCGCAGCGACACGCCTTCCGGCGGAAAGCGCAGATACGTGCCGGCGTTCAGGGCGGCGATCACGACGATCACGACCGGTGCGAGCAGGAACACGTACAGCACGATCGCCGCGAGGCCGAGCCACCGCCGTTCGCCGGCCTTGACCATCGTCAGGCGGCCGGATGGGCCGCGCGGCCCAGCGCGCGGAGGTAGGCCCAGAGCACCGCGATCGTGATCGCGAAGAACAGGATCGCGAACGCGCTGCCGCCCGGCCAGTTGAACAGCTCGGTGATCGTCCGGATCACGAGGATCGGCACGGTCAGCACCTTGAAGCCGCCGAGCAGCGACGGAATGACGTAGGAGCTGATCGTCAGGACGAACACGAGGATCGTCCCCGCGACGACCCCCGGCATGCTCAGGGGGAACGTCACCCGCCAGAAGGTGCGCCAGAAGCCCGCGCCGAGCGAGCGCGCCGCGAGCTCGACCTCCGGGTCGATGGCGCGGATCGGGCCCGCGATCGCGAGCACCATGAACGGGATGAAGACGTGCACGAGCCCGATCATCACGCCGAGGTCGTTGTACATGAGCGGCAGCGCGCGCAGGCCGAGCCCCTGGAGCGCCTGGTTGATCAGGCCGGTGTCTTGCAGCAGGATCATCCAGCCGTAGGTCCGGATCAGCACCCCGACGAGCAGCGGCGAGATCACGAGCGCCATCAGGAAGCCCTTCCGCGCCCGCGGCGCGCGGGCCAGATGGTAGGCCAGCGGGTAGGAGACGGCGAGCGCGATGGCGGTCGTGAGCACGCCGATCTCGAGCGTGTGGAGGATCACGCCCCACGTGAACGCGTCGCCGGCGATCCGGGTATAGTTGCCGAGCGTGAAGATGCGGAGGTAGGCGGCGGTCGGGCTCGGCGTCATCAGGCTGATCACGAGCAGATTGAGGTACGGCAGCACGAAGAAGCCGAGCAGCAGCACCGCGACCGGCGCGACCAGCAGGTGGCGCGCCGCATCCCGTGCCGGTGCCCGGCCGCCCGCGATCTCCCCGCGTGCGAGCGCCGCCACGCTACCGCGCTCCCGCCGGCCGGTCCGCCGGAGCGCCCTCGTCCGCGGGCACGGCCCACGCGGCGTCTTCCGCGAACGAGATCGCGACGCGGTCGCCCGCGCGGTAGGCCGCGGTGGCGCGCCCCTGCACCCGCACCATCACGCCGCCGCCGATGTCGACGCGGAAGTCCGTAACGGCGCCGAGGAAGGTGCGTTCGGCGAGCACTCCGAGAAGCCGGTTCGTGCCGCCGGCCGGGTCCGGGGCGCCCGCCGCGGCGCCGTCGAGATCGATGTGCTCGGGCCGGACGCTCACGACCGCCCGCGCGCCTGGACCGAGGCCGGCGACCCCCCGGCCGCGCACGGGGCCGGCCGCCGTCTCGACGACCAGGGCGTCTCCCGCGCGCGACGCGACGCGTCCCGGGAGCAGGTTCGTGAGGCCGATGAACGCGGCGACCGCCGCGGAGCGGGGCCGGTGGTAAATCTCCTCCGGCGCGTCGAACTGCCGCAGCACGCCGTCCATCATCACCGCCACGCGATCGGCGAGCACCAGCGCCTCGGCCTGGTCGTGGGTGACGTAGAGCGTCGTGATGCCGAACTCCCGCTGCAGCGACCGGATGTAGAACCGCATCTCCTCGCGGAGCTTCGCGTCGAGGTTGGCGAGCGGCTCGTCGAGCAGCAGCACGCTCGGGTTGATCACGAGCGCGCGCGCGAGCGCCGTCCGCTGCTGCTGGCCGCCGGACAGATGGCGGGGAAACCGGCCGCCCAGCCCGCCGAGCCCGACGCGCTCGAGAATCGCCTCGACCCGCCGCGCGACCTCCGCCCGGGAGACTTGGCGCATCTCGAGGCCGAACGCGACGTTTTGCGCGGCCGTCAGGTGCGGGAACAGCGCGTAGTGCTGGAAGACCATGCCGCAGTTCCGCCGCTCCGGCGCGACCTCCGTCACGTCGCGCTCGCCGAGCAGGATCCGGCCGGCCGTCGGCGTCTCGAACCCCGCGACCATCCGCAGCGTGGTCGTCTTGCCGCAGCCGGACGGTCCGAGCAGCGCGACGAGCTCGCCGGACGCCGCGTCGAGGGTCAGCCCCGAGACTGCGGCGACATCGCCGAAGCGCTTCGTCAGGCCGCGGAGCCCGATCTCAGCCAATCAGCAGCTGTGCACCTGACGGTTCCAGGCGTCGGTCATCTGGTCGCGGGCGCCGGAGGTGTTGAGCCAGACGTAGTCCCAGCGCGGGATCCTGCTCAACTGGTCCTGGGTCACCGGAATGAGCGGCGCGACGCTGCTCGAGATCTTGACGTGGGGGTTGGCCGGCGTCCAGTAGAACTTCTCGGCCCACTTCTGCTGGATCGGCGGGCTGAGCCAGTAGTTGATGAACGCGTAGCCGAGGTCCTGGACCTTGCTGCCGACCGTGACGTTCATGTCCTGCTCGAACATGCCGCAGTAGCCTTCCTTCGGCAGCACCCACGCCACCGGCAGGCCCTTGGCCTTCATGAGCGCCCAATCCGGCGAGTCGATGAGGCCGACGTTCACTTCGCCCTGGGTCATCATGTTCAGCTCGGTCCCGCTGAAGTCGACCTGCCGGGCGGCGCACATGTTCTTCGCGATCCAGTCGATCGCGGGCTTCCAGTTCCGGTAGTCCTTCGTCATGATCTGCGCGAGCTTCATCACGTGCTGCGGCTCACCGGAGTTGCCGATCTGGAAGAAGCAGGTCTTGCTGCCGTACCTGCCGAGGTCGAGCCACGACGACGGCGGGTTCTTGACCTGGTCGGTGCGGTAGCACATGCCGAGCGGGCCGACGAGCCCGAGTACGCCGACGTCTTTGGGCTGCCGCAGCTCCTTGGGCACGAACTGGAGGTTCGGGACCTTGTCGGCCGGCAGCGGGCCGAAGTAGCCTTCGAGGCGCAGCTGCGCGAGGTACGTTTCGTTGGTGACGAAGACGTCGTACGGAGGATTGCTCTTGCCGGCGGCGCGCATCTTGGCGAACCAGTCCTTGGCGAGGCCGATCGCCAGCTCCACCTTCGCGCCGGTCAGGGCCTCGAACGCGGGGATGTGCTCGTCCTCCATGAACTGCTGCCAGGTCCCGCCGTAGCTGGTGACGGTGAGCGTCTGTCCCTTAAAGGACTGCGCCGCGGCGACCATCGCCGATTCGCCGAACGCGCCGATGACCGCGGAGGCGGCGGCCGCGCCGATGCCGAGGGCGCCCAGGCCGCGGAATAGCTCACGCCTCGTGACCGTTCCGTCCAGCCATTCGGACACGACCGCGCGCACGGCGGGGTCGCGCAGCAGCTTGCCGGTACTCATCGTGGCCCTCCTGGTGTGGCTTCGCCCGGCAGGTAGCAGGTACGCGGCGGGCAAGGCCAGAGGTTCCACCCGCTCGAGAGGCCTTCCTCCAGCCTATTTCGCGCGCACATACTGCACCGGCCACGGTACCGCGTCGGGGTGGCCGAGCGCCTTCGCCGCGTGCATCGGGAAGTACGGGTCGCGCAGAAACTCCCGCGCCATCGCGATCAGGTCGGCGCGTTCTTCCCCGAGGATCGCCTCCGCCTGCTCGGCCGTCGTGATGAGCCCCACGGCCATCGTCATGATCCCGGCCTCGCGCCGGATGCGCTCGGCGAACGGCACGTGATAGCCGGGGCCGAGCGGGATCTCCTGCGCGGTCGACAGGCCGCCGCTCGAGGTGTCGATGACGTCGACTCCGCGGTGCGCCAGCTCCGCGGACACCCGCACGGTGTCGTCGACGTCCCAGCCGCCCGGCACCCAGTCGGTACACGACAGCCGGACGGAGAGGGGCTTGTCCCGCGGCCACTCCGCGCGGACGCCGTCGACCGTCTCGAGCAGGAGACGAATGCGATTCTCGAACGCGCCGCCGTAACGGTCGGTCCGCCGGTTCGACAGCGGCGAGAGAAATTCGTGGAGTAAATATCCGTGGGCGGCGTGGATCTCGATGACGTCAAAGCCGGCGCGCAGCGCCCGCGCCGCCGCGCCGGCGAACGCGCGAACGACGGCCGCGATATCCGCCTCACTCATCTCCCGCGGCTCCCGGTAGGTCTCGCTGAACGCGATCGAACTCGGCGCGATCGGCGTCCATCCGCCGTCGGCGTCCGGGATGCCCGCGATACCCTCCCACGGCCGGCGCGTGCTCGCCTTCCGGCCGGCGTGCGCCAGCTGGATGCCCGCCGCGGCGCCGTTGGCCTTGATCAAGGCCGCCGTGCGTTCGAGCGCGCGGGCGTGCGCGTCCGACCAGAAGCCGAGATCCTGGGGGGAGATCCGGCCTTCCGGGCTGACCGCCGCCGCCTCGGTGAAGACCAGGCCGGCGCCGCCGACCGCGCGGCTGACGAGATGCACGAGATGCCAGTCCGTGGCCAGGCCGTCTCGCGCCTCGCATGAGTACTGGCACATCGGCGAGACGACGAGCCGGTTGCGCAGCGTGAGACTGTGGATCGGCAGCGGGCGGAAGAGATGCGGCAGCGGTGCGGTCATCGGCGGACGCCCCCTCTGTCTCGAAGACGAACGCGCCGCGGCGCGGCGCCGTTCACCATAACGTAGCACGCCACGGCGGTCTTCCCAAGCCTCGGCCCGCCGCAGGTCTCGCGCGCGCCGCGGGGGTAGTCATTACGCGCCGCAAGGCGGATGCTGCGATGGAGGTGGGAACGGTGGCACTCTTTCAGCGGATCGACCATATCGGCGTGATCGTCGCCGACCTCGGGGAACAGAAGAAGTGGCTCGGCGACGTGTTCGGCCTGCCCGTGACGCGCGAGATCAACATCGCCGCGACCAAGCTCCGGGCCGCGTTCTACGGCGTGTCCGGCGTGGACATCGAGGTCATCCAGCTCGACGATCCGGAGGCGCGCCGGACGCGGCTCGGCGAAGGCGGCCACCGGGCGCGGATCGAGCACATCGCGGTCGAGGTGAGCAGCATCGCGGAGGTGATGAAGAAGCTTGCCCCGCTCGGCGTGAAGACGACGGAGCCGGAGCCCCGGAAGATCGGCGACCGCCTGAACATCTGGACGGTCGCCGAAACGACCGGCGGCGTCTCCTACCAGTTTATTCAGCGCGCCTAGAGGGCGCGCGTCGAGGTGGATCATGGACGACCTGACCGCGCTCAAGGAGCGCGTCTGTAAGGAGATCGACGCCGCGCGCGGCGAGTTCGTCGCGCTCAGCCGCCGGATTCACGAGAACCCGGAGCTCGGCATGCAGGAGCGCCAGGCCGCGGAGTGGGTCGGGTCCCTGCTGCGGGAGACGGGCTTTTCGGTCGAGCGCCCGATCGCCGGGATGGAGACGGCGTTCCGCGCCGAGACGCGCGGGAGCGGGGCGCACCCGCACGTGGCGCTGCTCGCGGAGTATGACGCGCTGGCCGGCCTCGGCCACGCGTGCGGCCACAACCTGATCTGCATGGCGAGCGTCGGCGCCGCGGTGGCGCTGCGCCGCGCGGCGCCGACGCTGCCGGGCACGCTGACCGTCCTCGGCACGCCGGCCGAGGAAACCGTGGGCGGCAAGGTGGTCATGGTCGAGCAGGGGGCGTTCGAAGGGGTCGACGCGGCGATGATGTTCCACCCGTCGCGCAATAACTGGTGGACGCGGGGCGCGCTCGCCGCGCAGTCGGTGCTCATGAAGTTCTACGGCAAGCCGGCGCACGCGGCGGCGATGCCCGAGAAGGGCATCAACGCGCTCAACGCGCTGCTCCTCACCTACCACGCGATCGACTCGCTGCGGCAGCACGTGCCGAGCGACGTGCGGATCCACGGCATCATCACGAAGGGCGGCGACGCCGCGAACGTGGTGCCCGCATACGCGGAGGGTGACTTTCTCGTCCGCGCGGCGACGCGGGCGACGCAGGCGGACGTGATGGCCAAGGTCAGGCGGTGCGCCGAAGGCGCCGCGGCCCAGACCGGCGCGCGCGTCGAGTTCGAGCTGGGCCTCCTGTACGCGGAGCGCTACAACAACCAGGTCCTCGCGGACCTCTTCGCGGGCAACATGGGCCGTCTCGGGGTCGAAGGCGAGCGCCCGCCGAGCGAAGGCGGCGTGGGGTCGTCGGACATCGGGAACGTCAGCATGGTCTGCCCCACTATCCACCCGTACCTCAAGATCGCCGACGACATCTCCGGGCACACCGTGGAATTCCGCGAGGCCGCGGGTTCCCCGCGGGGCTACGACGCGATGCTGGCCGCGGCGAAGGGGCTCGCCATGACGGCGCTCGACGTCCTGTACCGGCCGGACCGGGTCAAGGCGATGTGGGACGAGTTCAAGGCGACGGTGCCCCCTGCGGGGACTAGTGCCGCTTAAATTACATGTTGGCCGGCCGCTGGTCGGCCGACAGGAGGCGCGGCCGTCGCCGGGCGCATGAGATACCGGTGGCCGGACGGGCACGAGTGCGCCGTCGCGCTGACGTTCGACGTCGACGCGGAGTCCGCGCTCATCTTCCGGGAGCCGGAGCGGGCCGCGCGCTCGCTCGCCGCCAACGAAGAGCGGCGGTTCGGGGTGCGCACCGGCGTGGAGCGGATTCTGCGGCTGCTCGAGCGGTACGGACTGCGCGGCACGTTCTACGTACCGGGCTGGACGATCGCGCACCATACCGCGGCCATCCGGCCGATCCGCGACGCCGGCCACGAACTCGGCGCCCACGGCAACGTGCACGAGTCGCTCGACACGCTGAGCGGCGACGAGGAGGCGCGGGTCCTCGAGGCGCAGCTCGACATCTGGAAGTCGTCCCTCGACCTGCGCCCGACCGGGTACCGCTCGCCGTCGTGGGAGCTCAACGCCGGCACGCCGGCGCTGCTCAAGTCCCGCGGCTTCGTCTACGACAGCTCGCTCATGGGCGACGACATTCCGTACCATCTCGCGACGCCGTCCGGCCCGCTCGTCGAAGTGCCGGTGCAGTGGCTGCTCGACGACGCGCCGATGTACCGGCACGTCTACGGGGCGAGCAACCAGATCTCGGATCCCGACCGGGTCATCCGGATGTGGGCGCAGGAGTTCGACGGGATGCGGCAAGAGAACGGCTGCTTCATCCTGACGATGCATCCCTGGATCTCCGGTCGCGCCGGGCGCCTTCTGGGGCTCGAGCAGCTGATTCAGCACGTGCGGAACGTCCCGGGCGTCTGGTTTGCGACGGTCGCCGAGATCGCGGCGTGGGCGGCCAAGCAGGAGTCGCGGGTCGTCGATCCGGCGAAGGGGACGACGCGCCCCTAGCGCACCTCCACGACCATCTCGATCTCGACCGCGATGTTGAACGGCAGCGAGCCCATGCCCACCGCCGAACGCGCGTGGCGGCCGCGGTCGCCGAAGATCGCGACCAGCAGGTCGGACGCGCCGTTGATGACCTGCGGCTGCTCCGTGAAATCCGGCGTGCCGTTGACCATGCCGAGGAGTTTGACGACGCGGCGCACGCGGTCGAGGCTGCCGATCGCCGCCTTCAACGTGGCGAGGCAGTTCAGCATCACGAGCCGCGCGGCGTCTTGGCCTTGGGCCGTCGTAAACTCGCGGCCCAATTTCCCGCGGTAGCTCAGTTGCCCGTCGTGGACGGGACCGTGGCCGGAGACGAAGACGAGCTTCCCGGCGACGACGGCGCCGACGTAATTGGCCAACGCCGTCGGCGCGGGCGGCAGCGTGAGGCCCATTTCGGCGATCCTGCGCTCGATCTGTCCGGTGGAGCCCCTCCCGCCGCGCGCTTTCCCGCGCGATGCGGCCGGCCGGCGGCCCCGCACCCCCGTGCGCACCGCCGCGGTCCGCCTCGGACTATTCCTCTTGATCCGTGCCATAGCAGGCCTCCGTGCGTTGAGACGTGGCTACAGTTCGAGCGCGAGGTGGCTCGCGATGTAGGGCGCGACGACCTCGGGCTGTTCTTCCGCAAAACCGTGTGAACCTCCGGGGACGACGAGCGCGACGAGATGCTCGAACCGGGAGACGCGGGGGTCCGGCGGGACGGACCCGTGCCCCGGCCACTCCAAGAATACCCGCTCATACCGTGCCGGCAGCAGATTGGCGACCGGACGCCAAAAGCGCCGGTCGCCGCGCGCGCCCGGAAGGAAAAGGATCCGGCGGTCCGCGTCAGTGCGCGAGGTAGCCTCCGTCGATCGGCAGGATGATCCCGGTGATGCCCGAGGCCGCGGGCGACGCCAGGTACAGGACCGTCCGGGCGACCTCGTCGACGTCGAGGACGCGCCCCATCGGGATGCGGCCGATCACCTGCGCGCGGGTGGCCGGGTTCTGCAGCACTTCCGCCGTCATCTCCGTTTCGACGAAGGTCGGCGCCACGGCGTTGACGCGGATCCCGCGCGGCGCCCACTCCACGGCGAGCTGCTTGGTGAGCGTGGCCACGCCGCCCTTGCTCGCGCAATAGGTCGCGCGGTTCGGCAGGGCGACGAAGCTCATCGTCGAGCCGAGGTTGACGATGGAGCCGCCGCCGGCCGGCAGCATGACCCGCGCCGCGGCCTGGGCGCAGAAGAACACCGCCTTGAGGTTGGTGTCCACCACCTCGTCCCACTCGGCCTCGGTCACCTCGAGCGCGGGCGTCCGGTGATTGATGCCGGCGTTGTTGACGAGGATGTCGAGCCGGCCGTACGCGGAGACGGCGCGATCGGCGATCTGCCGCCCCGTCCCGGCGTCGCGCACGTCCGCCGTCACGGCGACGCACCGCCGGCCCAGCCGTTCGATCGCGGTGTGCGCCGCATCCAGCGCGTCAGGCTTCCGTCCGGCGATGACCAGATCCGCGCCCGCCCGCGCGAGCCGCTCCGCGATGCCGCGGCCGATGCCGTGCCCGCCGCCGGTCACGACCGCCACTTTGCCGTCAAGACGAATCTCGTCCATGACACGCCTCCCGTCGATTCGGCGCCGGCCTGCCCGGGCTACCGGTAGAGCCGCGGATCGAGCGCGTCCCGAAGACCGTCCCCTAGAAAATTGAAGCCCAGAATCGTGACGAAGATGGCCGCGATCGGAAAGAACGCCTGATGCGGCGCGATGTCCAGGTAGTTGCGGGCGACGAGGACCATCGCGCCCCATTCGGGCGTCGGCGGCTGCGCGCCCAGGCCGAGAAACGAGAGCGCCGCGGCGAACAGGATCGCCGACGCCATGCCGAGCGTGGCCGTGACGATGATCTCGGACGAGACGTTCGGCAGCACGTACCGCACGACGAGGCGCGCGTCCCGCACCCCGACCGCCCGGGCCGCGTCGACGTACTCGTTGGCGCGGACCCGCAGCACCGCGCTCCGGACGATGCGAACGAATCCCGGGATCGTCGCGATGCCGACGGCGATCATCGCGTTCTGGAGGCTCGGCCCCAGCGCGCCGACGATCGCGATCGCGAGCAGCAGGCCCGGGAACGCGAGCAGGACGTCGATGGCGCGCATGATCGGGTTGTCGAGGCGCCGGTAGAAGCCGGCGAGCAGGCCGAGCGTGATCCCGAACGCGGCCGCGATCCCGACGGAGATGAGCCCGATGCTGAGCGAGATGCGGCTGCCGTAGACGATCTGGCTGAAGATGTCCCGGCCCAGATTGTCCGTGCCGAAGGGATGCGCGTGCGACGGCCCGGCGAACCGCGCCAGGATATCCGGCTGCGTGGGGTCTGCGATCGCGAGGAACGGCGCCGTCCCGGCCGTGAGCAGGAGCAGCGCGACGATGATCCCGCCGATGCACACCTGCCACGACTTGCCGAGCCGCCGCCACAGCGTGGCTTGGCGCGATTTTGGCGCCGGGACGGCGGCGCCCGCCGCCCGCGGCGCCCCCAGTCCGGTGTCGCGCGCCGCCGCCATCAACCGTACCTGATCCGCGGGTCGGCCGCGGCGTAGCCGACGTCGACGAGGATGTTCGTCGCGACGAAGGTCACCGCGAACAGCAGCACGCCGCCCTGCACGATCGGAAAGTCGCGCCCGAGGATCGCCTGCACCACCAGCCGGCCCATGCCCGGCAGCGAAAAAATCGACTCGGTGATGAACGCGCCGGTGAGCAGGCCTCCGAACTGCAGCCCGATGACCGTGATCACCGGCAGCAGCGCGTTGCGGAAGCCGTGCCGGACGATCACCGCGGTCTCGCGCACACCCTTCGCGCGCGCGCTGCGCACGTAATCTTGATGGAGCACCTCGAGCATCGACGAGCGCGTCAGGCGAGTCAGGAGCGGGATCACCCCGCTGCTCACCGTGATCGCCGGCAGGGCGATATGCCGCCAGCCCTCCAAAGTTCGCAGCGATTCGTAGCCGGTCAGCGGAAACCAGCGCAGGTTGATCGCGAACACCCACAGGAGGATGAGGCCGATGGCGAAGACCGGCATCGCGTTGCCGGCGAGCACCGCGAAGATCGTGGAGAGGTCCAGGAGCGAGTTCCGGCGGTACGCCGCGAGGATGCCCATCGGCACGCTCACCAGCGTGGTCCACACGACGCCGACCGTGGCGAGCCCGAGCGTCACCGGGAACGTGTCCAGGAGACGCCCCAGCACCGGCTCGCGCGAGCGGATCGACCGTCCGAAGTCGCCGCGGATCATCCGCGCGACGTAGCGGCCGTACTGGACGTAGAGCGGCTGGTCGAGTCCGAGGGTGCGCTCGATGTCGCGCACCACGTCCGGCGGCGCGTCGGGACCGGCCACGACGAGCGCCGGGTTGCCGGGCGTGAGGTGCAGGATCAGGAAGACCAGCACCGACACGCCCAGCAACACGGGCACCGCCTGGACGAGGCGTCCCGCGATGTACGAGGCCATCGCCGCCCCCGGGAGGGCCTGAGTCCCGGCCCCGCTACTTCAGATCGAGGTCGAGCATCTTGTAGAGGACGTTCGCATGCATCTTCGGCACGACCAGCCGCTTCGACGCCACGACCACGCGCTTTTCGTGGACGAGCGGGATCCAGATGGCGTTCGAGACGATGATCTGCTGCAGCTTTTGGTAGGCGCTGATCTGATCGGCCGGGTTCGTGCTGGACCGGCTGATGTCGAGCAGCCGGTCCGTCTCCGGGTCGGCCCAGTCGAACCGGTTCGGCGCGGGCCGCTGTGTGCTCTTGAAGTAGAACGACAGCACGTCGGCCGTGACGTAGCGGACGTTGATGAGGAACATGTCGTGCTGTCCGGCCCGCAGCGCGGCGAGGAACGCGGTCCATTCCATCTGCTGGGGCCGCACGCCGACGCCGATACCGCCGAGCTCCGCCTGGACCAGCGGGACGACCGAGTCGAAGCCCGCGCCGGGCGTCCAGAGGAACAGCAGCGAGAGCGGCTGGCCGTTCTTCACACGCGTCGCGCCGGGACGAGGCTGCGTCCAGCCGTCCTCGTCGAGCATGCGCTTCGCCGTGCTGGGGTTGTAGTGGTAGGCGATGTTCTTGACGCCGCTCCACCACCCCGGGGTGCCGGGCGCGAGCGGGCCGAAGGCTTCCTCGGCCAGGCCGTAATAGGCGCCCTGGATGATCTCCTGCCGGTTCACCCCGTAGTTGATCGCCCGGCGAACCTTCAGGTCGTCGAGCGGCTTGTGGCCGAGCTTGAAGCCGATGAACGCGGTGTTGAGATCGCTGTAGCGGATGACCTGCAGCTTGCCCTCGCGGGTCAGCCGGTCCACCGCCTGCCCCGGAATCGTCGCGTCGAACTGCGCGTCGCCGACCTCGACCGACGCGAGGCGCGGCGTGTCCTCGGTGATCACCTTCATCACGACCGTACCGAGGTGCGCGGGCCCCCGGTTCTGATAGATTGGCGGCCCCCAGTTGTAGTTGGGGTTGCGCGTGACGACCAGGCGGTCGTTGCGCACCCACTCGCGCAGGACGAACGGCCCCGTGCCGTCGACCTTCCCGACGCCGGTGCCGTAGTCGTCGCCCGCTTTGTTGACCGCGTCCGAATTTATGATGCTTGCCCCGTAGCCGGCGAGGTTCACGAGGAGAATCGAGAGCGGCTCGTTCAGGTGCAGCACGACCGTCTGCGGGTTCGGCGCGTCCACGCTCTGCACCGGCGAGATGTTGAACGCGCTCGGCGAGCCCTTGAGCGTCCGCCAGCGGTCGAGCGTGAACTTCACGTCGGCGGACGTGAGCGGCTTGCCCGAGGCGAACCGGACGCCCTGCTTGAGCGTGAAGGTGTACGTCTTGCCGTCCGGCGAGATCGTCCACTTCTCCGCCAGGCCGGGCTTGACCGTGTTGTCGTAATCCTGCGAGGTCAGCGTGTCGTAGAGCAGGTAGTCGACCTCCGCGGACGAGACCGCGGTCGTGCGCTGCGGATCCAGCGTCTCGGTCTCCTGCGACCGCGCGATCGTGAACGTCGGCCCCGCGCCGGGCGCGCCGAGCACGAGCGCGGGCATGGCGACCAGGGCGAGGGCGACACATCCGGAGACAAGCCAGCGGCCGATCGGAAGCATTGGACTCCCCCTCGGTGACCTCGGACGAACGGATGGAAGGCGCCGCTCAGGTTCGGCGGGCCGCCGGAGGCTCCCTCTCGCACCGGCGGCGCGGGCGCTGCGCGACGCGGTGGTCGTGCCGCCGGTCGACGGTCTGCGCGACGTCCTCGACCCGAGGTTTCGCAGCTAGGGGCGCAGGGTAACGTATACCAGTGACTCAAACGGAGGGGGGCCGGCGGGCATCCGTCCGTGCGCTTTTGTGCGCCATTCTACACGCGGAGGTAGCATTGATGCGTCATCTACGCAATACGTTCGCCGGCGCGGCGATCGTGCTTGCCGTCGTGCTGGCGGCCGGGCTGGCGCCGGGCGGCGCCCAGACCCCGGCGTCAAACGTACGGGTCTTTGTGGACGGACAGCCCGTCGGGTTCGACGTGCCGCCGCAAATCGCGAACGGCCGCGTCCTCGTTCCGCTGCGCGGCGTGTTCGAGCGCCTCGGCGCGACCGTCGCCTGGGACGACCAGACACAGACGGTTCTGGCCCAGCGCGGCGCGACCAGTGTCTCGCTCGTGATCGGCAACACCCAGGCCATGATCAACGGACAGCCGGCGATGATGGACGTGCCCGCGATGCTCGTCGGGGGCCGCACCATGGTGCCGCTGCGGTTCGTGAGCCAGGCGCTGGGCGCGAACGTGAACTGGGACGCGGCGACATCCACCGTGGCGATCGCCAGCGGCGGCGCGGCCGCGGTTCCGCCGTCCGGCCTGCCGCCGTCGCAATCCTACGGTCCCGGCACGGGCGTCCAGCACGTGATCGGGACGATCGTCTCCGTGCGGCTGCCGGTTGATTCTGGTTCGCCCGGCCAGATCGTGGTGAGCCACGACGGCACGGTGTCCAGGTACCGCGTCACGTCGGCGACCGTGATCAGCCGCGTCAACCGGAACGGCGCCGGCGGCTCGGTGGCCATCGGCGCCCTGCGGGCGGGCGACCGGGTGGACGTGTTCGTCAGTTCGGACAACGTGGCCCGGAGAATCCGCGCGACGTCCGCGTACTAGCCCCACCGGTCGGGAGTGGCATACGAGGCCGCCGGGCAGCCGCCCGGCGGCCTCGCTTCTGCCGGGTGTGTTTGCATCACGCCGCGGACGTCTTTCATCGATCCCCGGGGGAGGCTCGCCGCCGCGAACGCCGTGCTAGAATCCGCGAAGGGGGGCGATCATGCGCGACGGTTTGATCCCGGGTACCGCGGCCGAAGTTCGGTTGACCGTGACCGACGCGATGACGGTCCACTTCGACGAGCTCGGAACGACCCACCCCGTGTACGCGACCTGGATGATGATCAAGCACATGGAAGAGGCCGGCCGCAAGGCGATCCTGCCGTTTCTCGAGCCCGGCGAGGACGCGGTCGGCTCCGCGATCGACGTGGTGCATCTCGCGCCGACGCCCGCCGGCGCGACGGTGCGGGCCCGCGCGGTCGTCGAGCGCGTGGAGGGCCGGCGGATCCACTGCCGGGTCGAAGCCCACAACGAGCGGGAGAAGATCGGCGAGGGCCGGACCGTGCAGGTCGTGGTGGCGCGCGCGCGGCTCGAGGCCACGTACCGGGAAATCGGCGCCATCCGCTGACGGCCCGCGAAGGGGGAGTCATGTCGACGGAGCGAGTGCACGCGTACATCGACGATCACCGCCGGGACGAGCTCGACACGCTCGTGCGGCTCGTCCGCCAGCCCAGCATCAGCGCGCAGAACACCGGCGTCCGCGAGTGCGCGCAGCTGCTCGCGGGCATCATGTCGGACTACCGGATTCCGGCGCGGGTCATCGAGACGCCGACGCAGCCGGTCGTCTCCGGCAACTTGGTCGGCGATCCGCGGGCCTTCACGCTGATCTGCTACGGCCACTACGACGTGCAGCCGCCCGAGCCGCTCGACCTCTGGCAGTCGCCGCCGTTCGAGCCGGCGGTCCGCGACGGACGCATCTACGGCCGGGGGGTCGGCGACAACAAGGGCCAGCTGATCGCCCACGTGCTGGCGGCGCGCGCGTGGCTCGAGACGGAGGGCCGGCTGCCGATCAACGTCAAGTTCGTGTTCGAGGGCGAAGAAGAATCCGGCTCCCCGAGCCTCGGCGTCTTCGCCGCCCAGCACAAGGAGATGCTGGCCGCCGACCTCGTGTACGTCTCCGACGGGGGCCTGCACCCCTCCGGCCGGCCGGTCATCTCCCTCGGCAACCGCGGCATGCTTGGACTGCGGCTCATCGCGCAGGGCGCCGACCGCGACAACCACTCCGGCAACAAGGGCGGGGTGGCGCCGAATCCGGTCTGGATGCTGGTGCACCTGCTTGCCACGATGGTCGATCCGAAGGGCCGCGTCCTGATCGACGGCTTCTACGACGACGTGCGGCCGGTGGGCCCCGTCGAGGAGCGGATTCTCGCGTCGCTCGACTTCGACGCCAAGAGCTTCGCGGCGACGATGGGCCTGCCCACGCTCGACGTCGACGGGCCGACGTACTGGCGGCGCATCATGCTCGAGCCCTACTTCAACATTCAGGGGATTGCGAGCGGGTACGTGGGCCCGGGCGCGAAGACGATCATCCCCGCCCGCGCGGAGTGCCGCATCGACGTCCGCCTCGTCGTCGACCAGCGGATCGACGACATCTTCGAGAAGGTGCAGCGGCACGCGGCCAGGGTCGATCCGCGCGTGCGTGTGGAGCTTCGCGAGTCAAAGACGATGGAGGCGACGCGGACGCCGCCCGATCATCCCGCCGTCGGCGTGATCGCCGGCGCGATCAAGGCCTACCGCGGCGTCGAACCGGTGCTCAATCTCGCGAGCGGCGGCAGCCTGCCGAACGCCGTATGGCCGGACGTGCTGGGGATCGCGCACATCGACGTGCCGTACGCGAACGCCGACGAGAACAACCACAGCCCCAACGAAAATCTCAGCCTCGAGCGGTACTACGACGGGATCCACGTGAGCGCGGAGGTCTTTCAGGCCCTCGCCGACGCGCACGCGCGCGGCGCGTTCCGCAAAGGCTGACCCGGCGGGCCGGCCGCCGTTTGCGCTTAGGCGCACCCCGGCGGGATCCGCCGGTGCCAGTCCGTGACGTCCTGGTAGGCGCGGCCGAGCGCGATCAGCGTCGACTCCTCGAACGGCCGCCCGACGAGCTGGAACGCGATCGGCAGTCCCTTCGTGCTGAAGCCGCACGGCACGCCGAGGCCCGGCAGCCCCGCGAGGTTGCCGGCCGGCGTAAGGGCGGCGTTCCCCGCGACGACGGTGATGCCCCCGGGCCCGCGGCGCTTTGCACCCAATGGCCGCCACTCCGCGTCGAGCCGCGCGTCGAGCCGGTGGGCCGGCTTGGGGCGCGCCGGTGCCAGGATCACGTCGACCCGCTGGAACAACTTCGCGAACTCGTCCTGCAGCAGGCGCCGGATCCGCATCGCCCTGATGTAGTCCACGGCGCTGACCTGCATGCCGGCCCGCAGCCCGATCGCCTGGCGCTGATCGGCCAAGAGCGCCGCGCGGCCGCTGCGGACGAGCTCTTCGAACGCCGCGGAACCCTCGGCGCGGATGACCATTCGGGCCACCGAATCGATCGGCAGCGGTGGCAGCACCACCCGCGACATCCGCACGCCGAGGCTCTTCAGCGTGTCGAGCGCCTGGCGCAGGGTGCCGCGAATCGTCGGGTCGGCGGTCTCGAAGTCCTCGATCGCGTAGCCGACACGGAGCGTGCGCAGCGGGCGCCGTCCGCGCTCCATGCGGAAACGCCGGCCGGCCGAGCCGGGGTCGCGCGGGTCGGGGCCGGCCATCGCTTCCAGCACGATGCCGCAGTCTTCCGCGGTGCGGCACATCGGGCCGAGCTTGTCCATCGTCCAGGCCAGCGCCATCGCGCCGTACCGGCTGACGAGGCCGTACGTCGGACGGAGGCCGGTGACGCCGCAGTTCGAAGAGGGCGACAGGATCGAACCGGACGTCTCGGACCCGATGCCGTACGGGACGAGTCCCGCCGCGACCGACACGCCGGTGCCGCTCGACGAGCCGCCCGACCAATGCTGCGGGTTCCAGGGGTTCCGCGCGGGACCCTGAAGCGACGCGCCCGCCGTCCGGTAGCCGCCGCCGCCGGCGAGCTCGATCATGGCCAGCTTCGCGGCCAGCACGGCGCCGGCGGCGTTGAGGCGCTCGATCACCGCGCCGTCGAACGGCAGCACCTGCCGTGCCCACGGCGGCGCGCCGTACGTGGTCGGTCCGCCCCGCGCGGCGAGCAGGTCCTTCGCGCCGTAGGGGATGCCGGTGAGCGCCGTGCCGCGGCGGCGGGCGAGCAGCTTGTCGGCCGCCCGCGCCTCCCGGAGCGCCCGATCGTGCAGGATCGTCGCGTACGCGTTGAACGGACGGCCGAGCGACTCGAGGCGGCGGAGCGCGAGCCGCGTCAGCTCGACCGATGAGAACTCTTTGCGGCGCAACCCGTCGCGCAGTTCGCCGATCGTCGCGAAGAGAGGACTGTCCATGGGGACCTCGCTGCTGCGGCGTGAACGACTAGGGCTTGAAGATAAAGGACGGCTCGACGGCCATCGGCAGCTTCACCGCGCGCAGCGCGGCCGTCGATTTCGCCTGGAATTTCAAGACTTCAAGGAGCGCGCCGGACGGGGGCCGGGGCGTCCTGTCCTTCGACCGGCGGCGGTCGGCGGCCCGTGACGCGGCGGCGCGCCTGCCGGGGCGTCGTGTCGTGAGGACCTGGCGGCGTCGTCTCATAGACGTGTTGATACCACGCGGGCCGCGGCCGGTCCTGGCGCGCACCGTGGAACGGCGCTCTACGGAGGGCCGCCCGTCAAGCGGAGAGAAGTTGGGTGGCCCGGAGGCATTCCGGTCACGGTCACCGGTGTGCCTCCCATCTTCTGCGGAGGTGTTTTGAGATGCCGCGGTCCCGCCCCACGCTGACCCCGGATGAAGCGCGGTCGCTGCACCACGAGGCGCTCGTGATCGACACCCAGCAGCCGCCGGCCACGACGGGGTTTCTGTTCACCGACCGGATGCGGGTCGCGCTCGCGGAGCTGCAGGCCCGGAAGGTCTCGCGCGACGAGGCGCACCCGGTGCTCGTCGATCTCGCGCAGCAGGAGCTGCTCACCTCATCGTCCGCGCGGGAGCAGTTCCTCGAGTTCTGGCACGCGTCGGGCGTGACCGTCGCCTGCGGCACGTACTCGGGCGCCCACCGGATGAGCGACTCGTACGACATGGCGAACCGGCGGCTCGCGCAGGCCCACGCGGCCGTCGAGGCGCTGGACGGCGAACTGCTCCTCTGCCGCACGGCCGCGGATATCGAGCGCGCCCACGCCACGCGCAAGCACGGCCTCGTGCTGGACTTTCAAAACACGACACCGTACGCGGATTCGCTCGACCGGATCAACCATTTCCACAACCTCGGCGTGCGGATGGTCCAGCTGACCTACAACCTCCGCAACCTGGTCGGCGACGGCTGCACCGAGACCAACCAGGGCGGGCTGTCGTACTTCGGCCGCGAGGTGGTCCGCCGCCTGAACGACCTGCGCACCCTCGTCGACGTGAGCCACTGCAGCGAGCAGGTGGGCTGGGACGCGCTCACGGTCTCGACGGCGCCGGTGATCGTGTCGCACTCCACGAGCAAGGCCGTCTGCTACCACGACCGCGGCAAGACCGACGAGCTCGCGCGGGCGGTCGCCGGGCGCGGCGGCTACTTCGGGGTGGTGGTGATTCCGGGGTTCATCTCGGACAAGAAGGAGCCCACCCTCGACGACTTCGCGGCCCACGTCGAGCACCTCGTCGACGTCTGCGGCATCGACCACGTGGGGATCGGCACCGACAAGGCGGGCCCCGGGCCGGGTACAGAGTCGATGATCCCCTACCCGCCGGATATGCTGAAGCGGCGGTCCGCCGCGTTCAACTGGGACGGCTTCCGCACCGAGGAGCACCGCCTCACGGCCGGCTACCATCTCAACGGGTTCGAGGATTTCCGGGACTGGCCGAACCTGACGGTCTGCCTCGCGCAGCGCGGGTTCAACGAGGCCGAGCTGCGGAAGTTGCTGGGCCTCAACTACCTGCGGGTCTTCCGGGACGTGGTGGGGTGATCCGCCGCCGGACGGAGCCGGCCGCTCGTCCCGCGTGACGCGCGAGGCGGAGCCGGATCGCCACGCGGCGCAGCGCGAACGCCGGCGCCGGCGGGAGCGCGAGGGGATGCAGGTGCAGGGCCGGAGCGTCCGTCGCCTCGCCGAACTGAGCGCGCGCCCCGGCCACGTGCCCGCCGCGGCCGGGGCGGCCGCGGCCAAGCGGGTGCCCCGGCGATCGAAGCGCCGGCGACGGCATTGAACCGGGAGGGTCGAACCCGATGAATCCACTGCTCGCCGGGCGGGTCGCGTTCGTGACGGGCGCGGGCTCCGGCATCGGCCGCGCGATCGCGGTGCGGTTCGCCGAGGAAGGCGCGGACATCGCCGCCGTCGATCTGAACGAGGCCGCGGCGTCCGAGACCGCGGACGCGGTGCGCGCCGCCGGCCGGCGCGCCGAAGCGCTCCGCGCGGACGTCGCCGTCCCCTCCGACGTCGAGGCCGCCGCCCGGGGGGCCCACGACGTCTTCGGCCGGATCGACATCCTGGTCAACAACGCCGGCATCACGCGCGACGCGACCATCCGGAAGATGACGGACGAGGCCTGGGACCTCGTCATCGACGTGCACCTCAAAGGCACGTTTCTGTGCACGCGCGCGGTCCTGGCGCGCATGCGGGACGGCGGACGCGGCGGCGCCGTCGTCAACATGTCCTCGATCTCGGGGAAGATCGGCAACTTCGGCCAGGCCAACTACGCGGCCGCCAAGGCCGGGATCGCCGCTCTGACCAAGGTCACCGCGCGCGAGTACGCGCGCTACGGGATACGGGCGAACGCGATTCAGCCCGGGTTGATCGACACCCCGATGACCCGGGCGATGGGGGAGGACATGCTCGCGGCGCGCGTGGCCGACACGCCGCTCGGGCGGATCGGCCGGCCGGAGGAAATCGCCAACGTCGCGCTGTTCCTGGCCAGCGACCTCGCGAGCTTCGTCACCGGCGCCGTGATCGAGGTGACCGGCGGCCGGTACCTCTAGCGTCCGCGCCTAGGTGATGATGCGCGGCAGCATCCGCGCGGCGATCCCGACGAGCACGGCCACGGTGACGACGAGGACGGCCATATCCAGGCCGAGCCCGTAGGCGCTGGTGCCGGCCCGCACCATCAGGGCGCGCAGCGCGTCGACCTCGTACGTCAGCGGGTTGACCAGCGAGACCACCTGCAGCCACCCCGGCATCAGGCTGATCGGGTAGATCGCGTTGCTCGCGAAGAACAGCGGCATCGTGAGTAGCTGGCCCATCCCCATCACGCGCTCGCGGGTCTTCACGATGCAGGCGATGATCAGCGACAGGGTCGCGAACAGCGCGGCGCCGATCACGATCACGACCATGACCCCGAGCACGTGCAGCGGGTGCAGATCGAGCCCGATGCCGAGGAGCAGGGCGAGGATGTAGACGATCACCGCTTGCGACAGCGCCCGCGCGCCGGCCGACATCGCCTTGCCGACCACGAGGGCCGTCCGCGACGCCGGGGTGACGAGCAGTTTGTGCAGCACGCCGACGTCGCGCTCCCAGATCGCGGCCACGCCGTAGAAGATCGCGATGAACAGGGCGCTCTGGGCCAGCACGCCGGGGGCCATGAAGTCCAGGTAGGAGAGCCGCCCGGTCGGCACCCCGCGGACGCGCGCCATGACCTGGCCGAAGACCAGCAGCCACAAAGTCGGCTGCGCGGCGCGGCTCAGCAGCTCGACGGGGTCCCGCCGCAGCTTCAGCAGCTCGGCCCACGCCACCGTGACGGTGTGGCGGACGAACGCGGGGATCGCCGGCGGCTCAGGAGAGACGGCGGGCGGTACGGCGGGTGCGAAGGACCTCACGGTAGCTGCCTCCTGCCACAATTTGGCTCCCGGTGAACTCGGCGAAGACGTCGTCGAGCGTCGCCGTGGGGCCGACCTGCGCCTTCAGCTCGGCCGGGGACCCGATCGCCACGATCTTCCCGAGGTGCATCACGCCGACCCGGTCGCAGTGCGCGTCGGCCTCGGCCATGTCGTGCGTCGTAATGAAGATCGTCATGCCGTAGCGGCGCCGCAGGTCCTCGATGTCCTCCCAGATCGCCCGGTGGGCGACGGGATCCAGGCCGACGGTCGGCTCGTCCATGAAGAGCACGGCCGGATGGTGCAGCAGGCTCTGCGCGATCTCGAGCCGGCGGATCATCCCGCCGGAGAAGCGGCGCACCAGCGTGCGCGCGGCGTCGCGCAGTCCGACCACGTCGAGCGCTTCGGTGATGCGGGCGTCCTGTTCGGCCCGCGGGATATCGTGGAGCCGCGCGGAGACCCACAGGTTCTCGTACGCGGTCAGCGACCCGTCGGCGGAGACGACCTGGGGCACGTACCCGATCCGGCGGCGCACGCGCGACGGCTCCCGCACCACGTCCGCGCCCGCCACCCAGGCGGCGCCCGCGGTCGGCGGCAGCAGCGTGGTGAGGATCTTGATCATCGTGCTCTTGCCGGCGCCGTTGGGGCCGATCAGGCCGTAGATCTCGCCGGGGCGGACGTCGAGCGACACGCCGTCGACCGCGGTCACGTCGGGATAGCGCTTCGTGAGGCCCTCCGTGCGGACCACCGCCGCCGCGTCCGTCACCGCGGGTCTCCGCCGGTTCGCAGCAGCAGCTCCCGCAGGCCGTCGAGCCCGCTCCGCGCGGCGAGCAGCACCGCGACGGGGGCGTCGGCGATCGCATGCGCGATCTCGCGGCGGGCGGCGGCGCGCGCCGCGCCCAGCCGGGCTTCGCCCCGCGCCGTGAGCGCGAGGCGGACCTGCCGGCGGTTGGCGGCGTCCGTCGCGCGCGTCACCCACCCGCGCTGGACGAGACGGTCGACGAGCGCGGACGACGTCGCCGGCGTAATCCCCAGGTGCTCGGCGAGCGCGCGCAGCGCGCACCCGCGGTGGACCTCGATGTAGACCATCGACCGGAACTGCGGCATCGTCAGGTCGGGCATCTCGCGCCGCATCCGGGCGCGCACCCGCCGCGTGATCAGCGGGGCCGCCTCCACGAGTCCGGCGGCGCACGCGACGGCGAGGGCGCGCCGGCGGTCGGAGGCGCGGTCTGAGCGGCCGGAGACGAGGGTGACCATCGACCGTCAGTATAGCACATTGTTAGTCAAACGAACAGTTCGTGGCCCGCCGGATTCCGGCGGCGGGGCGCGGAGGCGCCGGGGGACGCCGCTACGTCGCGCCGCGGCCGGCCTCGGCGCGCGACCCCGGCGCGGTGACGGCGAGGATCACGGCCAGCAGCGCGAGCAGCGCCGGCATCTCCCAGCCGCCTCGGCTCCAGTAGAATCCGCGGGCCCAGTTCACCTTGACGATGGCGACGAGCATTTCGACGGTGATGAGCGCGGCGGCCGGGCGGACCAACACGCCGAGCAGCAGGCAGAGCCCGCCGCCGAACTCGACGGCGGTCACGATCCATCCCCAGAGCGTGCCCGGCGCGAAGCCCATGTGGGCTAGGCCGGAGGCGAACCCCGGCCCTCCGCCTCCGGCAATCACCTTCGGCCATCCGTGGACGATGAACAGAGCCCCCACGACGATCCGTAGAGCGATCAGGCCCCGGCGCTCGCCGGTGAACGCGCTGCTCATTGCGGTCCTCCGCGGTCTGGCGTCGGCCGTGCGCGGTGCTAAGGCTCGTCCGGAAGATCCGTCGGGTAGGCCGTGACCGTCTTCGTCTCGCTGCTCCGGATGAACTGGATCTCGATCGGCGCACCCGCGGGGTGGTGTCCGAGCGCGAGCAGCAGGTCGTCGAGGGTGCGGACCGGCCGCTCTCCCGCGCGCACGATCACGTCGCCCGTCCGCAGCCCCGCCCGGTCCGCCGCGGTGTCCGGGTGCACCTCGGTGATCCGGACGGCCGTCGGCGCGTCCAGGTGATAGTGGACGCTCACGCGGCGGTCGACCGTGATGGTCTGCGCGCCGAGCCCGAGATAGGCCCGCCGCACGCGGCCGTCCCGTATCAGCTGCGCGGCGACCCAGGCCGCGGTGCTGACCGGAATCGCGAAGCAGAGCCCCTGCGACCCGGCGATCACGGCCGTGTTGATGCCGATCACGGCGCCGCGCGAATCGACGAGGGGTCCGCCGGAGTTGCCGGGGTTGAGCGGCGCGTCGGTCTGGATGACGTTGTCGATCAGCCGGCCGTTTTCCGCGCGGAGGGTCCGGCCGAGGGCGCTGATCACGCCCGCGGTCACGGTCGCCTGGAACCCGAGCGGGTTGCCGAGCGCGACGACCAGCTGGCCGACCCGCAGGCGCCCGGAATCGCCGAGCTCCGCCGCCGGCAGGCTCCCGTCGGGGACGCGCAGGACCGCGAGGTCCGCGTGCGGATCGGTGCCGACCACGTGGGCCGGCAGGGTCCTCCCGTCGGCGAAGCCCGCCTGGATCTGCTCGGCGCCGCGCACGACGTGGCTGTTGGTCAAGATGAAGCCGTCCGGCGCGATCACGACGCCGCTCCCGGCGCCGCGCATCGCCGGCATGCCCCGCCGGCGCAGACGCTCCGGCGCTTCGCGTGTCGTCGCCAGGCTGACGACGGCCGGTCCGACCCGCTCGACCACGGCCACGACGGTCCGGGAGTAGGCGTCCAGGGCCTCGGTCTCCGCGGCCGCGGCGACGCCCGGAGCCGCCGCGAGCCCGGCGCCGGCCACAGCGCCGGAGGCGGACGGTTGCTCGCTTTGTGTCAGAACGAGTGACATGGTTCTCACCTCTGCGGGGGAAAACGGCGGCCGGGTCGTTCGGATTCCGCCCGCCTCTGCGGGGGCCGTACCATCGCGCGGGCGTCCAGGCCGGCGCCCCGCGGCTAGAGCACGTCGTCTCTCGGGTTGGGCTGCCCTTCGGCGAAGCGCGATGGCCGCAGCGGAGCTACGTCGAGCGACGTCGCGCGGCCGTCGAGGATGATCTCGGCCAGCAGCTGGCCGAGCGCCGGCGAGTGCATCACGCCGTGGCCCGACGAGCCGTTGATGAGGTACATCCCCTCGAGCCCCGGCGCCGCGCCGAGGAGCGCATGGCGGTCCGGCGACATTTCGTAGAGCCCGGCCCAGCAGCGCGGCCGGTCGATCGCGGCGTCGCGAAGGATCGGGAAGTACGCGTGCACGAGCGGCAGCAGTGCGTCGAGCCAGCGCGGGTCGAACGTCGTGTCGAAGGGCTTGGCCGACTCCTCGGGCGTGGGATCGGTCGGCCAGAGCAGCAGCACCCTGCCGTCCCGGACCCGGAAGTGCACGCCGTCCCAATGGCAGATCGTCATCGGCGTGTCGTCGGACAGTTTCGGAAAGGGCACGGTGATGCCGGTTTGCCGCTTGAGCGGGCGCACCGGCACCTCGACGCCGGCCCGCGCCGCGAACACCCCGGCCCAGGGGCCCGCCGCGTTGACGACGCAGGGGGTGGCGATCTCGCGGCCGCCGGCGCGCACGCCGGCGATCCGCCGCCGCCCGTTCTCGTCGCGAACGACGCACTCGACCCAGCCCGCGTCGTACTCCACGCGGACGCCGTTCCGCTGCGCCGCCTCCAGATAGCCGCGCGTGATCTCGAGCGGCCGGATGAAGCCGTCGCTGGGCCCGAAGGTCCCGCCGATGACGTCGCCGGTGCGCGCCCAGGGCACCATCCGGCGGATCTCCTCCGGGGTGACCTCGCGCGCGTCGTCGACCCCGGCGGCGCGCTGCACATCCAAGACTGTGCGCAGACCCCGCAGCTGGGCTTCGTCGCGGACCATGAACAGGTACCCGCGGGGGCGGTAATCCGGGTCCACCCCGGTCTCCTCGCGGAAACGCAGCAGCTTCTCCCGCGCGAGCGCCGACAGCCGCACGTGCACGTCGCTGCCGAACTGCAGCCGGAAGCCCCCGGTCGCCCGGGAGGTGCTGCCGTCGCCGGGCCGGCCGTAGCGCTCCAGGATGAGCACGTTGCGGCAGCCGCGCGCCGCGAGGTGATGGGCGACGCTCGCGCCCATCACGCCGGCGCCGACGATGACGACGTCAGCGGTGTCCGTCGGCGGCGCCTATCTCACCACGACTTTTCCGAGCAGCCCGCGCAGCGACATGATCTTGCCGAGGTGGTATCCGCGGTGAAAGCCCGAGTACATGAGCATTTCGCCGACCGTCTTGTAGGACGGCGCGTCGATGGGCGCCTGGTAATCGGCGCCGGAGGCGCGGTCCACCAGCGCCTTGTGGGTCGCGTCGAAGACCTTCCACACTTCCGAAAGCGGAGGGTAGTCCTGTTCTCCGCCGCTGCCCTGCTTGAAGAGCTCGGCGTAGCGCGCCGGTACCGGAGACTCCCCGCCCGCGCGGCGGACGTAGTTTCCGTCGACGAGCGCGACATGCCCGAGTTGCCAGACGATGGGCGTCAGTTTCCCCGCCATGACCCGGCGGCCGTCGGCGTCGGATACGCCGTCGATCGCCTCGCGGAGCCGGCCGTGCGAGACGCCGAGCATGTAGGTGACGTGCGTCTTCGCGTCCATGATCCCCGTCCTTTGCCGCTGTGCGTCCGGCCCGTCGTCCCGCGGCCGCGCGGCGAGATGTGGTGCGGGGAAGCTTCGGCGCGGACGGAGAAGCGGCCCTGCCGTCCCCGCCGGGAGCGCAGGAGGCGCCGCGCGATCTTGCCGAAAAATCGGTGCATGTCGAGGATCCGCCGTTACGGCGTCGTCGCGCTGGCGCTGGCCTGCCTGCTCGGGGGGCGCGACGCCGGCGCCCAGCCCGCCGCGCACCCGGAAGACGCCGCGTTCATCCTGCTCACCGTGACGCGGGACGGCCATCCCGCCGCGCTCGGCACGGCGTTCTTCGTGGACGTCGACGGCACGGCGTTGACCAACAGTCACGTGGTGTATCTGGTCCGGCAGGAGCCGGATCGTTATCAGCTGCTGGCGCTCGTCGGCCGTGAGTTTTACAGCGCCGCGATCGTGTGCGCGAACGCGCTGCCGTACGACCCCGGGAAGGACAAGGCGGTGCTCGGCCGGGACATCGCCGAAGTCAAACTCGGCCCCTCGCGGTTTCCCGTCGACACGTACGTGCTCGGAGGCGTCGAGCGTACCGCGCACCTGACGCGACTGCCGGAGTTTCCCACGCTGACGCTCGGCGGCGATCCCGCCCGCGGCGCCCCGGTGCGCATCGTCGGGTACGGGTTGATCGGATTTCCGCCGACCCCGGGGCTGCGCTGGACGGCGACCGGTACGGTCGACGAGGTGGGCGCGGGGCCGGACGGGACGCCCGCGTTCCGCGTCGTGTCGACGAACCGTCCGCGCGAGGGCAACAGCGGCTCCCCCGTGTTGAACGCCGCGGGGCGCGTGGCCGGCATATGGACCTGGAACGAGGACGACAACCTCGCATACGGGGTCGCGATCGCGAGCTCGGCGCTCCGGCGGCCGTGCGGCGCGGGCCGGGAGGCCCCCACCGCACGGCCCGACGCCAGGGCCTCGCGCTAAGCGCGGGCTACTGCACTTCCGCCCGGGCGGCGACGTCCCAGGTCGCTTCGACGCGGCCGTTTCGCACGCAGACGAGCCGCCGCGCCAGGTTGACGGTCGGGCAGACATGGGCCGGGATCACCTCGACGAAGTCGCCGACGCGCAGCCGCCGGCCCTCCTCGGTGAGCTGCACCCGGCCGTGCTCTTCCCACAGCCGGTCGATCTGACAGTCGGGATAGCCCCGCAGCACGCCGTGGCTGTCGCCCTTGCTGCTGAACGGCCCGCGCTCGGCGGTCAGCACCTTGCTGCCGGCGTCGAGCACCGCGACGTCCCGCGAGGGCCGGCTGATCACCCGGCAGACCACCACGAGCGCGCATTCCTCCGGCTTCGCCGACCCCCAGCGCACCTGCATCGCGTCGTTGAAGACGTACGTCCCCGGCCGGACCTCGGTCACGCCGTGCACCCGCGCCGCGGGCCGTCCGGTCGGGGTCGAGCCGACGCTGACGTCGTCGATCGCCAGTCCGGCCGCGCGCAGCCGCTCGGCTTCGCGGACCATGATCTCGCCCTCTTCACGGCCGGCGGCTTCCAGGTCCGGCCGGTAGCCGCGGTACGTGAAGATGCCGGCGAGGCGCAGCCCGCGCGAGCGCGCCACCGCCTTCGCGAGCGCCAGCAGCGGCTCGCCCGGCGCGACGCCGCACCGGCCCAGGCCGGTGTCGACCTCGACCATTACATCGACCGTCACGCCGGCGGACGCCGCGGCCTCGGCGAGAGGCGCGGCCACCTCCATGCTGTCGACGCCGACGCGGATCCGGATCCTGCGCGCGAGGTCGAGCAGGCGCGGCAGCTTGGGCCCGCCGACGACCTCGTAGGCGAGGAAGATGTCCTCGACGCCGGCGCGCGCCATGACCTCGGCTTCGCCGATCTTGGCCAGCGTAAGCCCGACCGCGCCCGCGGCGAGCTGGCGGCGCGCGATCTCGACGCACTTGTGGGTCTTGCCGTGGGGGCGCAGCTTGACCCCCGTCTCCTTGGCGTAGGCGGCCCAGCGCGCGATGTTCGCTTCGAGCCGGTCGAGGTCGACGACGAGCGAGGGCGTGTCCAAGGTCTCGATGCCGAGCGTTGGAGCGGTGGCGGCTGACATTTCGATCTCCCCCAATCCGCGGTGCCGCGGTTCTGGTCTTAGCCGGTTGTCGGTTCGTGTCCCGTCGCCGGATCGGCGTTGATGGCGTCGTGGCCGGATGCGCCCGCAGGCAGGTCCCCGCCGGCACGGGCTTCCGCCCCGAGGTGTTCTTCGAGCGCGGTGATGACGGCCGGGTCCAACCCTGCGTCGCTGCGCATCAGCATGAGTGCCTCCTGCGGCGTCATGGCCGAGCGGTACGGGCGCCACAGGGTCAGCGCGTCGTAGACTTCGGCGACGGCGAGCACACGGGCTTCCGCGCCGATCTCGTCGCCCGACAGGCCCCACGGATAGCCGCTCCCGTCGAGCCGCTCGTGGTGCAGCGCGGCGAGCCGGGCGAAGCCCGCGAACGGCGGGAGCTTGGCGAGGATCTCGTACGTCTGGAGCGAGTGCTGCTTGATCTCGGTGAACTCCGCCGGCGTCAGCGCGTCGGACTCGTCGAGCGCGCGGTTTGCCACGCTGAGCTCGCCGATGTCGTGGAGCAGGCCGGCGCGCAGGAGGCGGCGCCGGCCCTCGGCGTCCGCGCCCAGGGCGGCGCCGATTGACGCGGAGAGCGCGCCGACCCGCGCGGAGTGGCCCGCGGTCCACGGCCGCTTGGAGTCGACGATGCCGGCGAACGCGCGGGCGATCTCGTCGAGGCCGGCGTCGTCCACCATGCGGATGCGGTCGCGGGGCTCGGCGGCGGCCAGCCGTGCGGCCGCCGCCGAGCCCCGGAGGCCGGACCACCAGAGCTCGTCGCCGGCCCACGCGGTGACGCGTTCCGCCAGCGCGGGGTCGAACCACTTGCCCCGCCTGGCGCGGGCCATGCGCACGGCCTCGGCGGGGCCGCCCGCGGTCGCGAAGACGTCCACCGTCCGCGCGAGCCCCACGATTCTGGCGAGCAGCGGAATCGCCTCGCCGCGCATCCCGATCGGATGGCCGCGTCCGTCCCACTGCTCGTCGGCGCTGCGGATCGCCTCCGCGGTCGCCTCGGGCAGTCCGAGCCGCCGCGCCACCGCCGCCCCGCGCTCCGCGCGCCCGCTGATGAACGTGCGCGCGACGCGGGCCACCGAACCGGCGGTGCGCACCACCGCGCGGGTCCGCGACCACACCGGCCGGCCTTCGCCGGCGTGGCGCAGCCCGTACCGCGCGGCCGCGACGGCCTGCGTCCAATCCACGGTCGCGAACCCGGCCTTGAGCGCACGGTCGTCGCCGTCGAGCAGGGCGGTGACCTCGCCCGCGGTGCCGGGGCCGCCGGCGTTGGCGAGGAGGAGCGCGTAGAAGAGCGCCGAGCGCGCCGCCGCGTCGAGGGCCAATTCGTCGGCCAGGCGCATGCCGATGAGGCCGGTCCGCACGGCGTGTCCCGCCGGCTGGCCCTCGGCCAGGTCCAGCGCAGACGAAAGCGCGGCGAGGACCTCGGAGAGACGGATCGGCGGGGCCTGCACGGCCACGAAGGTCGCGGAGTGGCTAGCGGCGGGCCGGCTGGGCCGCCGCGCCGGCGAAGTGGCGCCGCACGATCGGCTCCAGCTCTTCCCACTCGATCGCGGTCTGGCGGCCGCCGTCGAACTCGCGGATCATCCAGTCGTGCACGGCGATGAGCCCCGGATCGTCCTTGGCCGGCTCGACGCCGAGGCGCTGCTTGATCACGAAGATCAGGCCGGCCAGGCCGGAGTCCTTGGTCAGCGAGACCTCGAGCGGGCGCCCCAGGAGCTTCGGCACGTCAAACGGCGCGTACATCCACCAGAACTTGTTGAGTCCGTCGGCGTGGATGCCCGCCCGGGTGCGGTGGGCGTCGCGGCCGAACAGCGGATACTTCGGCGGCAGCGGCTCGCCCATCGCCGCGTACAATTCCGCCAGCTCGTTGAGCGCGGTGAAGTCCGGCTGGGCGTTCGAGAAGTACCCCATGCCGATCAGGTGCAGAATGATCTGCTCGAGCGGCGCGTTGCCGGTCCGCTCCCCTTTGCCGAGGCACGTGCCGTTGATGACGGCGCAGCCCTCGCGCACGGCGGCGAGACAGTTCGCGACGACGAGCCCGGTGTCGTTGTGGGGATGGAACTCGAGGTCGGCCGCCGTGAGGCCGAGCCGCGTCCGCAGCGTCCGGAACATCAGCGGCACGCTGCGCGGCAGCGCGACGTCGTCGTACGGCAGGCCGAGTCCCATCGTGTCGCAGATCCGGAACTTCGGCCGCATCGTGTCGCCGTACGGCCGGGCGGCGTCGAGGCACGCCTCGACGAAGGCCAGCATGTAGTCCATGTCCGCGCGGCTCGCATCTTCGAGGTGCAGCCGGGGACGGATGCCGGCCTCGAGCGTGACCGCCACCGCGTCCAGATACGTCTTCGCGGCCTGGGCCCGCCCGCCGGGCTTGAACTTGTGGAACGTGTGGTAGTCGGAGGCGGAGGCGAGCATCCCGGTCTCGCGCACGCCGAGCGTGCGGATGAGTTCGGCGTCCTTGCGCGTGGCGCGGATCCAGGTCGTCGGCTCGATCGGCGCGCCGCCGCGGTAGCGCTCGAGCGCGCCCTGCAGCGCCTCCCGGTCCGAGGGCCGGTAGACGAAGAACTCGGCCTGCCGGATCGCGCCCGACTTGGCGGTGAACCGGCAGTGCAGGTTGTAGATGCGGAGGCTCTGCGCGGCCGTGAGCGGAAGGCCGCCCTGCTGGCCGTCCCGCTGGGTCGTCTCCGTGGTCCAGGCGTCCGGGGGCAGTCCCTTCGGCCGCTGCGTCCAGACGTAGCGCGGGAAATCGTCCCGAGGGAAACTCTCGAGAAAATAATCGGGACTCGCGGGGTCCGGAATCGTAGCCACAGACGCCTCCTCAGGAGACCTCGTGCTCGAGGTCTATGATAGCACGCGGACGCTCATTCGGCGGCGGCCGCGGCCGCGCGCGCCGCCCCCATCTGATCCAGGTCCCGGTCGCGGATCAGCAGCACGACCGGCAGGCACACGATGAACACGGCGCCGACGAGGGCGAACACGTAGTCGAACGCGACGACCGCGGCCTGCTGGCTGATCCACATGTGCAGCACGGCCAGCGCCTGGCGGTGCGCCGTGGCCGCGTCGCTGCCCCGTGCCTGGAGGCCCGCCTGGACGGTCGACCACCACGACATGAACACCGGGTTCGACAGCGATGCGTAGCGGACCAGGTTCGCGCTCGCCGTCGTCACCTTGTGATCCAGCAGCGTGATGACGAGGGCGGTCCCGAGGCTGCCGCCGAGCTGGCGCACCAGGTTGAAGAGGCCGGTGGCGCTCTGCATCAGCGGCCGCGGAATCGTCGACAGCGTGGCCGTCGACAGCGGAATGAACATGAACGAGAAGCCGACGCCCTGAATGATCTGGGGTATCAGGATGCCGAGATGGCTGGTCTGCGTCGTGAAGTGCGACATCATAAAGCCGGCGGCGCCGCTCACGGTCAGGCCGAACGGCAGCATGACGCGGACGCCGAGCTTGTTGTACAGGAAGCCGGCGACCGGCATCATCACGACCATCACGAGCGAGCGCGGCATGAGCGTCAGGCCGGCCTGCGTCGCGGTGTAGCCGAGCAGATTTTGGAGGAACAGCGGCAGCAGGATCAGGCTGCCGAACAACGCCAGGCCGAGCACGCCGATGATCGTCGTCCCGGCGGCGTAGGTGAGATCGCCCAGAATGCGGAGGTTCACCGCGGGCGCCGGCGTGCGCAATTCCCACAGGACGAACGCGGTCAGCACCACCACCGCGATCACGGCGAGGGCCACGATGAACGTGCTGGCGAACCAGCCGTCACGCTCCCCCTCCTCGAGGAGGATCTGCAGCGAGGCCAGGCCTACGGCCAACAGGCCGATGCCGACCCCGTCGAACTTCGTGATCCCTCGGCCGCGCATGTACGGCGGATCCACGATGAACGTGGAGGCCATGAACAGCGCGAGCGCGCCGATCGGCAGATTGACGAAGAAGATCCACGGCCACGACCAGTTGTCGGTGAGCCAGCCGCCGAGCGTCGGCCCGATCGCGGGCCCGAGCAGTACGACCATGCCGAAGAAGCCCATCGCCTGGCCCTGCTCCTCAGGCGGGAACGTCTCGCGCATGATCGACTGGGCGATCGGCTGCAGCGCGCCTCCGCCGAGCCCCTGCAGGACGCGGAAGAAGATGAGCTGGCCGAGCGTTCGCGAGAAGCCGCAGAACGCCGAGGCGACCGTGAACACCGCCACCGAAAGAATGTAGAATCGCTTGCGGCCGAGCACGGACGCGAACCACGCCGTGAGCGGCATGACGATGACGACCGCGATCAGGTACGACGTGCTGACCCACGTGACTTCCTGCAGCGTGACCCCGTAGCTCGCCTGGATGTGGGCGAGCGCCACGTTGACGACGCTCGTGTCGATCGCGGCCATGACGGAGCCGAAGAGGACGGAGAGCGCGACGATGTACTTGCCGGCGTAGCGCCGCGCGGGGGCGGCGGCGGGTGGTGTCAGCGTGCCGACGGCCATTCCGGAGGGCTCCTAGCGCACCGATCCCCGCGTGTTGATCGCCACCTCGGCGGAGAGCCCGACCTGCAGCGGACCCGTGCCGACGTCGCGCGGGTCGAGCGTGATGCGCACCGGCACCAACTGCACGATCTTCACGAAGTTGCCGGTCGCGTTGTCCGGCGGGAGCAGCGCGTTCGTCGATCCCGTGGCCGTGCCGATGCTCTCGACCCGCCCGCGGAAGGTGCGCCCGCGATAGGTGTCGATGCGGACGCGGACCGGCTGTCCCGGACGGATGCCGCCGAGCAGGGTCTCCTTGATGTTCGCGACCACCCAGACGCTCTGCGACTGGGTCACCGACAAGAGCGGCTGGTTGGGCTGGACGAACTGTCCCACCTCGGCCGTCCGGTTGGTCACCCAGCCCTCGACCGGGGCCCGGATCACGGTGCGGTCCACGTTGAGCTGAGCGGCCCGCACCGCCTGGGCGGCGTTGGCGGCCTGCGCCTCGGCCGCGGCGAGCTCCTGCGCCCGCTGCTGCACGAGGGTGCCGCCGGTGGCGGCCTGCTGCACCTGCGCCTGCGCCCCGGAGAGCTGGCCCTGGTTCACCGCGATCGTGCCGCGCGCGATCGCGACCTGCTGCCGCGCCGCCTGCGCGGCGAGGACGTCGGACTTGGCCTGTGCGAGCGCATCCTCCGCGGCCTGGTACTGGGCGCGCGCGCTTTCGTTGGCGGAGGCGTCCGTGTCGACCTGCGACTGCGCGATCGCGCCCTGGGCCAGGAGCTGCCGGTCGCGGGTCAGGGTCCTGGAGGCGGTGTCGGCCGCGCTCTTCGCCGCGGCAACCCCGGCCGCGGCCGTCGTCACCCGCGCGTTGGCCTGCGCGACCTGCGCCGCGGTGGTCCGGTTCTGCATGTCCAGCTGCGCCTGGGCCTGCGGGAGGGTCGGCTGCGTAGCCTGCACGCGCGCGGCGGCGGCCTGGACGTCCGCCTGGAACTGCTGCTGCTGGGCGCCGAGCGCCGCGCGCAGCGCCTGGACCTGGGCCTGCGCGGCGCTGAGCGAGGCCTTCGCCCGGGCCAGGGCGACCTGGTAGTCCGCCGGATCGAGCTGGACGATCGGGTCGCCCACGGCGACGTGCTGGTTTTCGACGACGTACACTTTGAGGATCGTCCCGGGGACCATCGACGAGATCGGGGAGATGTCGCCGACCGTCTGCGCGTTGTCGGTCTTGACGATGCCGATGTTGGAGCGCCAGTAGACGACGAGGGCGATCAGCGCGATCACGCCGGCCGCGGCCGCGGCGAGGAGCGCGATGCGCCTCAGGTTGAGCTGCGGGCGCGCCGCGGTTTCGACGACGGTGCGCGCGACCCGCGGCACTTCGCCGTTGTCCGCGGCGGACGATACGCGCGGCGCGGAGGACGACGGCGCCGCGGGCGTGGTGCGGCCGTCGGCCGGTCCCCCGCCGGCGGGCGTGGCACGTTCTTCGATCGCGGGGCGCGGCGTCTCCACGTCGGTTCTGCCGGGTGCGTCGTTCATCGGGAGGACTCCGTTCCGGCATCGCCGCCGTCGAGGATTTGCGCCCGCAGCGTACACAGCCGCGCGAGCCGCTCGTCGTACTCGGCGCGGAGCTGCATCAGCCGGCCCACGCGCTCGTCGATGAGGCCGATCTGCGACCGGACGAGCTTCTCCCCACGGTCGAGGACCCCGAGTCGCGTCTGCGGGTCCGTCGCCTGCGCGTACGCCTGTCTGAGCTCGGCGCGCACCGCGTCGACGTGCAGGCTTTCCTTGATCTCGGCCAGCGAGAAGCCGAGGAGCGTTTGCAGTTCCTTGATGCGTTGAAGCATCGCGACGTCGGCTTCCGTGAACAACCGGAAGCCCCCGGCCGTCCGTGACTGCGCCGCGAGCAACCCCACCTCTTCGTAATACCGGATGGCGCGGGGTGTCAGACCTGTGCGCTTGACGACGTCCTCCATCCGGTAGAGCGGTTCCGCCGCCTCGCCGGCAAGCCCGATCCCGCCGCCGGGCCCGTGGCCAGGTCCAGCGGGTGTCTCTTTGATGTACATTGGCGTGTAAGCCCCCAACTCAGATCACGACTCCGTGCATTATATCATACTCTTCCGTAAACGTCATAGATTGTCTCGCCGTCATCTTCACAATTGGGTTATATTTCGTGGCTTGTCGTGAGGGATGATGATCAGTACTATTAAATACCGTGGGCCGTCACGTTGGACGACAATTAGACCGAATCTCGGCGGTGAAAGCCGCGGAGGCCAGGCCCCGCCGCCAGGCGCCGATCCGGCCTGCCGCGGGCCAGCCGCCTGCCTCGAGAGCGACCTTCGGCCAACGTCTCCGGGAGGCGCGCCGAGCGCTCGGGCTCACCCAGGACGAACTCGGGCGGCCGGATTTCACCAAAGGGTTCATCAGCCTCCTCGAGCACGACCGGGCGAAGCCGTCCGTCGCGTCGCTCGAACGTCTCGCGGCCCGCCTCGGACGGCCGGTGTCGTACTTCCTCGACGGCGGCGAGACGGTGATCTCGACGAAGTTTCTCGACGTGCTGCGCAGCCGGGGCCGGGCCGAACTGACGAGCCGCCGGTTTGACGCCGCCCTCGACACGTTCGTCGAGATGCGGCGCGTGGCGGCCGGTCAGCGGGACGCCCTCGTGGATCTGCACGCGGCGGTGGGGGAGGCCGAGGCGCTGCTCGGGCTCGAGCGCGTGGATGAGGCGCAGGCGCGCCTCGAGGAGACGTGCGCGCGCGCCCGCGCCGCGGAGGCGCCGGGTCTCGAGTGCCGGGCGTCCCACCGTCTCGCCTCCATCGAGCTCCGGAAGGCCCGCTATGGCCGCGCGGTCACGCTGTCGAGGACGGCGCTCGAGCTGGCCGAACGTTTCGACGGCGCGGAACCCTCGCTGCGCGGTGAGATCTACCTGCAGTTCGGCACCGCGCTCTACCGGATGGGACGCCTCGACGAGGCCGCGGAAGCCTACGGCGCGGCCCGGCGGATTTTCGAGGAGGCGACGCAGCCGAACCGCGTGGGCGAGGCGCTGTACGGGCTCGGCACCGTGCTCGCGAAAGACGGCGACTACGACGGCGCCATGCTGAATTTCGAGCGCGCGCAGGGATTGTTCGAACAGCACGAAGACATGCGCCACCTCTCGCACGTGCGCGACCAGACCGGCGCGCTGTTGATGCAGCTGGGACGCCCGGCCGACGCCGTCGAGCACTTTACCGCGAGTCTGGCCGTGAAGCAGCGTATCCGCGACGCCGCGGGGGAATGCCGCACGCTGACAGAGTTCGCGCGCTGCCTCGACGCGTGCGGGGATCCCGCGCGGGCGCGGGATCCCCG
>Ga0207416_1000703_pt1 | contig 52925 bp, 42 predicted proteins | sample PaiPotPPM11metaG_FD_184107 | JGI IMG/M metagenome (GOLD analysis project Ga0207416, IMG submission 184107) | Iron sulfur acid spring bacterial and archeal communities from Banff, Canada, to study Microbial Dark Matter (Phase II) - Paint Pots PPM... ... | reverse complement strand
CTGACAACTGACAACTGACAACTGACAACTGACAACTGACCAAAAACCCAGCAAAACTCCAAGTCAAGCCCGACACCCCTCATCTCCCTCATTCCACAGCGAATAAACTTGTCATAGGAGTTATGCTTAACCTGCTATTCTGTTAATAGAGTTAAAACAAAGCCCCGGCCGCTGCCGGGGCTTTCTTCGTTAAGGAGCACCCCGGTTACTCCAAAGGGACTCCCCACCCACAACCGTAATCCCTGCAACAAAACACCAGGTTACCGAGAGAAAAATATGCCCGACGACTACAAAGACTTCCGACGCGAGCCTTCCAAGCCGCACCAGTGCATGCACCACTACGAGAAGGACGGCACCCGCTGCCATGCCATGGCCATGCACAACGAGTACATGTGTTACGCCCACCGTTCCGACGAGATCGCCACCGTCATCCAGAACGACATGTTCCTCATCGAAAATCTCGACACGCACGCCGCCATCCAGAAGGCCTACGGCGACGTCGCTCACCGCCTCGCCTGCAACCACATCGACCTCAAACGAGCCCAACTCCTCACCACCACCTGCCGCGGCGCCGCCCGCAACCTCCGCGACGCAGCCGCCTACCGCGCCGCCGCCACCGCCATGGCCTCCCAACCCGTAGCCGAAGCCCGTCATCCGGGTGCCCCAGGTTCGACGGTTTCACCGTCGACCCTGGGAATACCGACTGAGAACTGTCCTCCCGCCGAGGGTTCGCCCTCTGGCCCCATTCAAGACGGCTCCATCGTCATGAGTGGGATCACTACCCCCGAACCCACCACGGAAGCTCAAACATTCCAGCCACCATCTCCCCAACCAACAACCAACAACCTGCAACCAACAACCCTCCCCACCCTCCAGGCCGCCACCGCCGAACGAACAACCAGCCGACCCCACGCGCGAAGCGCGTCCAGAACGGTACGAAGTACCTTACTTGCGGAAGAAGTTTTTGGCCAGGAAGATCACGTTCGCCGGCCGTTCCGCCAGCCGTCGCATGAAGTACGGATACCACGCCGTTCCGAACGGGATGTAGACCCGCACACCGAACCCCGCGCGCGCCAGTTTCCGCTGCAGATCGCGCCGCACTCCGTACAGCATCTGGAACTCGAAGGCGCTCTTCGCGATTCCTTGTTCGGCGACGAACCGCGTCATCTCGTCCACAATCGCTTCATCGTGCGTCGCGATGCCGCAGAACACGCCCGACGTCGCCATCCGCTTCATCAGCTTCACGTAGTTCCGGTCCACGTCCGCCTTCGCCGCAAACGCGACCTGCGGGCCTTCTTTGTATGCGCCTTTGCACAGCCGGATGCGGATCCCCTCGGCCAGCAACCGCTCCGTGTCCGCCTCGGTCCGGTAGAGCGACGCCTGCAGAACCGTCCCCACGGTAGCTGGAAACTCCGAATGCAGCCGTTCGGTCATCGCAATGGTCGCCTCGGTGTACTCCGAGCCTTCCATGTCGATGCGGACGAACCCGGCCAGGCTCGCAGCGTGGCCCACCACACCGGCGACGATATTCTCGGCCAGCGCCGGCGCAATGTCCATGCCCATCTGCGTGAGTTTCAGGCTGACATTCGCATTCAGCTTCTTCGCTGCGATCGCATCCAGCAGCCGGTAGTAAATCTCAGCCGCCGCCCGCGCCTCGTTCTCCGCCGTCACGCTCTCGCCCAGCGAATCCAGCGACACTGCGATGCCCTCGGCGTTCACCCGCTGGCACGCCGCGACCGCCTCGTCCACCGTCATGCCGGCGACGAACCGCGCCGCCAGCGTCTGCCCCGCGCGCGACTGCTCCGCCCACGTCCGTGCTGTCTTGTTTTTCGAAAGGGAGATAAAGATGGACCGCAACAAACTCAACCCTGCTCTTTCAGCCGTGCGCCTGCGTGCTCGGACTTACCTTCACCTGCTTCACCGGCGGAGTCACCATGCCGCTGGTATCCTTCAGCGCGGCGATGTCCTCGTCGTATCGTCCGGCCATCGAGTTGCCGCGGATGATTGCCATCTCTTCCAGCATCTTCATCCCGTCTTTCAGATAGCTCATCCGGCTGCGCTCGTCGTGGCCCCAGGTCACCGGAACCTCGCGAATGTCGTAGCCCAGCTTGCGCGCAATGAACAGAATCTCGGGGTCAAATCCCCAGCGCTCGATCCGCTGGAGCCGGAAGATGATCTGCGCCGCCGGCCGCTTGAACGCCTTGAAGCCGCACTGCGTGTCCTTGAACGGCAGTCCCATCACCGTCCGTGTCACCCAGTTGAAACAGCGTCCGAAGAACCGCCGGTAGAGCGGCTGATGAATCGTCTGCCGCGTCCGGTCCAGCCAGCGCGACCCGATCGCCACATCCGCGCCGTCGGCGAGCGCCGCGAACAGCCGCTCCGCCTCTTCCATCGGCGCCGAAAGGTCGGCGTCGGTGAACATAACCACCTCGCCACGTGCCTGCAGCAGCCCGTTGCGCACCGAGTAGCCCTTGCCACGGTTGCCCTCGTTCTGGATCAGGTGCAGTTGCGGATACCGCCGCATCCACCGGTGAATGATCTCCGGTGTCGCGTCCTTCGAACCGTCGTCGACCACCAGGACTTCGGCGTCCCACCCCTGCTGCTCGACGCAGGCCATCACCCGCTCCAGCGTCGCTTCGATGCGCGCGCTCTCGTTGTATGCCGGAATGACTATGCTTAGTTGCGGACTTGCCATCGCTTCCCCAGGAAAAGGCCCAGTTCTCGACCTCGATCAAGGCTGCCGTTCAGCCTTATGCTTGCAGTTCCTTGCCTTATGAGCTTGTGACCGTAATCACCGCACGTTGCAAATGAACAACTCATCATACTGCAATTATTGGACGTTTAACCAGGCGACTTAGCCGCCGAATCGCCTCTTTCCATCCTGGCTGGCTGCCTGAATCGCAAGAACGCAGGAAATCGTCTAAACTCCACATCATGCCGGAAGACTCTGCCACACCGCCGCCTCCGCCGCCGCCCCCCGCAGCTCCCTACTCTGCCCAGCCCTACGGCGTCCCCGCCGCGCAGCCGTACCCCACCTACGGGATGCCCCCGCGCCCGCGCCGTTCCCCCTGGTTCTGGGTCGCCGTGATCGGCGGCTCGTTCGCCGTAGTCGCGCTGCTGATCACCGCGATGGTGTGGTCCATCACTCGCAACCTCAACGGCGAATCGGCCAACGGCTTCGACTTCGGCGGCGGCTCCAAGATCGGTGTCATCGACATCGACGGCGTCATCCTCGATGCCGACAAGATCGACACCCAGTTGCGCAAGTTCGGCGACGACTCCTCGATCAAGGCGATCATCTTGCACATCAACTCGCCCGGCGGCGGCGCCGCAGCCTCCCAGGAGATTTTCCACGAGGTGGTCCGCGTCCGTACCGAGAAGAAGAAGGAGATCGTGGCCTCGGTTGAGTCGGTCGGAGCCTCCGGCGCCTACTACATCGCCAGCGGCTGCGACAAGATCTACGCCAACGACGCCTCCGTCGTCGGGTCGATTGGCGTCATCATGGAGTGGACGAACTATGGCGACCTGGTCAAGTGGGCCAAGCTGAAGAGCGTCGTCATCCATGCGGGCGCGCTCAAGGACGCCGGCGATCCCACCCGCGACATGACGCCCGAGGAGCAGGCGTACTTCCAGTCACTGGTCGACAACATGTATGGCCAGTTCGTCCACGACGTCGCCACCGGCCGCCACGCCACCGACGACCAGGTCCGGCCGCTCGCCACTGGCCAGGTCTGGACCGGACAGCAGGCGATGACGCTTCCCGTTCATCTCATCGACAAGGTCGGCGGCTTCCGCGTTGCTCTGATGGACACGGCGAAGGACGTCAAGATCTCCGGCGAGCCCACGATCGCCCGCCCGCCGAGCGACAAGAAAGGCCTGTTCGCCACGCTCTCGGACGACTCCGATTCGCTCTTCCCCAACCCCAGCAAGCTGCTCGACCAGTCGCCCGGCTTCTACTTCGTGTGGAAGTAGGCGTCGCTGGGCCGAGATGCTAAATGTGGGTCAGCCAGCCGCGTAGCTTTCCCCGAACCTCGTCCAGTTCGTGGCGCAACCGCGATCGTTCGTGAAAGAGCTCGATCAGATCCCGCGTCCCCAGCAGATTCTGCAGGTTCGCCGTGGCACAGTCGCCCAGTTCGCCGGAAGAGCCCACGGTGAGCCGATCCTCGTGCACCGCGATATCCGCAAAGCTTATCGCAGCGACCTGGTACGCTCGCCGCGCTCGCTCCACCCGTTCTTCCACCCGATAGACTTCATCCTTGAGCCTGGCATAGTCTTCCGCCAGACGGCCGATCTGGTGCGGTTCCTGATTTTCGCTCATGCGCTGATACTAAAACAGACATCTCGCGCAATCCGTGTTCCGGCGCGTTCTATCTGTGGAAACCGAAATATTGTTGCTCTTTTCAAGGTTGGGCTAGGAGTCCTGCCAGTCGAGAATCACCTTCCCTGCTTCGCCGGTCTGCATCGCTGCGAAGCCGTTCTCGTAGTCGCGCCAGTTCAACCGGTGGGTGATGACGGGCGACACGTCCAGGCCTGATTCGAGCAGTACCGTCATCTTGTACCAGGTCTCATACATCTCGCGCCCGTAGATGCCGCGCAGTGTCAGCTGGTTGAAGATCACCAGGTTCCAGTCAATTGCCATCGGGTCCGCCGGAATTCCGAGCATCGCGATCTTCGCCCCATGGCTCATGTTCTGGAGCATCTCGCGGAAGGCGCCGGGATTGCCCGACATCTCCAATCCGACGTCGAAGCCCTCCAGCAGGCCCAGCCGTTCCTGCGCTTCTTTCAGCGTCGTTGCGCCCTCGCCGACTGTCCCCACCGCGAGCGTCACGCCGACCTTTTCTGCCAGCGCCCGCCGGAAAGGGTTTGGATCCGAGATGACCACACGCCTCGCCCCCGCCCGCCGCGCGACGGCGGCCGCCATGATGCCAATCGGCCCCGCGCCGGTTACCAGCACGTCCTCGCCCACAACCGGAAACGCCAGCGCCGTGTGGACCGCGTTGCCCAATGGGTCGAAGATCGCCGCCACATCCAGATCGATATGCGGCGCATGTACCCAGATGTTAGACATCGGCAGGACGATGTATTCCGCAAACGCGCCGTTGCGGTTCACTCCGACGCCCGCTGTGTGGGCGCACAGGTGCCGCCGGCCGGCCAGGCAGTTGCGGCAACGGCCGCACACTACATGCCCTTCGCCGCTGACGATCTGACCAGGCGCAAAGTCGGCCACGTTCGATCCGACCTCAACGATCTCGCCTACGAACTCGTGTCCGATGGTCAACCCCACCGGCACAGTCGCGCTCGACCACGCATCCCAGTTGTAGATATGCAAATCGGTGCCACAAATTCCCGTCTTCAGCACCCGGATTTTTACATCGTTGATGCCTACCGAGGGATCCGGAACGTCCTCAATCCACAACCCTCGTTCCGCCTTGCTTTTTACTAATGCCTTCACTGGAACCGCCTCTCGTGACATGGCAGCCAATCGCTGACGCCCAACGTCGATTTTACGTTCAAACCGCACGCTCGTAGGGATCCTCGATGCGCGGGTGCCTGATTCCTTAGATTGCAGACCTTGTTTCGCTCGACCCTCTTATACTCGTTAAGCCGAAGCCTTCCCGGTTCGGACTGGATTCAAAGGACACCGACTCGATGGCTGCAGCATCTTCCTTCCAGATACTCAACAACAGCGCCGAACACCTGGAGAAGCATCCGCACGAAAGCTTCTCCGCCACTCACGAACTTGAAGCGAGGCTCAAGTCCGTTGTGAAGGGAGAGGTCCGCTTCGACGAAGCGTCCCGCGCACTCTACGCGACGGACGCTTCGAACTACCGCCAGGTTCCGATCGGCCTGGTCATCCCAAAAGATGCGGCGGACGTGATTGCTACGGTCGCGGCCTGCCGCGAGTTCGGCGCTCCGGTGCTCTCGCGCGGCGGTGGAACGAGCGTCTGCGGCCAGACCTGCAACGTCGCGGTGGTCATGGATTTCTCGAAGTACATGCGCTCGGTCATTGAACTCGATCCAGCCGGACGATTCGCCCGCGTCCAACCCGGCATTGTGCTGGACGCGCTGCGCCTCGAGGCGGAGAAGCATGAGCTGACCTTCGCGCCCGACCCTGCCACGCACAGCCGCTGCACGCTGGGCGGAATGATCGGCAACAATTCCTGCGGTGTCCACGCCTTGTTCGGCGGCAAGACGGTCGACAATGTTGAGGCGCTCGACATCCTGCTTTACGACGGCACGCGCATGCGCGTGGGGCGCACGACCGAAGAGGAACTGACCGCGATCATCGCCGCAGGTGGGCGCCGCGGCGAGATTTACGCCGGCCTGCGCCGCCTGCGTGACACCTATTCCGATCTCGTCCGCGCTCGTTTCCCGGATATTCCACGCCGCGTCTCCGGCTACAACCTGGACCAGTTGCTGCCGGAGAACGGCTTTAACGTGGCGCGCGCGCTGGTTGGCAGCGAAGGCACCTGCGTTACGATTCTCGAAGCGACCTGCGAGTTGAAGCCGAGCCCGCAGTATCGCCGCCTGATCGCACTCGGGTTTGACGATGCGTTCATCGCCGCGGATCACGTGCCCGCCGTGCTCGCGTTCAAGCCCATCGGCCTCGAAGGCTTCGATGACTATCTTGTCGAATGCATGATGCGCAAGAATCTGCTGGTCGACGACGTCAAGCTGTTGCCCGCCGGCGGCGGCATCCTGTTGTGCGAGATGGGAGCCGACTCTCCCGAGGAAGTCGATCGGATGGTGGACGCGGTGCTCGCCGGCTCGAAGCACTTCGACCAGGTGCCAACCTGCGCGCTCTATACGCCGGAAGAAGCCGAGCGCGTCTGGAAGGTTCGGGAGTCCGGCCTCGGCGCCTCCGTTTTTGTTCCCGGCGAGAAGAGCGGCTGGGAAGGGTGGGAAGACTCAGCCGTAGCGCCTGAGGTTCTCGGCGCGTACCTGCGCGATCTCTTCGCTCTCAACGCCCGCTACGGCTATCGAACGCCGATGTACGGACACTTCGGCCAGGGCTGCGTTCACCTGCGCATGACCTTCGACCTCAGGACCGCCGACGGCATCGCGCACTATCGCCGCTACCTCGATGACGCCACCGACATCGTTCTCAAGTACGGTGGTTCCCTTTCCGGCGAACATGGCGACGGACAGTCTCGCGCGGTGCTTCTGCCCAAGATGTTCGGGCCTGAGCTGATGCAGGCGTTCGCCGAGTTCAAAGCGCTGTGGGACCCGACCAACCGCATGAATCCCGGCAAACTCATCGATCCGATCGCGGTTTACGATCCGACCGAGAATCTTCGCTACGCGGGCCATCAACCGACACCGGTGAAGACGTGGTTTCAGTACGCCACCAATCATGGCTCGTTCAGCGATGCGACGACGCGCTGCGTCGGTGTCGGCGCGTGCCGCAAGCACGACAGCGGAACGATGTGCCCCAGCTACATGGCTACGCGGGAGGAGAAGCACTCCACGCGGGGGCGAGCGCACCTGCTGTGGGAGATGATGGAGGGCGGTGTTATCCCCGACGGATGGCGCAACAAGGGAGTGCACGAGGCGCTCGAGCTGTGCCTCTCCTGCAAGGCGTGCAAGACTGAGTGTCCGACCAACGTCGATATGGCGACCTGGAAGGCGGAGTTCCTCGCGCACTACTACGAGGGGCGGCTGCATCCGCTGCATCACTATGCGTTCGGATTCATGGACCGCTGGGCGAGCATGGCCTCCATCGCGCCGTCGCTGGCGAATCTGCCGATTCGGATTCCCGGCGTCGACAACCTGATCAAGGCTGTGCTCGGCGTGGCGCAGCAGCGCGAACTGCCTCGGTTTGCGACTAAGAATTTCCGCGATGAATTCAATCGCACGCGGGCGAGTGGTGCGGCGGGCGGTGAGGCCGTACTGCTCTGGCCGGATACGTGGAACAACTACTTTCATCCGCAGGCGCTGAGGTCCGCGGCGAAGGTGCTTGCGGCAGCGGGAGCCAGCGTGCAGATTCCGAAGAAGCACGTCTGCTGCGGTCGGCCGCTGTACGATTTCGGCTTCCTCGACGAAGCTCGCCGCTACCTGCTTCGCATTCTCGATGAGTTTGAACCGCAGATCGCGGCGGGGATTCCGGTCGTCATGCTTGAGCCGAGTTGCGCCAGCGTCTTCCGCGACGAGTTGATCAACTTCTTCCCCACGGATGAGCGCGCGATTCGTCTCAGCAAGCAAACCATCATGCTCAGCGAGATGCTCGCGCGGCAGTCGGACCGGTGGCAGCCACCGCAGATGCCGGGACGCCGCATCGTCGTCCATGGGCATTGCCACCAGAAGTCGCTGATGACGATGAAGGACGAGATGAAGCTGCTGCGTGCGACCGGCGCAGACGTCAAGCTGCTCGACTCCGGCTGCTGCGGCATGGCCGGACCGTTCGGATTTGAGAGCGACAAGTACGCCGTCTCGCAGACGCTGGCCGAACGCGTGCTCCTGCCTGCCGTGCGCGCTGCAGGGGAACACGACCTGCTCGTGAGCAACGGCTTCAGTTGTCGCGAACAGATCAAACAGAACACTCCACGTACTGCTGTGCACGTGGCCGAAGTACTCGCCGGAGATTGTTGACGTAGCCGCAACGATCCCTAAACCGCAAGGCAGATAGAGACAGTTCAGTACGGCCACAGCAATGGGGTTCAATTAATCTGCTTAGGAGAATCATGAATCAGATCGACCTCAATGGCCGTAAGGCCGTCATCACGGGCGGTGCGCAGGGCATCGGCTTTGCGATAGCAACTCGCTTCCTCGCATCGGGCGCGGCTGTGTCTCTTTGGGACCGTGACGCCGAACTGCTGAAGGCCGCACAGACACAGCTTGCCGAGAAGGGCTTCGTGTCTGTCGAGACGGTTGACGTATCCGATCCAGAGAGCGTCGAGGCGGCGACGGCGGCAACAGTGACGAAACTTGGAACCGTCGACATCCTGGTGACCAGCGCGGGCATCGCCGGCCCCAACCACAAATTGTGGGAATATCCGATCAATGCCTGGAACCAGATTATGGAGGTCAACCTCACCGGCGTGTTTCTGTGCTGTCGCGCGCTGGTGCCGCACATGCTGCGGCAGAACTATGGGCGCATCGTGAACATCGCCTCGATCGCCGGCAAGGAAGGCAACCCGACTGCCTCCGCGTACAGCGCTTCGAAGGCGGGCGTTATCGCGTTGACCAAGTCGCTGGGCAAAGAGACGGCGGACAAGAACGTCGCAGTGAACTGCATCACGCCGGCTGCCGCGCGCACGCGCATCTTCGACCAGATATCGCAGGAGCACATCGACTACATGCTGTCGCGCATTCCGCGCGGGCGCTTCCTCGAAGTCGATGAAGTGAGCGCGATGGTTGCGTGGCTGGTGTCAGAAGAGAACTCGTTTACCACCGGCGCGGTGTTCGACCTGAGCGGCGGCCGAGCAACATACTGACCGCAGGAGATACGATAGAGGCTATGGATACGAAGCTTTTCTTTGGAGATGCGACGGCGTTTGAGACGCCGATGCTTGCGGTGTTTGCGGTTGACCTGGCGGAAGGCAAGGACGCGGAGCCGCGGCCGGTGCTGCTGGTTGCGCCGGACGGATTCGAGGCGGCGACGACTACGCTGCTGAGCTCGGGCGAGTTCAAGGCTGGGCTGGGCGAGATCGTCCTGCTGCATGCGCCGGCGGGATTGCGAGCGGAACGGCTGCTGCTGGTGGGACTGGGCAAGGCGAAGGATCTCTCGCCCGACCGAGTGCGCAAGGGTGCGGGGACCGCCGCGCGGGCAGCAAAGCCGCGTTCCGTGCGTGCGATCGCGATTGTGTTTCCGGAGACGACCGTGCTTCCGGTTGCCGATGTGCTGCCTGCGGCTCTGACGGCGCGGGCTATCGTGGAGGGCGCTGAGCTTGGCGAGGTCGATTGGGATACATACCGCAGCGATCGCAAGGACACTGCGGTTGAGTCGCTGACGCTGATCGCAAGCGGGGCGGACGCTGGGACCGAGCGTGGGTTCGAGGAAGGCCGGATCGTGGCGGCGGCGCAGAACTTCGCGCGCTCGCTGGTGAACGAGCCAGGCAATGTGCTGACGCCGACGGTGCTGGGCGCGCGCGCGAAGGCGATGTGCGACGAGGCCGGGTTGAAGTGCGACGTCTACTCCTCGGAGAAGTTGCAGGAACTAAAGATGAATGCGTTCTGGGCCGTAGCGAAGGGCTCAGCGGAGCCGCCCGCGCTGATCGTGATGACGTATGAGCCGGCAACGAAGCCAGCGGATGGTGCGCCGATGCTGGGGCTCGTCGGCAAAGGGATTACGTTCGATACCGGCGGCATCTCGATCAAGCCGGCCGACGGCATGGAGAAGATGAAGTACGACATGGCCGGCGCAGCGGCGATGATCGGCGCGATGCACGCGATTGCGCGGTTGAAGCCGGCGGTCAAGGTGATCGGCGTGGTCTGCTCGGCCGAGAACATGCCGGATGGACGAGCGTACAAGCCGGGCGATGTCGTGACTGCGATGTCGGGCACGACCATCGAGATTGTGAACACCGACGCAGAGGGCAGGCTGGTGCTCGCCGATGGGCTGCACTACGCGAAGACGCTGGGCTGCACGCACCTGATCGATGCGGCAACACTGACCGGCGCGTGCGTGGTCGCGCTGGGGCTGCTGAACTTCGGCGTCTTCTCGAACGATGAAGCGACGTGGGCGAATTTCATGGATGGGCTTGCGGTGTCGGGCGAGAAGGGCTGGCGGCTTCCCTGCACCGACGACTATCGCGATCACATCAAGAGCGAGATTGCCGACATCATGAACACCGGCAAGAACCGCTATGGCGGCGCGATCTCCGCGGCGATGTTTCTGAAGGAGTTCGCGGGTGACACGCCGTGGGTTCACCTCGACATCGCGGGCGTCGCGTGGAACGAGGATAAGAAGCCGTGGCACGCGTACGGGCCGAGCGGCGTTGCGGTGCGCTCGATCATCGAGTGGGTGCGCGGCTACTCGGCTTAGTCTCCGGCACCAAGGCTTAACACCGATTTACACCGACAAGCACCGATGAAGAACGAATGCTTTATGGTCCTGTTTATCGGTTAAATCGGTGTTATGGATTTCACATCACCGGCGGCGATTCGATGCCGAGGTAGGCGAGGGCGCGGACCATTTCGCGGCGGGCGACCGCGGCGGTGGCGAGGAGGAGCGCCCGGCGATTCGGGTCCTGCTCGTTGAGCACGTGGTGGCGGTGGTAGAAGTTGTTGAACTGCTGCGCTAGCTGGAAGGCGTAGCGCGCCAGGTAGGCTGGCTCGGCGGTGGCGATCGCCTGCTCTATCAGGAGTGTGAGGCGTGAGGCGAGCAGCCACGTCTCCCACAGGTGGTGCCGTCTTCGCCGGCGAGCGTGGACAGATCGAGGCCCGCGACTGCGGCTAGCGCGGCTTCTTCGGTGGTGCCGGCTTTACGGAAGATGTTGGCGGCGCGGACGATGGCGTACTGTACGTAGGGTCCGGTCTCGCCTTCAAAGCTGAGCGCGTCTTTGAAGTCGAAGGCGATGACAGTGTTGCGCGTAAAGCGGAGCATGAAGTAGCGGAGCGCGCCGACCGCGATCTGGACGGCGATCTGGGTTCGTTCCGTGGGCGAGAGTTCGGGGTGGCGCGTGTCGACTTCGGCCTGCGCGGCGGCGGTTAGTTTGTCGAGCAGGTCGTCGGCCTTGACGCCGTAGCCTTTGCGGCCGCTGACTTCGATGAACGGGCGCTGCTTGTCTTCCTCGGACAGCGTGTAGCCGAGGTCGATGGCGCAGCGCGGCGTCATGGCAACCATCTCGTAGGAGAAGTGGGTGTAGTTGTCGGCGGCTTCGGTGAATCCCATACCGCGGAGGGCGGCGATGACGTTGTTCTGCGGGTCGTTCTGGCGCGAGTCGATGACGTTGTAAATGTGGTCGGCGTGGCCGAATGTGGGAGCGCCGGGATCGCTCTCTGCGGCGGTTGAGATCCAGCAGATGTGGCTCGGGTACTCGTAGAACTTCTCGTAACCGAAGTCCTTTCCGGGGAGCAGGCCGAACTTCCAGAGGTGGTAGGCGATGTCCTTGCCGACGTAGGTGACGGTGCCGTTGGATCGGACGATCACCTTGGCGTCTTCATCGGGGCCGTCCGTTCCCTCTTCGGCTTCGTTGCCGGCGCGGCGCATCGCCCAGCAGCCTTTGTTCTTGCCTTCGGTTTCCAGGTAGAGGACGCCGCGTTCGATCATCAGGGTGCGGGCGGCGTCCCAGAAGTGGAGGCTGAGGATCTCGCTTTCGCGGGGGAGGAAGTCGTACTCGATGCCGAGACGCTGCATGGTCTCGAGGTGGCGGCGAAGGACAGCGGTGGAGATGAGGTCGGCAACCTCCGCCGTCTCGTTGCCGCCGTGCTCGAGGGCGTGGAGCGTGTCGAGGCGAATCTGTTTGCGGCGGGCTAGTTCGGCTGCCGGCGGCGGCGTGGCGTCGTCGGGTCCGGTGCCGGCGTACCACTGGCTGACGCGGGCGTAGAGGTCCCAGCAGTAGAAGTCGATGCGCTCGTGGCGGGCGGCGAGATCGTCGAGGAGCTCGCGGGTGGTGGCGAGCGTGCGGCCTTCGAGGTGGACGAGACCGACTACGACGTCGGCGACCTGGACGCCGGTGTTGTCGATGTAGTTCTGCACGCCGACCTGGTAGCCGGTCTTGTAGTCGTCCGGGCGGAGCAGGCGCTGGAACGTGTCGCCGAGGATCGCGTTGCGGAGATGGCCGATGTGCGCGGCCTTGTTCGGGTTGATGCTGGTGTGCTCGACCAGGCGGAAGCCGGGGCCGCCGATGTCGGCGTGACGGTCGGCGGCGAGGTCGCGGGCGACGGCGGTGCGGTCGAGTCGGATGTTCAGGTAGCCGGCGCCGGCGACCTCGACTGAGGCGACGCCCTCGGGAAGCTGGCTGGCGAGTTCGGCGGCCAGCTCGGTGGCGATGGCGCGGGGCGCTTTGCGGAGGCGCTTGGCGAGTTCAAAGGCGACCGGCAGGGCGAGTTCGCCGAGTGCGATGTTGGGCGGCTGCTCGACGGCGAACTGGGAGAGGGAGACGTCGTACTTTGCGAGCAGGATGGCCTGGATGCGGGCCTGGAGCAGGAGCTGAATTGTGCGATACATGCGTTCCTTGAGTTTACTCGATGGACTGTTCTGGGCCCCCCTCCCCCTTGTATATACAACGATTTGTTGATGTGGATAGACTTGCGGCTTCGTATATACAGGTTTTGTATAGACACGAAAGCCCGGCACATGGCCGGGCTTCTGAACTTTAACTCTATTTAAAGAATAGCAGGTTGAGCATAACTCGTGGGGACATCTTTCTTGGGGGCGGAAGTGGCTCATTTAGTGTTGGTTGCGACGATTTTGGGGCGAGCGGGGGCTTGACAGGTTTTAGAGGATGCAGAAAAGGCGGTGGGAGCGGTCAAAATGAAGGCCCGGGGTTAAAACCCCTATTGATTTGACGGCAGTTACCGCGGGCTGAAGCCCGCTGCTACTCCGAAAGACGCGTGGCCTGGAGTTCTTCAACAGCCTCTGAAGCCCGCTGCTACTCCGAAAGACGCGTGGCCCAGAGTTTTCAGCAGCCTCTTTAGACCGAAGCGAGGGCGCGATCGCGCAGGGGCTGGAGGCGGGTTTGCTCGAGATCGTCGCGGTAGAACATGTTGTAAGTGTCGAAGGGGATGAGGCGCTTGCCATCCGGGTGGGCGATGTGGACGCAGGTCTTCTTGATGGAACGGAGGTCGAAGCTCTGCGCGTCGATGAATTGGACAATGAGAACGCGAAATAGGTTCTGGTAGCCGAGGCTCTTCGGGGCGAGGACCTGGGGGAGGCAGCAGAGGAGTTCGCGAAGGGTGGACGCCTGTCCGGCGGGCGAGTGGTTGGTGGAGAACAGCTTGAAGATGTGGTTGCGGATGGCGTCGTCCTTCTCGTAGACGATGGTGTTGCGGCCGCCGTTGATGAGAATGTCGGGCTCGATCATGCCGGTGAGGGGGACGACTCTGCCGTCCAGCTTCATGGCGTAGGCCATGGCGAGCGAGTCGGGGTGGCAAGGGACTGGGATGAGGTCGGCGTGCTGGAAGACGCTGGTCTGGGCGAGAATCTTCCAGCGAACTTCCGTCAGCGTGAGACGGTGGACGGCGGGATCGTAGTTCTGCAGGCGGCCGGCCTGCTGGACAGGCTGGAAGGTGACGCCGCGGACGCAGGGCTGCTGGAGCGCGAAGTCGACGATGGCGCCAAGTTCGTCGTCGTTGACGCCCCGGGCTACGGTCACTACGAGGGTTGTGGATATTCCCAGGCGGTTGAGCTTTTCGAGGGCCTTCTCTCGGATGGAGCGGAGGTCGGCGCCGCGCAGTTGCAGGAGGGGGTCGCGGCGGAGTGAGTCGAACTGGAGGTAGAGCTCGAACTCGGGCATGTAGGTGGCGAGGCGTTCGGCGAAGGCGTCGTCCTGCGCGATGCGGACGCCGTTGGTGTTGACCATGAGGTGCTTGATCGGCCGCCGTTTTGCTGCGTCGAGGATGGCGAAGAAGTCGGGGTGGATGGTGGGCTCGCCGCCGGAGATCTGCACGATGTCGGGTTCGATTTCGTTGGAGACGACGGCGTCGAGCATGGATTCGACCTGCGCGAGTGAGCGGTAGGTGGTGCGGTGGGTGCCGCTCTGGGCGTAGCAGATGGGGCAGTTGAGGTTGCAGGCGTCGCAGATTTCGATGAGCGAGAGGCAGGAGTGCTGCTCGTGGTCGGGGCAGAGGCCGCAGTCGTAGGGGCAGCCGTATTTCACGGGCGTGTTGTAGTGGTCAGGCATCTCGGGCGGCTTGATAAAGACTTCGCGGCTGCGGCGGTAGTAGTCGATGTCGTCGGCCAGGAGGACGCGCTCGAAGCCGTGCTCGGGGCAGCGCTTGAGCATATAGACGTTGCCGTCTTCAAAGACGATTTTGGCGTCGATGCGGCGAAAGCACGTGGTGCAGATGGAGACGGCGGCGTCGTAGTAGAGGTAGTCACGGGTTTTGGTCATTGGGGTTTTCCTTGAGTTCCGGAGCTTGCGATGATGGCAACGAGCCACCAGAGGACGCCGACACCCAATCCCAGCAGGCCGCCCCAGAAGGCGACGACGCCGATGTTAACAATGACTGGGTGGACGCTATCCTGATCGAAGCGCATGCCGCCGGCGCTGCAGAGTCCGCAGCCGAGCAGGATGGAGACGGCCGAGATGGCGATGAGCTTGACGGGCGCGTGCCAGCGAGCTTTCTTCTTCGGCTCTTCTATTGACATGATGCCTCGCGGTACTTTGGCATTGATCTCATCGCTTCGACCCTTCGATGATGGCGGCAATCACCAACCAAATTATCCCCACGATGAGGAGGAGAAATCCGCCCAGGAAACCGACGATACCGGATGTCACGAACTTACTCGCGACTTGCGAGTTGTGAATGCCGGCCCCGGCTCCACAGAGACCGAGTCCCAGCAGCATCACTCCGCCTGCAATGGCAGACAGGCGTGCCGGAGCGATAACCAGGCTGCGCTTCCTGAGAGGTTCAGGCATCGCGAAGTCCTCGACGATTTATGAGCTCTCCAATGGCCAGTATCACGAGACCCGCCAGGCACGCCCATTGGATCATGTTCATTCCGGCGATGTGGGGTTGGGGTTTCAGGAAGTCGATGGCCAGGCGCCACGTAAGGTAGGCCGCGAGGAAGATGCGGAAGACGGCGCCGGGCGGGTGCGGGCGCTGCGCGTATTGATGCAGGAACCACGCGAGGGCGAGGAGGAAGACGATCTCGTAGAGCTGGGTGGGATGGCGGGGGATGCCGTCGCCGAAGTTGATGCCCCAGGGCAGCGAGGTGGGAGTACCGTAGGTGTCGTCGGGCAGGCCGGCGAGGAAGCAACCGACGCGGCCGATGGCGATGCCAAGGCAGAGCGGGATGGCGAAGAGGTCGCCGGTGCGTGTGTGGATGCCCGCGAGGGCTTTGACGATCTCGACGGCGAGCCAGCCGCCGAGCAGGCCGCCGACGATGGTCTTCCCGCCGGGGAGCAGGAGGTCGGGCCAGTGCAGAACGAGCTGCGGGGCCTGCTCGAGGAGGCCTAGGATACGGCTGCCGAGGAGTGCTCCTACGGCTGCGGCGGCGATGATCAGCCAGCGGCGATCGTCGGGGACTGGATCGCCGGCGCGGCGGTCGTGGCGGTAGAGGAGGTAGCCGCCAGCGTATCCGAGGGCCTCGAAGGGCATGTGGAGCTCGGGATGGAAGAGGATGAACAAGCTGCTGCGAGTGTACGCAGCAGGGCGCGAACCGCAAAGCGGTTGGGACAGTTTCGAAAGTGTCCCAGGCCGGCCCCTGGGGAGCTAGCGCTTGAATGAGAACTTCTTGTGGGCGAAGTAGCTGTAGCAGGCGATGAGGAAGGAGTTCACCAGGCCGGCGAGGTAGGGCGCGTAGGTGTGGGTGAGGACGATGCGCTCGAAGAAATGGGTGGCCGTCGGCAGGATGACCATGCCCATGGGGAAGCTGACGCTGTAGACGGCGAAGCAACGGATCCACTCCTTGAGGTAGTTCCCCTTGGTGCGGAAGACGAAGTGCTTGTAGCAGAGGAAAGCAACGGTGATGCAGATGGGGGTGGAGATGATGAACGAGATTTCCGCAATCAACGGTTTGCCGTGGCTGGGAAGAAGATGACCAAACGCGATGACGCAGCCGGAGTAGAGAACCAGCGAAAAGGCAGTATTGAAGACGCCGACGGCGAGGAAGCGAATGACCTCGGCGCCGGGCAGGACACGGCGGATGGCGGCAAACGGGCCGTGCGCCTGTGGGTCGGGCGGGTCCTGGGGCGAAAGGTGGAAGCCGTGGTCGGGCGGAGCTTCGGTTTCGACAAGGGTCTTCGGCTCGTTCATGATTTACCTCCGCGGAGGGACAAAGTGGCGGCAGTTGCAGAACGAGCAAAGAGAAGGGTTTGGGTAGAAAACATGTAATTCTATTGTATCGTTGCGAGCGTTTCGGGGGAGTAACTGAAGGTGCTCTGGGGTTGGATGGGCGCCGGGACAGGCGGGGATGTCTCGGGTTCGAGGTTCGAGGTTCGAGGTTCGAGGTTCGAGGTTCGAGGTTCGAGGTTCGAGGAGAGACTTCCCTCCAGACAGAGGGGTTGCTCACGCGGAGGGTCTTCGGGCGTCAGACGGAGGCAAGCATGCGTTGGGTGACGGCGGCAAAGCTTTGGTCGAGGAGGCGCAGGGCCTCGTCGACGTCGGATTTGGCAATGTTCATTGGGGGCGACATGCGCAGGACGTTGTTGTAGGGGCCGCCCTTGCCGATGAGGAGGCCGCGCTCGCGGGCGGCTTCGAGCATCTCGTTGGCGAGTTTGGGGGCGGGCTCTTTGGTCTTCGGATCGACGACGAGTTCCATGGCCTGCATGAGGCCGAGGCCGCGGACGTCGCCGATGACGGGGTACTTCTTCTGCAGCTCGAGCAGACCGTCCTGCAGGTAGGTGCCGACGACGTCGCAGTTGCGGATGAGGTCGTCCTCTTCGATGAGGTCGATGACCGCGGAGGCAGTGACGCAGGCGAGGGGGTTGCCGCCGAAAGTAGCGATGGTCGGCCCCTGGTAGGCGTTGGCGATCTCGGGCGTGGCGACGGTGAGGCCGATGGGAAAACCGTTGCCGAGGGACTTGGCGGCGGTGAGGATGTCGGGCTTGACCTCCCAGTGCTCGATGCCGAACCAGCCTTTGCCGGTGCGGCCCCAGCCGGTCTGGACTTCGTCGGCGATAAAGTCTCCGCCGTACTTCTTGACGATATCGAAGGCGATCTTGAAGTACTCCTTGGGCGGTACGATGAAGCCGCCGACGCCCTGGATGGGCTCGGCGATCATGCCGGCGATGGCTCCGGAGGTGGAGCTCTCGATGACGGCTTCGATGTCCTTGGCGCACGCGACCTCGCAGGAGGGGTAGGTCTTGCCGAGCGGGCAGCGATAGCAGTTGGGGTTCATGGCATGGACGATGCCGACCTGGTAGGAGACTTTGCGCCAGGACGAGATGCCGGTGAGGGCGCGGGTGGTGGCAGAGCGACCGCTGTAGGACTGGCGGAGCGCGATGATCTCGAGATTGCCGGTGTGCGCGCGGGCGGAGTCGATGGCGGTGTCGTTGGCCTCGGAGCCGGAACTGGTGAAGAAGGACTTTTCGAGGCGGCCGGGGGTGATCTGCGCGATCTTCTCGGCGAGCGCGACCATGGTCTCGTGCGGGTAGAGCGTGGAGGTGTGGCCGAGCTTGTCGATCTGGGCCTTCTGCGGGCCGGTGATGCGGGGGTTGGCGTGGCCGACGCCGACGGTGACGATGCCGCCAAAGAAATCGAGGTAGCGATTGCCGTCGACGTCCCAGAGGTACTGCATCTCGCCGCGCTCGAAGGGCAGCGGATCGTTGAAGTAGTTGGCGACGGCGGGGTAGATGAACTGCTGCTTCTTGGCAACGATCTCTTTGCGATTCATTGCGGTGGTTTCCTCTCAGGGGCAGTGGAGGCGGCTACTCCTACCTACTATAACCGGGACTCGCGGATTGACGCGCGCGCAATGGGGCTGAAGTAAGTAGCATGGAGGGGAGAAGAGCCCGCCGGCACGGCCGCGGGAGATGGAGCGGTGGGCGTTGGCAACATTTGTAGCGAGTCTGGAAACGCAGCGCGAAGTTGAGCAGAGAGCGCGGGCAAAACGGATCAGGGAGCGGGGGTTCGGCGCGCTGCTCATCGGCGGGCTGACGCTGTTCGCGGTTGCGGTAGGTGGCTACCATCCGTTTGCCGAGGATGGCGGGTTGTATGTCGCGGGAGTGAAGCGGCTGCTCGATCCTGCGCTGTATCCGCAGGGGACGGAGTTTGTACTGGAGCCGACGCGGCTGTCGCTGTTTGCGCCAGTGGTGGCGGGAATAGTACGGGGGAGTCACCTGGGGCTGCCGGCGGTGTTGCTGGGGCTGCACCTGGCTAGCGTGGCGGCGACGCTGTGGGCAGCATGGATGCTTGCGGGGCGATGCTGGAGGGGGCGCGAGGCGAGGGTTGGCGCGGTGGTACTGCTGGCGTGCTGGCTCTCGCTGCCGGTGGCGGGGACGGCGCTGATGCTGATGGATCCTTATGTGACGGCGCGGAGCTTTTCGACGCCGTGCATGGTGCTGGCGCTAGTGGGGATGCTGGATTGGACGGAGTGGGATGCGGCCGGCGCGACGCGATGGCGCGGGCTGGCGTTGTGGGTTGGGAGCTTGGCGGTGGCGGTGGCGATGCATCCGCTGATGGCGGCGTATGCGGCGGGGGCGACGCTGGTGCTGGCGTGCGTGCGGTCGTCGAGGCGCGGCGTGCGGGTTTGGGGGACGGCGGCGCTGTGCGGGGCGGCGGTGGCGTTGGCGGGGTTCGTACAGGCGATGGCGAGGCCGGAGAGCATGGAATACGTGCGTGTGGCGATGACGCGGACGTACTGGTTTCCGGCAGAGTGGCGATGGTTTGAATGGATGGGGCTGATGGCTCCGCTGGCAATTCTGGCGGGAGTGGGGTGGGCGCAGACGCGGGCCGCGGAGGTGGAGCGGACGGTGGCGCGGATGGCGGTAGCTGTTGGCGCTACCGCGTGGGTGATTGCGGTGCTGTTTGCGCGGGCAGGCGCGCCGACTCACCTGGTGGCGCGAGTTCAGCCGCTGCGGGCGTTTCAGATTGTGTACGTGGTGATGGTGCTGGCGCTGGGTGCGAAGTTCGGCGAGACGCTGCTGCGACGGAGTGCGTGGCGGTGGGCGGCGGCGATGGTACTGCTGGGCGGCGTGATGCTGGGCGCGGCTCGGGATGCGTTTCCGAATACGGAGCATCTTGAGTTGCCGGGGATGGGATCGCGGAATGCGTGGGTGCGGGCGTTTGAATGGATCCGCCAGAACACGCCGAAGGATGCGCTGTTCGCGCTGGACGCGGACTACATCAATGCCCGGCACGAGGATGCGCAGTGCTTTCGGGCGATTGCGGAACGGAGCGCGCTGCCAGACTATTCGAAGGACGGCGGCGAGGCGTCGATCGCGCCGGAACTGACGGGCGCGTGGCAGGTGGGGCAGGCGGCACAGCAGGGGTTGAGCGGAAAACTGCAGGCGCGGTGGGGTGCAACGGACGGCGCAGAGGCCGATGGAACGCGGGTGCGGGCGCTCGCACCGCTGGGAGTGACGTGGGTGGTGATGCGGGACCAGGCGGTGACGAACTTTGAGTGTCCGTATGCGAATGACGTGGTGAAGGTGTGCCGGCTGCGCTGAGGCCGCGACGGGTTAGACTCATTGCATCCCACGGAAGGCAAGCAAGCGCTTGTTGGAGTTGAACGTGCCATGCTCGATCTTGAATTTGCGGAATTGACTCATCCCGGCCTGAAGCGTGGGCATAACGAGGACTTTATCGGTCACGTGATTCCGAACTCGCCGGCTCAGGTGCAGTCGCAGGGATGGCTGTTCGCGCTGGCGGATGGGGTGGGCGGCCAGGAGAAGGGCGAGGTGGCTTCGCGGCGCGCGGTCGAAACGGTGCTGGCCGGCTTTCGCAAAATTCCCAAGGGCGTCATGCACGTATCGCTTCTGCCCAAGCTGGTGCAGGAGGCGAACCAGGTGGTGTTCGACGAAGGGAGCAGGGTCAAGGGCCGGCCCGATCCGGGATATGCCGACCCGGGCGGCGCGATTCTGTCCGGCTCGGCGCACATGGCGAGCACGATTGTGCTGTGCGCGCTGCGGTTCGATTCGGCGGTGGTGTCGCATGTGGGCGACTCGCGGTGTTATCTCTATCGCCAGGGCAAGCTGGCGTCGCTGACGCGTGACCACACGATTGTGGATGAGCAGGTGCGGCTGGGGATTCTCTCGAGGGAGGCCGCGGCTGAGCATCCGAACCGGCATGTCCTGACGCGCAGTCTGGGGCCGGAGATGTTCGTGGCGGCGGACACGATTACGGTGAACATCATGCCGGGCGATGTGCTGATGCTGTGCTCGGACGGGCTGTACGGATATGTGCCGGATGCGGCAATTGAGTGGCTGCTGAAGTCAGCGGGCGACTTGAATGAGGCCGTGGCGATGCTGGTCGACGCGGCGAACACGGCGGGCGGACATGATAACGTCAGCCTGCAGTTGATTCGGGTGAAGTCGGTGGAGCGGATGGGGCTGTATCGGGGACGGCCTTACAAGCTGCTGTAAGCCGAGGCAAGGGCCCGGGGCTAAAGCCCTTTTTCGCGATTGTCCTTGTTCGTGGGGCTAAAGCCCCACGCTAATCCGGAAAAGCAAAGGCGAAAGCAGACTCCTCCGCCTCGCTGCGGAATGACAAACAAGTGCAAAAGCGAAACACGGAGATTCTGACTCTTCGAGTCAGAATGACGGGCCTCATTTTTCAGCAACCTCTGAAGCGCGCTGCTACTCCGAAAGACAACGACGGAGATTCTGACCCGTTGGGTCAGAATGACGCGGCATAGAGGGAATGCGCCAGCTTAGCGGGGGACGAATTCGTCGGCGTGGACTACGAATTCGGGGTAGGCTCCGGCGCCGAGTTCGCGGATGTCCATTCCCTGCCAGTCGCCGTCCGAGTCGACGCGGTAGGGCATGAAGCGGTCCATTAGCAGGTTTGCGCCGTAGATCAGCGGCAGCATGAAGCCGAGCAGCGCGGCGATGCCGACCAGTTGTGCGAGCAGGTGACCATAGCGGTTGCCGTCAGGGAAATGGCCGAGCAGGCCGACGGCGACGAGGCCCCAGAGGCCGGCGCCGGCGTGGACGGAGACAGCGCCTCCGGGATCGTCGACCTGGAGACGCAGTTCGGCGATTTCGATCATGTAGGTGACGAGCACTCCGGCGACGATGCCGATGTCGACGGCGCCGACGGGCGTGACCAGGGCGCAGGCCGCCGAGCCCGCGACCAGGCCGGCGATCCATCCGTTGGCGCTGAGGGATGCGTCGGGCTTCTTGTAGCGGGCGCGGGTGACCGTGACCGCGGCGAGGCAGCCGGCTGAGCCGGAGAGCGTGGCGTTGATGACGATCCAGACAACCTGCTGCGGACCGGCGCCGTAGAAGAGGATGGAGGCGGCTGCGTCGAGGCCGATCCAGCCGACGAGCGCGAGCAGGCAGCCGAAGAGGACCTGCACGATGTTGTGGCCGGGGATGGCAGAGGGCATGCCGTCGTCGGCGAACTTGCCGCGGCGGGGGCCGTTGATCCACGCGACCGAGACGGCCATGAGGCCGCCGATAACCTGGATGACGGCGGCGCCACCAGGGTCGACGAAGGCGGGGATGCCGAAGTGCGGGCCGAGTTGTGCGAGCCAGCCGCCGCCCCAGGTCCAGTGCGCGAAGATGGGGAAGAGGAAGCAGGCGAGGACACCGCTGGAAAGGCAGATGGGGGCGAGGCGCCAACGGTCCGTGCCCGCAGAGAGCGGGACAATGGCAACGAGGCCTGCCGCGACCATTTCGAGGCAAAGAGTGAGCGAGCGCGTGAGGCCGGCGCTGTCCGCGGGGTCGAGGCCGATGCCGTTGGGAAAGAATTTGCCTGCGCCGAGCCAGTCCCACGCCGCGCCCCCTGCATGGATCGTGTGGGCGGGACCGCCTGCGTAGCCGGCCCAGGCGGAGCCGAAGAGGACGAAGACGATGGCGGAGATTCCAATGGCGCAGAGCGTCGCAAGCATGGCCTGCGCTGCAGAGCGCGAACGGCCGAGGCCCTGGTGGATCAATCCGAGGCCGGCAGCCGCGAACGGGGCCAACATGATGCAGACAAGGCAGAGTACAGGATTCATTTCTGCTCCTTCTGCATCAGGGTGTAGGCGCGCGTGAGCAGGCCGACGCCGAGGACTTCAACACCCAGAGCTGCCGCTACAAACGCGAACCTGGCCGTGAAGGCGGGCAGCATCACCAGGGCGGCGACGGTGAGAAAGAATCCGGATAGGAGCAACAGGCAGCCAACCAGCCTCAATGAGTCTCCTTCATTTCAGTGCGATTAATGGAAGGATACCGGAGTGAGGCGGTGATCGGAAGGGATTTCGGAGGATCAGTCGCGGGTTGTTAGTTGCTCGTTGTGAGTTGTTGGATCTGCGGAGCACCTAGCACAATAGCCTCCCGTTGAGAGAGGCCATCGTGTCAGCGAATGAGTTGAACCGGTGATTTAGTAGCGGTAGTGCTCGGACTTGTAGGGGCCTTCGACCGGGACGCTGAGGTAGTCGGCCTGGCGCTTGGAGAGCGTCGTGAGTTTCACGCCGATCTTCTCGAGGTGTAGGCGGGCGACTTCTTCGTCCAGCTTCTTGGGCAGGATGTAGATGCCGACCTTGTAGGTGTCCTTGTTCTTCCAGAGGTCGAGCTGCGCGAGCGTCTGGTTGGCGAAGGAGTTCGACATGACGAAGCTGGGGTGGCCGGTGGCGCAGCCGAGATTGACGAGGCGGCCTTCCGCCAGCACAAAGATGCTGTTGCCGGTGGCGAAGGTGTACTTGTCGACCTGGGGCTTGATGTTGAGCTTGGTGACTCCCTTACCGACCAGCGCGTTCAGCGGCTCCATCTGAATCTCGTTGTCGAAGTGGCCGATGTTGCAGACGATGGCCTGGTCCTTCATCAGCTTCATGTGCTCGACGGTGATGATGTCGAGGTTGCCGGTGCAGGTTACGTAGATGTCGCCGCGGCCGAGGGTCTCTTCGAGGGTGGTGACTTCGTAGCCTTCCATCGCGGCCTGCAGCGCGTTGATGGGATCGATCTCGGTGACGATGACGCGCGCGCCGAGGCCGCGGAGGGAGGCAGCCGAGCCTTTGCCCACATCCCCGTAGCCGCAGACGACTGCGACCTTGCCGGCGATCATGACATCGGTGCCGCGCTTGATGCCGTCGACCAGCGACTCACGGCAGCCGTAGAGGTTGTCGAACTTCGACTTGGTTACAGAGTCGTTGACGTTGATCGCGGGGACGAGGAGCTTGCCCTGCTCGAACATCTGGTAGAGGCGGTGCACGCCGGTGGTGGTCTCTTCGCTGACACCGCGCCAGTCCTTGGCGACGGACTGCCAGCGGGTGGGAGTTGCGGCGTGAACCTGCTTGAGGAGGTCCTTGATGACCGACTCTTCGTGCGAGCCGGACGGGGTCTCAATCCACTTGTCGCCGTTTTCGAGTTCGACGCCCTTGTGGATGAGGAGGGTTACGTCGCCACCGTCGTCGACGACGAGTTGCGGGCCCTTGCCGCCGGGGAAACTGAGCGCCTTATCCGTACACCACCAATACTCTTCGAGGGACTCGCCCTTCCAGGCGAAGACCGGGACGCCAGCGGCGGCGATGGCAGCGGCAGCGTGGTCCTGCGTGGAGAAGATGTTGCAGCTGGCCCAGCGCACGTCGGCGCCGAGCGCGACCAGGGTCTCGATAAGCACCGCAGTCTGGATGGTCATGTGCAGCGAACCAGTGATGCGGACGCCGGCGAGTGGCTTGCCCGCGGCGTACTTCTTGCGGATGGACATGAGGCCGGGCATTTCCTGCTCGGCGATGTCGATCTCTTTGCGGCCGAAGTCCGCGAGGCCAATGTCTGCGACCTTGTATTCCGTCGCCAGGTTACCCAACGCTGCCTTATCGATCGTTGCCGTCGCCATCAAAAACACCTCATATTTTGTCTAAATTTCTGGCCGGAAACGGGCCAGTCAGTCGTCTCGCAATAAGCCTGTGGTTCCTGTTCAGGATACCATCGCAGGCCCTGCTGCCAACGCATCCTGTGCGGGTGGCGAACATTCGCAGTGAAGGGTGTTTATGCGGCAGTAAGTGGGGATTCTGCGACATAGGCGGCGACGCACAGAGCGGGGCGTTAGTCTTAAGGACGATGCCTGCTTACTGCGACGTTGCCCTGCCCGTTCCGCTCGACCGCGCGTTTACCTACGCGGTGAACGGAGTTGTGCCGGAGGTGGGCGCGCGTGTGCTGGTGCCGTTCAGCGGGCAACGGCTGATGGGCGTGGTGGTGCGAGTGCATGACGATCGTCCGACCGACGACATTGAGATCAAGCCGGTGCAGCAGGTGCTCGACGAGACGGCGCTGCTGCCGGATGAGTTGATGCGGCTGGCCGGCTGGATTGCGCAGTACTACGTTGCGCCGCTGGGCGAGGTGCTGCGCGGGATGATGCCGCTGGCAGCAGAGGTGAAACGGCAGTTTGTGTATCGAATTGCGGATGCGGGACGGCGTGTGCTGTACGATGGCGCGCAAAAGGGCGCGTCTCGGCGATCGCGGCTGCCGGCGGAAGAACAGAATCGCGAGTACGCCGTGCTGAATTACCTGGAAGATGGGAGCGTGGCGAAGGCATCGGCGCTGCGGTCGGCGACGCAGGCGAACAAGGCGCTGCTGGATGGGATGGTCCGGAAGAAATGGCTGGTCCGCGAGGCGATGGCCGAGGAGCGCGATGCGCGGCGGATGGAGCGGGTTGCGGTGCTGGTGCCGGATGCGCGGATTCCGAAGCTGAATGAGAATCAGACGGCGATCCTTGCGGAGATTGCGGCGGCGGGCGGGCGAATGCGGCTGCTGGATCTGCGCGAGTTGAGTGTGCCGGCTTCGACGTTGACGACGCTGGTGAAGCGCGGGCTGGTCGCGATTGAAGATGCGCCGAAAGATTTTCACCTGGGCGGGTTGGCGGCGAATGGCAAGAAGCGCGCGCATGAACATGCGTTGAACGAAGCGCAGATGGAGGCGCTGTCGAGCATTGCGGCGGCGATGGCGCAGGGCGGCTTCCGGCCGATGCTGCTGTACGGCGTGACCGGGTCGGGCAAGACCAGCGTGTACTTCGCGGCGATGCAACGGGTGCTGGATGCGGGGAAGTCAGCGCTGCTGCTGGTGCCGGAGATCGGGCTGACGCCGGCGATGGCGGGCGAGATGTTTGCGGCGTTTGGGGCGGAGGTGGCGCTGCTGCACTCGGGGCTGACGCCGGACGAGCGCGCGGAGCAGTGGCACCGGATTCGGCGGGGCGAGGCGCGGATCGTGGTGGGGACGCGGTCGGCGGTGTTTGCGCCGATGGTGAAGCTGGGGCTGATCCTGGTGGACGAGGAGCACGACTCGAGCTACAAGCAGGAGGAGACGCCGCGGTATCACGGGCGCGATGTCGCGGTCATGCGGGCGAAGTTCAACGAAGCGGTGGTGGTGCTGGGGTCGGCGACGCCGTCGCTGGAGAGCTGGGCGAACTCGGTGCGTGGACGGTATGCGCGGGTGGAGATGCTGACGCGGGTGATGAGCCGGCCGCTGCCGACGGTTGAGTTGGTGGACATGCGGACGGAGTTCAAAGAGACCGGCAAGGAGGACATTTTTTCGCGGCAGCTGGTGGTCGAGACGCAGGCGACGATGGACCGCGGGGAGCAGGTGATCATCCTGCTAAACCGGCGGGGATATTCGTTCACGGTGCTGTGCCGGAGTTGCGGCGAGAAGATTGAGTGCGAGAACTGCGCGATTGCGATGACGTATCACAAGCCGGTGGTGGGCACGGATCTCCATGCCCATCCGGGCGACCGGCTGGAGTGTCACTACTGCGGGTTCCGGCGGTCCGTTCCGAAGAAATGCCCGAAGTGCGAGAGCGAGCACCTGTACTACCTGGGCGCGGGGTCGCAGCAGGGCGAGGAACGGCTGCAGGAGTTGTTTCCGAATGCGCGGATCGGGCGGATGGATCGCGACACGGTGCGCGGGCGGGGCGATATGGAGCGGCTGCTGACACGCCTGCACTCGGGCGAGATCAACCTGCTGGTGGGGACTCAGATGATCGCCAAGGGCCACGACATCCACGGAGTAACGCTGGTGGGCGTGGTGGGCGCGGACTTCGCGCTGGGACTTCCGGACTTTCGCGCGGCGGAGCGGGTGTTTCAGTTGCTGACGCAGGTTTCGGGACGGGCCGGGCGCGGAGAGCTTCCGGGGCGCGTGCTGGTGCAGACGTATCATCCTGAGCACTACGCGATCCAGTGCGCGGCAACGCATGACTACATGGGATTTGTCGCGAAGGAACTCGAGTACCGCAAGTGGATGCACTATCCGCCGTCGAGCGTGCTGGCCAACGTGATTGTGCAGGGGCAATCGCTGGAAGAAGCGGCGGCGTGGGCGAACAAGCTGGGGCGCTGGTTCGCCGGCAAGCATTTAGACAAGGTGCGAGTGCTGGGGCCGGCGGCGGCGCCGATCGCGCGGCTGAAGCGCATTTACCGTTTTCACTTTGTGCTGAAGGCGGAGCGCCGCGACGCGCTCGGCCGCACGCTGCGGGGTCTGCTGGCCTACGCGGAGAGCGAGGCAATCCCGCGCCGCAACCTTATCGTAGACGTGGATGCTGTGCACCTGATGTGACACAGCTCCGCTATCGCGTGGGTTTCCCCAACGTCGTGCGACTGTGTTGCCTTGAGAAAAATCCGCAGGAGTCTCCCGTTGCGCGGGGGCCTGCCGTGAACCGTTCAGAACCAGGCTAACAAACAGTGTTCCAGCGTCGCCAATACTCAAGAAAAATGCGCAGCCACTTCATTTTCCGTCTCTGCCTCTTCAACTCTGCCGCAGTGCAATTGCTTCCCGGGATCTCTCCCTTGGCAATTACCGGTGGATCATCATAAGCAAAAAACACCGCGATTCCCATCACATTTCTGTGGGACTGAACCATCCTACTGCAATGGTCACATAACGTATGTGATACCAGTCACATACGCGAAGCATGCTACCGGGTGCGAACACCGCTGAGCCTGGGGACTTGTGGCTTCGCGCCCGCCTTAGTCTTAGAAATCTAATACTGGATCTCCTCCGGAGCGATCTCGCGACGATCCTCCGCCAGGATCGCTCCGCGCTCCAGGACGTGGGCGAGTTCCCGCACGTTGCCGGGCCAGTCATACTCCATCAACTTCGCGGCGGCACCTGGGGAAAGACGCTTCACGGGCATCTCCTCGCCCAGTCGGGCCAGAAACCAGGCCGCGAGCGGCAGAACATCCTCCATGCGATCGCGCAGGGGCGGCACCGATACCGGAAACACCGCCAGGCGATGGAAGAGATCGAGGCGGAAGGCATGCTCGGTTGCGCGCTGAAGCAGGGGCTGATGGGAAGCGGCGACGACGCGAACGTCCACATGGAGAATCTCGTTGTCGCCGACGCGCTGCAGTTCGCCGGACTCGAGGAAGCGGAGCATCTTGGCCTGGAGCGCGAGCGGCATCTCGCCAATCTCGTCCAGGAAGAGCGTGCCGCCATGCGCGGCTTCGATTCTGCCGGCGCGGGACTGGACCGCGCCGGTGAAGGCGCCGCGCGTGTGGCCGAAGAGTTCTGCTTCGAGCAGCGATTCCGGGATGGCCGCGCAATTCAGCACGACGAAGGGCTTGCCGGAGCGCGGGCTGAGTTGATGTACAGCGCGGGCGACGAGTTCTTTGCCGGTCCCGGTGTCGCCCTGGATAAGTACGGAGGTTGAGCGGGGGGCGACCAGGCGCACCATGCGGGCCAGTTCCACCATGCCCGGGCTGTCGCCAACCATGTCGGGGAGCGGCGCGCTGCGCGGACGCTGGGGCGGGCGGCCGGGCTCAAAGTTTGAGGCCTGGAGGGGCAGTTCGAGAACCTCAACGCCAGGGCCGGGTTCCGGGGCAGCGGTTCCGCTAGGAGTGCGCGAGCGCAGAGATGCGGCCACCTCCAGGGCAGCCGCGGCGCGTTCGCCGCCGGGACTCAGGTGATTCGAGGCGCGTCCGGGAACAACCGGTGCGGCCGCCCAGGCCACAGTGTCCGTGGGGATTCCTCCCTGCGTGTCTTCCAGCGCCTGGCGCAGCGCGTGCAGCAATTCGTTTCGGCGCGGACTGCGTGGCCCAGTGTCGTCCGTGCCCTGATTGACGCGCAGCAGGTCCATGACGGGATGGCGATGCCGCATCTGGCTGGCGAACTCGCCGACCTCGAGATCGGGCAACACGCTGTCGAGCACCAGCGCCTCGGCGGCCTGCGCCTCCAACTGCGCCATCGCATCGGCTCCGCCGGAGGCTTCACGCACCTGCCAGCGCATCGCAGTCAGTTGCCGGCAGAGGCGCGGGCGGAAGTGCGCATCGGCGCTCGCCAGCACTACGGTCCGCATCGCCGGTTTTCCGGCAACAGTCTCTCCACCCAATCCATATCCCATGGGAATCTCCTGCACGTATGTTGCGATGGTTCTGAATACCTGACGTTGAGCGACTAGGCGAACGCGGGAGCGAAGGTGGGAGCGGGGTGGCCGGGAAGACGCGCCACGGGCTTTCTGCCCAGGCCGCCGAGGCGGTAGCCCGTTCCCCGCACGGTCTCGATGAGGTCGCCGTGGGAGGCGTCTGCGTCGATCTTCCGGCGCAGGTAGTTGACGTAGACATCCACGATGTTGGTGCCCGTATCGGCGTGCATCTGCCAAACCTCGGCGAGAAGCTGGCTGCGCGAGACGCACTCGCCGTGGTGCAGCATCAGAAACTCGAGCAGCTGAAACTCCTTCGCGGTGAGGCTTACGGGCCGGCCTGCGCGCGTGACCTTGTGCTCGATGCGATGGAGTTCCAGATCGCCATGACGCAGCACGGGGTCGGCGAATTGCTGGCGCCGCCGCAGCAGGGCCCGGGTCCGCGCAGTGAGTTCAAAGTAGCTGAAGGGCTTCAGCAGGCAATCGTCGGCGCCCATATCCAGGCACTGCACCCGCACCTGGAGGTCGTTGCGGCCGGTGAGCACCAGCACCGCGGCGTCATCGTGGCGCGCGCGCAGCTCGGTCAACACTTCGGTACCGTCCCGCTTCGGCAGACTCAGGTCCAGCAGGACGAGATCCGGAGGATTCTCCGCCGTGCGAATCAGAGCTGCCTCTCCGTCCTGGGCCCACTCCACCCGGTGGCCCTCCATTTCCATCCCCTTCTTGAGAAATGCCCCCAGCGAACAATCGTCTTCGACCACCAGTACGTGCATTGAATCCTCCTCACAATCAATCCCACAGGCCATACTCAGGTGAAACAAAGGAAACAGTGGCTCTGGAACGCATCCAGCATCCACCCTGCGGAGCAATTTGCGACAGAAATTAAACGAGACTCATGCAAACGAGTCCCAAAAAGGGAAGCATCCGATGCGTCGGTTTGATTTCTTGAGTTCGATTCCGAAGAGATCGCGTGGACAGGCCGATAGAGACTTGCCGGCTGAGCCTACTGCGCGACTTGAAACTCCAGATGCGACGGATATTGCGGAGAGGCGTAGAGGGTCATGGTCTCCGCCTTATAGGCTTTCTTCGGCGCGGTCATGATGTCGGGCACGAAGGTCTGCGGGTTGCGGTCGTAGAGCGGGAACCAGGTGGACTGCACTTCGACCATGATGCTGTGGCCTTTGAGGAAGGTGTGATCGGCGGCGTGCAGGCTCCACTTGAACTCGTTGACGGTTCCCGGCTCGAGCGGTTCGGGCTGCTCGAAGCTTGAGCGATAGCGGCCGCGGAAGATCTCGTCGGCGACCATGAGCTGGTATCCGGCGGTGGGCTGGTCCCCCGCCCCGGGCGCGTTGCCGGGATAGACGTCGATGAGCTTGACGATCCAGTCGGCGTCGCTGCCGGTGGTCGCGGCGAAGAGGTCCACAGTGACGTCGCCGGTGACGGTCAGGTCGTGGTCGAGCGGGGGCAGGGTGAACGTGGCGACGTCCTTGCGTGCGGTGACGAAGCGCTGGTCCTCAACCAGCCACGTGTACCACTTGGAGCCGGGCGCGTAGGTCGACTGGATGGGCCGGTGGCGGTAGGGCACCGGATCCGCCGGATCGGAGCGGTACGCGGCGGCGACCGGATCGCCGGTGGTGGGGGGAGCTGCGAAGCTGAGCGCCTTGCCCGGTTCCAGATAAAGGCGAGCCGGCGTAAAGCCCGCTGCGGGCGGCCATGCGGAGTAGTGTTCCCAGCTGTCGGCACCGGTACGGAAGCTGGCGGAGTCGGCGAGATCGAAGCCGGGCTTGTCCTTGAGGTACTTCTCGAAGAAGGGCGCCTCTATCGTCTTGCGAAACTCAGTGCCGGTGGGCTCGCCGAAGTCGAGGCGGCCGAAATCCGAGCCGAGCCTGCGACCGGAGCCGCCCCAGCCGCCGTGGTTCCACGGTCCCAGCACCAGAAAGAGCTGGTGATGGTCGTCGTGCTGCTTGAGCGCGGCGTACTCAGCCTGCGTGCCCCACATGTCTTCCTGGTCCCAGAAGCCGCCGACTTCGAGCGTGGGCACTTCGACGCGAGTCAGATGATATTCGACGGCCATGTCGTGCCAGAACTTTGTGTACGCGGGTTGAGTGAGGAAGGCCTTCGCCGTGGGCAGGTCGCTCATGTGGGCGGCGGCAGCGGCCCCCTCGAAGTTCCGGTGCTCCAGGAAGAAGTCGTAGGTGTCCTGCCTGGTGTCGACGCGCGTGTCGGTCTTCTGCGCCTCCATTTCCTGCACGTAGTCGAAGCCGTAGGTTTCGCGGAAGGCTCCGTTGTGGAAGAAGTCGTCGCCGAGCCAGACATCGGTCATCGGCGCCTGCGGCGAGATGGCTTTGACGGCAGGATGCGCGTCAATGCCCGCCATCATCGCGAGAAAGCCGTCATACGAGACGCCGAGCACGCCGACGCGGCCGTTGTTGCCGGGCACATTCTTCAATAACCAGTCGATGGTGTCGTGGGTGTCGGTGGTCTCGTCGATGTCGCTGGGCGTGGTGTGCGCGACGATGGGGCGGTTCATGACGAAAGTGCCCTCGGATTTATAGCGGCCGCGGATGTCTTCGTTGACGAAGATGTAGCCGCTGGCGGCAAGCTCCGGCTTCTCCTGGTTGACGCTGCGGGAGTCCGAATCATCGACGCCGTAGGGAGTGCGGTCGATGAGGAACGGCAGCGGCGGGTCGTCTGGCGAAGTCTGCGCGGGGCGCAGAATGACGGCATGCAGGCGCACGCCGTCGCGCATGGGGATCATCACCTGCTGGCGGGTGTAGTCGCGGGGATGGTTGAGACGGACCGGCTCGGCGCTGATGCGTGTGAGCTGGGAGAGCGTGCGGCCGTCGTGGTCGAAGACGAATTTGAGTCCAGAGACGGCGCCGGATGCGTCGCGCAGAAAGACAATGTGCGCCTGTGGCGACTGGATACGGAAGCGGGCCGCCCCGTCGGGCACAAGCTGCTGACGGTCGCGGCGCTCGGCCTCCTCGTAGAGCGCGCCGCCGTCGAGGTAGACGGCAATCTCCTGGTCGGGATTCTCGGGGTTGCGGTACTGCCCCTGGAACTCGGAAAAGTCAGCGGCAGCCGCTGCGCCCGCAGACGGCGGTACGGCCTGCGCGCACACGACCGCACGGCCGCCCAGACACAGCAAGAGCAGTGCGGTGGAGAGAGGCTTCGCGCACCGCCTTGGCAGCGTGTCCCGGTCTCGCAGACGTGGGGTGCGATTCAAATGAGTCCTAGGGGAGCGGCGCCGGGGGTGGCGGCGCCGGACTGGCAGCGCACTCAAACCCAATCTGCTTATGAGTGCCATCGCAGAACGGGCGATTCGCGCTGTGGCCGCAACGGCACAGCGAAATAGCGGGCTTGCCGGTCAGGTCCCATTCCCTGCCCTCGGCATCGCACAGCACAATGGGCCCCTCGACCCGCAGCGAACCGTTGGGTCGAACCGTAATCTTTACAGAATCAGACATGAATAGATGCACTCCCCGGTTGGATACCGGCAAGCCCAAGCATAGCAGCACGGAGAGCCTTCGCCGGTTGTGCGCGGCGAGGAAGACGGGATCAGCTCTCTGCGAATTCGCCGGCGTCGTTCAGGCCGTACTCCTTCAGCTTGCGATAGAGGGTGGTCTTGCCGATGCCAAGCAGACGAGCGGCCATCAACTTGTCCCCCTTCAACTGGCGAATGGTGCCGAGGATGGCCTGCTTTTCCATGTCGGCGATGGAGACGATGGCCCCGCCCGGTTCGCCGTGGCGGTCCTGAGGGCTGTCTCCGATGTGAGCTTCCGGCGCGTTGGCCATTGAGCGGTGGGCACGGAAGTCCTGCAACTGCGTGGGCAGATCCACAGAGTGCAGCACCGGACCGGAGGACATTGCGCAGATGCGCTCGACCGCGTGCTGGAGTTCGCGCACATTGCCGGGCCAGTCGTACTCCATCAGCAGCCGCAGTGCCTCCTCGGAGAAACGGTGCGCCTTGCCCGACTCCCGCTGGACCCGCTCGAGAAAATACTCGGCGAAGAGTGGAATGTCTTCGCGGCGGTCGCGTAGCGGCGGAATCTTCAGGTTCACGACGTTTAAGCGGAAGTACAGGTCCTTGCGGAACTGCCCCTGCGCGACCATGGTGATGAGATCGCGATTGGTGGCCGCCAGCACGCGCGCGGAGATGGGCACCGTGTGGGTCGCTCCAACCGGGCGGACTTCCTTTTCCTGCAGAGCGCGCAATAACTTTGCCTGCAGGTCGAGCGGGAGTTCTCCGATCTCGTCGAAGAAGACGGTGCCTCCCTGGGCCGCCGCGAGCAAGCCCTCTTTGGCGCGGTCGGCGCCGGCGAACGCGCCCTTGACGTGGCCGAAGAGCTCGCTCTCAATCAGCGTAGGCACCAGCGCGCCGCAGTCAACCGGGATGAACGGCCGGGCCGCATGCGGTCCGGTCGAGTGGATGGAGCGAGCGACCAGTTCCTTGCCGGTGCCGCTCTCTCCGAGGATGAGCACGGGATGCGCGGAGAACGCGACCTTCGACAGAATGCGGTAAACCTTCTCCATTCCGGGCGAGGTGCCGACCAGATCGCCCATGCCGCGATGCGTGCGCAGACGCTCGCGCAGCAAGCGGCTTTCGAGGTCGAAGTGCAGGTGACGGGCGGAACGGTCGAGTACGGCGTTCAGCTCTTCCAGCGCGAAGGGCTTGGTGAGGTAGTCGCCCGCGCCGACGCGCATCGCTTCGACGGCTGTAGAGACGGTGGCGTACGCCGTCATCACGACGACTCCGGTCTTCGGGTAAAGTTGCCGGACTTCGCCCAACAGCTTGAGGCCGCCACCGCCTGGAAGCTTCAGGTCAAGCAGAAGCAGGTCCGCCGGCTGCTGCTTCATCGCGGCGAGCGCTTCGGACACGCTGCCCGCGGCAACGGTCAGGAAGCCCATTCCGGACGCGATCTCGCAGCAGACCTTGCGCAGGGAGGCGTCATCGTCCACCACCAAAAGTCGCAGCGCCGGCAGCTGGCTGGATCCGGCGATCAACGCACCGGGGGAGGCGACTTCGGCCGAGTGCCGCTGCTGGTCTTCCAGGTGCGGAGCCGGCATGTCGTGCACTGAGTTCGCGGAGGCGTTGAGGGGAAATGCGGTACGGGTCAGCATGACCATCCTCCTGCGCCGTGGCCGGCGAGCGAGGCGGCATGCATGGGCCATTCGATCTGCACGCAGGTCCCGCTTCCCGGCTCGCTCATCACGCGGAGATCGCCGTCCGATCCAGCGACCAGTTCCCGCACAACGCGGAAGCCGATGCCGTGGCCGCCGCGCGCCGGAGCCCGTCCGGACGACAACAGGCGCTCCAGCTGCTCGGGCGTCATGCCGCAGCCTGCGTCCTCCACCGTCAGCCGCACCCGCCGGAACGGCCATGGCTTCGGATCGCCGACACGGTTCGCCAGCACACCGACCCCAATGCGAATCGATGCGGGAGCGGTCTCCGGACCAATGGCCGCCGCACGTGCCGTCAGCGCCGCGCACGCGTTGCGCACCAGGTTTACCAGAATGCGCTCGACTGCCTCCTCGGCAACTACGACCGGCACGGTGGCCGCTTCGCCAAAGTGCACCTCGATCTCGCAGCCACGGGCCACGCGGCCGAGGAGGCTGGTGCAGCGCTCGACGATCCGGCGAAGACTAACCGGCCTCGGCTGGGGCTCGAAATCGCAGGAGGACGACGGTTCGAGGGGTTGCGAGCGGAGCCCGGTGGAGGGAGCTGCGTCCGCGTTTTCGCCAGTGGGCTTCGGCTCGGGGCAGGCAATCGCACGCGCGACCAGGCGTTCGATCAACGCCTCGCTGCGGGTACTGACCAGGCGCAGGTCGTCGGCATACTGGCGATGCTGCGGCTTGAGCACGCCGGGCATCGAGAGCAGATCGCAGTAGAGGCCGAGCGTCCCAATCAGGTTGCGTGCGTCATGCAGAAGAGCTTCGCCCTGCATTTGGGCCGTTGGCTCTGCCGGCATGGGGAGGACGCGGGGTGTTGCTTCGCGCGCAGCCGGCGGTGGAGACGCAGCCGGCGAGTGCTGCATGATGCGCACAGGCCAGGAAGGAAAGCTTCCGGTGACTGTTTGAATCGCTGGAGGTGTTGAACTTTCCGAAGTGCTGTACATCCCGATGCCGGTGGAACTCTGCTTAGCCCGCACGAACGATACTCCAATACTCTTCCGAATTAGCCTAAATGCTCCTGGTGGAGATTCAGACGCTCTTTCTCTAATCAGTTTGAGTGCCAAACTGGCACACGGCCCGTAACTGACTGAAAACAGAACAATCCACATGAGGTCTTAAGAAAACCAAAGGTTGGGTCGATTCCCGAATCGGGATCGACTTCTGCACCAAGCCCTCGCAACGGCCCAAAAGCTGAGAATTTTCCAAGATTCCCGGAATGGGACGGATTCCGGTTTCGGGAAGCAGTTCCCACGTTTCGGCGGAGCGGCATCGAAGGACGCCGCGGCCACTATAATCGCGGGATGGCCTCTGTTCTCTCCTCCGCCGAAGCTCCCTCTGCCCGCACCCTGTTCCGCCCCAATGGCCGCGCCGCGGACGAGCTGCGCCCTGTCCGCTTCACGCCGGGATATGTGGCGACGGCTGAAGGTTCGGTGCTGGTGGAAACGGGCAACACGCGCGTGCTGTGCAACGCGACGATTGAGGCCGGGGTGCCCGGCTGGATGCGCAACTCCGGCCGCGGCTGGGTAACCGCCGAGTACGGCATGCTGCCGCGCGCGACGCTGACGCGGACGCCGCGCGAGTCGGAGCGCGGCAAGGTAGGCGGGCGCACGCACGAGATTCAGCGCCTGATCGGCCGCTCGTTGCGCGCGGTCGTCGATATGAAGGCGCTGGGTGAGCGAACCGTCATCCTGGACTGCGACGTGCTGCAGGCGGACGGCGGGACGCGCACCGCAGCCATCAGCGGGGCGTCGGTGGCGCTCGCGCTCGCGCTGAGCAAGCTGGTGGCGACGGGAACGCTGAAGACTTCGCCGCTGCGGCAGATGATTGCGGCGACTTCGGTGGGCATCGTCGACGGCAACATTCTGCTCGACCTGGCGTACGAGGAGGATTCGCGCGCCGATGTCGACATGAATGTGGTGATGCTGGCGGACGGCGGCCTGGTCGAGACCCAGGCCACGGCGGAGCGCGTTTCCTATAGCCGCGCGCAGTTGACAGCGATGCTGGACTACGCGGAGAAGGGCATCCGCGAGCTTCTGGCCGCGCAGCGTGAAGTCCTCAATCAGGCCTCCTGACACTGCGCAGATCGGAAGCTACTGCTGCGGTCGTTCCGGGGCAAACCAGGTCGCGTACGCAAGCAGGGCGATACCGATGAATAAGGGGATCAGCCCGGTCAGGTAGACCGGCGTCTCTTGAACCAGTGCCTTCAGGAAGATGATCAAGCCGAGTCCCACCCCGATGTTGATGAGGCCACCGAGTTTATAGCCTCCGAGACGCTTGTTGGCGGCGATCCGCTCCTGCTCGCGCAGGTATTCGAGCGCGGGATTGCGATCGCCACCCACTTCCGCGATCTTCTTCAACATCTCCGCTTTGTAGTAGTCGGAACGCTCGGCCTGGCGCGAGCCGGCGAACGAGGCGACGGCCAGAAACGAAAACAGGGAGATCGCTCCAATGGCCAGAAACGCAAATACTGATATATCACTCCACATACCGTTCTCCTTAGCCGTATGCTGATACCGTCCAGTTTGGGCTTCATCCGGTCGGACTAAGGGGTGGTGCCGGCGGTTGCGTTTTCTTTCCCGGGCTCGCCTTTTCGGCACAAAAAGAAAATGCAACCGTACTTCACCGCGAGGGGTCAGACTGGATTGAGGAGATTCGTTTGCCTGCTCCAGACCAGCGCGCCATGGACGATCGCCAGGATGCAGCCCGGGTGCTGGCCGGCGACCCCAGTGCGTTTGAAGGGATCGTACGGCGATGGCAGTCGCCGCTGATCAACCTGGCATATCGCTTCTGCCGCGACCGCGGACGCGCGGAGGAGATGGCGCAGGAGGCTTTCCTGCGGGCGTTCCGCAACCTGGCCTCATGGCGGCAGGAGTCGGCGTTTTCGACGTGGCTGTTTGCGCTGGCGACGAATCTCTACTGCACGCAACTGCGGCGTCTGCCGCCGGTGACGCTGCCCTTCGACGAGGTGCATGAACCGGCCGACCCCGGCGCAATCGACGGCGGCCTGGAACAACGGAACCAGAGCGCGGCCATTCGTAAGGCGGTGGAGAGCCTGCCGCCGAAGTACCGCGAGGTGCTGACGCTCTACTACTTCCACGAGCTGGACGTGCCTGCGACGGCGAGCAGCCTGGGACTGCCGGAAGGCACCGTGAAGGCCCACCTGTTCCGCGCGCGCAGTCTGCTGCGCGACAAGTTGAAACCAATGCTGGAACGCCCGGCGCGATCGAACTCGAATCCAAACCAACGCCCCGCGTCGCACGCCACGGAGTCCCTATGAAGCGAAACCCTAATCCGAGCAACGATGATCTTGACCGGCTCCTCGACGAACACCTCTCGGGCGCGTCCGAACAGCTCGAGCCGTCGTCGGGATTTGTGCTCTCGGTAATGGAGTCGGTTCAGGCGGAGGCTGCCGCGCCACCGCCGATTTCCTTCCCGTGGCGGCGCACTCTACCGGCCCTCGTGCTGGCGCTGTGCGGGATGGCCATGCTGGTTGGGCTGGTGCTGCGGGCGGGCGACTCGGATGCGGCGGCCGCGCCAGCGCACGCGCAGTCCATGCTGTCTTTGCTGCACAGCTTGGTTGCGAGCGCTCAACTCTTCACTGGGAGTCAGGCAACGCTTTGTTGGGTTGTCGTGGCTGCATGCCTGTCCGTAGCCGCGATCGCCGCATCGTTCCGGCTTACGGGGCGAAGCAGCTGATCAGGGTTTCGAGCTGGGCGAGTCCGCGGGTTGCGAGTCAGACGAAGCGGACGGACTTGAGCCAGACGTCGCCGAGGGATTTGCCGGGGCCGAGTCTTTGTCCTTGGTTGGTGCGGAGTCTTTGTCCGGTGCAGAGACCGGCATCTGGACCTGCCCGCCGATAGAGCTTCCTGGCGCGACCTCGCCCGGCTTCAGGATGGTTGGCGGCGCGGCGCGTTGGGAATCGGCATCCCCATTTCCGCGCTGGGGATCGCCGAGAGCGATTTCGCGGTTGGCATCGGAGTCGCCGGGGTCGAGATATCCGTGCAGCTCGTTCTGGTCGTGGATGGCAATGGGCTGGCCCAGTGCGGCGACGCGCACCTGGATCACGCGATCGCCGACGAAGCGCACAAAGCGCACGGTCTGCGGCGCCTGGCCGTAGATCCACTCCTCATAATGCTTGTCGGTCGAGCCGGGCACCAGTTCGCGCAGTTTGGACTGCGGCGCGCCCATCGCGGCGAGCACCATCTTGCGATCCATGCCTACGAGCACATCGTGCTGTGCGATGGCGTCTTTGAGGAACTGGGGCAGCGTGTCGGCGTATGCCTCCGCGCCTGTCTTGACGCCGAAGTCGATCAGCGGATCGAGCAGCGCCTTGACCTCGGGCGCGCTGATCTCCGGCACCCCGCCCTCGAAGGCCAGGGTAATGCGGCAGCCGGTGACCTCGGCGCCGTCATCGGCAACCATGGGCGTGTCGTTGAGGTCGATGTGGCGCAGGAAGCGGTGCTTCAGGTACGGGCCGCCATTGATGTCGAAGATGATACGATTGTTGTCCACCGTCACCTTGGTGATGGCGACGCGATCGCCGGGCGCAGCGGACTGGCCCTTCTTGTAGAGCATCTGCTTGTAGGCGTCGCCACCGGGCTGCAGATTGCCGTTCGCCATCAGGACCAGGCTGTCGCCGAGCGGCAGCGGGCGATGGGCAAAGCCTTGTTCCGCCTCCAGATTGCGGATCAACTCGCGGCGGCCGCGTTCACTGATGGGAGTGGAGGGGAGTTCGACGCGGGTGGGACGGAAGTCGGTGGAGACATCCGCCATGGCTGATTTTTCGCCTACGACGAACACCTGCGCGTGCGCGAATCCGGCCGTGGTGGCCAGCAGCGCGGCCGCGCTGAGAATCGACGCCAGAGATGTGTGAGTCGTTGCCGGACGAATTGCCATGGCTGGCACCCCGTGTATTCAGAATCTTGCGCCTTCTATTTCCTTTTGACAAGAGGGGAAATCGCGCACGATTGCTGAGATGCGGAGCCGCCGGCAGAGGGATATTGCTGCGGTGTAAAACCGCAAAACAGCGGTTGGCGCGGGTTCTGAGAGCTCAGGACAGAATTATAGGAGCCGTTTGCAGGCGCAGCGGAAGTTGTGCCGTGACAAACAATTGACAATTATTCCGAAGCGCCGTCCGGGGTGGTGCGGGGTGGTGTGGCCGGCAGGATCTGCACCAGCGACGCCGGATTGACCGGCTGAGCGGCGGCCTGTTCCATGGCAACGTGAGCGGCAGGAGGCGCAACGGTGACGTCGTATCCGCCGGGAATGATGGGCGGATGGGTATAGTTCCAGGCGTAGTCGCCGGTGACGCGCACGACCACGGAGATCGCCGCCGCCAGCAACAGGATGGAGATCGCGGCAGCTGCGGGGCCGTACGCCCCGCCGGTAAGCCAGACTGGCCCCGTGGCGCGCGTATCCACGATGGACGCAAATGCAATGTCGCCGCCGATGGGCAATCCGAACAGCACGGCGGTGGATGCGGCCCACGCGAAGTGCAGTCCCCACAGCAACCACAGGCCGTGGGTGCGATGCCAGCAGAGGCACAGCAGCAGCGTCGCCAGCATCTCGACCAGGATGCGCGTGCCGTCCGCGGTTCCGTACGGAGTGGGGATGATCGCAGCGTTGATGGCAGCCAGCGCGACCAGAATCAACGAGGCGCGCGTTGGGCTGGTAGCCTCGATCAGCCGCTGGAAACCGTAGCCGAAGATGGCGAGCGCATGAGCCAGCGTGCCGACGGCGAGCGTCGCGAGACTCAGGCCGAACAGCAGAAATGCCCGCGGCCCTGTCCAGAACTGTACGTTCAGCGACCCGGCCAGCGCCATGGGAAGCACAGACACAATGGCGAGCCCCCAGCCGATGGCCGCGCCGGTCGCCCACTCTTCGCGCGACGTCGCGCGCGCCGGCAAGCCAAGCGTCAGGCGGAAGGGCATACGCCGCCGTTCGATCGCGCGCAATACCGCGATCCCGGCGACGACCAGGAAAAGGAGAAAGACAGCCTTCAGCAGAGGCTGTTCGTCGCTGAGGTCGAAGCGCAGCGCGATGCCGTTCGACGCGCTGTCCGCCACCACGCGCGCACACACGAACCAGGCCATGGCCGCGAGGAACAGCGCGAACTGCAGCGAGCGTGGACGCGGTCGCGGACCCGCGAGCGGGGGCTGCGCGATTGGCGGAGGCACAGAACGCGGCGGTGGGGGAACGGCGGTGGTAGTGATGTCAGGCGCCTGCATGATGCGGTCAGGAACTCAAGAACAGGAAATGACAAATAGCGAGCGCGGAAGCCGCACGGTTAATCGGTTTGCACAGTGGTGGTGTAGAACTGCGCGATATTGCGGAACTTCGTGTAGCGCTGTTCCAACAACTGATCAATCGGCGTGGCGTCAATCTGCGCAAGGTGGTAGCGAAGCTTCTCATCGACCATGGCCATGGCAGCGGCCGGGTCGAGGTGGGTTCCGCCCTCGGGCTCGGTGAGCACGTCGTCGACGCAGCCAAGGTCCTTCGCGCTGAACGCGGTATAGCGAAGGGCCGCGGCTGCCTGTTGCTTTTTGGATGCGTCCTTCCACATAATCGACGCGCAGCCTTCCGGTGAGATCACGGTATAGATGGCGTTCTCGAGCATCAGGACGCGATCGGCGACGGCCAGCGCCAGAGCTCCTCCGGAGCCGCCTTCGCCGGTGACGGTAGCGATGGTCGGGACGCGCAAGCGGGACATCTCCAGCAGGTTGCGCGCAATCGCCTCGCCCTGGCCGCGCTCCTCCGCGCCCACTCCGGGGTTTGCGCCGGCCAGGTCGAGGAAGGTGAAGACAGGATGGCCGAATTTCTCGGCGATCTTCATTGCCCGCAACGCCTTGCGATAGCCCTCCGGCTCAGGCTGGCCGAATTTTCGAGTTACGCGTTCCTTCAGCGTGCGTCCTTTGAGGTTGCCGATGACCATCACCGGACGGCCATGGAACTTCGCCATACCGCAGGTCATCGCCGGGTCGTCACCGAAGTTCCGGTCGCCATGGATCTCGCTGAAATCGGTGAAGAGTGCTTCGATGAAGTCCATCGGATAGGGGCGGTCGGGGTGCCGCGCGAGTTCGGTCCTGCGCCAGGCTTCGGGCAAGGCCGTTGCTGCGTCCTGTTCTGCCATCTGAATCATTGTATCGGAGTTGCCGAGGCAGGTTCGCGTTCGGCGGTTCCGTAAATCGTTGCAACTGTTTGCGAGGGGAGTTCGCGCAAACGGCGTAGGACGCAATCGCGCAGGCGTGCTGGACCACGCAACGAATAAAACCGGCACCTGGAACTGCAACTGATGGTGGGGAGGAAAGTAAGCGCGAACGCACACCTGTGAGTCCGCGCACACAGCGAATCGTTCTTAGACTGCCTCGATCACAACGGGGAACTTGGATCCGGCGGCGACCCTGTCAAAAGCGGCATTGATCGTCTCTTGCGTGCCGCGAGGTGAAATGTGGAGCACGCGCGTGGCCTTGGATACGGTCTGGCAAAGGCTGTACTTGTTTTCAATCATCTCTTTGGCGCGGAAAATGGCTTCAGAACGCATGGACTCTCCTGTGCTGATACGGCGTATCAGAAGGTTGAGTCTCTGATTTCGCAGGTGAACTGCAGCGTCCGGGCTTCATTGGCGGCCAGCGTATCCGGCACAACTCGAAAAAGTCATTCCAAGGGGGACAATTCCAGTCTACAGGAGGGAAAGCCTCTCTGCCGCGCATGTTGGGCCGTCCGCTAAGGCGGAAGTTGTACCTCCTATACACTGGCGTTTCGTCCGCGGAGGCGCGTTTGCGAAGTCCCGACTTGAACCTGATCCGAACTGCTGCAGCTACAGTCCTTGTTTTTGCAATCGCGGCTATTGCAGCGGGCGGTCAATCCCCTGCGGCCAAGCACGGCACAGAGCCCATCGCCGCGGCTGTTCCGCTCTTCCGCGATCCGGTGCATGATGGCGCGGCCGATCCCGTAGTGGTGTGGAATCGCGCGAAGAAGACGTGGTGGATGTTCTACACCAACCGGCGCGCCGACCTCGACGACACCAGCGGCGTTACCTGGGTCCATGGCACCCGCATCGGCATCGCCGAGTCGGCCGACGGCGGAGCCCACTGGCACTACGTTTCCGAAGCGGACATCCCCGTTGCCGCTCCCGACTACACCCTCTGGGCGCCCGAGGTCATCGACGTCGACGGCACCTACCATATGTTCCTCACGGTCGTGCCGGGCACGTTCACCGACTGGAAGCACCCGCGCCACATCCAGCACCTTACCAGCACGGACCTGCTGCACTGGACGGCGCTCGGCGACGCCAACCTCGAGTCCGAGAGCACCATCGACGCCTGCATCTTCAAACTGCCTACCGGGGCATGGCGGCTCTGGTACAAGAACGAGGCCGACAGTTCCAAGGTCTACTTCAGCGATTCGCCCGACCTGGTGCACTGGACCCACAAAGGCATCGCGACGACGAACCACGGCGAAGGGCCAGTGGTGTTCCAGTGGCACGGCACGTACTGGCTCATCAACGATCCCCACGCCGGCCTCGCCGTCTTCCGCTCCGACGACCTCACCACGTGGAAGCAGCAACCGAACAACGTCCTGCGCGAGCCCGGCACCCAGGACACCGACAAGGCCCCCGGTTCCCACGCCGACGTCGTCGTCGATGCCACCGGCCGCGCCTGGCTCTTCTACTTCACCCAGCAGGGCGGAGAGAACGCCAGCGCCAACACCAAGGGCTACGGACGCCGGTCCGTCCTCCACGTCACCGAATTGCACGAGAAAGACGGCATCCTGACCGTCGACCGCAATATCCCCGCGTACATCCACATGCTGCCTCCGCCAGCGAACAAGAAGAGTGATGTGGCGAAAGCGTGGAAGATGGCGGCTAGTCGATAACGCGAACGCCGCCGCGACCGACGAGTTCTTCGACGCGGTCGATGAACAGGCGGTCGGCGCTGACTTTGACGTTGTGTGGCTCGAGCACGGCGCAGAATTCGCCCGGCTCTTCCATGTCGAGCAGCACCTTGCCCTTGCCGGGCGCGGCCTGGAACACGGCCTGCAGTTTTTCCAGCAACGCAACGTCGGGACTCCGCAGCGGGACCTTGATGCGTAGCGATTCCGGCAACTTGAGTTGTACATCTTCGAGCGCCTGAATGTTGGAGACGGAGAGCTTCGGGGCCGAGTCCTCTTCCCCGCGCAGCGCGCCGCGGACCAGGACGGGCACATCGATCTTCAACTTCTCGGCAAGCTTCTGGTAGGCAGTTGAGAAGGCAATGAGTTCAATCTTGCCAACTGCGTCTTCGAGCGTCGCCTGCGCGTACATCTCGCCAGAGCGTTTTGATTTCGCGACCTTCAACCCAGTGATAACGCCGGCAATCTGGATTTCGTTCTGCGGCTCGCTCTGGCCGCGGCGAAAGACCTGCGGCTCGGGCTTCATCTCGATGGCCGTCGCGGTGTCGACGACTTTCAGGTTGCGCAGCTTCTCGCGGTACTTGTCCAGCGGATGGCCGGAGACGAAGAAGCCGAGGACTTCCTTCTCATTCTGCAGACGAGTGTGCTCGTCCCAGTCGGGCGCGGGCGGAAGGGCCTCGCTCTCACTGCGCCCGGCGGGCGTGTCGTCCGCGTCGAAGATGCCGCCGAAGAGCCCGCTCTGGCCCGACTCCGCATCCTTCTGCGACTTCTGCGCGCGCTCGATGGCCTTATCCAGCGCGGCCATCACCTGGGCGCGGCTGCCAAAGGCGTCCATCGCGCCGGCCTTGATCAGCGACTCCAGCACGCGCTTGTTCAGCAGGCGCAGGTCGACCTTGTCGCAGAACTCCCAGAGGCTGGCGAAGCCCTGCCTGCCTTCGGCGCGCAGCGCTTCCCGCGCGGCAAGAATGGAAGCGATGGCGTTGTGGCCGACGTTCTTGATGGCCGCGAGGCCGAAGCCGATCGCCTCTCCCGACTCCGTGCGCACCGGCGTGAAGTTCGCGTCGGACATCTGCACGTTCGGCGGCACCACGGGGATGTTCATCTCGCGGCACTCGGAAATGTACTTGACGACGTTCTCCGGCTTCGACGTTTCGCTGGTCAGCAACGCGGCCATGAACTCGACCGGATAATGTGTCTTCAGCCACGCTGTGTGATACGCGAGCAGCGCATACGCGGCTGAGTGGGACTTGTTGAAGCCGTAGCCGGCGAACTGCTCCATCAGGTCGAAGAGCTGGCCTGCCTTGTCCTTTTGGAACTTCTTCTCCGCGGCGCCGGCCATGAAGGTGACGCGCTGCTTGGCCATCTCCTCGGGATTCTTCTTGCCCATGGCGCGGCGCAGCAGGTCGGCGCCACCGAGCGAGTAGCCGCCGATGACCGAGCTGATCTGCATCACCTGTTCTTGATAGACGATGACGCCGAGCGTCTCGCGCAGCAGCGGTTCGAGTTCGGGGAACATGTACTCGACCGGCCGGCGGCCCCACTTGCGTTCGATGAAGTCGTCGATCATGCCGCCCTGGATTGGGCCGGGACGATAGAGTGCGTTCAACGCGGTGAGGTCTTCGACGGTGGTCGGCTTGTAACGGCGCAGCACGTCGCGCATGCCGCCGGATTCGAACTGGAAGACGCCGGAGGTGAGCGCGTGGTGGAACACCTTCTCATACGTCTGCGCGTCGTCCAGCGGGATGGTAGCGAGATCAAGGGCGATGCCCTTGGTCGACTTGATCAGTTTCAGTGCGTCGTCGATGACGGTCAGCGTGGTCAGGCCGAGGAAGTCCATTTTGAGCAGGCCCATCTTTTCGATGGACTTCATGTCGTACGAGGTGACGATGGCTTCGTCCTTGGTGCGCGTGACGGGAACGAGCTCGGTGAGCGGCTTGGGCGCGATGACCACGCCAGCGGCATGCACACCTGCGCCGCGGACCAGGCCTTCGAGGCGCATGGCAGTGTCGATGAGCTCGCGGATCTTGGGATCTTCGTACGCTGTAGCGAGCGGGGGCGATTCCTTGAGCGCCTTTTCGATGGTGATGCCAATGGTCGGCGGAATCAGCTTGGCGATGCGGTCGACCTCACCGTAGGGCATTTCGAGCGCGCGGCCGACGTCCTTGATGGCAGCCTTCGCAGCCATAGTGTTGAAGGTGATGATCTGCGCGACCTGGTCGTTGCCATACTTGCCCTTGACGTACTCGATGACTTCGCCACGGCGGTTCATGCAGAAGTCGATGTCGATATCGGGCATAGACACGCGCTCGGGGTTGAGGAAGCGCTCGAAGAGCAGTTCGTTCTGCAACGGATCGACGTCGGTGATCTCCATGCAGTAGGCGACCAGCGATCCGGCGGCCGAACCACGGCCCGGGCCGACGGGGATGTTCTGCTCGCGCGCGTAACGGATGAAGTCCCAGACGATCATGAAGTAGCCGGGGAACTGCATCTGCTTGATGCAGTCGATTTCGCGGTCCAGGCGTGCGTGATATTCGGGGATGGTCTTCTTCAGCAAGCCGCTGGCGCGGAGATGCTCGACCGAGGTCGCGAGGCGTTTTTGCAGCCCCTCGCGACACACGCGCTCGAAGTAACTGTCGAGCGTCTCGCCTTCAGGCACGGGGAACGCCGGGAAAGGGTTGTCGACCTTGTGCAGTTTGAGGTTGCAGCGTTCCGGAAACTGCATCGTGCCGCTGACGACGTGCGGCGCGTGGGCGAACAGTCGCGCCATCTCGTCAGCAGACTTGATGTAGAACTCATTGGTGTCAAATTTGAAGCGCTTCGGATCATTCATCGAGCCGGCGGTTTGGACGCAGAGCAGAATCTCGTGCGCGCGGCTGTCGTCGGCGGCGATGTAGTGCGAATCATTGGTGGCGATCAGCGGGATGCTGAGTTCCTTCTCCATGCGGTACATCGCGTCGCACACGGCCTTGTCCGGGCCGAGTTGGTGGTCCTGGATTTCGAGGAAGAAGTTACCCTTGCCAAAGAGGTCGTGGTATTGGCCGGCGGTAGTCTTGGCCTTGTCGTAGTGGCCCTCCATGATGTGCTGCGCGACCTCGCCGGCGAGGCAGCCGGAGAAGCCGATGAGGCCGGCGGAGTGTTTGGCGAGGAAGTCCTTCGAGACGCGCGGCTTGCGGTAGAAGCCGTGGAGCGCGGCCTCCGAGGTGAGGCGGACGAGGTTGCGATAGCCCTCCTCGTTTTCGGCGAGCACCAGCAGGTGGTTGTACTTCAGGTCGGGATCGGGCTTGGCGCGATGGTCGTCTTCCTTGCAGATGTAGAGCTCGCAGCCGAGGATGGGCTTGATTCCCTTCTCTTTCGCCGCGTTGAAGAAGTGCACCGCCCCGTAGATGTTGCCGTGGTCGGTCATCGCGACCGCGGTCTGGCCGAGTGAGTGGACGTGGCTGACCAGTTTGTCGACGTCGCAGGCGCCGTCCAGCAGGGAGTAATCAGTATGCAGATGTAGATGGGTGAACTCGGCGGGCATATCTACAAGTTTAGTTCCTCAGCCACCCGACGCGATTTGAGGAAAACAGGTCCGTAATTCTCAGGTTTTCCCCGACTTCTCACGATCCGGCCATTTGCATACAATCACTCTCTATGACCCTACGATGGCTTGGGCTCCTGCTCTGTTCGCTTTTTTCTGTCTCCGCCCTGGCACAGCAGACGCCGCCGAATGACTCCGCTCCGACATTCAGCGTTCCCGCCTCGGCGCTTTCCTCACATATCACGGTTATCGCCTATGGAGACCAGCGCTTCCACGATCACTTGAACTTCGACATCGCAAATCCCCACGCGCGGATTGCGCTGGTCAACAGGATCGCCCAGGAGAAGCCAGACGCGATCCAGATGTCAGGCGATGTTCCCTATAGAGGCACAGATCCGGATGACTACAAGATCTTCCGGGAGGAGACCAAGCCGTGGCGCGACGAGAACCTGAGGGTGTATCCGGCGCTGGGAAATCATGAACTCTCCGGCGGCGTTGAGAAGGGAGTCGCGGAATGGTGGAAGGCTTTCCCGGAGTTGAAGGGCATGCGCTGGTATTCGGTGGCGCTCGGGGACCGCATCTCGCTCATCGAACTCGATAGCACCAGCGACCTGACTGCGGGCAGCAAGCAGATCAAGTGGCTGCGCGCGCAGCTCACAGCTCTGCCTCCGTCAATGGACTTCGTGATGATCAGCCTGCACCACCCGCCGGTTGCGGATATCCAGACCCGCTACCAGGTCGACCACAATCCGCGGCCCAACGAGATTGCGCTGCGCGACTTCATCGCGGAAATTGAGCCGACGCTGCATGCGGCCATCGTCGTCATCGCCGGCCACATTCACAACTACGAGCGCTCCGAATACAAGGGAGTGACGTATCTGGTGAGCGGTGGCGGAGGAGCCCAGCCATACAAGGTCGACCGGGCCAAGGACGATCTTTATCAGGACACCGGCTTCCCCAATTTTCACTACGTCAAATTTGAACTGGACAAGAATAAGCTGAAGGCCACGATGTACCGGCTGACGGGCGACGACGATTACAAAAAACAAGTCTGGACGAAGAAAGACCACTTCGAGATCGAGAAGAAGAAGTAGGCTGACGGTTCCGCGCGGCAGGCCCTACGGGGCTAAAATGTTCGGGATATGGCCGGGAACTTTCTTATCGACTCCATTCAGCGCAGCCTTCGCGAGCGAGCACGCCGGAAGCGGGTGCAGCTTGCCGCTGGGTGGCCGCAGGTGACGGCGCACATCAACCTCTGGAAGGTTCTGCCTGCAGGCGATACGACTGAGTCGTTCGCGAAGACGGACTTCATTGAGGCCGGCTTTCACTTTGTGCTGAACGGCGAGTTCTACGGCGGCTACGTGCGCAGCGTCCCGATGGGCCGGCGCGAAGCCGAGAAGCTTGCAGTGGGCGATGCGGAAGTTACCGTGCGCTACAACCCGGACAATCCGGACCAGACGGTCGTGCTCGCGGAAGACAATGCGGGAAAGCTGCCCTTCGAAGTGGTTTCCGGCTAAGCTACCGGCATAACTCCGTCGCCAAATCCACGTAGAGGCCGACGCATTCGAGCAGTTCCTTCTTGCTGATCTTCTCGTCGGGCGTGTGCGCGACGTGGATGGAGCCGGGGCCGAGCAGGAAGGGTTCGCCCCACTCGGTGAGCGAGGGAATGTCGGTGGCGAACTTCGCGATCATGGTTGGCAAATTCCCGATCCGGCGCATACGCACGCAGGCCAGGTCGAGCGAGAACGTGACGGCACAGCGACCGGCGACGACCTTCTCTATGGCGTCCTTGACGTCCTCGGAGGGGCCGACGGTGCGGATCAGGATATGCGCTTCGGCCTTGTCGGCGATGACGTTGGGCGCGTGGCCACCGGAGATGAGGCCGATGTTGAGGGTGGCGGGTCCGATCTCGGGCTCGATCGGCAGCGGCATGGCGAGGACGTCGTGCAGCGCCTCAACGAGCTTGTCGATGGCGGAGTCGCCGAGTTCCGGGTAGGCCGAGTGCGCCATGCGGCCGTGGGCGCGGAGTTCGACACGCAGCGCGCCCTTGGTGGCGAGGGCAAGGCGGTTGTCAGTCGGCTCGCCGTTGATGAGGAAACGCGAGCCCCGCGAGTTGTGGTTCGCGACTTTCGCGCCGGCCGAATCGCGCTCCTCACCGACCACGAAGAGCAGGCCCACTTTGACGCCGCCTTCACGCAGGCGATCCGCGGCGGCGACCTGCGTGGCGATGATTCCCTTGGCGTCACAACTGCCGCGGCCGTACAGGAACTCGTCGTCTTCGGTGCAGCCGAAGTAGGGCGGCACGGTGTCCATGTGAGTGGAGAGAACGACGTCGGGCGCCACGCCGGGCATAGCGGCATACACGTTGAAGCGGGCGTCCAGCCCGGCTCCGGGTGTGAGCTTCAGGTCGGGCTGTTCAACAGCCATGCGTTCGACTGCGTAGCCTTCGGAGGCGAGGAATTCCGCGAGAAATGCGCCGGCGAGGCCTTCGTGATATGTGATGGATTCGATGTTGACGAGCTTGCGCGTCAGGTCGATGGGATCGATGGGCATGTGAGATACAGAATAACCCGGAGGCGCGGTCTCGATTGCGTCGCACATTAGACTGAAGAGATGACGACCCCAGAAGGCACTCCGGCGCAAGCCTCGGCTTCTTCTCGCGTCCGCTCCGTGGAAAACCTGCGCGGTCCCGCAGGACGGCTGGAGGCGCTGCTGAACACAGGCCGTGAGGACGCGCCCTTCGCCGCGCTGGTGTGTCATCCGCACCCGTCGGGCGGCGGCACCATGCACAACAAGGTCGTCTATCACGCGATGAAGGCGCTGTCGTCGGTTGGACTGCCGGTGCTGCGGTTCAACTTTCGCGGCACCGGCCTCAGCGAGGGCGAGCACGATCACGGGCGCGGCGAGCAGGATGACATTCGCGCGGCGCTGGGGTGGCTGGAACAGAATTTCAAGCGGCCGATTCTGTTTGCGGGATTCAGCTTCGGTTCGGCGGTCGGGCTGCGCGCCTGCTGCGGCGATGTGCGGGTGAAGGGGCTGATCGGGCTGGGGCTGCCGGTCCACGCGGCCGGTCGCGACTACACCTACGGCTTCCTGCCGGCGTGCGTGCAGCCGAAGCTATTCATCAGCGGAGACCACGACCCGTATGGCCCGCGCGAGAAGCTCATCGACGTGTGGGAGCGCGCGCCGGAGCCGAAGCGGCTGATCTGGATTGGGGGCGCCGACCACTTTTTCCAGGGTACGGCGGATTCGCCTGGCGCGAAGCTCGATGAAATGCAGTCGGAGATTCGTCTGTGGTTGAAGGATACGTTTGCCCTGGAGGCTTAGGATTCGGGCGCCAGGCTTCGGCTGCGCGCCGCAGTCCTCACCTTCGCGGCGACCGACGAAGAGGCCGGTTTGCGATGCGCCGAGGATTTGCGGGGAGATGCCACCGTCGCGAAATCGCGGCTCAGCCATTCGAGCATGATGCGGTTCGACTCTTCGGGCATTTCCTCGAAGAGGACATGGCCACCCCCTGGCACCACGATCATCTCGGATTCCGTCAACTCCTGATTCAGCCTCTCGCCAGAGCTTAGACTGACGGCGCGATCGCGGTCGCCCCAGATCAGCAGCGTGGGGATTTTTCCCACTCGCGGCAGCGCGTGCTGCAGTTTCGCCATGTCCGCGAACCAGAGGCGCACGATGGCAAGGATGTGCGGGACGGTACCCGGCACGCGCAGACCGTCCATGTAACCCGGCAGCGAGCAGTCGGTGATGCGGGACGGATCGCCGTACATCCGTCCGAGCGCGAAACGCTGCAGCGGCTCGGGAATATAGGGGGCAATGCTGGCGGCCATTCCGCCCAGCGGAGTGGTGTAGATGCGCACCAGGAGGTCGCTGAGGTCGCTGTAGGGGTTGGCGGGCGCGAAGAGGATGAGCCTGCGCACGCGCTTAGGATGCCGCGCGGCGAGCATCAGGGCAATGGCACCACCATGCGAGTGGCCAACAATGTCGGCCTCCTCGATCCCCAGCGCGTTCATCATCGCGGCAATGCGATCGGCGGTCGCTTCGAAACCTGGGTCAAGCCCCGCGATCCGCTGCGATTTCCCCATGTTGACCTGGTCAATCGCATAGACGCTCGCGTGTTGGGCAAGCGGACCGATGTTTCTACGCCAGTTTGCACTGGAGCCGACCAGGCCATGGATGAGGAGCATCGGCCGGCCCGACCCCGCATGCAGATACTGCATGCGCGTGCCGAGCACATCGACGAATCTCTCTTCCATTCCCTGCCGTCTTGCCCCGTGCTGCATGCGATCTCTCTCCCTATCGGCACATGGCCGCAGGCTGCGAAACTCTTGTAGTTTGTAAACGTCCGATAGAAGCAATCAGGCCAGGAAACCCGGGAACTCCAGGCCGTCCACCGCAAAACTCAATGTTACAGGAAGATGAACGCTGACGCGAGCGCGGAAACATGACTCGCTATGTCAAAGCACGCGGGGCAGCGTTATGGAATCTGCAGCGGGCGAAGGCCCTGCATCGGGAAGAGGCCGGTGGGGCGCCCCTCGGAGTACGTCTGGCTGCGAAAGGCATAGCGCAGGAAGAAGCCGGCCGAGACGGCGTTGAAATTCTCCGAATTGTTGGCCACGACAAACCCGCCGCCAAACCAGTGATCGGCAAAACGGTACGAGGCCTCCGCGTCGACCGAGTAGTTGAACGCGGTTGTGGCAATCTGTGGATACTGGCCGCAGGCGTAGCTCAGCGTTCCGATGCACGGCCCGAATTTATTCTGCAGCGCGAGGTCGAGCGGGTAGAACGCTGCCTGGTCCTGCTGGAAAGTTTGCACGCCGAGCGCGCCCGTCGCACTGTAGTGGAAGTTCGATCCGCTACTTCCCTTGAACGTGATCGGCGCCGCCGCCAGGAAGTAGTAGCGGGGGCTGAAGTACCCGCCCTGGCCGTAGCTCATTCCAGCCTCGTTCTGCGCGTAGTGCATCCCGGCAAATGTGCCGCCGAGGGTGAGGCTGCCGCGTCCCGGCCAGTTCCCCACGCGGAAGTAGGCCCCGGCGGATCCGCCAACGCGGGAGTTGTCGAGAACATGCCGCCCGGTGAGGACGCCCCCATCACCCGAAATGTAGAAGCCGGAGCCGTTGCTGTCGAAGTCGATGCGCGCGCCACCGGTGGTGGCGATGACGCCGCCCCAGATGGGGCCGGTGGTAGTGGAGACGCCGGGATCGCGGAGTCCCGCGTAGGAGAGCTGCGTGTCTTTCACCGAATCGCGTTCGCCGAAGAGCAGCAGATGGCTGTCAAAAGGCCGGAAGCTTACGCGGCCTGTGACGTTGTGGACGAGGAAGCTGTAAGGCGTGTAGCCCACGGCAAGGCCGGCGGCGCGCGCCACGAGTTGCAACTCGCCGCCGACGCTGTTCACGGACTGTTGCGCGGGTGGGGTAGCGGTGTTCGTCGGCAGGGTGCCGAGGTAAGGCAAGCTCGCTGAGCCGGAGCCGTTGAGTACTCCGGAGTTGAGAAACACTGGCCGTGCAACCGCGGTCAGGCGTGCTGCGCGTCCGATCACGCCGGACAGTTCCACCGGAGTCTCGACGTCGTAGAGACGATCGAGCCCGGGCGTGCCGGAGCGAAAACGGCCGATCCCGGTGGGTCCGAGCCAGCCGCTGTAGAGGCCTTCCAGCGAGGCGAGCGCGGTCTGGGCCTGCTGGCGCGGGGTCGCAGTGATGGGGGCCTTGGCCTCAAAATTTCCGCCGAGGGGAGGAAGATTGTGCGCCGCAAGTTCCGCATCGGTTGGCGGCGGAGCCGTCGGATACGGCTGCGGGACGTAGGGCTGCACCGCGATGGGAGCGCTGGCCTGCGGATTCGCCGGCGGGGGTGATGCGATTTCCGGAGGGACGGCCTGGGGACCTGCGGGTTTGGACTCGGCTGGTGGCGGCGGTGGAGGCGTCACCACCTGAACTGCCGAAACGGGCGCGGGAGGGACCGCTCGGTTGCTGGAACTCTGCCCGGCAACCGACGGCGGCGTGTGCGGCTGCGGATACTGCTGGGTGCTCCTATCCGGCATATCAGCGCCATCGCCGGGAGGCCGCGTGGATGGCTGAGCGATCTGCGCGGCGGCAACTTCGGCTTGCTCACGGCGGATTCGCGCGGCTTGCGCAGCAGCCATATTGGGGTCTTTGAGGACGGGGGCCTTGCGGTTGTTGGGCGCGTAACGGGCGGTGGGCAGCACGTCGGTCTTCTCGGTCTGCGCCTGGACCGGAGGCTTTGCGGTGTTCCCGAGTTGCACCTGAATGGGAGCGCCGCTATGGGTGGCAGTGACGGGTGGGGTGGGCGA
>Ga0207416_1000702_pt1 | contig 52932 bp, 41 predicted proteins | sample PaiPotPPM11metaG_FD_184107 | JGI IMG/M metagenome (GOLD analysis project Ga0207416, IMG submission 184107) | Iron sulfur acid spring bacterial and archeal communities from Banff, Canada, to study Microbial Dark Matter (Phase II) - Paint Pots PPM... ... | reverse complement strand
TACCGTGTAGAGTACCTGCAAGAGCAGGGCGCGGAGCAAACGTTCCGGCGGAATCGACGGCCGACCGCCGGTCGCATAAATCTTGTCGAACTCGGGCGAGAGCGTCTTGAGCACCGCGTTGACCATTTCCCGAATCGATCGCAGCGGGTGGTCCGCCGGCACACGCGCTTCCGGCGAAACGTAGCTCCACATCGCCGTCTTCTGGACATCCTTGGACCGCATCGGCCGCTACCTCAAAAGAATCGAGGAGACTTGCCTTCATCATACTCAAAAATGCCCGTAACACCAAGGGCCAGCTCGTTCGTTTTTCCGCATCCTGTTAAGGAGGTCGCATGAAGAACACGCCGTTGCTCGACGAACACTTGCGGACGCTACGTCTTCCGGCGATCCTCGCCAACTATCGGCGCATTGCGAGCGACGACACCGACAAGAGCGCCTTTCTCCATGATCTGGCGGCGCTCGAAGTCGATAAGCGCCACGAGAATGACGTTCGCGCGCGAATCGCCGCGGCGCACTTTCCGGTTGTTAAGACCATGGAGTCCTTCGACTTCTCGTTACAACCACACTTGCCGAAAACGAAGCTATTGGAGCTGCTCGACGGACGCTTCGTCGCGGACGGACGCAACCCGATCCTGATCGGGCCGACCGGCGTTGGGAAGACGCACTGCTTAACCGCAATCGGACTCGCCGCTTGTGCAGCCGGATATCGTGTGCTCTTCACGACGGCAGCAGAACTCTGTATGGCTCTCATCGCAGCCAAGCGTGAGGATCGACTCAAGCAGCGTTTGGCAAACTACAAGCGATACCAGCTCCTATGCATCGATGAATTGGGCTACGTCCCGTTCGAGCGCGAAGCGACGGATCTGCTGTTCCAAGTTATCTCGCAACGATACGAACGTGCAAGTATCGCACTCACGACGAACCTCGCGTTTCAAGATTGGACGCACGTCTTTCCCGACCCGATGACCGCCAGCGTCGTCGTCGACCGCGTCGTCCACAACGCCGTGATTTTCGAATTCGCGGGAGAAAGTCACCGCCTCCGCTCCCGTCAAGCTACAGGGAGATCCCGCAAATCGGCGTAACGAGCGCCGGGGTCATTTTAATTCCGCCGGAGGGATCAGGGTAATCCCGCCGTTGCCAGACAGGGAATCTGAATAGGGGAACGGCGTGGGACCCTCCTGCTCGAAAAGCACCCTGCACGAGGCAGCGTCGCCCGCTTCAACCTGCGCCGGCTCGATCGGAGAGTTGAAGCTGAGCAAGAATTGAAGTCGTACCTGCGAGTCGGGAGACCTCTCTCGATGGTTGTCGTCGGGCTGTCGCAGAGCTCCTCGGGCTGCCGAAGAGGTACGGTCCAACACGCGCGCCGGATCGCAAGGAAGCGCCGAGCTTCGTGAGAGAACACTGCTACATGGATTTTGCTCCGCCTGTGGAACGCCCCGTCCTCGTTACGGGAGCGAACGGTGGGATCGGGCTCGGCATCGTTCGCTCTCTTCTCGAGAACGGGTATCGCGACGTCGCCTGCCACTATCATGCCCAGAACGGCCGGCTCACGGAGCTTCTTTCGCGGCACGAGCTCGCCGTCGAACGCCACACGTTCTGCGCCGATCTCACGAGCGAAGGCGACGTAGCGGCAATGCATGCGGCGTTCGGGGAGCGCTTTGGAGCCTTCTGGGGCGTGATCAACGTCGCGGGCGCGTCGTCGAATGCGATGAGTTGGAAGATGCCGCTCGACGAATTCCGACGGATCCTCGACGCGAACTTAATCTCGACGTTCCTGTGCACCCGCGCGTATGTGCCTGAGATGCGTGAGCGCGGAAGCGGCCGGATTGTGAATATTTCCAGCGTCGTCGGCGAGACCGGCGTCGTGGGCGCGTCGCATTACGCGGCCGCCAAAGCCGGTATCCTTGGATTCACGCGCGCCACCGCGCTCGAGCTCGCGCCCCGCGGCGTTACGGTGAATGCGCTTGCGCTGGGCTACTTCGACGTCGGACTGATCGAAAGCGTCCCCTCCGAGATGCGGGAGCGTTTGCTTGAGACGATTCCATGGCGCCGTTTTGGCACGGTCGCGGAGATCGCCGCGCTCGTGCGATACGTGCTGAGTGAGGAATCCGCGTACGCGACCGGGCAAACGTTCCGGCTGAACGGAGGCCTGCACCGGTGACGCTCTCGCTCTCGCGATTCGACGAACATCGAGATCGCGCCGAACATTGTGAACTCTTTCGTCTTTCCTTTCCAGAGAATGCAGGGAAGGCAGCTGATACCGACGAGCACTATCGCTGGAAATTTCGTGACTACCCTGCGACGCCGCCGTCCTACGAATACTCCGCGCGTGAGGACGGAAAGTTGCTGGGCTACTACGCGGCGCTGCCGTATCGCTATCGGGTCGACGGATCGAACCTCGTCGCCGGGATGGTGTGCGACGTAATGACGCACCCCGGGGCTCGCGGGAAGGGCGTGTTCACGACGATCGGCCGCTTCGCAACCGAGGACCTCGGCGCGTCGGGGCTCGCGTTTACTACCGGATATCCGATCCGGCCCGAGGTGATTCCCGGTCATCTAAAGGTCGGCTGGCGCATAGTCGTTGAGCTACCGATGTACTTGCGGCCACTACGCTCAAAATCGATGCTCCCGAAGTTCGCTGCACCCCTCGCGCCACTGGTCGATGTCGTTCTTCGCGTCGGGCATGCGATCGTCGAGCTGCCGTCGGCAGGTGCGTCGTACGAGTCGCGCATCGCCTCAGTCGAGGAACTCCTGGCGCGCGACGACTACCCGGCGTTCGTCGAACACGCCGCGGTGCCCGGGACGAACGTTCTGGACCGCAGCCGGCATTTCATGCGCTGGCGCCTTTCCGCGCCAGGCACCTCGTATCGTGTCGTGATCATCACCAGCAACGGACGCTTGTGCGCCCTTGCCATCACGCGCGCCGTCGAACTGCGTGGGATCGCCACGATTGCGCTGCTCGACATCATGGTGGCTGAGCGAGCGGCTCGCGGACCGCTTCATCGCGCGCTCATCGCGCTAGCGCGCGCGGACGGCGCTGAAGCGATCGTTGCGATGGCGTCGCGTCGCGCCGCCTTGCGCCTCGGATTTGCCGGTCGATTCCTTCCGACGCCGCACGTCTTCAGGCTGATCGTGAAGCGTCTCAGCGCCGATGCCCCCCGCGCCATTGAGGCCGCTGGCGCTTGGGAGCCGATGTGGATCGACTCGGACGACCTATGAGTGCACGGCATCCGGTTGATGACGTTCTGTTCGTGTTTGCGCATCAGGACGACGAGGTGGTCGCGTACACGCGGATCATGTACGAGCATCGGAGGGGGAACCGCGTTTGGTGTGCGTATTTAACCGACGGCGCGCTCGCAGTTCCCGCGTCGGTGCGCGACGCAGAGTCACTCGCGGCGCTGCGCCGCATCGGCGTCGAAGCAAATCGGATCGCGTTCATCGGCGATGCCGATGGCCGCATTGCCGATGGTCAGTTGATGCGCTCGCTCGCCCGAGCGCGCGCCGCGCTCGCCGCGTGGATCACGTCGATCGGCGCGCGAATCGCCCGGGCGTACACGTTGGACTGGGAGGGCGGACACGCCGACCACGATGCAGCGCATTTGGTCACGCTGGCGGTTGCGCGCGATCACGAAATCGAGGGCAGCGTGTGGGGCTTTGCGGCGTACAACGCCTATGGGCGCCGCGGCAAATGGTTCCGTGTCGGCGACTTCGTTCCACGTGATGCGCCGATCGCGCGGCGTCGCCTGTCATTGAGCGAAGCGTTCGACGCGGCGTTCGCATTCGCCGCATACCCCTCGCAGCGCCGCACATGGATCGTGCTTGGGCCTGGCTGGGCGGTTCGGATGCTTATCCGCCGCGAAGAGCGCTCGCGACGGGCCGATTCTCGGCAACTCGAGCGTCCGCACGCGGGGCCGCTGCTGTACGAAACGCTGTTCGGCCAGGACGCGGAAGAGATGTTGCGGCACTCGCACGCGCTGAGGCGCGAACTCGCTAGCGCCGTCCCACAGCGGCTAGACCCAGCGCAATAACGCTGCGCCCCAAGTCCAGCCTGAGCCAACCGCAGCAAATGCGATCAGATCATTTTCTGCTATGCGCCCCGTGCGGCGCACCTCGTCTAGGAGCAGCGGAATTGTTGCTCCCGACGTGTTCGCATAACGGTCCATGTTCGTCATCACCCGGTCGAACGGGACATCGAGCAGCTCCGCCGTCCTCTGCAGGATCCGAATCGATGGCTGATGTGGGATCAGACAGCGCACGTCCTCCATCACGTAGCCGCTCTCTGTCACGACGGCGCGAATCGCCTCTGGCAGAACCTTCGTCGCGGTCTCATAGACAGCCCGCCCGTACATCGTAAAGTGGTCGTCGCCCGGATGTACGGTGAAATGATCATGCCCCGAGCCGTCCGCGTACATGAGGCTGGAGAAGAGCGCGTTGGTGCGATCGGTCCGCTGCAACACCACGGCTCCGGCGCCGTCACCGAAGAAGACGGCGTCGCGGCGCGTCCAGTCGGTGATCCTCGAGAAGGTGTCGCACCCGACAATCATTGCGTTCGCATACATCCCGCTGCTGATCATGTGCGCGCCAATCGTCATCGCGTAGAGGAATCCCGAGCATACGGCTGCGACATCGAACGCGGCAGCACCGCTGCGGCTGCCCAGCTTATGCTGCAGGATGCACGCTGTCGAGGGTGCCTTGCGGTCGGGAGTACTTGTCGCGACGATGATGAGCTGGACATCGTCAACGGCGAGCCCCGCACTCTCAAGCGCTCGTCGCGCGGCCGCGGCACCCAGGTCCGAGCTCAGTTCCCCGTCGGCTGCGACGCGGCGCTCGCGGATGCCGAGGTTTTCGAAGATCCACGCCGCTTTCGTCGGGACGCACTTCTCCAACTCTTCGTTCGTGACGATGCGGGAGGGGACGTACGAACCTGTCCCTGCGATTCGCACCTCGTTAGTCCTGTACAGCATTCAGCGGGAGCCTTTCACCGGGCGCGAAGCGCGAAGTGTCGCATTGCCTCGCATTCGCGATCCCGTGGGACACAGCCCTTCATTGCGTTGGAGTAAGTAAGTGCGCCGGGCAGCCAAGGTGTGCTCGCCGGGTCTCGTGAAGGGGATTTCGGCACGATTCACCGATATTTCGGACGTGCCCGGTACCGTTGCGACGAACCGGCACTGCAGCAAGTTCGCCGCCGTGGTCAAACCGCCGTTGGAGAAGTGCTTTTCCCGCGTTGGTCCCGCAGCCGACCAACGAATATTTAGGCTCGATCCCCGCTCTCGCTTCGCAATACCTTTTGGTCGCGTCCTACACGTCGGTCTTTGTGTGGCGGGCTTCGCGATCTTCGCCTTTGCGAATTTCGGACGGCTATTCTTGCTGATCGAATACCGCCAGTGGGCCTCACCGCTCAACGTATTCAACCCGATTCAAATATTGAATCCCTGGACGTGGTTCGACGCGAGGATATTCAGTATGGTCTTTAGCCGTTCAATTGCCATTCTGACCGCAGGCGTCGCAACGGTGAGTGGCGGCTACACACCGGCGTGCCACAATTTCGTGCAAATCGGCTTGATCATCGCGTCCGCAGTGCTTCTTGCCGCAACGCTCCGAAGACTATTTCCAAAGGCGCCAACTGTGCTTCTTGCCGGCGCGGTCGTTTTCATACTCTTTTCTGAAGGCATGCTCGACGCGCTCGCATTGCAGTCGACTCTGCTCGACAAGTTGGCGCTTTTCTTCTCGTCGCTCGGATATACATCACCGCACAGCTCGATGTCGTCCGCCCCAATCTTCGATCAATCGTCACGGCGAACCTGGCCATCTTCCTTGTCGTATTCGCCGCGTACAATTCAAAAGAGGCGGCGTTTCCACTTGTGCCCTCGACAGTACTTTTGCTCATCCTCCGATACTTGGAACTCGAGCCATCGATTTCATGGCGAGCGCTGCTGCGCGCGGCACGCAGGAGCGTGCGCTTTCTAGCTGTGCCGACGGTGTATGGGCTTATCCATGTCACCGTCGTTCTCATCGACCGCGTGCTTCAGAACCCCGTGGAGTACGCACGTGTGACGGGCGGCAATCCGGAGGTGAACCTTGACCACTACTTGCTATACATGTTCAGTGCAGTTCCGCTCGCGCAAGCGATGGGCAAGTTTCCATACGCGTCACTACCTGATATCACCAACTTTACTGTAGTGGTCGCTCTCGCCGTCGTACTGGTTGCGGCATTCGTCGCTCGGTTCGCCTCGAGGTGGCTCATGCTGATGTGGCTGTAGGCACTGGTATCTTTCGCGTTGGCAATGTTCATTCCGATTCGCACCACGGGCGGATCGCCGTTTTACCTTCTCGTCCCTTCGTACTACTTGGCCATCCTGCTGTTCATCACCGCGCTCGTAGTCGTTTATGCGTTTCCAGCACGCAAGAGCGTGCTGATCACGCAGGGGACGGTTATGGCCCTTATCGTCGCACATGTCGTGGGATTTCGCAGGCCTCGCCGCCATATCTAGCGGTCGCGGCAATGTCCGCGAACTTTACCGATGCGCTCGGGCAACTGCGAGCGCGCCTTGAGCAAACCCCCAATCCCACGACGATCGCGTTCTTTTGGCCTGCGACGGAGACCCTCACACACAAGTTCCTACGCCCGCCCGGCAACCGTGCATTAGCCGAATACATCCTGCCGAAGGGAACGTCGTCTCAGGACTACGCCAAGTTGAATGCCGCGATCACCGACAAATCATATTCCGGAACGGAGCCCCATCCCACTCCGCACCCGGGGACAATTTCCATCACGCTCGGCAAGCGTCTGCGCGTCCTGGGCGTTGTCGGGCCCGAACGATGAGCCCGGCGCGGAGTACGCTCAGAACGTCTTGACCTTCGCGAATCCGCTGCCGCGGAAGATCTCGGTGACCTTATCGATGTTTTCCGGCTTGGCGAAGTACGCGACGACGCTGCGGCCATTCTGCAGCGCCTCGACGTAGTTGTCGACCTCGTCGTCCGGGATCTCGAGATCGCCGAGCCGGTCGCTCAGCGTCTCGTTGCGGAAATACTGCGTGCCGAAGCCGCCGGCCGTCGGGCCGCCGCTGGTGATCCCCGGCACACCGGTGCCCTGACCGCCGCCGGTCATGATCCCCGGATTCACGATGCCGGCGCGCGATGCGGCGCCTTGGGTCGAATCATCGGGGCCGATCAGCTGGATCGGATCGAGCGGGAAGCCCGCCTCCTTGAGTGATGCTTCGAGCACGGCGATGTCGCCGTTCTGGGAGATGCCGGTCACAACCAGACCCACGCGATACCTCTTCTGAATTCCACGGTGGATGACGAAGCGGCGGTGTTCGCGGCGCTCCGCCCGGTGCCTTTCGGCCGGTCAGCCCGCTAGCTGACGAACCGCGCGGGCCAGCCGCTCCATGCCTTCCGCGATGCGGGCCTCCGGCATCGCGGAGAAGTTCAGGCGCATCCCGTCGCCGCGCTCGCCATGCGGATAGAACGGGCGGCCCGGGACGAAGACCACGCCGTCCTCGACGGCGCGCGCGAAGAGCGCCTCGGTATCGATCTCCGCGCCGACGGTCGCCCACAGAAACATCCCGCCGTCGGGGACGTTCCAGCTCACGTGCGACGGCATGGTGCGCGCCAGGGCGGCAACCATCGCATCACGCCGGGCGCGATACGTCGCGCGCACCAGCCGCAAGTGGGCGTCCAGGCGAGCATCGTCTTCCACGTACGCGTGAAAGACGTACTGCGAATAGGTGCTGGAGTGGAGGTCGGCGCCTTGCTTGGCGGTGACGATCTTTTCGCGCAGATCCCGGTCGGGGACGACCATCCACGCGACCCGCAAGCCGGGGGCGACCATCTTCGAGCCTGTCCCGAGGTACGTCACCGCGCCGCGCGCCGCATGACGCAAGAGCGGCGCGGGCGCGGCGCTCTCGAAGGTGATCTCCCCGTACGGGTCGTCCTCGAGGATCGGTACCCGATGCCGGGCGCAGATCTCGGTGATTTCGGGCCGCCGCTCGGCCGCCAGCGTGTTCCCGGTGGGGTTTTCGTAGTTGCACACCAGGTACAGAAACTTCGGCTTCGGCTCGGCGGCCGCCAGCGCCCGCGTCGAGCGCGGCCGGCACGATACCGTGCGCGTCGGAGGTGACGGGAAGATAGCGCGGCTCATAGGCGTCGAACGCCTGGATCGCGCCCAGGTACGACGGATTCTCGAGCGCCACGACATCGCCCGGATCGAGGAAGACGCGGCCGTACAGGTCCAACCCCTGTTGCGAGCCGCCGGTGACCACGACGTCGTCCGCGTGGACGTCGACGCCGTGCTGGGCGTTCAAGCGGGCCGCGACCCAGGTGCGCACTTCGCGCACGCCGTCGGTGACCGAATACTGCAGTGCGGCGGCACCGCGTTTGCGCATCACCCGATCCTGCGCGGCCGAAATATCCTCGACCGGAAAGAGTTCGGCGGCGGGAAGGCCGCCGCCGAACGAGATCACGTCGGGGTTCTCGGTGACCTTGAGCATCTCGCGGATCGTCGAGGGCTTGAGGCGCTCGACGCGACGGGCGAGCCGAGACGGCTCGAGGAGAATGTCCACCTCGCGGTGTTCCCTCCCGGAGCGACCCGCTCCGCTGACGTCAGCGCGTCAGTGCCAGCCCCGCATTGGCGGCCCCGAGATCGGCGTCCGCGCAATCGCTCCGTCCAATTGGTCGAAGCGAATGAACGAGAGGATCGCGGCGCCCAGACCCACCAGCCACACCAGCGCCGTCACGATCCAGCCGACGACCGGGACGATCTCGGCGGCCGAGACGATGACCAAACCGATGATCAGGGCGACCAGCGGCGACGGCGTCGACGCCGGCATCAGCAGTTCGCACAGCCGCCGCCCGACCAGCAGCGAGATCGCGCCCTGACCGATCCAGAGGCCCAGGAAGATCGCCGCCGCCTCGAGGGCGATCAGCGGGATGCCGATGATGCTGATGGCGAGCACGATCGCGATCGGAATCATCGCGATCGCACCGAGTGCGCCGACCGCGGTCGAGAGCGCCGGATGACGCTCGACGCGGGCCAGCGCCAGCCGCATTCGCAGCGGAAACAGCAAGAACACCAGCACGACGACCGCACTCGAGGCAAGCTTCCCGAACAGGCGATAATCCTGTTCGCCGATCTCCGAGGCGCCCCACGGCACGAGCGCGCGCAGGGTGTCGTTCTGGATGCAATGCTCCTGGCCGTCGACCTGCGCCGACCCGCTGAGCGAACAGGTGCCGAAGAGCGTGTTGACGTCACCGTGCACGACCCCGGCGATGTCGGCGTTGCCGAACACGACGTTCAGGTCGCCGTCGACCACCTCGTTCGGCGCGACGTAGACGTCGGTGAAGAACTTCGTCTGCCCGTGATCGTGGCTGCGCGCGTCGGCCGGCCGTGGATGAGCGAATGCGAGCACGGCGAGCACGGCGATGAGGACCGCCGTCAGGCGGGCGTTCACGAACGCAGGCGCTCGGCCAGGCGCGGCCTGATGATCGCGACGCCGACGATCAGGGTGAGCGCGACCGCAATGTCGAGGACGACCGCGGCGCCGACGAACGTGCCGAGCGAGCCGAAGTCGCCGACGAGCCGGCTTCCGGCGTAGCCGAGCGAACCGAAGGTGCGCAGCACCTCGCGGCTGAGGTCGAGGATCGTCTCTCCGATCGCATGGAGCGTGCTCGACGCGAGCAGAAAGCCGGCGCCGATCAGCAGCCACGCCGCGACGAGATAGGAGACCATGTAGGCGAACACCGGCGCGTGCGAGACGTGCGGCCGCGGCAGCGACCGGACCTCGGCCATGGTCGCGAAGGTGAAGTTTTCCGGCAGTCCGACCATTCGCGGCCCAGCCAGGAGAGCGTCGACGACGCGCAACTCTTCGAGCATGCCCTTGCAGCCGCCGCACCCGTTCAGGTGGGCGAGCAGCCGGGCGCGCTGCGCCGGAATGAGCGTGTGATCGAGATAGGCCTCGAAGAGGGCTTCAGACGAGCTGCAACTCACCGAACCCCTCCATCACCCGGAAGGTCCGGGTTGCGGAGTTTCCCTGGGCCGCCGCTTCTCGCTCGCGCATCTTGTGCGCTAACGCGAGCTTGCCCCGGTGGATCAGCGTCTTGACGTTGCCCAGCGACAGCCCCATGGTCGTCGCGATCGTCTGATAATCCATGTTGTCGTAGAAGCGCAGCGAGAGCACGGCCCGAGTGCGTTCCGGCAGCTCGGCCAGCGCGCTGCGGACTTCGGCCTCAGCCTCGGCCCGCAGGACGCCGCCCGCGGGGTCGGCGTCGGTCGAGACGTCGGCGAGGCTGTTCTCGAGGGTGTGGTCCTCGCCGAGATCGGCGACGCTCGGACGCCGCAGCGAGCGGCCCAGGAATGTCCGCACGACGTTGCGCGCGATGTGGTAGAGCCAGGTAGAGAACCGGCCCAGGTCCGGATTGAAGGTGCCCAGATGCGCGTAGGCGCGCAGAAACGTCTCCTGGGTCAGGTCGGCCACGTCGGCCGGCTGGCGCACCGAGGCGCCGATGAACGAGGCGATCCCTCGTTTGTACCGCTCGACGAGGATTGCGAACTGGTCGCGGTCTCCGTCCAAGACTGACTGCACCAAGCGCTCGTCGACGACTTCGGGGATTGACTGCACGGCCATCCTACCGTCTTGTACCGCCGGACACGTCGGAAGTTTCCGGGGAGGTTGCACCCGCTGTCCCCCTAAGTTGTGGGCCACCGTGATAGACAGGTTTTTCTTAGGCTGCGAGGACGAACGATGAGCGTCCGTCGCTGGATGGTCACCGGCGGGCTCGGCTTCATCGGCTCCGCTTTCGTGCGGCAGGTTCTGCGGGAGCGTTCCGACGTCGCGATCACCGTGCTCGACGCCATGACCTATGCGGCCAACCCGAGCAACGTCGCTGAGGTCGCGAACGATCCGCGGTACCGCTTCGTGCAGGGTGACATCGCCGACCCCGTGGCGGTCGACCTGGCCGTGGGCGACGGCGTCGACGCGATCGTGAATTTCGCTGCCGAGACGCACGTGGACCGCTCGATCTTGGAGCCTGAAGCATTCATCCGCACCGACGTCATGGGCACCCACGTTCTGCTGGAGGCGGTGCGCCGCCACGCGATCGGCCGGTTCGTCCAGGTATCGACCGACGAAGTCTACGGACACGTCGCCGCGGGAGCGTCGACGGAAGAAGACCCGATTCGACCGCGCAGCCCGTATGCCGCCTCAAAGGCGGGCGGCGACCTTCAGGTGCTTGCGTACTACACGACCTACGACACGCCGGTCCTCATCACGCGCGGCTCCAACACCTACGGTCCGTATCAGTACCCGGAGAAGCTGATCCCGCTTTTCGTCACCAACCTGCTCGACGGTGCGACGGTCCCGGTGTACGGCGATGGCCTGCAGGTACGGGATTGGCTCCACGCCGACGATCACGCGCGCGGCATCGCCCACGTGCTGGAGCACGGGACCCCTGGCGAAGTCTACAACATCGGCGGGGGCAACGGTCGCACGAACCTCGAGATCACCCAACGGCTGCTCGACCTCACCGGCCGCACGTTCGAGGAGAGCGTCCGCCACGTTGAAGATCGCGCCGGCCACGACCGCCGCTATGCTTTGGACTGTGCCAAAGCGCAGGCACTCGGCTGGAGTCCTCGCGTCGGCTTCGAAGAAGGCCTCGCAGAGACGGTCGCCTGGTACCGCGAACACGACGCCTGGTGGCGTCCGATCAAGTCCGGCGAGTTCCGGGCCTACTACCAACGCCAATACGCGCACCGCTAGGAGAAACATGAAGGGGATCATTCTTGCCGGCGGTTTAGGGTCGCGGCTGCGGCCGCTCACCAAAGTCACCAATAAGCATTTGCTGCCGATCTACGACAAGCCGATGATTTACTATCCGCTGGAGACCTTGTGCAAGGCGGGGATCGACGAGATCATGATCGTTACCGGCGGAAACAACGCCGGTGACTTTCTGCGACTGCTGGGGAACGGGCGCGACTTCGGTCTGCCGCACATTGCGTATACGTATCAGGAGGGCGAAGGCGGAATCGCCGATGCGCTCAAGCTGTGCGAGCACTTCGCCGGCGGCGACCGGGTCGTGGTCGTGCTGGGCGACAACATCATTCAGGACGACATCTCGCCATACGTGGGGCGGTTCGCGCTGCAGCCGTCTGGCTGCCGTCTGCTGCTCAAGGAAGTCGATGATCCGGAACGCTTCGGCGTGGCGGAGTTCGACGGCGAACGGATCGTCGGCATCGAAGAGAAACCTACGGTTCCCAAGAGCCGGCGCGCCGTGACCGGGATCTACATGTACGACAACCGTGTGTTCGACTATGCGCGCGATCTCAAACCCTCCAAGCGCGGCGAGCTCGAGATCACCGACGTCAACAATGCCTACATCGCCGCGGGCGATTGTTTCTTCGACGAGCTCGAAGGCTGGTGGACAGATGCCGGGCAGTTCGAGTCGCTCTATCGCGCCACGCAGCTGGTCGCCGAGGATCGGCTGAAGAAGACGTTCGCGCCGGCGTGAGCGCGCGCCGCATCGCCCTGATCGGCGGGTCGGGCCAATTGGGCTCGGCGCTGCGCGACGTGTTCGCCGCGCGCGAGACCATCGCTCCTGCGCATAGCGACCTGGATTTTGAAGACCCGGTCGCGCTCGTGAAACTGCTCGAACAAACGCAACCCGACGTCCTGATCAACTGCACGGCGTTTCACAACGTCGACGTGTGCGAGCGCGAGCCCGAGCGTGCGTTCGCGATGAACGCACTCGCGGTCGATCGCGCGGCGGCGGCATGCGCTGCGCACGGCGTCGCGTTCTTGACCGTCAGCACCGACTATGTGTTCGAGGGCACGCTGGGACGCTCGTATCGTGAAGACGACGCCGTCGGTCCGCTCACCGCGTACGGCGCTTCGAAAGCCGCCGGCGAATTTCTTACGCGCCGTCACGGGCCGCGTCATTACCTCATCCGTACCAGCGGCGTCTTCGGCACGGTCGGGACGTCGAACAAAGGGTACACACTGATCGAAAAAGTGCTGCGCCAGGCCGAACGCGGCGAGCCGACGCGCATGGTTTCCGACATGACGTTCTCGCCGTCGTACGCGCCGCACGCCGCGCGCGCGATCCGTGACCTGATCGACGCGCAGGCATACGGCACGCATCACGTGACGAACGCCGGCGAGGTGTCCTGGTACGCGTTCGTCCGCGCCGCGTTCGCGAAGTCCGGACTCGGCGGCGCGCCGCTCGAGCCGGTAGCCTATGCCGAGCTCGGGAATCCTACGCGGCGGCCGATGCATTCGCCGCTCGAGAACACGACCTTCGCTTCGCTCGGCATCGAGCCGCTGCCGTCGTGGGACGCCGCGCTCGACGACTTCATGACCGCTCGCCAAGCGCGTGCGACTGCCGCTTCTGTAAACGGACAGTAGGGGATGCGCGTCCTGGTTACCGGCGGGGGAGGCTACATCGGCCTCGAGCTCTGCCGTCAGCTGCTCGAACGCGGTGACGAAGTGCGCGTCGTCGACCGATTCTTTTTTGGTGAGGGGCCGTTGCGCACGCTGGCGGAGGGCAGCGACGGGCGGCTGACCTACACGTTCGGCGACGTGCGGACGTTCGACGAGTCGCTGTTGGACGGCATCGACGGTGTCTCGCATCTGGCGGGGCTTTCCAACGATCCGACGGCCGAGTACAATCCCGCGGCGAACTGGGAGATGAACGCCATCGCGACCGAATTACTCGCGCAGGCATGCAAGCGGCGCCGGGTCGCGCGGTTCGTCTTTGGGTCCTCGGCGTCGCTGTACGACGGGATCGGCCCGGGGATGTTCGACGAGCAGACGGCGGTGCAGCCGCGCGGCGCGTACTCGATCTCGAAGAAGTACGGCGAGGATGCCCTGCTGCGGTTGACGGACGAGCGGTTCGCGCCGACGATCTTGCGGCAGGGAACCGTGTACGGCTGGTCGCCGCGTATGCGCTTCGATCTGGTGGTCAACACCTTCCTCAAAGATGCCGTGACGGTCGGCAAGCTCTACCTGCACGGCGGCGGCTGGCAGTGGCGCCCGCTGGTCGACGTCAGCGACGTCGCGCGCGCGCACATCGTCTGCTTAGGCGCGCCGCTCGACGCGATCCGGGGCGAGATCTACAACGTGATGCAGGAGAACTATCAAGTTCGCCAGCTCGCGATGCTCGTCGCCGGCTCGCTTAACCTGCGCGGTCGTCACGTCACGCTCGAGGAAGCGCCGCTTCCCAAGCTCGTCCGCGACTACCGGATGTCGAACCTCAAGATGACGCAACGCCTGGGCTTCACGCCTGCGGTCACCGTTCTCGAGTCGATCGATGTGATGCTCGCAAAGCTCCCGCTCGATGATCTCGCCTGGCTCGCGAATCCGCGCTGGTACAACATCGCTTGGATGAGCGTCCTCGAAGAAGTCCACGTCCACCAGCGCGAGTTCGCCTCGATTTACTGAATCATTACATTACTGAATCCTCACCTTTTCCTCAGATCCGTCTAAGGGTTCTTCCGTTACAGTGGCTGGCAAAGCATGCTGGCCCGAATGGAGGACCCAGTGCCCCCGAGAAATCGGCCGAGAGATGTCATCTTCGTCGTCGGCATGGGCCGTAGCGGAAGCTCAGCACTGACGCGCGTGCTCTCATTATGCGGTGGGGCATTGCCGCTGCGAGTACTGCCACCAAACCACGGCAACCCGACGGGTTACTGGGAGCCTGCGCTCGCCATCGAGATCAACGATGAGTTTCTCCACGCCCGCGCGTCCTCATGGTACGACTCGCGCTTACGTCTCCAGTTGCAACGGGTCGCGACCGACGAAGCCGCGACGCTTATCGAACAAGCCGCTGCGCTTTTGGCCGATTCGTTCCAGACCTCCGGGCCGATTGTCGTCAAGGAACCGAGGATATCCGGGCTCCTTCCGTACTGGATCGAAGCCGCCCGCGAAGTCGGTCTTCGTCCGGTAATCGTGCACCTCTTCCGCAATCCGGACGAGGTCGCGGCGTCGCTCGCGCGCCGCGACGGCCTTGCGGCCGAGCAATCGCGCGCGCTCTGGCTGAAATACAACCTCGTCGCGGAGCGCGACGGGCGTGGCTTCGCGCGCGTGTTCATTTCGTACGAAGACCTGATGACGGATTGGGAGCGGGTCGTCGCCCGCTGCGCGGAAGGGCTCCGGGTCGAGCTTGCGATCTCCGACGAGGCGCGGGCTGCCGTCGCGGGCTTCCTCTCCCCGGAGCTTCGTCACCACGCCGCACCGGACGAAGGTCAGGTTGCCGACGACGAGAGTCGACTGGTTTCGCGTACCTATCGGCTCTTGAACGATGCGAAGCGCACATGAACCGTACCGAGCGCGTTCGACGCGTTGCTCATGGAGTACGGACGCACTCCCTCCGCAATCGGTCCAACGGCCGCGGCCGGACCTGAGGGCGCCGGCTTCCCGGACGAAGTCGTGCTGCAGGTTGCCGCCCGGCGGTAAAGTTTACTGCAGCCGAAGCTCGACGCTCATACGGTCCGCCCTCAATCGGCATCAGCGCGAGGCCCGGGACCGGCACGGCGCAACTCATGCTCAACCGCGCCGCAGCGATCAACAACCGAACCTTGGCCTCATACGGCAACAACATCATCAACGGGACCGACACGATCCCGCCGACGATTCAGCCCCACTAAAAACCGGATACCCTGCCCGGCATTCGACGTGGCGAGGAAAGGCGCGCTGCCGCCTACAATCGGCCGGACGTGGCCTTTCAAGGGTGTGTGGATACGGTTGACAATGGCATGCTGCGTGGCTGGGCATACGACCCGAGCGCCCGCACGAGCCCGCCCGTCTCGTTCGCGATCGACGGCCGTGTCGTAGCCGTCAAAATCGGCACCGAGTTTCGCGCTGATCTGGTCGATGCACAGATCGGCGACGGCCGGCACGGATTCACGTGGCCGCTGCCGGACAGCGCCGGTTCACAATCGCCCGCAGTGGTCACCGTGCGCTTTTCGGACGGCACGCTGCTCCACGGGGGCGAGCGGCTGGTCATGCGATCCGGGCTGGCCAAGTCGGAGCTGTTCGGGGGCGTTCTCGCGACGGGAATATGGATGCCGACCGGCATCGACGTTACACCGCAACGGATCGCGATCGAAGGTTGGGCGATTCCGCCCTTCGCGGCGCCCGTCCCGTGGTCGATCACCCACAATGGTACGGCGTTCGCGCAATCGATCGTGTTCGATGATCGCGAGATCGCTGCCCGCCTCGGCATTCCGACCGCGGACGTGCGCTTCGGCTTTCGCTGTGAAACCCCGAACCCCGATCCGGCCGCAACCGAGCACGAGTTCGGATTCGTGGATGCGCGTACGTCACGGCTCTTCAACCCGAACCACACGATTCACTACAATGCGGCTTCGGCGCCACTGCCTGAGGCCGCTCAACGCAAGCGCGTCAGTGCAAACGAAGATCTGAATAAGTTCTTCGTCGCCGGCGCCTCGACGTACGCGCGGTTGGATCGCGTGCTGCAAACGTCCTTCGGCAAAACCTTGGCGCAGGCCGATGCGGTCTTGGACTGGGGTTGCGGTTGCGGTCGCGTGTTTCGCTTTCTCCCCCCGGACCGTCTAGCCCACTTCACCGGCATCGACATCGATCGCGACAACGTCGCGTGGTGCGCGCCAAATTTCCCGGCTGCCCGATTTGAAGCCGTCTCGCCGCGGCCTCCGACGCCGCTGCCCGCCGCAGCTTTCGACGTCGTTTTCGGCATCTCGGTCTTTACGCACCTCACGGAGCAGAATCACGTCGAGTGGCTGGAGGAGCTCGCTCGCATCACGCGGCCGGGCGCTGCCGTTTTGGTCAGCGTGCACGGGGAAACGGCCTGGATCCTCTCAGGGTACCCGCTGGAGCGCTATGCCGAATGGCGGTCACACGGATATTTGCTCGCCGGGAAGAACTTCGATCTCGACGACGCGTATGCCGACACCAGCCTGTACTTCAACTCGTTCATATCGCGCCGCTACGTCTACGAGAATTGGAGCCGGTATTTCCGCGTTGTCGACGTCCTGTCGGGAGCGATCAATAACTTTCACGACTTGGTCGTGCTCGAGCGAACCTGATCAGATCCCGCCGGACACGGCCCTCCCCAGCCGCCGAACGAATCGCTGGCGGAACCCGCTCGACTGACCCGGAATCATTCGGTCAGCATGGAATTGCGGATCGATAGCGAGGCTGTCGCGAGCGCGCGGCGCCTCGCCTCCGCGGTCGTCGACCCGATCGCCGGCTTCATCGCACGCCACTCGACGGTCAGCGTGGAACGCGCCGTTGCGCGCCTGTGCGGAATCGACGGCGTCGACGCCGACGGGATCCCGCTGCCGAACCGGCTCGTCGACGCGCTCCCCGTTCGCGAGGTGGGGGTCGCGCGCGTGCTCGGCGCGGCGATCGCCGAGACGGGCCGCACTCCGCAGCAGGTCGCCGAGGCGGTGGCAGCCGGCGAGGCGCTGCAGGACCCGGCCGGCACGCCCGAGACCGCGCTTCGGGCCGCACTGCGGCCGTTCATCGACGCCGGCTTGGCGCGGATCGACGCGAACCGCACGGCGCGCGAGGCCCTGCTGAGACGGCTCCCGCAAGGCGCACCGCCGCTGCTCTACGTGATCGTCGCGAGCGGCAACATCTACGAAGATCGCACCGCTGCGGTCGCCGCGGCCGAAGCCGGCGCGCAGGTGATCGCCGTGATTCGCTCCACCGCCCAGTCGCTGCTCGACTACGTGCCGTATGGCGCCACGACCGAAGGCTTCGGCGGGACGTACGCCACCCAAGAGAACTTCCGCATCATGCGCGCCGCGCTGGACGAAGTTTCCGAGCGCCTGGGACGCTACGTGATGTTGACCAACTACGCCAGCGGCTTGTGCATGCCCGAGATCGCCGCCACGGCCGCGCTCGAGCGGCTCGACATGCTGCTCAACGACTCGATGTACGGCATCCTCTTCCGCGACATCAACATGCAGCGCACGTTCGTCGATCAGCATTTTTCGCGCCAGCTCAACGCACGCAGCGGGATCATCATCAACACCGGTGAGGACAACTACCTCACTACCGCCGATGCCGTGGAGCAAGCACCGGCGGTGCTCGCCTCGCAGTTCATCAACGAGGCGTTCGCGCTGCGTGCCGGGCTGCTGCCCCGTCAAATGGGACTCGGCGACGCCTACGAGATCGACCCGGATCTCGAAGACGGCTTTCTTTTCCAGCTCGCGCAGGCTCAGCTCGCGCGCCAGATCTTCCCCGACGCGCCGCTCAAGTACATGCCGCCGACCAAGCACATGACGGGCAACATCTTCAAGGGCCACCTGATCGACGCGATGTTCAATCTCACCTCGGTCATGACGCACCAGACGATCCACCTGTGCGGGATGCTGACCGAAGCGATTCACACGCCGTTCCTGGGTGACCGCGCCCTGGCGCTCGAAAATGCGCGCTACGTGATGGGGACGGCGCGCAGCTTCGGCGACGAGATCGAAATCAAGCCCGGCGGCAAGATCGAGCGCCGGGCGCACGACGTGCTGGCCGGCGCGGTGCGCATCCTCGACGGCGTCGCGGAGCGGGGCCTGATGGCCGCAATCGAGGGCGGTACGTTCGCCGACGTGCGCCGCCCGCGCGACGGCGGCCGCGGCTACGACGGCGTCTTCGCCAAAGCTCCGTCGTACTGGAACCCGTTCGCCGAGGCGCTGGCCGGCGGCGAAGCGGCGGTGACGAGGTGAGCGCGGTGAAGCCGTACGGCGACACGCTCGACGACGGGGCCGTGCAGCTCTCGTTCACATTGCCGATCGCCTGGAGCGAAGCCGCCGACGAAGCCGCGCGCCAACTCGTCGCGAAGATGGGCTTCGGCGAGGTCTCGGTCGTCGAAGGGCGTTCGATCGCTGCGAACTTCTCGTTCTTCGTCGTGTACGCGCGCACGCCCGTGTCGATCGACATCTCGACGATCGCGGCGCCGTCGGCGTCGGCCGACGCGCTCGACATGGACGGCGTCGACGCCCTGATCGCGGCGCGCATCGGACGCAAGGTGCGCGTCGTCGGCGCGTGCATCGGCACCGACGCCCACACCGTCGGGATCGACGCGATCCTCAACATGAAGGGCTACAAGGGCGATTACGGTTTGGAGCGGTATCACGGCTTCGACGTGTACAACCTCGGCAGCCAGATCGCCGTCGAAGACCTGGTGCGCTTCGCGAAGGAGCGCGAGGTCGACGCGATCCTTGCTTCGCAAGTCGTGACGCAAAAGGGGAGCGACATCGCCAACTTCACGGCGCTGGCCGAACTGCTCGAAGCCGAGAACGTGCGCGAAGGCATCCTGCTGATCGCGGGCGGCCCGCGGGTGACCAACCTGCTCGCCGCCGAGCTCGGCTACGACGCCGGCTTCGGCCGGGGAACGTTGCCCAGCGACGTCGCGACCTTCATCGCGCGCCGGATCGCCGAGCGCGTCGCAGCGTGAGGGTCAGACTCGCGGCGCTCGCGGGCTGCGCCGCGATAGCGTGCGCCGTTCCGGCACTGGCGGTCGACCGCAGTCTCGGCGCCGACGTGCCGAAGCCGGTCGCCTCGGGCGCGCCGTGGACCGACGCTGAGATGGCGTCACTCTCGGCGAATATCGACATGGCCATGGCTGGGTCGACGGCGGTGCGCGGCGCGCACGTCGGGCTGTACGCGATCGACGCGCGAGACGGCCGCGTGCTCTACCAGCGCGGCGGCGACGATGCGTTTCAGCCGGCGTCCACCTTCAAGCTGGTGGTCGGGAGCGCCGCGCTCGAGAAGCTGGGTCCCGACTTCCGGTTTCACACCGAGGTGCTCTCGACCGGCGGGGTCGACGGCGGCCGGCTCGACGGCGAACTCGTGCTGCGCGGCGGCGGCGATCCGTTTCTGAACGCGGCCGACCTCGACGCGGCGGCAGCCGCCGTCGCAAAGGCCGGCATCACGCATGTCGCACGCGGCGTGCGGATCGACGACTCGCACTTCGAGCAGCCGGGCTACCTGCCGGGCTGGAACTGGGACGACTTCGCGTACTACTACGCGACGGTCGTGGGCGCGCTGACGTTCGAGGAGAACGTCGTCCACCTGACGATCGCGCCGGGAGCGAACCCGGGCGATGCGGCCACCGTCACCGCCGCGCCGATCGGTTTGGTGGCGGGCCCGATCGAAGGGTGTCCGCCGACGGCTTCCGTACACGTCCTGCGGTACGCGACGACCGGTGCCGCCGGCGCGAAGGACACGATCGACGTCGAGCGCGAGCGCTCCGGCTGCATCCGCGTCACCGGGACGATTCCGGCCGGGGCGAAGGCCGACACCGTCGACGCGGCGGTCGTGAGCCCCGCCGTCTACGCGCACGACGCATTCGTCGCGGCGCTGAAGCGCCACGGCGTCGAGAGCACCGAATCGACGCAGATCGCCGGACCGTGGCCCGACGAGCATCGCATCGTCCTCGCGCCGAATACGAACGCCGCCGTCGTCTGGTCGCACGACTCCGAGCCGCTGCGCGATGCGCTCGCGGACCTGTGGCTTCCCAGCGACAACCTCGTCGCGGAACTGCTGCTGCGCCAACTCGGCTTCGCGCAGGACGGTGCTCCAGGGACGACCGCGCACGGCATCGCCGTGGAGACCGCGTGGCTCAAGGGGCTCGACATCGACACCGCGGCGCTCGCCATCGAGGACGGCAGCGGGCTCTCGACCTACGACCGCATCACGCCGCACGACCTCGTCACGATCCTCAAGCACGACTGGGACGGCCCCTACCGCGACGTCGTGCTCGACGCTCTCCCGATCGCCGGCGTGCGCGGGACGTTGAAGTCGTCGTTCGCCGGGACGCCCGCCGAGCGCCACGTCTTCGCGAAGACCGGCTCGATCTCGCACGTGAGCACGCTCGCCGGCTACGTCGCGAACGCGAAGCACGGTGCGGTGATCTTCGCCTTTCAAGTCGACGACTGGGTCGGTCAGAGCGCGGCGCTGCGCGACCTGCGCGCGCGCGTGCTCGCGCATTTCGTGGAAGATTGATGCTCGGCGCGCATTTCGAAGCGGAGATCCGCGAGCAGCCCGACGTATGGCGGCGAATCGCGGAGTCCGACGACGCGCTGCGCTTCGCAAGCGCGGTCGCCGGACGCGACGTCCTGTTTCTCGGCAGCGGAAGCTCGCTGTTCATGGCAATGCTCGGCGCGCTCGCGTTCCGGCGTCGCGGCATCCGCGCCTCCGCGCTGGCGGCCAGCGAGGCCCGATTCGACAACGCCGCCTACCGCGACGCATGTGTCGTCGCGCTCTCGCAGAGCGGGCGCTCCGCCGACCTGCTCGACGCGATCGATCGACTGGCTCCCTCGCGCCTGATCGCGCTCACCAACGACGTCACCTCGCCGCTCGCCGACCGGTCGGAGTTCGTGATCGACGTGCTCGCCGGGCCCGAACAAGCCGTTCCCGCCAGCAAGAGCGTGAGCTCGATGGCGGCGATCCTGTTATGGGCCGCCGCGCTGACCGCCGGAACGAAAAACCGGACCGCGCAGACGCTCGTCGAGACGGCCGAAGACGTGCGCGCGTGGCTCGACGGCACCGGCGTGCACGACGTCGAGGCAGCGGCCCGGCGGATCGCGCGGCGGCGCAGCGTCGCGGTCGTCGCCGCCGGATACGGCGTTCCCATCGCCTACGAACTCGCACTCAAGATCAAGGAAGCGAGTTACCTCCATGCCGAGGGCTTCGCGGCCGGCGAGTTTCGCCACGGCAGTTCCGCGATGCTCGACGCGTCGAGCGCGATCATTGGAATCGTCGACGAAGTCTCGCGCGACATCGTGCATCGCCCGCTCGCCGAGGCGGTCGAAGCCGAGGCGGCGCGGTACGTCATCGGCGCCCACAGCGGCGACATCCCGCTGCTGGGGCCGGCGACCGGCGAGGCCTTCAACACCCTGGCGTGGCTCGTGGCCGGGCAGTATCTGGCGCTGAGCCTGGGCCGGGCGAACTACGTCGAATCGGACGCGCCGCGCGGCCTGCGCAAGTGGATGGTCTAGTACTCCCCTTTCACCCTGAGCCTGTCGAAGGGCCATTTGGCGGCAGGAACCAGGCCGAACCTTAAGCGTACATTAGGGCCAAGCGGACGCGCGTCAGATGACGCCGGTCGCTTTTCTTTTGTCCCCGGAGGAACTATGCCGCATTACGTGCGCTCCGCGATCGTTCGTTTCGCAGGCGCGGCGCTGGCCGTGCTCTTCATCGCGATATCGCTCGTCGGCCCCGCCTCGGCAGCGACGACGGGTACCATCTCGGGCACCGTCATCGACGCTGCCACGAAGAAGCCCGTACCAGGGGCCGTTGTGACGGCAGCGGCGCCGAGCGGCCGCGGCAGCGCGACCGCCGATGCAAACGGTTTCTTCAACCTCTACGGCCTTGCGCCGGATACGTACACGGTGTCGATCTCGACCAAGGGCTACCTGGACGTCGTGATCCCCGGCGTGACGGTCGTGCAGGACCAGAACGTCCGCATCGATCAGACGTTGGCGAAGGCGCTCAAGACGATCGGGGGCGTCACGAGCCGCGGCGCGAGCAACTTGGTGCAGCAGAACCAGACGGCCGACGTGTACACCATCTCGGCGCAGCAGCTCGGCGCCGCGGCTGGCGTCGGCGGACACCGTACCCTCTACGATGTCATCCAGACGACCGCCGGCGTCACCTCGACGGGCGTCGCCGGGCGCCCGCGTATCCGCGGCAGCGACGTCGGCGACGTCGCGTGGGAGTACGACGGCATCCCGATCAACGACCGGCTCACCGGCCTGTTCACGACGAACCTCTCCATCGTCGGCACGCAGAACCTGGAAGTCTACACGGGCGGATACAACGCCCAATACGGAAATGCGGCGGCCGGGATCATCAACTCCGTCGTCAAGCGCGGAACGAATCCGGGGTTCGCCTCCGTCACGTACACCACGCAGGGTCCGACGGTGGAGCACGACATCGTCGCGGAGTACGGCGGCGCGACCCGGAACAAGAAGTTCTCCTGGTACGCATCCTACGACTTCGTCAATTCCGACCCGGTCTTCGCAAACGGCTACCAGCCGTTCATCGACGCGCAGGCGCTGCGCGCGAGTGACACCACGCCCTCGACGATCTCCACGCGCGACGCCGTGGCGAATTTCCACTACCGGCCGACCGATCGCGACGACATCCAGTTGTTGGCCCAAACCGGCAATCAGAAACTTCCGTGGAACAAGGGATTGACCGATGCGTCCGGGATTCTCGCGATTACGCAGTGTGCGGGCGTGGTCGTTTCCGGCGGCGCGATCACGAACCCCGGCACGAGCAGCACCGGCCAGCCGTGCCAGGTTCCGATCGTGTCCAAAGTAGGGGGCGTTCCGACGGTCACCGGATACACGCCGACGGGGCTGCAGTACTATCACACGACGCAGCAGCAGGCCAACGTGTGGTACCACTGGTCCAACTTGGCGAAGATCCAGTGGAACCACATCTTCAGCGACAAGCTGTTCGCGCAGTTCAAGATCGCCGAGAACTTCAACCAGTACATCTTCGATCAGCCGTTCAGCTTGGCGACCATCAACGGTGTCACGACGCCCGGCGTGCCGTACCTGAACGCGCCTATCGGCACCGCAAATCCCGTGACCGTTACCGGCAATGCGCCGAACGGCACTCCGGCCGGCGCCGGCTTCGGTTTTCAAGACGAGTGGAGTGACCGCCGCTCGCAGATGTACATCGCGAACCTGGATCTCACGTACACGGCGAACGCGCACGCGACCTATTATGCCGGTCTGGGATACGAACGCGACAACAGCGCACAGCACTATTACGACAACTGCGGCTGTGACGATGCGAGCGGCGGCGTCGGCGGGTTCAACCTGAATGGAACGTTCCCGAACCTCTGGCTCGCCGTCGACTATCCGCTCACGCTTCCGAGCGCTTACATCGGCACGAAGCAGGTGTTCGGCAAGTTGACGCTCGAGCCGTCGCTTCGCTACGACGAAGAGACGTACGACATTCCGAACCGTCCCGACGTCACCAATCCCACCACCGGCGTCGTGACGAAGAGCTACGCCTACGGGCCGTACAGCACCCACGCCTTCAGCCCTCGCTTCGGATTAAGCTGGGCGGCGAGTCCGTTCGACGCGATTCGCGGATCGTACGGCGTCACGACGTCGTTCGTTCCCGCAGCGTACGTCTTCAACAACTCGCCGAACGGTGTCGCGGCGGGAGATTCGCGCACGATCTCGCCCTACTATGGGAACTCGCACACCTCGAATCAGCGTGATTACAACGTAGATTTGTCGTACTCGCATGCGCTTCGCAACGGGGTGGACTCGTTCCGCGTCTCGCCGTTCTACCGCCATGCGGTCGACAAGCTCGAGCTCACCAAGTCGTACACGATCAATCCCGCGACCGGCCTCCCAGTGCTCGCCGGCACGAACTTCTTCAGGACCGGAATCCAGAACAAGGCCACCGGTGCGGAGTTCGGCTGGAACCACGTCCTTCGCGGTGACGGACTCTCGTGGTACCTGGCTGGAACGTACGTCAACTATTGGGGGTCGGTGACGTCCAGTGCGCTTGCCGGCGGCACGCCGTACGGCTCGATCAACTCGAGCAGTTCGTACCTCGCGGCCTTCTTGACCACCGGGACGCTGTTCCGGAACCCGGCGCAGCCGCCGTGGAGCGTCTCATGGACCGGCGACTACAAGAGGGGCGCGTGGCACGTCGATCCATTCGTGATCTACCAGGTCGGCGCGCCCTTCAACGTCGTTCCCTCGAGCTACGCGGACCCGGTTACCGGTGCGACGATCGTGGACAATAACGTCCAATTCGCGCGTGCGAACTATTGGACCGCGATCGACTTCGGTTACGACGTGCTCAAGACGCCCAAGCAGACCGTGACGCTGGGCCTCAACATTCGCAACCTCTTCAACAACGCGTACGCCGATGTCGGGCCCGCGACGAACACTGGTTACAGCAAAGGAACGAACCCGGACTGGAACACCTACGGCCCCGGGGTGGTCCCGGCAACGCGCTACTACTACGCGCCGGACGCCCAGCCGACCCAGTACCAGCTCTACCTGCGCACGAAGTTCTAGTCGCACGGCCAGCGCGATGTCGCTCGGGACTGTCTCGAAGGCGCGCAGGCGAACTGGTAGGCGGTTTTCTCGATGGCGATCCGGAGAGAGCAACCAAGCGCAAGAAAGCGTCCTGCCTCACTGTGCGGGCCACCGGACGCTCGTGGGTTAAGCGAGCAGGGGTGTCCACCCGAAGCTCTTACTAAGCGGGCGGGGAGTTCGGGGTCTCTTGCGCCAACACCAAGGACACCGTATGCTGCCTGAGCTCCTGGCCTGGTTCACCGGCAAGGAACAGAACCGGCGGAAATTCCCCCGCAAGCGCAAGCCGTACCGCGCCGCTTACAGCGTCGACGGCAAGTCGACGCGCCCGGCCATCGGGCTGGACATCAGCGGCGGTGGCCTGTGCATCCTGACCCAGGAGCAGGTGGGGCGCGAGGAGTTCGAGGTCCGCGCGCAGATCGACGAGCGCCCGGTCCGGGTCCGCGCGAAGACGGTCTGGCAGGACAACGTCCAGCATCAAGGCCGCAAGGTCTGGCGCTACGGGATGCGCTTCACCGGCATCCCCGCCGACGACTGGGACGCGATCGTGCGCTACACGACCGACAAGCCGGTCGCCGAGTCGAACAAGGCGCAAGAAGAACTGACCGCGATCCGCATGACGCCCGACGATACGGCGCGCCTGCTGCCCAAGGAACTGCAGGTGCGGCTGCTGCAGATGCTGGTCGACCGTCGCCGGCTGGCCCCGCTCGACGTGAAGGTCACGCCGCTGGTCCAATACTTCTACTCCGGTATCGTGCGTCATAACGAGCGGCTCGTCCATCGTCTCGTCATCCAGTCGAAGGTCGTCGGACCGGAGCGCGACGAGCTCTTCGAAACGCGCTTCGTTTTCGACGAGAATGGTCAAAACGTCAATATCTTGAACTGAAGGCGCGTGGCTGAAAAAACCGCGCTGATCACCGGCATCACGGGACAAGACGGATCGTATCTCGCCGAATTGCTGCTCGAACGAGGGTATCGCGTCGTCGGCATGACGCGGCGCACGTCGACCGACGTGCACGAACGCATCGGCCACCTCGGCGACCGCATCGAGATCGTTTCCGGCGATCTGCTCGATCAAAGTTCGATGACGTCGATCGTCGCGGAGATCCTCCCCGACGAGATCTACAACCTGGCCGCGCAGTCGTTCGTGCCGACCTCGTGGGCACAGCCCGTGCTGACCGGCGAATTCACTGCGCTCGGCGTGACACGCGTGCTCGAGGCGATCCGCTCCGTCGACAAGCGGATCCGGTTCTATCAGGCCTCGAGTTCCGAGATGTTCGGCAAAGTGCACGCCGTTCCGCAGAACGAGGACACGCCGTTCTATCCGCGCTCTCCGTACGGCGTCGCGAAAGTCTACGGCCACTGGATCACGGTGAACTATCGCGAGTCGTACGACATGTTCGCGGCGAGCGGCATCCTGTTCAACCACGAGTCCCCACGTCGAGGACGCGAGTTCGTCACCCGCAAGATCACGGACGGGGTCGCGCGGATCAAACTCGGTGTCGCGACCGAATTGCGGTTGGGAAATCTCGATGCGCAGCGCGATTGGGGATTCGCGGGCGACTACGTGCGCGCGATGTGGCTGATGCTGCAGCAAGAGCACGCGGACGATTACGTCGTCGCCACCGGACGGACGCACGCGGTGCGGGAGTTCGTGCGGCTGGCGTTCGCGGCCGCCGATCTTCCGTGGGAGCCGTACACCGTCGTCGACCCGCGGTTCTATCGCCCGGCCGAAGTCGATCTGCTCGTCGGCGATCCGTCGAAGGCGCGGCGCGTTCTCGGGTGGGAACCGGAAGTGTCGTTCGAAGAATTGGTGCAACGGATGGTCGCGGCCGACATGGACCGGCTCCGCCCGCTCGTCGCCACCTAAACCCCGTGCGCGTTCTGGTCACGGGCTCCGGCGGCTTCGTCGGAACGCATCTGGGCGCGGCGCTGGCCGCTCGCGGTCATGAGGTGGTGCGCACCGATCACGTCGCACGTGAGGACGTCCTGGCCGTCGACGTCACCGATCCGCTCGCGGTGCGCGGCGCCGTCGAATTGGCGCAGCCCGACGCCGTCGCGCACTTGGCCGCGCAGGCGTTCGTCCCGGCGTCGCTCGAGGATCCGGCGCGCACGCTCGCGATCAATGCGACCGGGACGCTGCACCTCCTGGACGCCGTGCGTCGTTTTGCCGCCGACGGCGGAGCGATGCCGCGCGTGCTCGTCGTCAGCAGCGCGGACGTGTACGGCGCGCAGCCGCCGGATGCGTATCCGCTGCGCGAGGGGGCGCCGCCGCTGCCGCGCAATCCGTACGCCGCGAGCAAGGTCGCGGCCGAGGCGCTGGCCCAGTCGTACGCGCGCTCCTACGGCGTCGACACGGTCGTGACGCGGGCGTTCAACCACATCGGCCCGGGCCAGGACGAGCGTTTCGCGGTCGCCGCCTTCGCGTCGCAGATTGCGCGGGTGGCCGCCGGCGGCGATCCGCTGGTGCTGGTCGGCAATCTCGATGCGAGCCGGGATTTCCTCGACGTGCGCGACGTGTGCGACGCATACGTGGCGCTGCTCGAGGGCGCCGGCGAAGCGGGCGAGATCTACAACGTGTGCAGCGGGACGGCGACCACGATGAAGGAAATCCTGCGGCAGCTCGTGATGCTGGCGCGGGTTCCGGTCGAGGTGCGCGAAGATCCGGCGCGAATGCGCCCGGCGGACGTGCCGGTCAGCGTCGGTGACGCGTCGAAGCTGCGGCGCGCGACAGGCTGGGCGCCTCGTATTCCGCTCCCGGCGGCGTTGCGCGCGGTGTACGACGGCGCCCTTCGACAAGCTCAGGGTGACAAATAAGGATGATGTGGTGAACGATTTTTCCGCGGGGTCGGAACAGGACGGCTTGCGCTCCTTCGTCTTCGGGCGGCGCGGGACGCTGCTGGCGATCCCGGCCGTCGTGCTGGCGGCGCTCGGAAAACCGAGCGCGTTTTCGATCGCGGCCGGGTTGCCGCTCGCCTTCGCGGGCGAGGTGATTCGGATGTGGGCGGTCGGCTACAGCGGCGTGACGACCCGCGCCGACCGCGTCACGGCGCCGCAATTGGTGACGGCCGGCCCCTACGCGTATGTGCGCAATCCGCTCTACGTCGGTAACGTTCTCACCGCCGCCGGCTTCGCGATCGCGTTCACCGGCAAAAACTCGGCGGGCGTGCGCGCCGCGCTCGTCGCCGGTTCGCTGGCCGCGATCGTTGGCGTGTACGCGGTGATCGTCCCGCACGAAGAAGGCTACTTGCGCGCGACGTTCGGCGAAGAATTCGAGGACTACACCAGCAAAGTGCCGCCGGTTCTGCCGCTGGTGGAACCCGCCGAACCGCAACGGGGTTCGTACGATCCCGACGTGATCGCTCGAGCCGAGTCCCGAACGTTTCTCACCTTCGGCGCGATGCTCGCCGTGCTCGCGCTCAAGGCTTTGCGCGCGTGAGCGGCCTCACCGGGGCCTCCACGCCCCGGCTGAAGATCGCGCTGGCCGCCACCGCCGGGATCGCCCTCCTCGAACTGGTCGGCGGGATCAGCTCCGGATCGCTGGCGCTGCTCTCCGACGCGGCCCACGTCTCGATGGACGTCGTGGCGCTGGCGATCGCGCTGGCCGCCGCGGTGCAGGCGAAACGTCCGGCGACTCACCGGCAGACCTACGGCTTCGCCCGCTACGAGATTCTCGCCGCCCTCGCCAACGGCGGCTTGCTGACGGCGGTCACGGTGCTGATCGTGGTCGAGGCCGTGCGCCGGCTGTTCCATCCGGAAGTTCCGGCCGGCGGCCTGATGGCCATCGTTGCCGGGATCGGCCTGGTGGTGAACCTGTCGGTCGGGGCGATGCTGCTGCAGGGCACGCATGGCAACCTCAACATGCGCGCCGCGCTGCTGCACGTCGGGGGCGATGCGCTCGGCGCGATCGCCGTGGTCGTAGGCGGCGGACTGATCGTGCTGACCGGGGCAGGCTGGATCGACCCGGTGCTGTCGATTCTCGTGGCGGGGATCATCGTGGCCGGAATCGTCGGAATCACCCGCGAGGCGACCGACGTGCTGCTCGAGAGCGCACCGGGCCACGCGGAAGTTCCGGCCGTGCGCGCGAGCATCGTGCGCGTCGAAGGGGTCGTCGACGTGCACGATCTGCACGTCTGGACGATCGGTTCCGGCTCGCACGCCCTCTCGGCGCACGTCGTGCTCGACGATCGCAAGCTCAGTGAGGCGAGTGCGATCCTGCGCACGATCGACGGCGCGCTGCGCGACGAGTTCGCGATCGCCCACGTGACGGTCCAGTTCGAGTGCGAAAGCTGCGAGGCCGACACGACGATCGTGTGCACGCAGACCGGCGTGCGCCGTATCGAACTCACGGGCGCTTCCGGTTCGCGAACGAGTACCTGAACACACCGCGAGCAAAGAGCCGTTCGGCACGGAACGTTAGGGCGAACGTACCGCGCATTTGGCCATGTTTCGTGTTCCTGGGAATTTCCGGGGAGAGGCGATAGAGCGGAGGGAAGGGCCTTCCTGCGCGACGGAAAGCGCACGCTTTCGGTCGCCACACCCTCTCCGAAAGAACAGGTGTCATGACCCAACGACTTCCGATACGTCGGGGCGTCCTTGCGGTGCTGATCATCCTCGCGTTCGTCCTCCAGGGAACTACGAGAGTTCTGGCAGGCACGACCGGTTCGATCAGCGGTTCCGTGACCGACGCCACGAATCAACAGCCGCTCGCGGGCGCGCGCGTTACCGCGTCCAGTCCGTCGCAATCGGCCACGACCACGTCCGACAATACGGGACACTACACGTTCAGCTCACTCAATCCCGACACGTACACCGTCTCGGTCGCAGCTTCCGGGAACCACGACGCGTACAGCGTCAGCGGCGTCACCGTGCAGGCCGACCAGAACATCACGATCGCGCTGTCGCAACCGACGACCCTGAAGGTCATCGGTGCGGTGACGACGCGCGCGGCCTCCGCGCTCGTGCGGCCCGGTACGACCGCTGACGTCTACTCGATCGGCGCGGCCCTGCAGGACAAGGCTTCCGTGCTCGGCGGCGGCGGTACGCTCAACAGCGCATGGTCCGCGATCACTTCGGTCCCGGGCGTCTACATCGCGCCGAACCAGTCCGGCTACATCGGCGCCGGTTCGTCGGCGGGCGGCTCGCTCAGTATCCGCGGCGGCGACTACAACCAGATCGGCTACGAGTTCGACGGGGTCCCCGTCAATCGTTCGTTCGACAATTACCCCTCGGGGCCGGTGTCGGCGCTCGGACAACAAGAGGTGCAAGTCTACACCGGTGCTCCACCCGCGACTGCCGAGTCGAACGGGCTCTCCGGCTTCATCAATCAGGTGATCAAGACGGGGACCTTTCCGGCGTACCGCTCGCTCACCGGCGCCGTCGGCTCGCCGTCGCTCTACAATAAACTCGCGTTCGAGACCGGCGGAGCCAATCCGAGCCGGACGTTCTCGTACTATCTGGGCGCGGGTACGTACCATCAAGATTTCCGGTACGCCGATCCGTTCAACGGTGCGAGCCTGAACAGTGTCTGGGGGGGGCCGCTCGAGTTGTGCAGCGCCGTCCCGGCGGCTGCCTTCAACGCCCGCACGGTTCCGTCGTGCTTCAACCCGTCGACGGGCCAGGCGTACACGAACGGGGGCGTGACCCCGGCATACGTGCTCGGACCGTTCAACTTCAACGTTACGTCCTTGACGACCAGCTCCGCCGAGATCAAGGTGCGTGACACCATTCTGAACCTGCACTTCGGGCTTCCGCGCAAGGACGGAAACAGGGACGACATCCAGGTTCTCTTCGACAACAATCACCTCGGGAATCTCGCCTACAATTCGACCAACGATCAGGGCGGGGCGGCCTACCTCAACGCGATCGGTCTCGGCGCGCCTACCTACGTCGATGGGTATCAAACGACGCGTCCGTACGGTACCGTGCTGCCCGTCGGCACCACCGGCGGCGGCGTCTCGACGTACCTCTTCCCGAACTCCCCGCCCGGGCGTCCGTTCGGGGCGGCGATCCCGCCCGACGATCGCGATCAGTTCGTGAACGATCAGTCGATCGTGAAGCTGCAGTACCAGCGGAACTTTGGGACCAACGCGTTCCTGCGCCTCTACGGTTACACGTATTACTCGGATTGGCTTCAGTCGGCGCCGCAGTCCGCATTCGCGAACTACATCGCCTTCGTCCCTCCGAACTACGAGCTGAACAGTCATACGCGGGGCGTGAGCGCGATGTTCTCCGATCAGCTCAACTCGCAGCATCTCCTCACGGTCCAAGGCTCGTACATCACCGCGAGCTCGCTGCGGTACAACAACTCCGGAATCGGTTTCGGGTTGAACACTCCGTCCGGCTATCTCGTGAACGGTAACAATCCGTACAACGGGACGTGCTACACGCTCACGGGCGCGCCGCTCGTCGGGTGCAACTTCGCCGGGAAGCCCGGGACAGCGTTCGCCGACTATACGCTCGGTCAGGCGCTGAACGGCACCATCACGCAGCCCGCACCGGGAACGACGTGCGGCGGCGGCCCGTGCCAGTACGTCGTCGTCGCCGGCGGACCATCGGCAACCTTCAACACGGTGAAGCCGAGATTCTATGCCGCGTCGATCGCGGACTCCTGGCGACCCACCGATCGCCTCAACATCAACCTCGGCTTGCGCTACGACCTCTACCAGTTCCTCGGTGCCGACACGACGAACTCGGGTGCGCGCTCGCTTTTCTACAACGCGTTCAACGCAACGAGCCCGGTCCAGATCTTCAATATTCCGAATCAGATCTTTACCTATCCCGAGTTTCAGCCGCGCATCGGAATGACGTACACGGTAAATCCGAGCACGGTGCTGCGCCTGAGCTACGGCCGGTACGCCGAGCCGCCGAATACGGCCTTCGAGCAATACAACTATCTCCAGCCCAACGACATCGCCTCCCTCGTGCGTTTCGGGACGTTCGGTCTCCCGACGACGCCTGGACATAACGTCCGCCCGGAGGTGTCGAACAACTACGACTTCTCGATCGAGCACGCGTTCCGCGGTGACGCCTCGGTCAAGGTGACGCCGTTCCTGCGAAAGACGCAAGACCAGATCCAGCAGTTCTTCCTCGACCAGAAGACGAGCTTCGTCTCAGGGCTGAACGTCGGGCATCAGACCTCGCAAGGCGTCGAGCTGGAGGTCGACAAGGGCGACTTCTCGCGCAACGGCTTCGCAGGCCGTCTTTCGTTCACGTACACCAACAGCTACATCAAGTACGATCGGCTGCCGAACGGGTCGACCGTCATCGATCCGATCAATACCGCGATCGCGCAGTACAATCGGTTCACGTCGGCAGGCGGAGGCTCTGCGTGCTACGCTCCATCGAGCGGGACGACCGCGGGCGCGGCCGTGAGCTGCGCGACGGCTGGCGCGATTGCGAACCCGTACTTCAATGCGCCGATCCAAGGCCTGCTGGACCCGAACGGGAACTACGCGACCTACACCCTGTTCCCGGGGCCGCCGACGGTGCAGTACGCCGCGTACAACGCGCCGTACGTCGCGACGCTGATCACCCAGTACAAACGCGGACCGCTTGCGATCACACCCGCTTTCCAGCTCTCCGCCGGGACGCGCTACGGTGTGCCGGAGACGACCGGCGGGATCACGCCCAACCTCTGCGGCGCGGCGCTGCCGGGCTCGACGGTGGGTGACCCGCGGTACAACTACGGGTCGGCCGGCGGTGCGCCGTATGATGCTGCGGCGTGCAACACGAGTCTCATCATCCCGAATCAGTTCACGCATCGCTTCGACGGCATCGGCGACTTCGTCGAGCCTTCACAGTTTGCAATGCACCTGCAACTGAGCTACGACGTGAGCAAGCGCGTCCAGCTCGTAGGTAACTTTACGAACCTGTTCACGAGCTGCTTCGGCGGCACCAAGGTCCCGTTCGCGATCGGCGGCGCCTGCGGTTACACCGGGCAGCCCGGCGGAGCATTCTTCGCGATCGGAAACGCCTTCAACCCCGGAAATACGATCCAGCCCGGACTCCAGTTCCCGTACTACCCGATGTTCGGCTCATTCCCGTTCACGGGAACGCCGTTCCAAATGTCGTTCGAGGCTCGGATCAAGATCTGAGGGCGAATTCTGGTGAACCCGACGCCCGGCTCCCGGCCGGGCGTCTTTTTTTTAGGGAGAGCGAGGCGAGCGGGTCCCGGCGGAAACCAACGGCACCGGGGGGAAATCGTTGGGGATATGAAGTCCGGTACCGTCGTCCTCTCGACCGCACGCACGCCCTTCGGGCGGCTCGGCGGCGCGCTTTCCTCCTTGGTCGCCACGTCGCTCGGCGGCGACGTGATCCGCAACGCCATAGCGCGGGCCGGGATCGACCCCGCCGACGTCGAGCACGTGATCATGGGTGAAGTCATCCAGGCCGGCGTCGGCCAAGCTCCGGCCCGGCAGGCCGCCTTCAAGGCGGGCCTCGCGAAGACGACGACGGCTGAGACCGTGAACAAGGTCTGCGCGTCGGGGATGCTGGCCGTCACCTACGCGGCGCGCTACGTCGGCGAGGGCGACCATCGCGTGGTCGTCGCGGGCGGGATGGAGTCGATGTCCAACGCGCCGTACCTGTTGCCCGGCGCGCGCACCGGATATCGCTACGGCAACGCGACGCTCGTCGACGCGATGATCCACGACGGCTTGTGGGATTACTATTTCGACGAAGCGATGGCCGCGCAAGGCGCGCGCGTCGCCGCCGAGCTCGGCGTGACCCGCGCGGTGCAGGACGAGTTCGCCTATCAGAGCCACAAGCGCGCGTACGAAGCGCACGAGGCCGGCCGCTTCGCCGACGAGATCGCGCCGATCAGGGTCGCGACGAAGGCGAAGGGCAAGATCGTGGTCGATGCGCTGCCGGAGCAGGCGCGCGCCCGCATACCGGTGCTGGCCGGCGGGAACGGTGCGAGCGATTCGGTCTGGAATCACGTCCCGCCGCAGAACATGGTCGCCGATCCCGGCCAGTACTCGCCGTACGTGACCGGCGACGTGCCGTACGTCACCGTCGATCGCGATGAGCCCGTGCGCACCGACGCATCGCTCGCGGCGATGGCGAAGCTCAAGCCGATCGATGCCGGCGGAACGATCACGGCCGGCAACGCTCCCGGCGTGAACGACGGCGCGGCGGCGCTGGTCCTCTCGTCGGCGGAGTACGCGCGCGCAGCCGGCGTCGAACCGCTGGCCGAGATCGTCGACCATGCCGGTGTCGCGTGGGATCCGCCGTACTTGGCGCTCGTTCCGGCGATGGCTGCGCAGAAACTGCTCGACAAGACGGGACTGCGGGTCAGCGACATCGCCGTGTGGGAGGTCAACGAAGCCTTCGCGGCCGTCGCGCTCACCGCGGCAACGCGACTCGGTCTCGACCCCACCGTGATCAACGTGCAGGGTGGAGCGGTCGCGATGGGACACCCGATCGGCGCATCGGGCGCGCGCATCGTCGCGTCGGTCGTCCACCAGCTGCGCCGGCGCGGCGGCGGGTACGGCATCGCGGCGATCTGCTCGGGCGGCGGCCAGGGCGACGCCGTGCTCGTGCGGGTCGGCTGAGCGTCGTGCGCGTTCTGGTGATCGGCGCCGGGCAGATGGGCGGCGGCATCGCCCAGGTGCTGGCGGCCAAAGGTCACGAGGTGCTGCTCACCGACGTCGACGAGGCGCGCATCCGCGCCGGCCTCGACGGCATCGCGAAGCGGCTGGCGCGCGACGTCGAGAAGGGCAAGCTCACCCCCGAGCGGCGCGGGAGCATCCTCGAGCACATCGATCCGCGTCCTCATTACCACGACCTCGACGTCGCGCTCGCGATCGAGGCGGCGACCGAACGGCTCGACCTCAAGCTCGATCTGTTCCGGCACCTCGATCGCAACACGCCGCCCGAAGCGATCCTCGCTTCGAACACCTCGTCGATCTCGATCACGATTCTGGGCGCGGCGACGACGCGCCCCGAGCGCGTGATCGGGATGCACTTCATGAACCCGGTTCCGGTGATGAAGCTGATCGAAGTGATCCGCGGAATCGCGACCGCCGATCAGACGTTCGCGACGGTACGCGATCTGGCGCTCTCGCTCGACAAGACGCCGGTCGAAGTCCGCGATTTTCCGGGCTTCATCTCGAACCGCGTGCTCCTGCCGATGATCAACGAGGCCATCTACGCCTTGTACGAAGGCGTCGCGTCGGTCGAAGCGATCGACACCGTGATGAAGCTCGGCATGAACCATCCGATGGGACCGCTGGCGCTGGCCGATTTCATCGGGCTCGACACGTGTCTGGCGATCATGAACGTGCTCCACGACGGGTTCGGCGATTCGAAGTACCGGCCGTGTCCGCTGCTCAAGCAGTATGTCGCCGCCGGCTGGTACGGCAAGAAATCCGGCCGCGGATTCTACGATTATTCGGTTGCAGCGAATGGGATCCCCGCACCGGTACCGGCCGCGCGGTGAGAATCGAAGCGACGCCGGCTGCGTCGTTCGAGCTCACGGAGGAGCAGCGCGCGATCGGTGAGGTCGCGCGCGAATCGGCGCTGCGCGAGATCGCGCCGCACATCGCCGCGTGGGACCGCTCGCACGTCTTTCCGCGCGCCCTTTACGGCAAGCTCACCGCAGCCGGACTGATGGGAATGCTCGTCCCCGAGGCGTACGGCGGCGTCGCGGCCGACTACGTCTCGTACGCGCTCGCGATCGAAGAGCTGGCGAAGGTCGATGCGGGGACGGCGGTAACCGTCTCCGTGCATTCGATGATCTGCCACGCGATCGCGAAGCTGGGCAGCGACGAACAGAAGGATCGCTGGCTCGAACGTTTGGCGACCGGCGACGTGATCGCCGGATTCGGTTTGACCGAACCCGACGCGGGATCCGACGCCGCGTCGATCCGCGGTTCGGCGCGACGCGACGGCGACGCGTACGTGCTGAACGGGCGCAAGCAGTGGTGCACGAACGGCGGGTTCGCCGGCGTCGTGATGGCGATGTTCCGGACCGGCGGCAGCGGTGCGAGGGGGATCAGCGCGTTCCTGGTCGACACCGCACTCCCCGGTGTCGTCGTCGAGAGGACGACCGAGAAACTGGGCATTCACACCTCGAATACCGTCGACTTGGCGTTCGATGACGTGCATGTTCCCGCCTCAGCGCTACTGGGTGCCGAAGGCGCGGGTATGACGCAGGCGCTCGCCACGCTGACGGCCGGGCGTATCGGCATCGCGGCGCAGGCGAGCGGCATCCTGGCCGCGTGCCTGGATGCGTCGGTGACGTTCGCGAAGGACCGCATCGCGTTCGGCAAACCGATCGGCGCGTTCGAAGCGATCTCGTTCAAGATCGCGCAGATGTCGACCGACCTCGACGCCGCGCGCCTGCTGACGTACCGCGCAGCGGCGCTCGCCGCGGCGGGCCGGCCGTACGCCGTCGAGGCGTCCAAGGCCAAACTCTTCGCGTCCACCAAAGCCCGCGAACACGCCTCCGAAGCGGTGCAAATCCACGGCGGCTACGGCTACACGACGGAATTTCCGGTCGAACGCTATTACCGCGACGCGAAGATCACCGAGATCTACGAAGGCACCTCCGAGATCCAGCAAATCGTCATCGCGCGCGACTTGTTAGGCCGCCTTGTGTCACCCTGAGCTCACGGTGACACAAGCGGCCAGGCGTGCGTCGAGACGCCGGTGGAGACGTGGACCAGCGGGTAGTCGGTCTGCGGGGTGATGCCGGCTGCGCGCAGCAGTCCTTTTTCGGCGACCTCGGCGGTCGCGTCGCGCAGCAGCCACGGCGGGTGGCGCACATCGCCGCGGACCGTGCGGCCATTGGGGTCGACGGTGTAGAAACAGTAGCGCTCGACCAGCCACGCGTCGAGGCTGCCGGGAGCACCGACGCGGACGTCGCCACCGAAGCGCGCTGATGCTGCGAACGGTTCCGCGGCGGAGCGGCGGTCGCGTCGCTCGGCACGGTAGCGGCACTCCGTCGCCGTCCAACTCGCATCGATGCGCGCGTTGAAGTACGGCAAGTGCACGATCCACCGTCCCCCTGCGACCGCAACCGCGCTCGCGGCGTCGAGGCTGAAGAACCACACGCCGTCCTTCGCGGCTCCGCGGACGTACGTGCGCAGGTTGATCTCGCCGAATGCGGGGAGCCCGAGCGCCGCCGGAAATCCGAACGGACGAGCCGTTGCAATGCGGAACGCGACGATGCTCACCCACGCTGTGCCGTCGTAGGTGTCGAGCTCGAGATCGGCGGGAATCGACGCCCGCAGCGTGTCCGGCGCAACCGGCCAGTGCAGAAACAACGCGTCGCGCCAGTCCATCGCAAGGAACGGGCGCCGCGTCACGTCACGTCCGCATTCTCGTCGAGGAATCGGTCATGCCATTCGGGCGGCGGCAGCGCGCAAGCGTCGCGCCGTCCGAACCAGCGGTAGCGGTTGCGCGCGACCCAGCGGTACGCCGCATCCCGAACGCCGCGCGGTACGAGGATCAAGCCGAACGCGAGCGGCCACGGCCAGCGCAGGTTCACCGCGACGTGCAGCACGGCGTCGCTCTCGTCGTAGCGCTTTCCGCGGTCCAGCACCACGATGCTCGCCGCCGGCGGCGCTCCTTCCGTGCCGAGCAACGCCGCGCCGCGCGGCGACTGCAGCGAGAGAAAGGCGAAGTGTTCGGCCGGATCGTTCGCGGCGATGAACCGCACCGCACCGTTGCACAGGTTGCAGACGCCGTCGAAGAGGACGATCGCCGGCGTCGCGCTCACGTGATCAGCGCTTCGCGAACGTGTCGCTCACGACGGTTGCGACCAGGCGCGCGTCGATCGTATCGGCCTGCTCCACGCTGACGTCGCGCCGGATGATGCTGTGCAGGTCGAGCGAGAGCGGCGAGAGGACGTCGGTCGCGTACACGGCCTTGCCTTGGGTGGCTTCAGCGAATCCGGAAGCGCCTTTCACCGTGATACTGGAGTCGAGCTCGAGCGTGGCGCGCTCCCCCTCGAGGGTGACGACCCGGTACGTCGTGGCGCCGGTCGCCGGCGCGGCTGCCTGCACGATCCAACTCGAACCGGGGTTCACGTTTCGTTCCGCGATCAGCCCGCGCGACAAGAACGGCAGAAGGCCCGTCGCCGCGCCCAAGAGCGGCGTCTTGGGATCGAACGACAAGTCGCCGTTCCTCAAGATGGCGACGCGAACGACGGGCTGCGACGTCGACTTCCCGGCGTACGACACGTCGACGACGAGGCCGCCGTCCGCCGTCGCGGCGATCACGGCGACGGTGAGCCGGCCGCTGTCGTCGCTGCCGAAGCGGCGGTCGACCGAGCCGGATCCGGCGATCGAACCCATCGTGCCGTTCGGCGAACTGGTGAACCCGGAGGTCTGCTCGTGGCGCAACGTCGAGGTGCTGTAGGCCACGTCGTAGACCAGGACGCGCAAGGGCTTCGGGGCATCCGCGGCTCGGGCGGCCCCGGCGACGAGAAAGCAGCCGGTCGCGGCGATCGCGGCGAGGAGATGACGGGGCATCGCGGACCCTCCAAAAAGGGACAGGAGCAAGCGATTCGGCGCGGCGGTCGAGTGCCGCCTCTACGTTGCGACCAATGTCGTCGAGGGACGAAAGCCCGCGCCGCGAAGCCGGGCCAGGCGATGAAACTGATGGAGTATCAGGGCAAGGACCTGTTCCGGCGCGTCGGCATTCCGACCCCGAGCGGCGTGTATGCAACGACCGCTGATGAGGTGAAAGCCTACATCAGCGCACACCCTGGTTCGTGGGTGCTCAAGAGCCAGGTGATGATGGGCGGGCGCGGCAAGGCGGGCGGCATCAAATTCGCCGACGATGCCGCGCAAGGCGAGACGCTGGCGCGCGAGCTCATCGGCAAGGTGCTCAAGTCGATCCAGAATCCGGACGGCGAGGAAGTGAAGTCGCTGCTGGTCGAGGAGAAAGTCGACATCGCGAGCGAGGCGTACGTCTCGATCACGATCGACCGCGCGACGAAGCAGCCCGTCGTGATCGTCACGTCGCAAGGCGGCATGGACGTCGAGGAAGTCGCCGAGCACGATCCCGGCGCGATCCACAAATATTGGATCGATCCGGCGGCCGGCTACTCGCCGTACATCGGCCGTCAACTCGCGTTCGCGGCAAAGCTGCCCGACGGCTATCGCAAAGCGTTTCCGGGTCTGCTCGGCGCGCTCTACACGCTGTTCATGGACTACGGCGCGAACCTGGTCGAGATCAACCCGCTCGTGCTGACCAAAAACGGCCGCGTCATCGCCTCCGACGCGAAGATCGATCTCGACGACAACGGCCTCTACAAACATCCCGACATCGCGCAATGGAACAAAGCGCAGCCGGCCGATGAGGATCAGGCCGCGGCCGTGGCGATCGGCCTCGGGATGTCGAACTATGCGAAGCTGCCCGACGACGGCGCCAAGATCGCGAACATCGGCGTCATCGCGAACGGCGCGGGCCTGGGCATGGGGACGATGGACGCCGTCAAGAACGCCGGCGGGCTCGCCGCGAACTTCCTCGACATCGGCGGCGGCGCGCAAGCCGAGCTGGTGAAGAAGAGCTACAATCTCGTCACCTCCGATCCGCGCGTCAAGGCGATGTTCATCAACATCTTCGGCGGGATCACCCGCGGCGACCAAGTCGCGAAGGGGATCGTCGAGGCGCTCGCCGGCGGCGACGTGCGCAAGGTTCCGCTCGTCGTGCGGCTGACCGGGACGAACGCTGAAGAAGGTCGCGCGATCTTGGACAAGGCCGGATTCATCCCGGTCGAGACGATGGACGAAGGCGCCGCCCGCGCCGTGGCTTTGGCGAACGGAGCGAACTGACCGTGGCGATCTTCCTCGACAAGAACTCGAAAGTCATCGTTCAAGGAATCACGGGGCGCGAGGGCGCGTTCCATACCACGCGGATGCTGGCGTACGGCACCAACATCGTCGGCGGGGTCACGCCGGGTAAGGGCGGGACGAAGATCGAGAGCGGTCAGCCGGTGTTCGACACCGTCAAGGACGCGGTCGAAGCGACGGGTGCGACCCATTCGATCATCTTCGTGCCGCCGTTCGCCGGTGCCGACGCACTGTGGGAAGCGCACGATGCCGGCATCCAGCTCGCCGTCTGCATCACCGAGGGAATTCCGGCGCACGACATGCTGCGCGTCGTCGCCACGACCGCCGGGATGCGCATCATCGGCGGCAACTGTCCGGGGCTCATCTCGCCCGGCAAGTCGCTGGTCGGCATCATGCCGAGCCAAATCTTCAAAGAAGGCAACGTCGGGATGATCTCGCGCTCGGGAACGCTGACGTACGAGATCGTCGACGGACTGACGCGCGCCGGCTACGGTCAGTCGACCTGCGTCGGCATCGGCGGCGACCCTATCATCGGCACCACCTTCGTCGACTGCCTGCGCGCGTTCGCGAGCGATCCCGAAACGACCGCGCTCGTCGTCGCCGGCGAGATCGGCGGCTCGGACGAAGAAGACGCGGCCGCGTTCATCAAGGAGCACATCCCGGACAAGCCGGTCGTCGCGTTCATCGGCGGCCGATCGGCCCCGAAGGGGAAGCGCCTCGGCCACGCCGGCGCGATCATCTCCGGCAACACCGGCACCCCCGAATCCAAAGTCAAAGCCTTCAACGAAGCCGGCGTTCCCGTCGCCGACCGCCCCTCGCAAATCCCCGAGCTCCTCGCCAAAGCGCTGAAGCGGTAACCCCACTCTCCCCGTCACCCTCAAAAAAAGCGTCCACAGGGCGCTTTTTTTCATTGCCTCGCAGCGGTATTAATACTGTCAACTATGCCGTCGCCCTAAGTATTTCCTAAGGAATACGGAGGCAAGCTGGGATTTCGCTTGGGAATCGTTGTGGGGTCGAGCAGGCGTGGCAACGCCACGCCGGTCTACGGCCAACACACCTCAACACGTACTTGGAAGGGGACAGCATGCTTCAACGATCGTTGTGGCGTCCGCTCGTCGCCGTTCTGACGCTCCTCGCATTGTTGGTCCAGGGAACATCGGCACTGGCCGGCACAACGGGAACGGTTAGCGGAGTCTTGACGGATTCCACATCTGGGGCGCCGATCGCCGGCGCCAAGGTCACCGCGGCGAGTCCGAGCCAAGCGGCGACGACCACCACCGATAACGCAGGGCACTACACGTTTCTCACCCTGCTCCCCGATACGTATACGCTGAGCTTTCAGAAAGCAGGGTATGCGACGGGGACGCAGAGCGGCGTCACGGTGCAAGCGGATCAACAGCTCGTCGTGAATTTCAACAGCGCTCACGCGCTGCAGGAGATCGGCCGGACCGTCGCGCGTTCGGCCAACTCGCTGATCCGGCCGGGTCAAACGGCCAGCGAGTACTCGATCACGCCTGCGCAACAAGCGGCGGCGGCGCCGCTGGGCGGCGGCGCCAATCTCAACTCCGCGTATAGCGCGATCTCGTCGGTTCCCGGCGTCGTCGTGCCGGTCAGCGGCACCGGCTGGGGGCAGTCGATCTTCATCCGCGGTGGCGACTACACGCAAACGGGCAACGAGGTCGACGGCATCCCGATCAATCGCGCGTTCGACCAATACGCGAGCGGCGCGCTCTCGTCGCTGGGCGATCAGGAGATCCAGGTCTACACCGGCAACGCGCCCGCCGACGCGCAGGCCGTCGGCTTGGCGGGTTTCGTGAACCAGGTCATCCGCACGGGCACGAATCCGGGAACCAAGAACATCACGCTCGGAATCGGCACGCCGGCGCAGTACGAGCACGCGAGTTTCGAGTTCGGCGGTGCGACGCCCAGCCGATCGATTTCGTACTATCTCGGCACCGGCGGGTACACGCAGCAACTGCGCTACGTGAACCAGTACAATGGCGGCGGATATCTCGCGCAGAGCGGTTTCGGCTCGGCGTACAACTACATCGCGAGCGGCTGCGGCGGACCGCATCCGTCCGCAGGGTGCTATCAGAACGTCTCGCCGTTCCTCGGTTTGCCGCTGGCTCCGAACGGCTACGCGATCGCGGACAAGATCTGGGGCGGCGGATTCGCGCCCGTCCAGAGAGATCGCGAAACGATCGCGAACGTGCACGTCGGGATCCCGCACAAGCGCGACGGGAATCGCGACGACGTGCAGGTGCTCTACGACTACGGCGCGGTCGCCGGTCACAGCAACGCCAGCATGGACGATTGGAACCAGTACCTCGGCAACGTTGTGAACGGCTCGGCGAACGGCGTCTCGTTCGTCACCGACCCGCTCGGAAATCCGACGTGTCCCGCGGCCGCCGTCGGCGGAACGTTCGCGGGCGTCCCGACCACGTGTCTGGGCCCCGTCACGCCGTTCTATCGCGACCCCAATCAGTATACCGGTCCGGTGAACGCGAAGCTGACGCCGGGCCTCATCGGCAGCGTCCGCAACGTCGCGTTCTCCGACTCGCCGTCAGGACGCCCCATCGGCGGCCCGGTCGATTTCGCGCGCCAGGACGGTGAGACGAACGAGTTCGCGATTTTCAAAGCGCAGTACCAGCACAACATCGCCGACCGCGGCTACGTGCGCTTGTACGGCTACACGCTGTACTCCAACCGGCTCGACAACGCGATCAACAGCTTCTACCAGTCCTTCGTCTCGGCGGCGGCGTCGCCGGACTACACGGTCAGCTCGCACACGCGCGGGATCGTGCTCAACGGCGGCTATCAGATCACGCCGGCGCACCTCCTGAACTTCAACGTCGGCTACGTGACCTCGAACAGCGACCGCTGGCGCAACGACATCGCGACGTTGGGGTCGCCGCAGTCCCAAGTCGCATATCTGCTCAACTCGAACAATCCGACGCAGGGCTGCTACAACGGCGCCGGCCTGCCGGCGCTGTGCGGCAGCGCGGGGGCGGCCGGATACGTACTGCCCAACGGATTACCGCCGCTGAACGCGCCGCCGGGTCCGCTCATGCCGAAGAACCCGACCTCACCGACTCTCGGTACCGAGAACGCGATCACGTGCGGCACGGGACCGTGTCAATACTACGCGATCAACGACGGCCGGCAGGGTGCGCACAACACCGTGACGCCGAAGTTCCTCAACGCGGCCATCGGCGACACCTGGAAGCCGACACCGCGGTTGTCGCTCGACCTCTCGCTGCGTTCGGACACCTTCTCGTACGAGATGCAAGACTCGAACACGCTCGGAAACCGACTGTTCGTCAACGACTACAACAACTCGCATTGCGTCAACGGAACCGTCGTTCGAACGCGCGGTCTGGGTGCGGCGTGTCCGTCGGGCTTCACTCCGACGAACCTCACCGCCAGCAGTGCGAATCTGACCTACGCCGACATCCTGCAGCCGCGCGTCGGGCTCACGTACTCGCTCGGCACGACCGACGTTCTGCGTGCGTCGTACGGCCGGTTCGTGCAACCGCCCGAGACGTCGTCCGTCGACGCGACCAACGTGCAAGCCGGGACGCCGAGCGCGGCGTTCTACGCCAACTTCGGCTTCAACAGCTTCGCACGGCCGCTGGTCCCGGAGATCTCCTACAACGCCGACATGTCGTGGGAGCATCAGTTCCGCAACTCGGACCTCAGCATGCGCCTGAGCCCGTTCTACCGCCGCACGCAGAACGAGTTCGCGACGGTGCTCGTCGATCCGCGGACCAACTTCGTTGCGTTCATCAACGGGCAGAACCGCATCGCCTCCGGCTTCGAGCTGGCGGTGAACAAAGGCGACTTCTCGCGTGACGGGTTCGCGGCGCAGCTCGCCTACACGTACACGTACGCGACGCTGCACTACAAGGTGTTCCCGAACGGCGGGTCGTTCGTGAACGGGATCAACGCCGCGATCCAGCAGTACAACGGCTACACGTCGTTCTGCGGGACCAATCCCGGCAATCCCCGCTGCGCCAGCGGTCCGACGGCTCCGGTCGCGGCACGCTGCTATGCCGCCGGCACGCCGGATCCGACCTGCGCGCTGCCGGGGGCGCTGGCGAACCCCTACTTCAACGCCGCGCCGCAAGCGCTGTTCGATCCGAACGCCTCGTACTTCCCGTACAACCAGCAGCCCGGCTTCGGCACGAACTCGGTCTCGACGAGCTACATCATCCCGCACGTCGCGTCGCTCGTCGTGCAATACAAGAAGGGCCCGTGGCGCTTCTCCCCGTCGGTGCAGTTCCAGGCGGGCTCGCGCTACGGTTCTCCGATCGCCGTCGGCGGCGTCGCGCCGGACACGTGCGCGGCGTTGGCCGGCACCTCGGCCGCGACCGATCCCCGTTACACCGGAACCGGCGCGTCGGCGGGCGCGGGATACGATGCCTCGTCGTGCACGGGTATCGTCAACATCCCCGACCCCACGACCGGAAAGTTCGACGGGATCGGCGGCTTCGTGCAGCCGAATCTGCTCACGACGAACCTTCAGGTCAGCTACGACATCACCAAACGGATCACGCTGCAAGTCACCGGCGCGAACCTGTACTCGATCTGCTGGGGCGGCTCGAATGTCCCCTGGGCGATCGGCGGGCGCATCGGCTGCAGCTATGCTGCGGGACAGAGCGTCGGCAACTTCTACAACCCGGGAGACGTCATCCAGAACGGCTTCCAGTTCCCGTACGCGCCGCTGTTCTTCTCCGCGACCCAGGCGTTCGCCACGCAAGCCCTGACGCCGACCCAGGTCTACTTCACGGTGAAGCTGCGCCTCTAGCGGGCGCTCGCTCACCGAACGATAGAGCAGCCGAAAGCCTGCAGAGAGCCCCGGATTCGTCCGGGGCTCTTTTCGGTTGCCCTTGCCGGTCTGCGCGGCAAGATCGGCGGAGCTCGCAATTCTCGGCTATTTTGAGGTAGCGTCAGTCCTCGGCCAGTACCGCCGGGAGCCACCACCGCAATAATTAGGAGTTTCTGAGAAAATCGCAGGCTATGGCATTTTCGCGTCGTAATTTGCTGGGTCGATTTGACCGGCGGCCTAGCCTGCCGGTCGGATACGGCGCTCAAAACTTTACGAAATGAGAACACATGCATCGATTCCGCATGCATCGTTCCATCGTTGCCGTACTGGTGCTTTTCGCAGTGCTCCTCCAGGGAACTTGGGTTCTGGCGGGGACGACCGGAGAGATCACCGGAACGCTGATCGATGTGTCGTCGAAGAAACCCATCGCCGGTGCTAAAGTCACCGCGGTCAGCCCTTCGCAAAACGCATCAGCGACGACGGACGCGCAAGGCCGATTCACGTTCCTCAATCTCGCGCCGGACACGTACGCGATTTCGATGGACGTCAAAGGCTATCAAGGCACGACGCTCAGCGGTATTACCGTTCAAGCGGATCAGGTGCAAACGCTCGCGCTGACTGCAGCGGCGAGCTTGCAAACGATCGGACATACGACGGCTCGCGCGGCGTCCGACGTCATCAAGCCCGGTCAAACGGCGGACGTCTACTCCGTCAGCGCCGCGCAAGCGGCCGCGGCAGCGCCGCTGGGCGGCGGCGGCTCGCTGAACCAAGCCTACTCGGCGATCGCGTCCGTTCCGGGCGTGTTCGTTCCGCTGGGGCAACAGGGTTGGGCCCAGTCGGTCTACGTCCGAGGCGGTAACTATACGCAACTCGGCTACGACTACGACGGCGTCCCCGTGCAGCGCGCCTACGACGCCTACCCGTCGAGCACGCTGTCCGCACTCGGCCAGCAAGAGGTGCAGATCTATACCGGCTCCGCGCCGGGTGCTGCGCAATCGAACGGTCTTGCCGGCTTCGTCAACCAGGTCATCAAGACCGGGACGTATCCCGGTACGGGCACCGGCGAGCTTGGTTTCGGAACGCCGACGTTCTACCACAAAGCCCAGCTCGAGCTGGGTGGGGCGTCGCCCAACCGCCTGTTCAGCTACTATCTCGGAGCTGCGGGGTACGACCAGGCCAGCCGATTCGTCGACCAGTTCGACGGCGCGTCGGCTGCCGCCAACTACAGCACGCTCCCGTATGCGCAGATCTTGAACAACTGCAACAATCCGAGCAATCCGCACGCAACTGCCGGCTGTTACCAGAACGCCTTCGGTTCGGCCCCGAACGGATATCTCTACCTGCCCCTCACCTACGGCGCGGATCAACTCGTCGGCGACCGTGAGTTCGTCGGCAACCTTCACATCGGGATTCCGCACAAGAAGGACGGGCTGAAGGACGACGTTCAGGTCCTGGGTTCGATTTCATATCTGTTTCTGGGCTACAACGATTCGTACAATTCGTTCGGTCCCGACGCGACGACGTTCTTCAAGACCGGTGTCGCGAACTATCAGGGCGCGAGCTATCCGTCGTGCATCTTCGACGCTGCCGGCAACGCGACGAACCAGCCCTGCGCGGTCAATTACCTGGGCCTCGGCGGAGTGAAGAACTTCACGTACGCTCAGCGCAGCATCTATACGGGGCCGACCGGCGGCGCACTGACCGCGGCGAACTTGGGTCAGGTGTCGCAGTACACTTTCCCGAGTCAGCCGGGTGGGCTTCCCATCGGCAGCGGCGCCAAAGTCGATCCGAACAACATCGGGAACGAGAAGATCAACGACGCGATCTTCAAGATCCAGTACACGCACGCGATGGGCACCAATGCTTATGCGCGCGTTTACGCGTACTCACTGTACTCGGATTGGTTGAACAACGATCCGAACGCCAGCTCGAATCCCTTCGCGTTCGTCCCCAGCGACTACATCTTGCCGACCCACACCAAGGGTCTCGGGCTGACGCTGGCCGATCAGGTCGGCAACCATCTGCTCAACCTGACGGGTGGCTATTCAACGGCCCAACTGTCGCGTTGGAACAACGGTTTCCCGAGCCCATCCAACCCTGTCGCGGTTCTCGTCAATTCGGCGAATCCGACCGGCGGCTGCTACGCGGTCGTGGGCGGAGCCGGTGTGCAGGCTCCTTGTTCCACCCCCATCGCGACGGGGCTCTACGGAACCCATAACCCCTACGCCGCTCCTGCGCGGTACACGGTTCCCGGCACGAACAAGTCGGCCTCGTTGGGGTTGCTGCCGACGAATCCAGCCGTCACCGTTGCCACCGCGGGCGGCTTCACTTGCGGCAGCGGTCCGTGTGAGTTCCTATCGGTGGGTTCCGGGTTGAACGGCAGCTTCAACGACGTCACTCCCCGCTTCGCCAACCTCACGTTGGCCGATAGCTGGGCGGTAACGCCGAAGCTCTCTTTGGACCTCGGCGTTCGCTATGACAGCTTCCGCTATGACGTCCCGTCGGCGACCTCGCCGGAAGGACCGAACCCTGGTAACAGCAGCGCGATCGGCCGTGCGCTGTTCACCAACAGCACCAACCAGTACAACTGCTATGCCCCTGGCGCCGCACAGCAGTTCACGATCGCAACGGCCGCCGGAGTCTGCCCTGCGGGGTCGACGCTGGTTGCCTTCAACAACAACAACCCGACCCAGATGTGGTACGGCGGCTTCGAGCCGCGCCTTGGCGCGACGTTCAAGTTAGACCCGCTGAACGTACTGCGTCTCGGCTACGGGAAATATCTGCAGCCGTCGAGCACCGCGTACACGTTCTACAACCGCTCCGGTGCGGACATCGCATCCTACGACGTGCCGAAGTTCTACCCGTACGGCTTTACGTCGGCACAGCACTCGATCCCACCCGAAGTTTCGTACAACCTGGACTTCTCGTGGGAGCATCAGGTCAAGGGATCGGACTTCTCCTGGAAGATCACGCCCTTCTACCGGAAGACGCAGAACGAGGACATCAACGTGATCCTCGATCCGATCACGAACTTCGTCTCGGCGATCCCCGCGCTTTCGAGCAACATCAAGGGCGTGGAGCTCCTGCTCCGCAAGGGCGACTTCAGCCGCAACGGGTTCGCAGGACAACTCTCGTACACGTACACCTACGAGCAGTCGAAGTATCAGACGCTGCCGGGCGGCACGACCGCATTGACCAACGTCAACAACACGGTCGCGCAGTATAACGCGTACACTTCGTACTGCGCTTCACACGCCGGCGACAAGCGCTGCGGAACGACGACGAATGGTGCGACGGCGACGCCGTGCTATATGAACGACGGCACGCCGGATGCCGCGTGCGCCACCGGATCCATCGCGAACCCGTACTGGAACGCGCCGGTGCAGTCGCTGTTCGATCCCAACGCGAACTACTTCCCCTACAACCAGACGTTCGGGACCGGCTTCTCGTCAAACGCGAGCAGTTACAATATCCCGCACGTTGCCGCGCTCATCGTGAACTACAAACACGATAAGTGGGCCTTTACGCCTACCGTTCAGTTCACGGCAGGCGGCCGTTACGGTTCGCCGGTTCAGGGAATCGGGATCGATCCGGCCGGAGGTTGCGCCGCGCTCGCCGGTTCGACGACTGGGGACCCGCGGTACCCATATGGGGCGGCCGGCGGATCTCCGTACGACGCACAGTCGTGCCCCGGTTACATGACGGCTCCCGATCCGGTCACCGGAAGGTTCGATACGCCGGGACAGTTCGTGGAACCGTCGCAGATTCTCGCCAACCTCGGAATCACGTATCAGGCGAATAAGCGTCTGACGCTGAACGTCACGGCCGTCAACCTGTACGGCACGTGCTTCGGCGGAACGAAGCAATCCTGGACGTTCGGCAACTCGAAAACCGGCTGCTGGTATGCGGCCGCATCGGGTTTCCAGGCCGGGAACTTCTACAACCCGGGCGACACCTTCCAAACCCAGGCTAGTCCGTACTTCCCGGTGACCGGCGGTATCGCCGGCCAGCAGGTCTACGGCACCAGCATCAACCCGCTCCAAGTCTTCTTCACCGCTCAGCTCAAGCTATAGGCGTGACGTAGACTGAACGAAACGTTCGGGAAAAGGGCTCCGCTTCGGCGGGGCCCTTCTTCGTTGCCGGATGATATACTCGCACGATGCGATTCGGCTACCAGTGCGAGGAATGCGAAGAAGCGGTGTGGCTGGCCGCGCCCCGGCCGGAGCTGCAGTGGCTCCGCAGCCGTCGCCACATCGTGCGGGAGGTGCAGCGCCATCTCTCGGCCGGCCTCGACGGCTGGATGGACGAGGGCCTCGTCTTCCTCGATCGCCACGACGGCCACAGCGTCGTGGTCGTTCAACGGGGCTCGGTAGCGCACTAAACGGCGCGTTCGTCGAGGCACACGGCTTCGGCCGGGCGCCTTCCTGCTGACTTTCGGTGCGTATGACCCGGTGACGCTTAGGCTATCCCAAGGGGAATGCCAGGGAACTGTCAGAATGGTGACGGTCTACTTAGCCGGGCCCTCCATAAGGGTCGGGCCCGGCGCCCCATATTTAGCGAAAGGATCATGCCTGTGGCATTTCGACTTCTGATGAAGCGAAGTGTCGTTGCGGCATTCCTGATTCTCTCGTTCGTGCTCCAGGGAACGACAAGCGTTCTGGCCGGCACGACGGGAACGATCAGTGGAACCGTCATCGACGCATCGACCAACCAACCCATTCCTGGCGCGAAAGTTACCGCGCTGAGCCCCTCCCAGTCGGCAACGACGACGACTGGACCCGACGGGCGCTACTCGTTCCTCTCGCTGAGCCCCGATACGTATACCGTTACGGTCGCGGCCAGTTCGAAATATCAACAGTCCTCGGTGAGCGGCATCAGCGTCCTCGCCGATGCGAATCAGGCCGTGACCGTCTCTCAGCCGACGAAGCTGAAGACCATCGGTTCGGTCACCTCGCGTGCTGCATCGTCCCTGGTCAAGCCGGGTACGACGGCCGACGTCTATTCGATCAGTGCCGCAACCCAGGACAAGGCGGGGAATCTCGGCGGCGGCGGCACGCTCAACAGCGCGTGGTCCGCGATCTCGTCGGTCCCGGGCGTCTACGTTGCCCCGGGCCTCAACGGGTACATCGGAGCGGGCGCTTCGATGTCGATCCGCGGCGGCGACTACGATCAGATCGGGTACGAACTCGACGGCATCCCGGTCAACCGCGCCTTCGACAGTTATCCGTCGAACTCGCTCTCAGCCCTCGGCCAGCAAGAGCTGCAGGTGTACACCGGCGCAGCTCCGGCCAACGCCGAAGCGCAAGGTATCTCCGGGTACATCAATCAGGTCATCCGGACCGGAACCGCGCCGGCAACGCGTACGCTCGACCTCGCGGTCGGCGCGCCGACGTTCTACAACAAGCTCGCGTTCGAAACCGGCGGAGCGAATCCGTCGCGGACGTTCTCGTACTACGTCGGCCTCGGCGGATACGCACAGAACTTCCGCTACGGCGACCAATTCAACGGTGCCAGCCTCAGCCGATACAACGGTTCGCCGCTCGGCGCCTGTCCCGGCGGCCCGGAAACCTCGACGGTCAACCGCAACACGGTCCCGTCGTGCTACAGCCCCTCGGGTGCCGATTACACGAACGGCGGAACGACGGCCGCGTACGTCCTCGGACCGTACAACGTCGACGGCGAGTCGCAAGCGCGTCAAAACGATAGCATCGTGAACCTCCACTTCGGGCTGCCCCGCAAAGACGGAGCGCGCGATGACATTCAGGTGCTCTACGATTACACGCTGCTCAAAAACTACGGGTACACCTCGACCAACGACATGGGCGGCGCGGCGTTCCTCAATCTCGCGGGCGTCGGCGCTCCGACCTACCTCGACACCCATGCGGTAACGGCACCCTACGGCACCGTGCTCCCCGTCGGCTATGCCGGCGGCGGCGGCTACGCCGGGACCTACCTCTTCCCGGGCTCGCCGAACGGCCGCGCGTTCGGTGCTGCGATCCCAGCGAACCAAGAGGACATGACCCCCAACAACCAGGGGATCACGAAGGTGCAATACCAGCACAACTTCGGGACGAGCGCGTTCCTGCGCGTGTACGGCTACACGTACTACTCGGATTGGCTCAACCAATGCCCGCAGTCGACGAACCAGAACTACCTCGGATTCTGCTCGCCGGACTACGAGCTGAGCGCCCACACGCGCGGACTCAGCGCGCTGTTCTCCGATCAGCTCAACTCCCAGCACCTCCTCTCGGTGCAGGCGTCCTACACCACGTCGAACGTGCTACGCGATAACAATACCTTCTATGGGGTTGGCGGGAGCACCAAAGTCGGGTACCTCGTCAATGGCAACAACCCGTACAACGGAACGTGCTACGCCGCAGACGGCACCGCCGATCCGGGCTGCAACTACGGCGCGACCGCATTCCAAGCGCTCACGATGAACCAGTTGCTCGGCGCGAAGCCCGCGCCGACCCTCACCGCGACCAATTGCGGCGGCGGTCCTTGCCAATACGTCCTCGTTGCGGGTGGCCCCAGCGCGACGTACAACCAGGTGCGGCCGAAGTTCACCGCTCTGTCGATTACCGACAACTGGCGCCCGACAGACAAGCTGAACATCAACCTCGGCATGCGTTACGACTACTACGCGTACTTCGGCAGCGACACGACGAACTCGCCGGCCCGGACGCTGTTCTACAACGCGTACAACACCGCCAATCCCGGCGCGAACCTCGTGAACGTCCCGAGCCAGGTGGTCGGGTTCCCGGAGTTCCAGCCGCGCATCGGCGCCACGTACACCGTCGACCCGAGGACCGTTCTCCGCGCGAGCTACGGCCGCTATGCTCAGGCGCCGAACAGCGCATTCGAGCAGTACAACTACCTCCAGCCGAACGACCTCTCGAACATCTTGAAATTCGGCGCAAAGGGACTAGGATACACGAACGGTCACAGCGTGCGGCCCGAGGTGTCGAACAACTACGACTTCTCGTTCGAACACCAGTTCAAGGGCGACATGGCGGTCAAGATCACGCCGTTCCTCCGCAAGACGCAGGACCAGATCCAGCAGTTCTATCTGGATCAGAAGACGAGCTTCGTCTCCGGTTTGAACGTCGGACGGCAGACGTCGCAAGGCGTCGAGCTCGAAGTCGACAAGGGTGACTTCAGCCGGAACGGACTCGCGGGCCGGTTCTCGTTCACCTACACGAACAGCTACATCCAGTACACCAAGACGCCGAACGGCTCGAACGTCGTCGACGGCATCAACCAGAACATCCAGGGCTACAACGCCTACACGTCGTTCTGCGGCGCACATCCCACCGATGCGCGTTGCGCTACGACCAGCACGGGCGTCGCGGCGGCGCCCTGCTACACGACGGGCGGCGCTGCCGATCCGACGTGCGCCGCCACTTCGGTCGCCAACCCGTACTGGAATGCTCCGGTTCAGGCTCTGCTCGATCCGAACGGCAAGTATGCGACGTTCGACACGTTCCCCGCGGGGATCGGTTCGTCGTATGCCACGTACGGCGCTCCGTACGTCTTGACGGCGATCGTGCAATGGAAGCACGACAAACTGGCGCTGACTCCGGCACTGCAGTTCTCGGCCGGACAGCGCTACGGCGCTCCCGCGAACCTGCCGGGCGTCCTTCCGGACACCTGCACCGGGACGCTGGGCAATTCCACGGCGATCGATCCTCGCTACAACTACGGCGCCACCGGCGGTTCGCCGTACGACGCCGCGACTTGTGCAATTGGATCGTCGTCTTTCGCACTTCCGAACCCGAAGTCGGGTCTGTTCGACGGACTCGGGCAGTACGTGCAGCCGTCGATCATCCAGCTCCACCTGCAGGCGTCGTATGACGTGAGCAAGCGGATCACGCTGGTCGGGAACTTCGCCAACCTCTACAGCCGCTGCTTCGGCGGTTCGAAGGGCTACTGGACGACGAACGGCGCGTGTTCATACGGATTGCTCCCTGGCCAAAGTGGCGGCATCAACCCGATCGGCAATGGCTACAATCCGGGCAACACCCTCCAGCCGTTCCTGACGGTGCCCTACGGCAGCTACTTCAACACGAACCCGTTCAACATGTACTTCGAGGCGCGCATCAAGGTCTAAGCGCTCGCGGTACCGCGAACACGAAGGCGCCCGGCTCAGGCCGGGCGCCTCTTTTGTGCGCCCGGCATGGACGCTTGACTTGGAGGTGAGAGTCCTCTACGGGGCCTGGTCGTGGCAACCGTTAGCCAAGGGCAAGGGCGTCCGCCGC
>Ga0207416_1000701_pt1 | contig 52958 bp, 76 predicted proteins | sample PaiPotPPM11metaG_FD_184107 | JGI IMG/M metagenome (GOLD analysis project Ga0207416, IMG submission 184107) | Iron sulfur acid spring bacterial and archeal communities from Banff, Canada, to study Microbial Dark Matter (Phase II) - Paint Pots PPM... ... | reverse complement strand
CGATCACTGTGGTTCTGGCCACACAGCCAGCGGCGAGTCACGGCGCGGGATTCCTGAGCTTTCGTGTCCGAGCGACGGCGACCATCGGTGCGAAGGTCAGGATCGCGGCAACATCGATTCGCCCGACAGCAACCGCCGTGCCGACGTGGACGCCGGTAGCAACCGTGCCAACCATCGACTTGCGGTGCGGCATCTATCCCTGCACGCCGACTCCGGCACGACCTGCGATGTAAGAGGCCGGCGTAACATCAAATTCCTACGGCGATCCAATCAGCGGTGATAATCAGCGAAGCACCGGTCGGGTTATAGAGTCCGATGACCGCGCCGGTGGTGCTCCGGCTAATGGTGATGGCCTGCGTACTGGCGCCTGCCGTCGTCACTTGTAAGACCGTTGTCACGACCGTCGCCGTCACGCTCGGGGCAGTGAGGAATGACGTGCCAAAGGTGACGGATTGACTCACCCAGTTGCCACTCGTGACCGTTGCAGACACCGTGCCGTGTTCGAGGTGCGGGATGACGAGTGGGGCAGGAATAGTCCCTTTCTTGGGGAAGTAGCCCGCGATGTACTGCTTCTCAGTCCCGGTGTGACCCATGTGCAGATCATCGCCCACTCGCGGTCCGCCCAGTGCTCCGACCGTTGGTGAGCTATAGGTGCAGAGCACGTCGTAGGGATAGCCGTCCGCCACCTGCTCGCCCACGCCCGCGACCAGGACGGTTGTCGCTGTGGGACCCTGCGTTATGAGTGTGCCGCGTCTCCAGGGATGGAGCTGTGGCAGAAACTTCTTTTCCACGTACGGCCCGACCTGTGCGAGGTGGCTTTTCGTCGGCGGTCCGAGATACCGCGGTGGTCCGTGAGGAACCGGCGTTCCGACGTTATCTGGTTCAGCGCCAACGGGAAGATTGCCAGGACCGGCCATGTAGGTTCCCCTCTATACTGGGAGTGATGGTCGAGCACGTTACGGCACACGACGGCAATAGACGCACAGTTGATCTGACGATAGGTCTTGCAGACGGCGAAATGGTGCTCACTCTGTCGCATGAGGACGGCGATTATCATACGACTATCTATGCGCCGATGCAGGATCTAGGCGCGGTGTTCAAACACCTGATCCGCATGGAAGAATCTCTGATGCAGTTGCAGCTGGATCGTGCTTGGCAGCCGCGCAGCAAGTGATGGGTAGATGGCGAGCGCTAGCGGAGATTCCTAGGCCAGTTCCTGTGGTTGCGTCGGATTAAACCACTGCGCGCAGTGCGGGCACTTGATGCCGGACAGGTAGCCGTTCGACGTGCAGGCTTGAGCTAATGTGAGCACTCGCCCGAGCGCTCTCCGGATCTCCGCGACCTTCCGCAGCGCCTCGTCTGTATCGAGATGAACTTTGATGGACAGGGTGGTGTTCTCTATAGCTGGCATGTAGATTATCCTCGTGGTAGAATTGGCTTGCAGACGCCAAAGTTTGAGCGTCACAGAGTACGTGGCATGCTGTGCAATGTCGGGCTTGGGTCATTCCGCGATGACCCTGAGCGACTGAAAGCCGCCATTGCCTACCTGCGCCTTTACTCAGAAGACGTCATACAGGAATCGCGTGGCCGCAACGATGCGTCATTTGTCGCGCAATTGCATCGATCGTCCAGGCTTCCTCAAGATAAGGAAGCCCAGCACTCGTGATCTCGACGACTCCTTGCCGTGTGACAGAAAAATCGTAGACATCATGGGACTGCGTGAGTGGATTTATGACGGTTTGGAAGGTAACAACGTCTGCCGCAAGAGCACCGGCTTGGAGCTCCAGGAACGCGCGTAGGTCCGCGCTCGCTTGGTCTGGTATTGCGTTATCACTGACGTAGCGGTCTTGAGCCTGACCGTAGATCGGTAGGCTGATCATGCTCCGCTGTGACATGTTGGCCTTGATGCTGACGAATGGCGCGCCGCCGCCTGCCGGCTCACACTCCACCACGACCACATTCCAGAGCTTTGAGAAATCGATGACCTGCTGCGTCGGTGGGATGATGACGCTGTTCTGATCGGTGTGGTACGTCCAACCGATAGCGGGCAATGCTGCTGAGAAGTAGGGCTGCGGTTGGAGGCGGGCAACGGCCACCTCGTCAAACCAGAGTGGCCAGTAGTTGAACGCCGCTGTGATGGCGTTGAAGGTCGCGAGCTTGTTCGCCTTGCGGTCATAGATGAGCGGCGCTGTCGTGGAGAGCGTCGACGGCGTTATGGCGATCCGTGAGGCGGGGATGTTTGGGCCGTTGTCGTCCAGACCTGCCGGCGTTGCGCCCGGATTATGCGCATCCGGCCAGATGGTCGTGATAATGTCGCCCATGGCATGGGCGGCGATCGGAGTCGTGGTGAACGCGATATAGTCACCGCCGATAGCGGCAATGGTGAGCGTCTCAGTGCCGCCGGGCGTCGTGTTCGTCGTCGGCGGGGGCTGAGCAACGTTGGATTTTTGCCACGCGCCATAGTCCGTATACGCCGTCGTCGTATTGTCGTTGATAGTAGTGACGATGTTCCAGGTGGCAAAGGGACCGCCGTAAGGTGCCTGCGACCCGTAGATGCGGCGTCCGATGACCTGCGAGAACATGCTGGTCGGGATGTTGGTTAGTGCGATCGCGTTCTGCCCGCTGCCGCTGATATCGCGCTCGACGGTCGTTGGGCCCGCTGTTGTCTCGCCGGCTGAAGTGAGGAAGGTTACCTGATATTCGAACCCGTAGACGCCTAGGACTCCGCCTGCCGTGATCGTTGCGGTCGGTGCCGTAGACGGTGCCGGTATCGGGGTGGTATAGGTGAACAAAACTTTCGCACCGACCGAGAAGCGTGCGCCGTCACCGGGCATAACGACGTAGTAGGCGTAGCTATCTCCGGCAGGAGGGGCTACGCCGGCCGTTGCCCCGATATCGGTCCAATTCGCGTTTGTTGCCTGCGCCTGCACCAGGCCATAGGCGCCGGTGCCCTGACGGCGGTAGATATTGACGCCCGACGTACCCGCTGGAAGCGCCGGTATGGCCGACACGGCAACCGAGAGGTTGGTGCCCGACGTCGTGATATTTGCCGAGACCGTGCTGAGTGACGTCTGCCCCAGCGGTGTCGTATAGGTGTACCCGTAATTCCAGGTCGCAGCCGCAAGCGATCCGCCCGCAACGAGCGCGACGGTCGGCGCGGGCTCTGTGGGAAGTATGTTAACGGGGAAGGCGGAGATTGAGGATTTGCCCAGGAGCCGGCCGCCGAAGCTCTGCGGCGTCGCGTCCTGCATCAGCATCGTATTCGCCATGATCGTGAAGAGCGTGCCTTGCGGGATGGCGAACCCGTTGAGGAAATTGATCTGCGAAAAGAGGACGGTATGGTCGAGGCCCGAGAGCTGCCACCAGTTGACGGCATCGGTCAGCGTTCTCTGAAATCCCTTAATCAGGAAGGTACCGATGCAGGCCTCGAAGAAGAGCGTCTTGCCGTCGTTCGAATAGTACTGCCACCAAATCTGGATGGCGTGAAGGAGCGGATTCAGATCCGTCAGCGAAGGCTCGCGCAGCGTCATGGAAAGGCTGCGATGCACGCCCTGCGTGGTGTCATTGTCCACCGTCAGCGCGGTGATATCGGCGCCGGCAGTCCCCCACGATCCGAGGTTGACAGGATTGAGCGTCAAGGGGTTGACGACCTGGATGCGGAAGGACTCGGTTACTGCCGAGCCTCCTACTCGGTTGATGACGTTGGCTACCTGGGTACCGGAAAAACCAGCCGGGTTGTGCTGCGCGGCGATTGTAGTGCTCTGCATGGCTACAGCGCCGAAAGGATCACGGGTAGGATAGTGTTTCCGCTCCCGTGAAGATCCATCGTAATGACTGAATGAAACGCATCAGCGACCTCGGGCTGAAAGTTCTCCACCAGCACGTAGCGGTAGTTGCCGGTCGGGTCGCGGTGCAGCGCCTCGACGTGTGATAGGCTGATCTTCTGAATGGTGGCCAGCACCGTACTGGCGAGCGTCGGCGTGCTCCACAGGTCGTTTTGTGGAATCCAGTATTTGCGGCCGATCGCCGTCCAGAAATCAGCCAGGCCATAACTGGTAATGGGTTCGGAGCGACCTTGTGGCAGTGCACGCGCCGCATCCTCGACGTGCGTCCACTGAGAGACGCTGGTCCAGTCGACCACGCCGCCGAAGGCTACGCTCGTGCCCAGTGGGTCGGTGGAGAGGTTGTACCAGTGCCCGCACATGCCGCCCGCCTTGAGGCCGAGCTTGGTGTTGGTGTAGATGGTAATCGCCGCGGTCGCACCAAGGGCGCTCACCGTCTGGATGCCGTAGTCATAGGACTGATTGACGTAGGCGAACACCTTGAGCGAGGTAAGCGGCTGAGCCGCGCCGGCCGGTGCCGGGATGGTAACCCACGCTGAAGTACCACTGGGCCGCGTCAGGACATTGACGCTGGCGGTATTTGCGCCATTCGTCCAAGCAAGCTGCATGTAGCCGAGATCGTCTTGATTGACGACCGTGAGGCCGGTGGCGATGCCGGGCGGCGCAAAGGCGACGTTGATCTGCCACTGCGCGGAGGCACCGGTCAGGAGCGTCGTTCCATCCCGCACCGTAACCACGAGCTGATAATTCGTCGCGGTAATGAACTGCGATATGGTCTGGTCCGCGCTCGTATAGGTGTTGCCCGAGGCCATGGCCAGTGGAATCCACGCGCTCTGCGCAATCTGCGTGGTGCCGGTCACGTCGTAGAGCGTCCACTGCCACTGGTCGCCTGCATTGCCGCTCGTCTGCGTGTAGGTGAACTGGATGTCCAGCACATTGGTCGTAATCGCGCTCGGGCTGCTGGAGAGCGTGCCGTCGGGCGCGGTGATAATGGCGGTGACGGCAGTAGTCGGTGCTGCTGCCGGCGTGAAGGTCGTGGCGGCTGAGAGTGGGCTTGCGAGGTTCTTCGCGGTGTCGTACGTGATGATCTGGAAGTTGTACTGGATGCCGGTGACGAGCGTCGCCGGCGCCACGTAGTTCCCATCGCCGGTATTGCTCACCGCGCCGTAGACGATGCCGGATGAGAGGGCGCTTGTGACCTTGCCGGAGCGCCACATGACGACGCTATCCGAGACTCTGGTCACGCGGAGGTCATACGCGAGCTGGACATCGCTGGCGACTGGGTTACCATAGGTCCAGGCAAACGACGGCGTGGTACTGGTCGCGGCGGCGTTCGCGGGCGCGGTATTGACCGGCGTGCTCGGCACGCTCCCAGTGCCCGTGACCTTGTAAAAATAGAGGCTATAAGGAGCCGCGATTCCGGTAACGTAGAGAATGGCGGCATTGCCGCTGGAATCCGTGTTCTTTGCCACAGAAACGTGGCTGTAGCCGCCTGCGTCGCCGCCTGCGATGTTTTGAGCGGCGATTAGCAGGCCGCTGGCCCGTGCCTCCTCGTAAATCTCACCATTGCTCTGGAAAGCCGTGACTTCGTGGAAGACGTAGAGGTCGCCGGTGGCCGCGTTATAGGCCGTGCCGGGATGCACGGTGGTAGTGACCGTGTTCCCGTAGAGCGAGGAAATCGACGAATATAAATTGTTCCCACTCCTCTTACGGGTAACAACTGATGGTTGATTGGTCGAACCGCCGCTCCAGACGCCGGCAGAACCTTGCACACCGTAGCCGCTTCCACTGGGGTCAAATAGCACCAGATCGACGTTGCCGTTGATGTCGAACTCGGAGGTGTGCTCGCAACCGACCGCGTAGGCTACCTCCGGCACACCAACCGCATAGGACGAGGTGCCCACCGTGATGGGAAGGAGTATCGTTCCCGTGCCCGAATCGCTGCCGTAGGTGAGGTAGATCTTCGCGCCGGAGAGCAGGATTCTGAGGCGCTTGGAAGCGGATACGCCGAGTCCGCCGACGTTGACTGCGGCGTAGGTTGAGATGACCGGGTAGGCGGCCCACTGGACGGTGGGCGCAACGCTTGCCGTGCCATCGCTGAACGCATTGAGAAAGATGTTGTGGAGGGCGCTCGTGGTGGTCGTGGCGGCGTAGACGATGTGCCAGACCGAACGCGTCGCATCCCAGACGCCGTCGATGTAGGTGGGCATGACGACATTGGCGGGAAGGGCGCGGCTCGGTGTGATGATCGTGGACGTGACGGCATGCGTCGAGGCGTTCCAGGTGATCTGAATCTCATAGAGTTGCGCGCCACTGAGATAGAAGATGCTGATGACATTGGCGCTCTTGAGGGCGATACAGTGGGGGAGCGTCGTCGCTGGGGTAGCGATAATGCTGGTAGGCGTTGCCCAAGATGCGCCGGTTGCGGAGTGACTGCGGTACAAGTTGGTCCCACTGGACCATAGGGCTAGGTAATAAAGATCCGACAGCTGAAATAGATGTCTTTGGACATCGTGCGCTCCCCAGGGAGCACCGCCAGCTGGCAGCGTTGAACTAGAGATGAGTGTTCCAGGATTAGCCATGGCGGCCCTCCGCGCAGGGGACTATATGGCGGCGCATGGCCGAACTGTGCATGGGACCGCTCGACTAGGACTGCGTCAGACCTTCCACGCTGCCCTCGTTTAGCCAAGCGGAAAACGAGGAGCTTTGCGCTGCGGCGCGGTCACGTCTTCTGTCGCTCAGGTCCACAAGGGTACGGAGCAGTGGAAGAAGTTCCTCTTCCGCATAAGCGCTCCTGGCCCGCTCATCAGCGATCCGCTTCCGGAGAGCGGCGTTAAATTCTCGAAGGAATCTGACCTGTTCCTGCAGGAGTTCAACGGTTGTCGGCTCAGGCGGCTTGCGCTTGACGTGAATCTTCCATGCCATAGTGAACTATCCCTCTGGACATCACGGATTTTGCAAGGCCGCGAGGTCCCCACCCGCGTTGAGCCAGGGCAAGAATCCGCCCACCGTCTGACCGCGTCCGGATCGGGCCATCTTGCTGATGGTCGCCATGAGCGCCAGGAGCGTGGTCGCATATTGCTGATCCTTCAGAGCCGTTTCATCGGCGAGCAGCTGCTTTTGCGCAACCGCGAGGAGCTGCTGCAGGATCGCGAGTGCTGGGTCGGTGGAGCTGGTCCCGATGACGCCACCAGTACTCGAGGGCGGTCCGGTGCTCGGCAAGGTCCCACCCAGGCCACCACCCAGGCTGCCAGCGTTCATAGAGGGAGTGGCAGTCCCGTACTGCCCGCCGCCAGCCGTGCTGTAGCCGGGATACGGGAATGGGCCGCCCGCGCCTGCTTGACCTGAGCCGCCATAAGGAACATTAGGCGGCATATAACCGGCAGGTGCTGGACCGATCGGATTTCCGAACTGGTCGAGGTATGGCTGCCCTGGAGGCCCAACGTTGATACCGACCGTCGCAGCACGCGACGCGTTGTAGATGTCGCCGAGCGGGAACATGTTCGGAGATGTGTAGAAGCCGCCGTACTGGTTCATGATGCCGTAGCCGGATGGCGGCGTCGGCGTCATACTGGTCCCACTCCAGGTCATCGGCGTCGTCTGCCACATGTTCGCCGGAACCTGATCAGCTCCCTGAAAACTCTTGTACGCCGCTGGAAGCTGCTGGCCAGGAGCGTAGTCCTGCACGCCGCCGCCCCCAGTGATGACGGTGTAGCCGGGCATGCTGTAATTGCCAACCCAGTAGGGATTGATCTGATTCACTGGCGCAGAGGTAGAGGGATCTGTGGTCGGCTTGTACCCGCCGGGGACACCGCTGGTCGTGCTGGGCACGCTGATGCTCGGCATTCCCGGTACCTGCGGGTTTCCCGATCCCGCTCCAACGCTCAGGCTAACGCCGTAGCCACCGGCAGCGCTCGCGTTCGATGAAGCGCACAGACTGGTCGCAGCGCCCTTGCCACAGGCAGCGACGCCGCCCAGAGCCTTGGTCGCCGGGTCCAAGGCCGCGATATTTTTGTTAATCGCGTCCGTGACTTCTTTGGTCGCATCGGAGAATGCGGCGAGCGCTGTTCCTGCAGTGACCGCAGCCTGGAAGAGCGTGTCAAGGGCCGCTCCGGAGACGCCGGCAGCCTTCGCGTTCTCATAGGCCGCTAGCGCCGCGTCATAGGTGGCCTTGGCCTGCATCTGCTGCGCATCAAAGACGTTCCCGGCTGCATACGCCGCCTGAATTTGCGCCTGCGTATATTGAGCGGTAGCAGCGTTCGCTGAATTGACGTTATCGACCAGCGTAGAGAGCGGAGGCCCGGTATAGGCGATGTTGTTTGCCAGGTCATAGAAGTAGAGCGAGAGGGCGCCGGTCGATTCCTTCTGCTGAGCGGTAGCAGCAGAAAGGCCTTGACTAAATTGCTGGCCCGCGGTGAGCAGGAGATCGCTTCCCTGTTTCAATGCGTCGGTATTCTGCTTCTGGGCTGCGCTCGCATTGATAATGGCTTGTCGATCGGCGTTCAGGTCGCCGGTATGGTTCTGGAGGTCATAGGCGTACTTGGCCAGCGCATTGTTGACGTTATTCGAGAGGATAGACGCCGTAGCCGACTGAGCCGCGGCATAATTCCCTATTTTGAGATTGGCCTGAATCGTCGAAGCCGTCAACTGATCTTGCGCCACCTTCGCGGCGGCATAACTCGCAATCTGTGCTTGCGTAACGGGGATGCCCTTCTGAATCGACACCACGATGGAGTCAAACGCGTTGTTGACGTTTCCGGTGATCTGGCCGCTAATAGCAGAGAGCGCCGCTGAAAACTGACCGGTTGCAAGATCAGCTTTAATCGTATCGGCGGTGTTCTGATCGATTGCCGCCTTTGCCTTGTTGTAAGCAGCAATCTGATCCTGCGTGACCGGGATGCCTTTCTGGATGGATATGACGATGGAGTCAAAGGCATTGCTAACGTCGGACGTGAGTTGGGAAGTGATCAGGCTGAGCGCGGCGGAGAATTGACCGGTTGCAAGATCGGCCATGATCTGAGCTTGCGTGAGATCATCCTGCGCTTTCTTGGCGGCTGCATAGGAAGCTACGAGGTCGGCGGTCGAAGCGGACGTATCAGCCGGTCGCATTCCGGTAAGGTCTGGAGAGGTTTTGTGGAGTATCCGGAGGACCAGGGCATCAAGAGCATTCGTCACATCCGCGTTGACCTTGCTCGTGATCGCCGACAGCGCGGCGGAGAATTGACCCAGCGCGAGCTCGGCTTGGATCGTCGCGGCAGTCTGCCGATCTTGTTGCGCCTGGTACTTCTGATATGACGCGATCAGTACCTCGACGTTCTGCTTCCCGCCCATGAACGCGAGCGTGAGCCCGTCAAGCGCGTTCTTCATGCCGTCTGTAGCCGCCTTGGCGCCGGCAGCTAGGACCACCGACCAGTCGCCTGACGCCTTCGCCACGATGAGCGTCGCGCGCGTCATGGCATCGGCAACCTCTTTTGATGCCCAGGCTGCTTGGATGGATTTGTCTCGAAGATCGGCCAGTGACTGCCGGCTCGCTGCCCATTCATGGCGCTGGGCGGAACCGGTCTCCGTCACGCCGTTCCCGAAATTCGCCAAGGACTGCGTATTTTCGAGCAGCGCCATCGCAAACGCTTTGAGACTCGTATTGGCGAGATCATCCGCCGCTTTCTTGACGGCATCGAAGAGGCCGGCGCCCGTCGTCATTGCGGCCATGCCCGTCGTCAGTTTCGCAACGGCGTCGCCGAAGACCTTCTGGATGGCGGCCACATTCTTTTCGTGCATGGCCGTCTCTTTATCAAGCGCGACCTGTGCCGCATCCCGAGTCGCTTGCACATGCGTCGTCAGCGTGGTCTGCGTGGCCGTATTTGCCTTGAGGAGTACATCTGCCGCGCCTTGAAGTCCTTTATGCCAAGTAGCGTCAGCAGCAGCCGTCTGCGTCTTCACGGTATTCTGATAGCCGGTCACGTGATTGGTAAGCACCACGCCCAAACCCGACAGCTGGTGGTTGATGTTCGCCTCAGTCCCCGCATATCTCTTGGTCTCCGCCGCATCGGCGTTGGCCGCCCATGCCTCGATATTCGCGCGCTGCTGCTGCTGATTCTTGCCGTGGACGGCGGCAAGCTCGGCATTCGCCTTCGCCAGGATGGCTGCCATTTTGTCGTTGTGGTCCGTCATATCCTGCTGCGCCTTCGTCTGAAGCGCAGCGACGGCTCCGGAATAGGTGGTGAGCGCTAATTGGAAGTTGGCCGTGAAGGTCGTCAGTATCTGCTCAAGACGGGCATTATGAGCGTCATTGATTGACTGGATCTTCGAGTAATATGCGCTATCCGCCGCCTGCCGCTTGGCGTTTGCCGCCTCATACAGTTTCGTGAGGTCAGACGCTAGTTTTGAATTGATCTCAACACGCTTGGCCTGGTCACGGGCATTCTCAGCGGCCAGCTTTTCGACCTCGGTGTTATGGAGCGCCGTTACCTTGGCGACGAACTCGTCAGTGAATGTGGACATGGCGCCTTGCAGATTCGGGGGGAGCGCGGCAACAGCATCCTTAAACGCAGCCATGGCGGCGATAGCTTCCGGTGGGAAGAGCGCCGATGCCATTCCAGGACCGCTGGACGCTTGACTGCCCGCAACGTTCACGCCGTGCGGCGCAGCGCCCATAGCGGAGCCGCCGGGCATCGTAAGCGCCGGTAATGAGGCCGGAACAGCCATAGCAGCAGACATGACATCAAGCGCCTCTGTAACATCATGCAGCGAGGCAACAACGGAGTCGCGCATCGTCTTGACCCGGTCGATAACGGCCGTGGACATCGCCGTCACATTGTCCACCTGCCGCGCCCAGCCCTCCGACTCAAGCCGCTTGAGGTTCGAGAGGATTTCAGCCGTGGAGTTGGTCGATGAACCGGCGACCAACTTGTCTGCCGCCGTCCGCGCATCAGCCCATTTCTGAGCGGCTTCTGCATCCTTGATAGCAGCCTTGGTCAGTGCAGGTAGCGCAGCGGTATCGCCCGAATAGAGCGCTGCCGCTAGTTTGTCACGGCTATCAGTCGCGGCTTTGGCGAGTTTGTCCAGCGCGGCGACGCTTGACGGGTCGATTGACTTCGCCATGGTCTGCGCGGCGTCGCCAGTAGATTTCAAGCCGATGCTCAGATCGCCAAACCGCATCGTGGTTGCGACGGCCTGATCGGCCTGCTTCTTCATCGCCTCTCGATGGTCATCTGCTTTCTCAATCACCTTCTGCAGGCCAGACGCCATTCCGGCGGACGCAGGACCAAGCGCAACGATCGCATCGCGGTAGCCCGTAAGTCCCGTGTCACCGCGCGCAATCGCTGCATCCAGTTCTCCGATCTGCATCTTGTTCGAGCTCATAGCAGCCTCGTGCTGCTTCCAGCCAATAACCACACCACCGATAGCGGCGGTGACGAGACCAAGACCGACGGCGAGAGCGCCAACACTGATCGCCGCAGTATCTGCTGCGGCGCCGACCGCCGTCTCTTCGACTGCTGCCGCTGATAGATTCGCCTGATACGGCACGAGCAGTCCGCTGGTTCGCTCCACCATGGTCCCAAGACCGGCGACTTCGACGGATGCTGCCGCTGCTTGCGTGCCGACCGCGACTTCGCCCACTGCTGTTGCCGCTGTGGCTGCTTCGAGGCCCAGCATGCCGCGCGCTACGTCGAGAATCCAGCCGGCGCCCATGATCGCTCGGACTGCGACAGTCGCGGCTTCTACCGCTTTGAGCGCTTTCTCGATGGCCCAGATACCGACGCCGAGGCCAAGAAGAACGGCGGCGCCGCTACCGATGTCGCCGACCAGCGTCTTGTGGGCTCTGGCGAAATCGGTCGCTCCGCCCGCCGCCTTGGCAAGCGGTTCGATGACCTGCTGTACTGCCGGGACAAAGATCGTGCCGAAGGCGATCGCGGCCTCTTGCACGTCGTTTCCAAGCACCTTGACCTGAGAGGTGAGCTGAGAACCCATTTTCTTGGACAGGTCGTCCATGATGGAGCCCGTCTGGATCTGCTTCGAGTTCAAATCCGCCAGGGTTTTGCCATAGTCTGCCCAGTGGGCACCCAGGAGAGCGACTGCACCGGCACCGCCGCGTAGCCCACCAAAGAGTGTGAAGAGTTCGGCGGCATTGCCATGGGTCGCCTCGCGCGTCAGGTCCATATAGTGCGAGAGGGACATTTGCCCGGATGCTGCTTCCTGCTGCGCTTTCACCAGATCGACGCCGGTCGTCTGAGAAAGTTCGGCTATCAGCGTCTTCGCCTTGGCGGTCGGGTCAAGGATATGCATCAGGATGTTGACCCACTGAGTCTGCGCGACGCCCGCATCACCCGTTGCCTTGGTCAGGACCGAATAGCCGGCGGCCACCTCGGTCAGGCTTTGATGCATGGATCCCCCAACCTCGCCCACCTTGTTGAAGTTGTTTACCATCTCAGGGAGACGGATATTGCCTTCCGCGGCGGCCTGCGACAGAATCGCGATATCTCTCCCAGCCATGCTCACTGGATCATGCAGATTCTTCATGATGGTGCCGAGGGTATTGACGGTATCGCCCACCTTGGCGCCCGTGGCCACCGCGTCCTTCATCCCGGCTAGCACGAGCGCGTTCGCGTCCTGGTAGTGGTAGCCGAGGTTGGCAGCGTGTTCGTAGGCTGAGGCGATGTCGCTTAAGCTCTTGGGGTATTCGCGGCCCAGCCGCATCACCTGCTGACTCATGAAGTCCAGTTCAGCCGTGGTGACGTGGGTATTCCCCTGGACCGTCTGCATCGTGGTTTCCCACTTGCTGGCTATGTCGATCGACACAAGCCCGATACCAATGCCCACCGCTGCAACGGCCGCACCCAGCTTCGCAAACGACGCCACGCCGGCGTTCATCTTGGCCGTACTCGCCTCGACTGAAGCCGCGCCGGCACTGGCAGCCCCAGCGACCTTGGCGAAGTCACCCACGACGGCGTCGGCACCGGTAGCAGCAAACGTAATCTGTGCGACAGTGCCGATGATGTTCATGGAGACTCCAGGCTAGACAAGCGCGCGGAAACGGTGTAGGGTCTGCTTAGGAGGAAGCAGGAGGCAAGGGATGACGATTGACTGGAGCGTGCTGATCGCCTTCGCGGTGATCTGCGCGGCGCTCACTGGGATGGTCGCGCACATCAAGGGCCGGGACATGGTGGCCTGGACGGTCGGCGGCTTCATTTTCGGCGTCTTCGCACTGGTCGCGGTGCTGTTCATTTCATCGAACCGCAATCAGTCCTAGGTCTCCTGCTGCGCTGCCTGCTGCCGTTGCAGTTCCTGGATGTGCTCCAGCATGGTCATCGGCTTGATCGGACCGGTACGGCCTCGAATGTCCGTAGCGCCCGCATCACCCGTTGCCGCGGTCATCAGTTCGTCCTGCACTTCAAGGGCACAGACTACCTCAGACACGAGCGTCTCTGGCAGGTAGGGTGCGACCGGCCGATTGCGGTCGAGGTCCCACGTCGGGAGGCCCAACCACTCGCACACTGCGTGGTCGTTGACGATATGGACAGGGCCACCAAGCCGCGCTAACTCGTCCTGGAGGTCGCGTCGGTTTTGGAAGTCCGGACGGCCTTCGCGGTCTCGATGGTGTGGTAGTCGGATACGCTCTTTGAGCCGTTCGCGTTCGCTGTCAGCGCGAAAGGGCTGCTGTTTCGGTCTACCCAGGCCCCGACGAACTGCGTAATGTCCGTTGGCACAAGTTCCAGTTTGGCGATGCGTGCTTGCATGGACGTTTTGAGCGCCGCTTCACTGCTGTGGTCCTCGGGCGGAAGCTCCAACGGTCGACCGGTTTTGGGGTCGGTGAAGCCGCGGCCCTCGAAGCGGACGATGGACGACGCACACGAGGCAAGCGTCGCAAGCGAGATCATGAACAAGTTCACCTGTTCAGCGTTGCCGCCGGCGGTTGTCTGCAAGCGCTCCGACTTCCAGGTGATCTCCGAGGCCGCGCGGCGGTCGCCCTCGGTGGCGTAGCGCTTCACATGGACGAAGTGGTCTTCCGGCCACGCCTTGTGTGGTCCCATGATGCGCGTCTCGGTGCCGTTCACGTCGACGAAGATAGGGTTGCCCTCATCGCGAATCGCGACGGTGGCAACGTTGTCTGGATCGCGTATCCAGGTGTCTATCGGGTCAGTCACGAGGTTCTCTCCTCTTTGAAATGCACGAGCCCCTGCCAGGTCGGCAGGGGTTCATAACTACGCGTCAGTCGGTTCGTTCGCTCGGTAGGTCACAGTCGTAGAGACTGGAATCGTGACGGCGGGAACGGCGGACCCGCTCCCATGGATAGGCGGGGTAGTCCACCAGTACGGAAGGGGGTACCACGGGTGCAGCGTCGGCACGTATCGGTAGGGCGCTACATTCGAGCGCATACACGTCGGGCAGTACCCACAATTCGGGCAAGGATATTCCATTACGGCTCCTTGAGTGGTACCAGTGGATGATCCGCGAGGGCGCGGCAACCGGCCGTTATGCGCTCCTCTGTGGCTCATGTCACGCTGCGTGGTCAAGGTATGGACTGTGCCCACATGACCGCGTGGGGCCACAACCCAAACTCTTCAGCCACTAGTATGACACGCATGTCGCATACCCTAGTAAACTACTGACTTTTCATTCATGACGAAGGTCTGGATGGAATCCCCGGAACCTGATGGCGGGGTTAGCTTGCCCTCGACCAGGCAGGTGTGCAGTTGGTTGGTTACCTTCTGCGGCGTCCCAACGGTCAGGAACAAATTCGGGACGTAGAATCCCACGCCCCTCCAGTTCATCGCGCCCGTATTCGCGGTGTTGTAAGCCGCGCCCGCGAAGAAGGGTATCGTCGTATTCGCGGTGTTGGCAACGTAATCCTGGAATTCTGAGAAGCGTCCCGAGGCCATGACGTAGGTGTACTTGATCGTTGACGGTCCCTTGACACCGGGGAAGACACGGTAGTACTGTGAGCCATCATGGAAGGGGACCTCGATGAGCGCATTCGACATATCCAGTTCAAAGTCCGTCAGGTACGTGCCCATCGACTCCTGTACTGAGGTACCGGTGACACCGCCTGCTTGCAGCGGATCCTGATATCCCACAAACATGGAATCAGGGATCGCGAATGGACGGATGAGGTCCGAATTCTCTTCAGTCGAGGGGTTGACGGCGGTGAGGCCGGTTGCGCCGGTGATGGTTCCGTTGATCTTGGAGCCGGACCACGTGGTCGTGACCTGGAACTGCTGGTTGGTGACCTTGCAGTTCCACTTCGACACCAGACACCCGGCCAGTTGCCAAGCCCATTGGAGGGCATACTGCCCTTCAAGGCTGAATGATCTGACGGTGAGGGACGTAGGATTCTGGATCAGTTTGTGTTGTCCCATGAGCTGGACGGCGGTTCCGGCTGCGGCTGTGGCATTCCCTTTGAGCGCGCCGACCGTGATCGTCCCGCCCGCTGCATTGGTGCCGGTAAGCACCTGACGCGCTTCGGACGCCGTCGAGGTATTAATGGTAATCCAGTTCCCCGACTGATAGTTCGTCACGCCTGCCGTGTTGGTCACTTTGATGGTGCTTATGCCGGCAGTGGTCGTGACCGGAGTGGCAGCGAGCACGGTATCAGCGGCGCCTGCCGCGATGTAGGTCGCCTCATTCCCCATCGCGCAGAGGAGGATGGGTGCGCCATGCGTGGCGAAGAGCGGGTAGGTCCATGTCCCGGTGATCTTTCCCTTCAGGACGCGGAAAATTCTGGCCGCATTGAGGCTCCCGCTCTGAACATCTTTCGCCAATTGATCGAAGATCACGGCGGTCGTATCGCTTTCAGGGAAGAGCCAGTAGGTGGGTGCAGCGTAGGTATTAAAGATGGTTTCGAGCCCGACGCCGTTAACACTAAAGGCTCCGGAGGCAGCTTGTGGGGCCATGTTCGTATCTCCAGAAATGGAAAAAGCCCCGCGGCAGCGCCTGGGGCATGGGTGAGCGGTTGTGCGGGACGGCTAGAGTAGTCCGTCGCTAGATGATTTCGTCCTTACTTGGCTCCGGCTGAGGTACGACGACATCCTTTGCAGCGGGCGCCGGCTTGGGCTTTGGCGCCGCCTTCCGGACACGTCGCTTTGCCGCCTTCGGCTTTGCGTTCGACTGAACGTCGGCCTTGAAGGTAAACCATGGTTCAGGACCGTCGAGATGGCTGGCGAAGTGAGTCCGAATCTCATCGGCCTGTTCTGCCGTCTTACGCCGTGTCTCGCCAGGCCTCCAGGGCACTGGGTCTGAAGCGATCATTCTCGCTGTGGCTTGATCGCCGTGGCTATGGTGGAAGGTCACGCTGATATACTTCGTTGCCATGCGTAATTCCCTTTATCCGAATGAGTAGGCTTCGAGCGTCATGGTGGCCGCGAAGAGAGAAACATCGATCTTGTCGGTGAGCCGCATGAATCCTTTGGTGAGCGATGGAGCCGTCTGGCCATGCCGTCCCAATTCTGTTACGACGCCTACCGTGCCTGCGGGACGCGCCAGATGGCGGTTGGTTTTGAAGGCCTGAGCGATCGTCTCAAGATCAGCTCGCGCCTTCGTTTGCTGGCGATAGGCCCAGATATTCGACGGCATGGTGGGCGTGCGCTGCACGAGGAGTCTGCAGTAGACGATCTGTACTCGGAACTGCTCAATAAACTTTGCCAGGGGACTCATCGTGGCGAGCGTGTCATCCTCGGACTGACCATGCACCCAGATCACCGCATCACCCAGATTGAGCAACGGCCCCAGTTCATTCGGAACGTAGCCGAATAGGTTCGTGTAGATGGTGACGTTGGCGGCGTGCGTGAACTGCAGACCGGTATAGCCGACTCCGAGCAAGTCGAACGTGATCGTATTGGCGACATAGTCGACCGACGCGATATGGAGCGGTTCTTCCCCCAGCGTGTCGTCGAAGAATGCGACACCGTCAGGCGCAAATCCCGCCGCGCTGGTAACACTGACGGTCACAGCGCCTGCATTGGGTAGCGATGCTCCGCTACACGTGGTCTTACGAACGACTCCAGTGTCGAGTATCAGGCCCGTGAGTGCGGTAATGACCGCGCTGTCGGCGGTCATGAGCCACCCGCTGAACGAGACATCCTAGACTCATCGCGCAGACGGTCTAAATCTTCGGCAACTTCCGCCCAGGTAAATCCATACTCTTTGAGGTAGGATCGGTCGAGCATTCGGCAGAATGGCGGAACGTGCCAGTAGAACCACTCAGCGCTAGGAAATCGCCCACGCCCGATCACCCTCTCTGTATGAACCGTCATGCATCACTCGCTTATACTGGGTCGTGTCGATGCAATATCAGGCGTACGCCATGCACCCTATCACGGGAGGACGATACGAACTTCGAGGCCGACGGTCATCGGGAGCGCCAGGTCATGTGGAAGAACTTGTCTTCGAGGTAACTGCCCGAGAGTTCAACAGACGGGTGGCGACGATTGAGCGGCGTAATCCCGACATGGATGGCGCTGACGCCATGTATATTGCGGCCGACCGTTGGCTGAAAGAGTTAGCGGAAGAACCTAAAGCTTCAGCGCCGTCGCCACAGCCTCAGTAATCTCGTACCCGGCGATGGCGATGTCAGCCTCGATCATTCCACTTGCGGCTTCCATGGCTCGTGCGACGTAGTCATCAGCCGGTCGTTCTGGAATCGTGACGTGCCGCGCGAAGTGGTCTCCGGGACCGAGGCTACCACCAACCCAATGTAGCGGTGGGCCGCCCTCATGAGCGTCAATCGGATGCTCTGCCGTGCCCTCGATAATGAACCACGCTAGCGGCGTGTCTCCATGATCGCGCCAGGGAACCGTGAGCGGCTGATCGACGGATACGAGCGCGCCGTCTGCGAGAATGTCAGTATGGCCTTCCGTGGAGTCTCGGAGCTGACCAGTCTCACCAACGGGAGTAAAATTGCGCACCGAGTCGATCATGATCTGCTCGATGATCGGGGCATGAGCAGCCATGCCGACGAGCACTGCGGGCTTGACTGCTTCGGCGGCATGCGCAAAATGGCCGGCGATGTCCGCGAAATTGTCGACTACGATGAGGCGCATAATGAGATCCTATACTGGAGCAATGGATGAGGACGAACTGCCACCAGGCCCACGATGGTGTCACGCATGTGGGTGGAATGGACAGGGACAAAGAGACTGCCCATCGTGCAAGCGACCCGGTGTCCTCTCTATGCATCCTGAGCCGTGCTGCAACTCGTGTTTGGATGAATTGACCTCGGGATATCAGGTCTATGATGTCTTTTGCTGCTGTCGGGCAACAGAGACGTCACGCAGCTCCGGGTAGCGCGCGAATCCCTCAGCGGCGCGCTCTTCGCACCAGGCGAAGTAGGCCTCCCAGTCCTCGCGCGTCCATTCCTGCCTGCGGCCCGCCTTCGCCCGCCATCCGTCCACGAGCCTAGAGAATGCCTGCGACGCGCAGGATGACGACGATGATGATGATGACCAGCAGGATTACCAGAAGCTCATAGATCATGCTCTGAGCTCCTTTCGTTTCTAGCCGTCAACCTGGACGAAATAGAGTCTCCAGAATGGAAACATCCCATAGATGCGCTGCGGCCGCGCGATCGTCGCCTCACCATTCGGCACGATGTCCGGCCACCGGATCTTGTCGCCGGCCTGCAAGACGCCACCGCCTGTGTAGGTGAAGAGCGGATCGACGTATGCGCCCCACTTCCATTGAGCGGCGTAGGCGTCGAGGCGTGGCTGGCAGCTCGCGCAATAGATCCAGACGTTTGCCGTCTTCTTTGGTGCTGCGTTCAGGCCGGTCTGCTCGAACGTCACCGTTGCGTTCGTCGGCATGGGGTACGTGCCGTCTGCGGCGCGCGTCATGATAGCGGTGACCTCGGTCGACATCGAATACGTGGTCGGCCTGATACTATCCAGCACGGCGTATGTGCCTTTGCCGGTGATCGTGATGCTATCGCCTGCGCGGACGGCGGTGCCGGACCATGAAGCATCGCTGGGATCGGGCATGATGATGCGCCAGATGCGAAAGCGGAGCGAGGTCGTCATCCCCTCGGGATGAAACTCGCGTATGCCCCACTCGACCCGAGCCGCAACCGTGATGTTGGTTCGAGCGATGGTCGCGGACTCCGCACAGAAGGCCGTAACGGTTGTCCGCATGCTGACGAGATCGGACAGGCTAATTGCCATATGTTCCACTCACGTCGGGGTATACAACCCCGCCGCCCGCATGGTCCAGCGCGGCGTCGCTCTGGTAGAGGGTGCCGCGCTGCGGACGCGCCAGCGCGCGATACCGTTTGGCCAGATCGGTCACCATCTGGTATTTCTGCTGCCGCGTATACTGGTCCGTGCCGGACTTGAAATCAAAGTCCAGTTTCAACTGCGCTGCCCACGAGTCGAGTAGATCGGCGGACGCACCGTAGACATCGTAGGTCTTGCCGGTAGCGCGGACACCGATACCATTCGGCTGCGTCGGGAAGTGCCAGTGTCCTACGATGTCTTCAGACAGATCGACATTGGCGGTGATGTCGTTGTACGACATGTCCTGGAGCTTGATGTCAGACTCCCAATTCGGCGTGTCTGAGTAGTAGTCATAGAACAGCATCGTACCGTCGGGCAGAAAGCTCTGTACGGGACGAAGCGCTATCCAGCGCTGCTCGATGCGCACGCAGTCGAGCGCGTCCTGGATCACCTGGTCATCAAAGACGTGGGTCGCTCCGGCATCACCGATCAGCGTGCGAACCTGCGTGATCAGATCGGCCATGGTCGTGCGCAGACTAGGCATGGATCACGTGCCGTGGACGTGCTGCGTCGTCGGAGCCGGTACCCTTCTTTCGCTGGGGCCGTGCACCGGACTTCTTCGCTGATCCGGAATGAGCTTTCTCGGGTCGTTCTATGGCGGCCTTCCCAATGGGAGCGGGTGCTTGAGTCGGACTGATGAGCGGCGGAGCGGGAGGAGCGCTCTGCTGTCCGACGTAGGGGTCATTCTGCTGCCACGTCGTGATTTGCGCGGCGGTAGCCTGGACCCAGCCGGCGGTCACGTAGAGTGTGACCAGGCTATCATCAACGTAGAAGAGGTCGACGAAGGGCTGCACAATATAGGCCATGGGGATCTCCTGTAATCGTGCGTAAATCGAGGTGAGGAAAAGGAGGGCGGTCATCCCGACCGCCCTCCTTTTCTTCCATGCGAGACGATTATGCCTCGATGATCACCGCAAGGGTCGGGCGTAGTACCTGCACGCCGTAGAGCATGTCCAGGTTGACCCGGACACCGATATTATTGATGTCGTATTGGGCCGATATCCGAATGGAGAGGCCCGATTCAGGGTCGTTGGCCTGCGCGGTGTACACGCCTGCGGCGAACGGGGTCTGTGGGAAGGGGCGGACGGCAAACATGACCGCATCCCGATGGAGCGCGATATTGGTCTGCGTATGCGCAGAAATGGTCGCCGTCGAAGCCGTAAGGGTGCCGGTGGCGTCGATGGTCGGGGTGAAGACTACGTTGAACGGCCCGCCGGCGGGGCCGCTGACCACGACGCCGCCCGTACCCACCGAGGACAGCCCTACGAGCGCCGCCTGCAGGACCGCAGCGGTCAGACCGGCGGTCGGGACGCTCGCGGTCGTTTGCGCATTAAACGTATACGTCGAGGCGGCCGCCTGAGCGACGTTGTACCCAAGCGGAGCCATCTGCGACCAGTACGCATCGAATCCGTAGAGGCGTCCGAACTGACCGTTACGGACGCTGTCCGGCTGAGAGTATGCGAAGAAGCTGGCCAGATTGGTGTCACCCAGGATACCCATCTGATCCTTCGGCGACACGACCAGCGATCGGTTGGAGACCGGAGATTTCGCCTCATTGAGTCGGCGGTTGGCGAGTCGGACTGTCGTGGAGGTCATGTCGCTGCCAACCGTGCCGATTGCGGCGATCGAGCCGGCGGTCATGGCGGTCATCCACAGGTCGAGCTCGAACTGCTCCGCGATGCCGATGACGGCGGGTTCCAGGTACCGGTCCATCAGCGCCATATTGGCCTGCGCGGCGCCGAAGTCCTCAACCAGGAACGGAACCACTTTGTGCTTGCTGAGCGTCAACGTCACGCTATTGCCGCCGACCGGCACTTGCGGCGTGACGGGAGTATCGGCGGATTTGTCAACCGCCGAAAAGGTGCCGGGATACGGCACGGTGATTGATTTGCCCTGCCATCCCACCTCGCCGAAGTCCACGTCTTTCGCAACAACATTGGCGAGGACTATTTGTTGACGCAGTACGTCAAGGGCACGGTTGGCCCAGTATTGCGCCTGGGCATCCCTCGGCTTTCACCGAAGGCCCGACTATACCATCTAGCCATAACGAGGCTAGCTAGGCGTGTAGTCTGTGAGCGATCAGAGACTCGGTCGGAACGTGCGGAGAAGCGCAGTCTCGTGCTCCGTCAGGGGAGCCGATGGCGCTTTCGACAAGCGCGATTCACAGAACTCCAACATCGTTTCCGCTTGCTCTCGCTTGGTATGTAGATACGGGATCAGGACGGGCAATATCCGAGCCATACGCTTAATGCCGCTTACCTCAACGTCCCAGGCCCGCTTATACGACGGATTAATGTTGTCGTAATCGCGGTGTGAGACGTGGCAGGGGAAGCCATTCGCTTCAAAGATTCTGCGAACGACCTGGAGCGTCGGTTCGTGGGTATTACAGATGCGAAGGGTCGGACGGTAGTATACCTTACCCATCGCTCTAAGGCGTGCGCCCACCTGCTTTCGTAGGTGTAAGCATCCTTCGCCGTCGAGAAACCCGCCTAGCCAGGCGAGGTCGATCTCTGTCTTACGCTGCTGATTGTCCATTGTTGCATCCGTCGCACTGTTACCTAATGAGTGGCGAGGCTTTAGGAAGTCCCAGCATTTGAGCCTAGTTTTACATCCCCCAATTATCTCATATTTGGCTTACAGAAGCCAGAAATGGACGGTCTTACCAAGGGATAAATCCAGCGGTATCAGCCGTGGTCAACTTGATGTCGGCCATGTCAAATGTCTCCTAGGAACGTGAAAAAACCTCCCGACATCGTCCTGACATTGGGAGGTCATGGGGCCGCGATCCGAGATGAGCTACTCGATAATTCGTCCCTCCGTGTAGGCGCGCTTGATGTCCTCACGGTTTTTCGAATAGAACTGGTAGTCGTTGATCTCGGCCATGGTGTACATCCGCTGACCTGGCGCGCTACTCCGCGTTGCTGGATTGCCCGTACTCGTATTCGACGTACGTCCCGCGTCCTTCAGCAGATAGGGTTTGTCGTGAATCAGTGTCTTGAGCGCCTTTTCGACGTCTTGTGGCCTGCCGTCATCGTCGTAGTCGAGACTTCCCCAGTCGAGGAGCTTGACCGCAGCCTCCGGGTCGACGATGTTCAGGCGAGTAGCCAAGCGTTCGACCTCGTGGTGATTCTGCGTGTCGCGCGCCGACTCCTGCGCGAACTTCAGCTCTGCCTCTGCTCGCTTGAGTTGGGCTGCTAACCGGTCGCGCTCGCTCATCGCGGCTTCTTCCGCCTCGCGTTCGCGCTTCTCATAGTCCGCAAGACGCCGAGCCTGCTCTTTCGCTTGCTTCTCGAACTCGCGTAGCTTCTGGATGGTCTTGAGCGCGCGACCCTTGTCGAATGGCTCCTCGTCCTCCGGCGTCTTGTCATCGGACACCTTGTCCTCTGAGTCCGCGGGTACATCAGGAACAATCTCCGTCTTGGAAACTGCTCGTGACGGTTTGCGAGCCTTCGATTCGGATTCAGTGCGCTCTGTCTTCTCTTCGGTAGGCGGGGGAGTTTTACTCTCTTCGGTGTCGGTATCCGTGTCCGCAGACTCCTGGTCCTTGGTCACATCGGCATCATCTGCCATGGGAAAAGTCCTCCTGCGTCGCCTGGACGCGGTACGTTGATGTGGTCATGCTCGGGACGGATGCACATCTCGTACGCCCGTCACAAAGAGATCCTCTAGAATGCGGCATGCATGAGGCGCAGCCCTGGCGACCACGGAGCAGCTTTGTCCGCTCAGAAGTGACGGGTAGGATCTTTGGGTGGCTCTTCGTCTTGGTACTGAACCGCGGGCAAAGCATCCTCTTTGAGGCGCTGTGTCTCAGGGGAACGGATATTCATCCATGCTGGGGATGGAAGCGCTGGGACCTGGAAGGTCTCTGCTATATAGTCAATGCCGGATACTGGCAGTTCACTCTGCAACTCTAGTTCCGCTACAGACTGAGGCTAGGATTGATGCCGCGCAGCAAGGCCTGCACGATGTCGTGCCCCGTGTCGAGATCGCTTAGCCGATCGGACAGCTCTGCCGCTCGTTCCGGATCATCGGTGTCGGCGAGTGTCTGGACGATCTGCTCCATACAGTCCTCGAGGCTTTCGATGGCCTGCAGATGAGCGAGGCGGCTGGGCCGCACCCGCCGGTCAACCATAGCCACCGGTGTGCGAACGATGAATCGATCCGTCACGTCTTCTCCGAGTCCTACCAGCTCATCCATAGCAGCCTCGTCATGGGCGCTTACCGCCCCTGGAGCGTCTCACTTGCCGATGAGCGATGCACTCATCGTGAATGACGGCGCCGTTCCACTGATGGTCGCGGTCAGGCGAACGGTGCTACCAAACGCGACGTTCGTGGCAGCGCCGACGCCGATATGAGCAAGCGTCTTGCCGGCTGCCGTAATCGCGCTGCTGGTGTAGACGGTGTAGTACACGCCGTCGGCGCCTTTGCTATCGAGCGTCAGCGTCATGGATGGCGTCGTGCCACTAACAGCGCTCACGTTCACGAGGAGCTGAAGCTCGCGGTAGGTGGCAACTGCGAGATCAGCCGTTACGAGCGTCACAGTTTGTGCCGCGCTCGGCAGCACATAGACGGTCGCCGCGGAAGGCTGGCCGGGCCCAACGGTCGCGCCGGTCACCGGATCGACGTTGACGACCTCAATTGCCTCGGTTCCGCTACCGGGATAGGCTTTTTCAAGCGCCATGATGGCTCCTTATACGGGACTCAGGGAACAAGCGTAATTTCGTCCAATAGAAGTGCCTCGGCGTGCGTAAACACCCGAGGCGTGGCAAGCAACCTAACGAGGAGGTTACTTACGATGGATTCTATTCCGTACGGATACTGTGGCTGCGGGTGTGGTGGGCGCACGCGCATTGCCACCAATGATGATGCGCGTTACGGCCACATCAAGGGTCAGTTCGTCCGCTATATCAATTATCACTACCCCCGCATCCGCCCGCCTATGCCCAGGCCTGAACGTTGGCGCGGCCTTACGCCTGAGGCTCGGTTCTGGTCCTACGTTGATAAGTCGGGAGAGTGCTGGGTCTGGACGGGTCGCCAAACGCCACTAGGCTATGGCCGATTCCACGTCTATTCGGGCTCTGGCAGGAAGGGCGGCAAGCAATACTTCGCGCATCGCTTCTCTTGGATACTCTGCAACGGCCCGGTCCCAGACGGCCAGTTCGTCTGCCACCACTGCGATAATCGACTCTGCGTCCGCACCAGCCATTTGTTTCTGGGAACTGCGGCAGACAATATGGCAGATGCAGCCCGAAAGCATCGTATGGCAGCGGGCTCAAGGAACGGCATGTGGGGACGAGGTTCGGAGCGGTCGGGCGACAAGAATCAGAACAGGAAACTCACGGCGACATTGGCGCGCAAAGCTCTTGTGCAATATCAAGCGGGAACCCGAACAAGATCGCAACTGGCTCAAGATTGCGGCGTCAGTCCAGCCTGCATCGATCAACTCATAAGGCGCAAGACTTGGAAATGCCTAGACACGGAGGACTGAAGACTATGCTCCAACCGGCGTCAGAGAGCAACCGCAGTTCCGATGAATTGGCGGGTCACCTCCAGTAATGCCGGTCAACTCGTCATAGCTCGCGGGACTAGCCGCAGCTGCCTCAGCACATTCGTCCGGATAGTCTGCGAGCTGCTGCCATTCCCATTGAACGGCGTCTCGCATGGACTGGCCCTGGAGATCTGGGTTAGGTACGGCAGAGTACGCATCAATCACACCGCGCTGCGCAGCCCATGAGACGAGGTACGGCGTCAGCGTCGTGTCGTTGTAGCCGTGGATACTCTGACGCGCCGAAGCGGCGGCGGTTGTTGGGTTTGATCCGTCCTGCGTTGCCTGGTCATAAGCCGCCGCGATGCGACTATTGATGCCTGCCTGCACGCTGTCGGCAACTTCGCGCGCCTTGGCGTTGATCTTCTGCATGGCCGCAGGCGTCAGGTGCAGGCTGCGCTCAAGCGCGTTCAGTTGAGCGAACGCTTCGGTCTGGTGGTGCTGGTAGATGAGCGTGATGGCCGCTGCTAATGCGGCTTCGAGCTTCTGCCGGTCGTCATCGGAAAGCGCGGACTCACGTGCCACCGGTCGCCGTGCGGAGGGCGGAGCGGACCTTGCTCGCTCCTTCCTTCGCGTCCGCCTCCCATGCGGCGGGAATCGCGAACCCCTTGCGGCGTGCGATGGCGATAATGCGCGCCTTGGTTTTCGCGGGGTTTTTGGCCTTGCCGATCAGGGAAGCCGCATCCGCTACGTCGGATGCGTCAACAATCGGGAATTTACGGTCTTCGGGTTGTCCGAAGGAACTCAGCGGCAGTTGCATGCGCTGCTTCTGGGTGAGATTGCTCATCGACGGTTCTCCAAAGACTCAACCTTGGTGAGATTGGCGGAGGCCTAGTCAGTTCTGCGGCCCCATCTCTCGCTTGTACATCGCTGAGGCCACGGCATCGGCCATGGCCAGGGTGCGCTGCGCTGATTCAGACTCGTGCCGCGCGGTGTCGAGGCGAAGCTTCGACGCCTCATACTCGAGATGCGCTGCGCGGAGTCGGATACGCAGAATCTCCTGTTCGGTGATGTTCATAGGGCTCCTACTGGCTAACCTGCGCTTTCCCGCCAGTATCAGCGACGGGTTCAAGCTTGCCTTCTTCCTTCTGGAGCATCGGATCAGGCGTCAATCCGCCGGCAATCATTGATTGATTCTCGGTGATGCGCTTTGCCTGCTCTTCGGAGAGGCTGTACCCCAGTTTCTTTGCCAGCGTTTCTTTGCTCGCAATCTGCATCTCATCATCGATCAGCGCTACCTGCCGCTCCTGCAGTGGATCCGATGGGAGGAGTTCCGGCCACGTCAGATGGGTGATGGCCGCATCTCCGAAGTCGCGGCCGACCGCCATGGCAAGTAGGCAGCGGTCGAGCTCGACTAGCGCATCACCGTAGGTCAACCGTTTCGCCTCCGTCTTCTCGATCAGCGGCTGATAGCGAATCTGGAGCGCGACGCCGCTGATGGCTCCGAGATTATCCGGTTCACCCATAGCAACCAGCGGAATGCGGACCATGTATGAGAGGAGGGATAGGAGCTTCTCCAGCAGCGCCATGGTACTCGAAAGATCCGACTGCATTTCGAGGGCGCGCAGTTGCGCGGTCTCGGAAGGTAACATGATGATGCTATCAATGGCAGCATCGATCGTCGCCTTACCCATGCCCGTCGTATAGATTTTCGGGTGCGCGTGCAGACGAACAATTTTTCCGTAGTTCGATGCAATACGATTGATGCCGTTCAGGATCTTGAGGACATCTTCCGGTAGATCGCTCTCGCCCCAGAAATCGTTGGGCTTGGGGATATTCTGACAATGGACGATGGGGCAGAACGGGTACGGCCAGGTGGTTTGCGCGACGTTGACCCACGCGCCGCCACCGACCTGCTGATCGATGATCGTCCACGGCTCGTCTGCGTCCACGCGATAGCCGGCTATACCGGACGGGTTCGCAATGATCGTCCGGCGCTTGATCGGCTGGTCTCCCTGCTCGACCGGCGCGGGCGGAGGCGTAATCGTGAACTTCCACGGCGTGTCGCAGTCGTCTGGATCAGTCAGCACCTGCACCGTCTGCGGGTCAACGATGATGACGCGCGGATAGGGATTCACATCGATCAGGCGCGCGAACGCATGACCGAAGATGCCGCCGTTGGTCGCGAGCTTCAAGAGGGTGATCTGGCGTTTGTTGCGGCGCCAGCACTCGTTTAACCAGTCTTGTTTCGGCTCAGGCTGATCGCCGGTGAGTTCAGATGTAACCGGCTGGCCGAACAGGAATGAGGCGCCCTTGTCCACGACGAGGCGCGCCAGTGAGATGATGAGGTTGTCGTCAATGCCGTTTCGAATCTGGAGCGGATTTTGCGGATGGCCGGAGTAGGCGCGGAGCGCGCGCAGATGGATACTCGCGCGCTCGTGATCGGCGAATTGACCGACTGAATCGAGATCGGACATGAGGCCTCCTTTATATGCGCGCCGACGGTAGGCTATCAGGCGGGATCGAATATCTGACGGGCTGATAGTCGCAAACACACGCCAGAGCGAGTGCGCGCACCAGATCCGGCCCGCGATCGGTCGTCATGTCATAGTCGGCGAGCGAAGCAAAGAGCGCGCCCGTGCCCGCATCCTTGATGGCATGGAGGCGGCCACCACCGAGGATAGCCTGTAGCCGACTGATGAGGTAGGCGAGCCCGATCTTCGCTTCATTCCGCCACAAGAGCGAATCGTCGCCGGCATCGCCGGAGCTGATTGTCACGCCGGTGATATGGCACTGAGGGACGACGGAATCACGGATTGCGGCGACGACCGGACGACCAATGCCGGAAGCATCCACCACCGCATGATAGTCACCACGGTCATCGTGGCTGTACAGGCGGCGCGCCAGGATATTGGTGCGCAGAGCGACGGCGGGATACGCTGTACCGATCGGTAGTAGTTCGGACAGGAGCACCGTATAGTGCGTCTCAAAGATGGGGTTCTCGCCAAAGAGCAGATCGCCGGGCGAGAGAAGCGTCGCATCGAGACGCACGGCACAGAACGCTGGGGCCGTCGCGTGGTCGCCGCAGGCAATGCCAAGGACCGTCATCTTCGGAGGCTTCGGCGGAGGAGGAGGGAGGATAAATCTGCCGTCGGCAAGCTCGTCAATGTTGATCACGACGCCTCACCATCCAGGAGCCAATCAGCGCGCTCCAGCTCATCTGACGCAGCTCGTGCTATATCTTCTGGCCGGAAGGCGCGGAGATCGCCAAAGAGGCGCTTGAGCGCGATGCTGCTCGTATCTACCTGATCGTCGTGCGCGCCCATCGGGAATGACGCATGTTCTTCAATCCACTCGGCTACCCACGGCGCCGACTCGGGAAGAAAGACGCGGCCAGATTCCACATAGGGCGTGACTGCCGTCGCGCGAGACACTTTATCCGTATCAGCGGGAGCCGCGATGACCGGAATGTCCGTCTCACGGCGAAGCGTCTGAATCAGAGACTGACCGCTCGCACGATTCTCAATGGCGACAGCCACGGGATTCCATCTGGCGTAGAGGTCTTTGGCGACGCGGACGAGCTCGGGAAACTCAACGCGCTCGCGGAAGACATCCAAGATATAGACCCCGCTTGAAGTCTGAGCCCACGTCGAACAGACACTATAGTCATTCGTCTGCTTCGCCTGAAATGCGGTGTCCCATACTTGGATAATCTGCTGGGCTTGAGAACGATCGAACGTGGCAAATCGCTTCCACCACTCGCGTAGGAAGATCGTCCCAGCGGGTGGTGACGGCCGCTGCTGATAGAGCGCGGCGAAGTCACGCGGGCCTATGACGGCGCGAATTCGTGCGAGCGCGCCCTCATCGTACTTCTCTGGCCAGAGTGCCTCATCGACCGCTCGGCCAAGCTGGTCATTTTCTTCTGCTAGGGCCGGCAGATGCACCACATGCCACTGATCACCGCCTTCCGCTTGAGCGCGTAGTAGGCGACCCGCGAGGTCAGCTTCGCTCCAGCGGGTTGTGATCAGGATGACAGCGCCCTCGCCCTCAAGCCGCGTATAGGCCGTACTCGTATACCAGTTCCAGTGCGCATCGAGGATGGTGGACGATGCAGCTTCCTCTGCATTCTTCAGAGGATCGTCAATAAGCAAGAGATGTGCGCCGCGACCGGTTATCCCCCCTCCCACGCCGGCGGAGACATATCCTCCGAGATGAGGCTCGCAGAGATTCCACTGACCTACGGATCGCGGGTCGGGTGCCAGGCGCACGTTCGGAAAGATTGCCGCATACTCCGGCGAGGAGAGGAGATTCCGAGCCTTGCGCGAGAGGTCGAACGAGAGGTCGACGGAGTAGGAGCACGCGATGACGCGCCGATCCGGATTCCGTCCGAGGTACCAGGAGGGAAAGAGATGCGAGGCAAGCGTGCTCTTCCCATGACGCGGCGGTAACTCGAGCAGTAGCCGCCGGATGTCTCCGCGCTCAACGGCTTCGAGCGCATCAATGATCGCGATATGATGACGCGCGGACTGAAAGTTGGGATAGACCGCGCGGCAGAAGTCAAGGAGATTGCGGTACGCGAGCTCCGCCTTCGCCGCTTCCACCAGTGCGGGTAATAAAGTCGCGGAGTTCATCATTGGTGTACCCACTCAGATCAACTCTGTGCTCACCGCTCATCGGAATCGGCGCACCGCCAGGTCCGGAGAGTTCCAGCCGGTTGGTCGCCTCGCCTGTATCCTTGCGTTCCTCATCGCCCGCAGTCCGAAGGCCACTGACCGCGACTTCAAACATGCGTGCCGTGATTTCGTCCTTAGCAAGTCTGTCGCCACGTGTACCGACGACGCGCTTGACTTTGCGCGTAGCGCGGTCTACCAGTACCTCACGCGCTACCTGCCGGATGAGTCGATCATCCTGTAGTCGCTCGGTGCGAAGCTTCTCTTTCTCTTCGATCCGCGCCTGCTTGTCCGCCTCAGCAGCGGCATCGGAGATGGCCTGATCGTGGGTCTTGGCGCGAGCAACCCAGTTATGGAGACGTGACCACTCGTCCAATTGCCGCTTATACGACTTTGGTCGACCCAGTTCTTGCTGTAGTTTTGCTGTACTTCTGTTGTTCCCCATGTCCCGATACAAATCGAACATGGAGAGCGCCTTGCTTGACTCCTTCTTCGGCTTTGAGGACATGAGCTTAGAGCCTTGCAAAGATGCTATCACGCACGGTTGCGGCGATATGCGACATCATGACCGGCGGCACGGCATCACCGCAACGCGCCCATTGCTCAGTATACGAACCGGTCAGCACATAATCATCAGGAAAGGAACAGATGCGCCTCAGCTCAGCGATGGTCAGCTTTCGTCGTTCTAGCGGCAACTTCAGTTCATCAACCTCAAAGCGTTGCATCGTACCGTTCGCGGCAATCGTATTACACGCATCATCTAGTTCCACAGTCCGTCTGTGAAACTGCGAACCGACTCTTGCTGACACCGTAGGCGGATCATATCCATCTGTCATGTCCTTGTTCCGCATAAAGCCGCTACTGTCATTTATGAGACGATCCGTCCAATACCTATCGCTCCTTACGACCGTCGCAGCAGCAGCATCTCCTTCAATCCATCCGTTAGTACTGTAGCTCTTCGTCCGAAGAGCTACGCCCAAAGCATCACGCATGCTATAGCGATAGGACAGCGGCCTCGGAAATGCCGGCCGCGCATCCAAGCCATTCCGCACGCCAACAAAGATAATGCGCTCACGGTGCTGTGGCACCCCAAGCCACTGAGCATCCAGCAGTCTCGCTTCGACACGATAACCGCACTCTTTCAGCGTTTGCAGGATCTTCTTGAAGTAGCCTTTCGCGATACCTCGTATCAGCCCGGACACGTTCTCAGCAATAAAGACCTTCGGATGAAGATCACGTAAAATCCGCGCGTATTCAAAGAACAGATCCGTATTGCGCTGTTCATGACCGTCACCGTAATCTCGCTTCTTGTTCCAACCGCGCTCGCGCTGACCGGCCATAGAGAATGATTGGCATGGCGGCGAACCATCGAGAATATCGAGTTCTCCTTCCTTTAGACCAATTGCGGCAAAAATATCATCCGCATCCAAATCGTGAATATCTCGCGCATCGAGGACCGTTGACGGATGATTAGCGGCATATGTCTCACGTGCTGCTTTGATCCATTCATTCGCCCATAGCACGCGGCACCCAGCCATGCGATAACCGGTCGTTGAGCCACCGCCTCCGGCGAAGAGGCTGACGACGTTCAGGCCGTTCCACGGAATCGCGTTGATATCTGCCATAGTCGGCACGCGATACGGCGGCTTATCAATCTGAGCAGCACTCACGCCTGCATCCTCTTCCAGCCAGTAGTGCGAAGTATTGTCGCCGCCGATTCCAACGGCCATAAGCGTCGGCAACGGCATCTGATCAAGATTGACGCGCCGAACTTCACCGCGATAGTATCCGCTCTGGTTTTGTCAACAAAACCAGAGCGTCATTTCGGCTTGCCGGACCACTCGTAAGCGCAAGACGGGCAGCGATACTCCGTTTCAATATCTTCACCGTATGACGGAAAGTCTTCAGGTGACAGAACGTCGCCGTTCGTCTCGACACCCGCCAGTATGTCCGCTAGCTCGTTCTCATAGAAGAGGCCGTCCAGCGACAGGCCGGCAGATACGTCGAGCGCTAACTGTGCAGGATCCCAGTCCGACAGCTCATTTGCTCGATTGTCGAAGTAGGCGAGTCTTTTCTTCTGCTCCGGCGTCAGTCCGCGCCGGCGGACGGCGACAATCTCTTCTCCATCCGCGTCCACGATCTTGACGCGGGTAATGCCGGCCTCCGCAGCTCCGTCAATCGTCCCATGGCCGGCGAGGATTTTCAGATCCTCATCCACCACCACGGATCGGGCGGCGCCCACCTCGTGCAGGCTGTCTACGATGGTACCGATATTTCTGGCGTTGTGGCGACGGGCATTCGTCGGATCAGGCTTGAGATCGCGGATATGTGCCGTATCATTCTTTTCAGCCACGTGGAGCCTCCACTGGGACAACCGTACAGGACAACTCCAGACGACGGTCCTTGATCCTCGGTGTCACAGTCTTGTGCCAGCGCCCATCGAATACGTCGCGATCATTCAGCCCTAGACTTCCCGCGATGGCATCCTCAGCGAACTTGATTCGATTACTGGCATCAGATCGGTACGCGAGGTAGAAATGCAATTCGAGTGACACGCGATATCGACCGACAGGAAGCGGATGAAAGCCCGCTTGCCGGAGCACGATCAGCGCGTCACTCCACCACTGCCGAGCCTTCGGCGTTAGGTAGACGCCGCGCCTTTGGCGAGCATACATGTGATTGACGCTAGGGGGAAGCGGCAGGACAGCGCGATAGACAGCCACCGATCGCCGTCTACTGCGGTATCAGGGCCGCGAACTGGTTCGGATTGAACCCCTCGGGCCCGCTGAACTCTTCCTGCAGGAAGCAACCGCCAGTGAGGCCGCGCAGCGCCATGGCATCGCCACACTGCGGGCAACGGTGGGTCAAGACCATCTGAGCGCTCGGACCGAGGGCCTCGAAGGCCCGCTTACACGCTATGCAGTAGAACGAGCCATGCGGCATCCCTGAGCTCCCGCTACTCTATCGATAACACACTTTTCGGGGACATGGGGCGAAAAGGGGACAACGAAATTATCACAGGGACATAGCGCGATGACGCAAAGGCGCGTATAATGAAGGGAGGAGGTAGGACTATGCCAGTTCGCAAACAGTACCGACTCGCATCGGGCGAGGAAGTAGAGCGGCTCAACGCGCGTATCCCGCGGTGGATGATGGAGGCGCTCGTACATGGTTCTCAGGAGCATGAGCGGAGCATCAACGCCGAACTCGTGGCAGTGCTGGCACGCTGCCTCAAGCCTGGCCTACTACTTGACAAGTCATGAAATCTTCGCGTTAACACGCTCGCCGATTCCGCGCCAGCACTAGCCTTACAAGCGATCCGTGCGCGCTATACTCCCGTCTCTATTTGACACCATGACGCTATGCTGCTATGATGAGTGTAGATAGAGAGCAAGGAGTCAGAGATGCGAAGCGGGCAAGCGAACCAGCGAAGGCACCAGAACATGCGCCGAGCGATCGGCACCACCGGCGACAACGTCTGCCAGGATGACTCGTCCGCTACTGTGGACGTGCCGGTGGAGCTACTAACCAAGTGGCTGCAAGAGCTAACACTCGCTCAGCAGCAGACCTACCCGATGTACCAGCGACAGATGGTGCGCTCAGTGATCGACCAAATTGCAGCCACCATCAGTCCAGAGACACGACCATGACGACCAGCGTCACGGGCACCGTGTATCTGACCCATTTTGACCGGCCCTATCGTCATGCAGGACATTATTTGGGCTGGACCAGCGACCTCGATAGCCGGCTGGCCGCCCACCGCAACGGAACCGGAGCCCGGCTCATGGAAGTGATCAAGGAAGCCGGAATCGGATTTCAGCTCGTGCGTACCTGGAAGGGAACGCGCAAGCTCGAACGTCAACTGAAGAATCGCGGCGGGCACGCAAGGGTGTGCCCGGTCTGCAGGAAGGATGCATGAGATGGAAACCAGCGGGATGTACCTCGATCCGACGGCAAACGAGATCGTCTGCCACGGCTGTGGCGCTCGCTACGTTCGCGACGATTTTCGGCGCGACGGAGTGCCAAAGCTCCGGGAGAAGAATCGCCGACTGGTCGGCAACGTTCAGCGCACGCTCCGACATCGGTGCGAGAACTTGGAGACATGGCGATGAAACGAAGCCCCGACGCCATCCAGAAAGAACTAGCCGCCAGATGTGAGGCGCTCCGCTCTGAGGATACGCCGACTCTCCGGCAGATGTACGCCCTGATCCTCAAAGAGAAGGAGGAAGATAAGAAGCACGAGAACCGCGCGGGCATGTTGGTCTGGACCCAGGTTCAGACGACGATCGAAGACATTCTGGCGGATCGGTTCGAGGCGACTCACGAAGGCGCGCGGATGCGAGTAGAGGGAGACCGACAGGGAGAGGAGCGTTGCCTGAGCCAATTGGATGCTGTGATTGCGCGCTACGGCGAGGACAGCGCCGAAGCCGAAGCGCTATTCCGGGCGGCTGCCACATACGGAATGCGATACAGCAGGGCCCGCGAGCGTCATTTCGAGATGATGCTGGACGGCAAATACGACACGGCAGGAGCGACGCAGTGAACCTGCCGAGCAGTTGGCAACGAGCCGGCGACCGCGCGCTGAGCCATCGGTTGCACGCAGAGAAGGTGAACGATCGGCTCTACGTCGTCCGATCGGTCTCGTGTCCCGGCACCAAGCACGTCGTGTACCTCGACACGCGAGGACACATCGTGCTCTGTGATTGCAAGGGCTGGAGAGGCCGACCATCGCCCTGTTTGCATGCCGCGTGCGTCGCTCGACGGCTCCTCCGCGAGCGCGGGATTCTCATCCCGCCTCACCCTGTCCTGGAGGTAGTCGAGACGGAACGGACAATGAGGGATCAGTTATTCAGGATGGAGGCGGCATGATGGCTACGGAAGTCAAGCCCAAGAAAGGCGTCAAGCGCGGCGTTGAGTATGCCGAACTCATAGACCGATGGCAATTCGCGCATCGCCCAACCGACTACTACGTCAGCTATGTCGATGATGCGGCGTGGGTCGGAGAGGCGAAGAGGAAAGGCGGCGATGAATATGTCGATCCTCGCGATTGTGAGCGGCATTTCAATGCCACCGACTATCGACACGCTAGTCAAATAGCGCTCGGGTGTCGGAGTCTCGGCCTCGGCGCGATGATCTACAAGCGAGTCGACGTTCAGCGGGCGCAGGTAGAACCTGGAATCCGTCACTGGACATGGGAAGAGGAACTCGTTGAGGAGTGCGACTGATCAAAATTGGCCAATGTGACGAATGTTGCGAAGCCGCCTTCGGGCGGCTTCAGCTTTGTAGCGCATCCCTACCGCGCTCTGCGACTGCGGCCTACTTGACAACCGGAGGATTTCATCGGTTTCTTGGGACGCCGCCGCATTTCGGCGCGCCCACACTCGGCTCACAGCCTCATTTCCGTCTACACTCCCGTTGTCACTTGCGTAACTATCCGTGAGTGTGTATACTAGAGGTAGAGAGTGAGGATAGAGATGAGAAAGGGAACGCAGATCACCGAGGAGATGGTCTCCTGGAGCGCGGTCAGCGAAGCGGCTCAGGCAGCTGCGCAAGCCGCTGCGAAGGCGCGATCTGAGAACTTCAACCCGATGAGCGATCAGGAGATCGAGCAGCGCGCCCGTAACGCGCAGGACCGTGAGGACCTCCGCCAGTATGTCAACGGTGGGAACCTCTCCGGCTCCTGCAAGAGTATGACGCGCTCGGAGCTCGTGGCCGAGGTCAACCGGCAGCTCGTCGAGGGACTCTACGGTAAGGGCAGCAAAGCTGGATTCAAAGCGGTTCGCCGGATGCGAGAGTCTATCGACAAGGCGGATGTGAAGATGCCCGCGAAGTACGCCGGTGAGTGCAGCCGGTGCAGTCAACCGATCAACATCGGCGACACGATGTTCTGGAACCGACAATTTAGGCTCGCTACGTGCGAGAACTGCCACTAGGAGGAATGAGGTGACAGAGTACGGAATAGGACGAGTCCCCGCAGACGTTGACACAACCAAAGAAGCGCTCGCTGAGATCGAGGCCGCACGGCACATGCCGCGAGCCGAGGTCATCGACTGCTCGAACTGCGGCCGACCGACCTACCGCAGCAACCTGATGAATGAGTCGCTCGGCACGTGTTGCCCGACCTGCTGGGAAACCGACAATGACGGCGATGGATACGGGCGATAACGCCCAGAAAGAAGAGGAGCGCGATGATGAAGCGAATTGAAGTCAAGCGAGCCGAGGATGATGTGATCCGCGTCTACGCCGTCAACAGTGATGGCAGCGGACTATTTTCGCGCGGAGAGCGCGAGGGCGTCTACCATCAGACGCTCGGCACGGGTCAATTTCACGCGGCGAGCGAGGCCGACCTCGTCGCTCAACTGCTCCGTAGCGGAGCGATTGATCCGAACGACATGGTCGTAGAATCCTATGGTTGGGATTTGGGATCAGGAACGTGAAGCGCCAGCACGCTGAAAATCTGGCGTGGGACATTCATCGGGAATACGCGGACCTCCAGGTCCGCGTCGTTTCCGTTCGCCCAGACATGGAGGACTACGGCTATATCCTCATGATCGACGGTCAGAAGATCACATCGCCCACCGCGTGGCGCAATATCGAGAACAACTATGCACCGAGCCCCTTGCCTCCGGGTGGACTGATCGAGGAGTTCCGAGCGTTTTTTGGGATCCCATCGCCAGAAACAGAGGGCGAAGAGGCCACGACCAAGGATGCGGAGAAGCTGCGCTTGCGCCGGCGCGTTCTTGGACTGACTCAGGCGCAATTAGCTGAGCGGATCGGCTTTCATCCGAATGCGCTCGCACGCTGGGAACGCGGCGAGTTGCGCATCGAGCATCCCGAGATGCTGTGGCTGGCGTTGGATGCGATCGAAGCTAAGATCAGTCAGCCAACCATCCGGTAGCGCGCCCACTGTTGGGTGGCATGCTCTGAGTGGAACCGGTCGCGTTCACACCAAGCGGATGCAGGAACCTGAGCCTGGGCGACGGCGCGCCTCCAATGACGTTTCCGAAAAGAGACGAGCAAAGCACGCTCTTGCGCATCGGCAAACGTCGCTCCCAAACAGTTCCTGACCTGCCGCTCACCGGTATCCGAGTTGAAGACTACGACGCGGTAAAGCGGCATGATCAGACCCTTCGGCGGCTAGTTCACAGTCTTCGTCGGATGAGGGACGAACACATGCGTGCGGCACTTATCGCACTCCATAGTTGTGCCCGTCTCTGGGTCCCGATCTTGGAATCGAAAGCCGCGATCTGCAACGAGCATGCCGGAGCAGCGGCGCTGCGGGCAGCGCTGGCCGGCCTTCTGCTTGGCCGAATACCCGTCAGCGTGCCGAAAGTCGGAGCCAAGGTCAGGTCGACGCAAGAACGACTCGAAGTTCATAGAAACCCTCTGAGGAAACTGCTCCTATCGCAGCACGTAAATGGTTCGATACCCCGTGTTCGCGAAACATTCGCTCGCAGTGGGGAACCAGAGATCTAACCGCATACCAATGACAGCTACGCCAGTGTCAGCGGCGACTGCATCCCCGTAACCCGGAATCCAGAATCGCGTCCCCAGTGAAAACACGGATGGATCGACAGCGACCCGGCCATAACCCGCCGGCAAACCAGAAGCGGTGAGTCCAACGTCGTCATAGCCGGTCGTGTAGACGGTCATGGGCTGACCGCCGCTGGGTCGGATCGGTTGAACCGAACGGGGAGCCGTCCAGTACCGCGGATAGGTGACTTGGATCTGGATATGTGGGCTCAAATGGCGCAGCCTGCTCCAATACCCAATCACCCGACCCTTCGGGTAGTGGATCACATAGACATGCCGCTCTCGGTGCGTGACCCGTGTCATCGTCGACCAGTCGAGGTGAACCGTTTCGATGGACCACGTGAGCAGGTGTCCTCCCCGATGCTTCGAGGCCGCGTGAGCCGTCGCCGGCAATGCGACCAGCGCCACAAACAGCAGACCGAAAATGAGTAGTACGCGCTTCATAGCGAGCGCCTCCTTTGACATGCCGCCCAGGTGGACGGCTATGCTGTCTAGAGGGGCGTTCGGATGGGCGCCTGGTGTGCGAGTGGAGGCCCTGCCATGTGCGGGGCTTCTTCCGTTCAAGGAAGCGAGTTGGGCATCGTGCGCTCATAGACTTCACGCAATCGCGGCGTGAGCGGGTCAGCAATGCTTACCTTCTCTTCGAGACGACGCCAGCGTCGCTCGTCAGGCACGACGCTCGTGCCTGACTCTGGCGGCATCGGCACGGTAGCCACCACATTCCCTCGCCGATCCTCGTACTGCGCGATCTGCCCGCATTGGAGACACCGAAGGGCTGCGAAGTTGAATTTTCCGTCATGGTCCCAATAGCGCTGATCTTTGGATCCGCATTTCGAGCAGTTCCCCTGAACCATCATGGCCTAGCCCTTCCCACACTCATGGACCATGCCAGAGCGGAATGATCGCGCCGCGCTCTACGCGATTAAGCTGACCGGCTGACACGCCTAACTCGAGCAGGAACTCACGAGGCCAGTAGCCGTCTCTCCCACCTTCGCAGCGACCGCACTGGAGGCAGCGAAAGGCAAAGACTGTCCGTTTATACGGCTCGCGGTGCGCCTCGAGGCAGAGGTTCCCCCTCCGGCAACGGGAGCAGCGATAGGGAAGGTAGCTTCGTTCCAGTGTCTCTACCATAGCCATACCACACATCGAAGGGGACATGGGTAAAAAGGGGACAACATTCTGGCCGATCACGTACCGCCTCCGGCATAGGCCGCAATACGTGACTCCACGAACTGGTGTCCGCGCTGCCATCGCTTCTTCGTCGCCTCGTAGGTGATGCCGAGCCGATCAGCAATCGCCGTGAGCTTGTCCAGGTCGTGAGAATGGGGCTGGTATACCTCCCAGAACTGCGGGTAGCGGAGCCGGCAGATCTCTTCAGCTCGCTCCCGCCGGATAATGTCCTCTTCCTCGATCTCCGCCGGACTCTTCTCCCCAGGTAAGCGCCCGAAATTGCGGTCGAGGAATCGCTCGAACTGGGGTCCGACCAGGGACGGTCGATCACGCTCCGTCAGTGACAGTGGTTCTTGGCAGGAGGGCAGCGCACCGCGCCCAGTCGGGCGCACCGGCTTGCCGCGCGTATCCGTGATGGCCTCGCCCGGCTTCGTGTAGCCCTCCGCAACGAGCGGCACCATCTTCCCGGTCCGCTTATCCTGGCGCTCCGTGGGATGCCACCAGTCGCCCTTGAGCACTGCTCTGGCCTGCTTGCTCTTCAGGATGCGCGCGAAGTCTTCTTCCAGTGCGAGGGCGTCTGCCGGTTGGAGGAGAACGAGCCCAAACCAATCGTTGCCGGGTAAAACGACCTGCGTCTCAAAGCGGATATAGACCGTGCAGTTGCGGTCCATGAGCACCATCTGCCGATCAGGGTCGCCGTTCCAGCGTGCGATAACAACATGGTGCGTCGTCTTTCGCTCCACAAATGAGACGACTGAGCCCTGCTTGCTACTCATGGCGATGATCCGCGCGGGTATAGGTGCAGACGGCATACGTGAGGATGAGGAGCACGATGACATCAGGCGGCATCATGACACCCCCAATCTCTTTAAGTGGTCCTGAAGGGCTTCGTCGGTGTGCCCTGTGAAGACGTGATGGCGAGAGCAGACGAAGGCGTAAGTCGATGATCCGGGATGATCCGGCATCGCCCCTTGACTGGTCATCGTGACCGCATTCGCGAGGTAGGACCGCCGGCGACACTTGGAATACGGACAGCGCATCGAAGGCGCAGCCTCCATCACGACACCTCCCCGGCCAGGAAGGATACGAAGTCCTCATGCGTCTCGAACCATCGTCCCGTAATACCGTAGGACGGCCCGACGCAGCGCGAGTACTCGTTGTGCCGGCCTCGCCGGTGCCGAGGAGGATACTCAGCCGGACTCCCGAGAGCAATCATCCGCTCTTCGGTCAATGCTGGATCGTAGAGCGGCGCGTACCGCCTACCGCGCTCCAGACTCGCCTCATCTCCCTGATCTCGCTGTTCGGTCATACCCCACCTCCTGGAACGAGAAAGGCCGCCAGCTGTGCCGGCGGCTTACTGTTCAAAGAAGGCGTGCGAGTCGCCAGCTGTGTCTCTCTGGCGGCTCATTCGGAAGCGGCTCTGCGCTTCCGAGACGGGCGATCCCCGCGGCTCTCATCGAGGCTGACGGCTAGACCCTACATGTGTTAGAGCGTTGACCCTAACTAAGATCCGTGGCGTCCGGGCCAAATCCCGGACGTTGCCATAACGTGTTGCGTTGTTAATCAGTCATCTATTATGGCAAGTGTATCACGTAGCGTTACGTCGTGTTGATATCTCGACCCGCGCGCTGCTTCTTCGCTCTCGGTCGGACGCTGCTTCGGAACCTGCCAGACGGAGATGCTCGGTAGCAGGACTGCCGGACCAATAGTCCAGATGTTGATGGTCACGATAGCGGGTATTTTCATGCTAGGCCGGTGCGGAATACGGGGCGGACCCGCGCGTGCCGTGACGGTCTCGGAAAGCGACGACGCCTCCCCCGGCCTGTAGCAGCGTTTGGGTCCAGCGATAGTGATTCACACGTTCCGGCCGCGTCGGCAGAAGCTCGTGGAAATCGCCATAGATGTTCGCTACTTCGGCGCGCATCCGCCGGTCAATGTCGCCAAGAACCACGCCCTCATCCAGGTCGCCTGCGGATCGCCACAACTCCACCATTTCAGGCGTGGCGTGGTCGATCATGCGCAGGAATCGGAGTGCGACCGCCTCAATAGCATCCCGATCCACGCGAGCCTGTTCCTGGACCCGCTCTTCTGCTTCCTCAGCGGTTGGTCTAGTGCCGATGAGCGACTGACAGAGGTAATAGACGCGATCCAGATCTGGCGGGCGCTTCACCTTCTCGCGGTCCCTCTCTCCCAATTTTCCTGCTATGATGCGCCTCCCTGCTCTTGACGGGACTATTTCTGTGGAAGTTTACTACAAATGTAGAACTCCGAGACATGGGGGAGGCATAATGGAGCATATGGAAGCGCGAGAGCGAGAGGACGCGGTGCGGCCAAGACGGCAGAAGCCGTCCGCGCAGTTCGAGCGGGACCGCTGCCCGCGGTGCGGAGGCATCCCGTTTCTCTACGCCGGTTGCCGGTTCACGTACCTGTTTTGCCCGACCTGCAGGCTGACGAGACGGTCGCGCTGAATTTTGGTATCGACGCAGACGCGACGGTGCGCTATGATGAGGCAATGGCGCGGGCTGGAGGTGAATGAAGGTTCGCGCGGGAAGGGCCGCTTGTCTGGCGCACCCGGAGGGGAGGAGCGGCCCCGCGGCGGTCTAATTCTGCGGGAAGTCCAGGCCGAGATCTGACAACTGGTAAGACAGAGCGACCTCGGATACCTGGAACCGCCTGCAGAGCGTCCTGAGATCGTGAGCGAGCGGAATTTCCGCGCGGAGCAACGGCCCAGGCATCAAGAGCTCCGCCGCGAAAACGCTTGACGACCGCTCCTGGTCATCGCGGCAGTTCCGCTCACCGGCCAGAAGGAATAGCGCGCCCTCATGTCGCAGATACCAATGCCCAATTTCGTGGGCGATGGTAAAGCGCCTGCGAAAGAGCGAGTGCCTGCCGTTGACGACGATCTCATCCCGAAACGTTCCTCGGTACAGCAACCCTGCTATTTTTCCTGGGCAGGTTTCCCAGCGTGTGATGCGCAGCCGACAGTGATCTGCTATCCGATGGAGATCGATTGGAGCTGTCAGCGCACGGGACTGGCGCGCTAGGTCGGAAGCGGCCGCGCGCTCATCAGTCTGCATCTCTCTCGTGCCTCTCCTGTTGGAGTTGTTCAGCATGTTGCTGAAGCTCAAGCGCACGGATGATTTTCTCCACGGAGGCGATGTCTCCCTCCGTCAGGGACGAGGTATGGCGGAGCGTCAACGCGATGCTTGCGTATTCCGCCCCATCCTTGAATTCCCGCCCGTATTTGAGGTAGGCCGCACTAACGTCAAGCACTGCAGCAAGACGTTCCCATGTCTCATCAAGAAATCCCTGGCGCCTACCGGTTTCGACCTGGTAAATCGCTCCGTCATCGACGCCTGCAAACCTGCCCAGCTTGGCGCGCGAAAGGCCACGGGCTTCGCGCACACGACGCAACCGATCCCCTGCCGTCTCACGCTTTTCCATAGTACAACCGTACACCGAATCTGGAAGGATGGGAATAGAGCAGTTGCTATCACAGTCGAGTCCTGACGCTTTAGTATTCACTGTTGACATTATAGCATGGTCGTGCAATAATGCATTTGCTACAGTAATGCGTAGCAGATGGAGGAGCAATGGTCATCGCAGGTATTTCGATTCCCGATGAGGATGTCTTGGCCATCCCGCTGAAGGACCGGATCCGGAGTCGCCGCGAAGCACTTGGCCTATCAGCGCAAGAAGTAGCTGAGCGCGTTGGCGTCAGTCTCACGCAGATATACCGCATTGAGCGCGGCGACACGCGGAGCTTGCAGCGCCCAACACGGCGCGCCTATGCGCAAGTGCTCGGAGTCTCTGAGGACTACCTGCGGGTCCGGAAGCAGGATCGATGAGTACATACCGAAGTTCTCTCGTAGCCAGCGGATGGTCGAACGCCGTCACGACTTCGCCGGCTCTTGTTATGACGGCTAGCGAATCTCGAAAGGAGAAGCCTGTAAATACGGGGAGTCGGTTCTCGTCATAGCGCGTCGGTGGAGTTGAATCTGCTGGCGGCACAACCCCTGAGGAGCTGCGGGGCGCTTTATTCAATCGGGTTGCATCAAGCGGGGACTGCTGGATCGAAGACCCCGCAGCCCTCCTCACGGGTTCCGAGGAAAGCAAGAGGCCCGGCACATGGCCGGGCCAGTAAGAAGCCAAGAGGCAGGGATTAGCTGTCTCTTACACACAGTTTACCAGATCGGTCAAGAGGAGTCCATGACGTTGGTACAGGCGGCTTCGGATGAAGCGGCACAGCGCTATCCCTATCATCCCATCTGCCTCATGTTTCCGGACTTGCCGGATGAGCAGATGGAGGACCTGGTAGAGGACATCCGTCGTCAGGGACTACTCATGCCGATATGGCTCTACCAGGGCCAGATCGTAGATGGACGCCATCGCTATGAAGCATGTCTGGTAACAGGTATTGAGCCTCGGTTCTCTGTATGGGAAGGAACTGACGAACTCGAACTCATCGGCTTTGTCGTTGGCCTGAATAAGGTCCACCGGCACATGAGCCAGAGCCAATGGGCGATAACCTATGCCGATAAAGTCTTACCTGCCATCGAAGCCGCAGCCCGCAAGCGCAGAGAGTACACCGCTCCGGGCAAATCGATAGCCGATAAATCGGCTATCGATCTCGGTAAGGCAGCAGATATTGCGGGAGCACTGGCGGGGGTAAGCGGCGATTACATCGGACTGGCAAAGAAGGTGACAAATGAGGCACCCGAGCTTATTGAGGTGATACGCGCCGATAGGCTCTCTCTGCCGGCCGCCAGTGAAATTCTGAAATCCAATGACGAGGAGGAGCGGACGACGCTGATTGATGAGGTACTGGCTGGAACGCTGGTACCGCATTCCAGCGCCATAAAACGCCGCAAGCACGAATTGCTGATAGAGCGGCGGAAGCAGTACGCCAGAGATCAGGTACTCTCACTCCCGCGCCGCGCTCGCATATGGCATCAGTCATTTGAAGATTGGCTACCGCAGCAAGAGCCATGCGACCTCCTGCTGACCGATCCGCCGTATTCGACGGACATTCCGGACATTCAAGCTCTCGCGCATCGGTGGATGCCTGTTGCGCTTGCCAAAGTGAAGCCCACCGGCCGAGCATACATCTTCATCGGATCATATCCAGACGAACTACTGGCATACCTGACGGCAGATCGGGCGGGCATGGAGTTGGTGAACATCTTGGTCTGGACATACCAGAACCGACTCGGGCCCAGCCCAAAGATGGACTACAAGATGAATTGGCAAGCAATCCTTTATTTTTTTGGGCCCCATGCACCCCCGCTTGACTGCCCGGACATCATGGAGCAGTTCAGCGTTCATGTGGTCAATGTACCCGACCCACGAGTAGGAGACCACTACCACAAGTGGCAGAAGCCCGACGAGTTGGCCGAGCGCCTCGTCCGGCATGCCACAAAGCCGGGCGACCTCGTCCTCGACCCATTCGCGGGAACGGGGGCACTGGTGCTAGCAGCCGAGCGCCTTGGACGTGTCGGACTTGGCTGCGAGATTGACGATGAGATCCTGACTATTGCTGAAGAAAGGGGCTGCGTGATTGAACGTTCTCAATGATGACCCAGACGGGGATTCACGCCGGAGCAAAGAAAACTTTATGCGCCTGTGGAACGAATTGCCGGAACTGAGCGAGCCGCTTGGTGGCGACGGTAAGAAGCCGCTCCGTCTTTTTCCGGTCGAGGTGGAGAAACACCCGACTCTGTGTCTGCTTGATACGTGCGCCTGCATTGACTACCTCGTGAAGAGCCCACTTCAAGACCTTGTCGTCCCCATCGCCGCGCGGGCACAGCCGTGGGATGGATTCTCTACATGGACAATTCGCTCGCGCATTCGGTCCGGCGGAAAGACGGAACTACAGAAGTTGCGGCTAGCCCTTAATGAGGGTCACGCTCAGCGACTGCGCCCCTGGTACCACTACCACCTGTACGTGGATAGCCGGACTGGACACCTGGTCGACGGCGGCATTGCGGGCACAAAGGAGTTGGTGCAGTACGCTCTCACCCATCCACAGGAGCGGCAGGCTGTGACGCCGCCTCACAACAGCCGCGCATGGTTCTACTACGTCGAATTCGAGGAGTACGACAAGGCAGGATTCTGGATGATACGCCTCGGCCGTTCGCAGACCGGCATGGCGAACATTCTGGCGGCACCAGATAGCCAAGAGCGCCTCAGGCTAGTGCGCTGATGAAAGGAACACGAAGTATGACGAAGCCGATAATGCGCGAAGGGCTCGCTCGTGCCGCTAGTCACGAAGCGACTGTCAGGCCGTCCGAGCACCCGGACGCAATCACGAAAGACGGCGCGACGTTCTGCCCATTTCACCCATACCGAGTAATGCACTCCCACATAGTGCAGGTGCGAGGCAAAGACCATCTCGCCTACTACTGCTCGATCGGCGGAGGCCTCTGGGATATGAACGGGAGGTCCATTGACCTAGCGACGGGCGAGGTCCGAGGAAAGGAGCGGCGGCATGTCCATCTCGTTTCACGCTGAGGGACATATCGCGCGCCATATGACCGAGCGAACACGGCGCACGGTCGTCAACCGACAGCAAGCAGAGGCGCTATGTCACCGGCTGCGCTACCGCGGACAGCCGGCGGGACTCATCATTTCCAACCGCGGCTATTACGTCTGGACGATTAGACATGGCCGGCTACGAGAAATCAGGCCGAGGAGGAAGCTCATGGACTGGAATGACGATGACCGGCGCGTCGACATCAAGAATATTCCGTGGCATGAGGCGTTTCTCTGGGTCGCGGTGATTTTGCTCCTGGGTCTGACGATCGCCGCGGCAGTTTCCACATTCGCACAAGGAGGATAGACATGAACGGAGCTGCTGTTATGGAACGGGGAGAGGTGCCCGCTGCCCAGGAAGACTCCAGCCGCGTCGTGCCGTATGGGGAGTTCGATGTCCGGCGCACGATGGAGCAGCTCAAATGGATGCGGACCTTCGTGCGTAATGAAATGAGACCGGGAGTCGACTTCGGCGCCATCCCCGGTACCGGTGACAGGCCGACGCTGCTCTTGCCGGGCGCACAAAAGGCAGCGATGTTTTACAACTGCTACCCAGAGTTCCACATCCGAGAGAAGGACCTGGGTGATGGTCACATTAAATACGATGTCGAGGTTCTATTCAAGTCACGCGCTAGTCAGAACGCGGTCGCAGCCGGCATCGGTAACTGCAGCACGATGGAGAGCAAGTACCGCTGGCGGCAGGGAGGCAGGCGCTGCCCGGATTGCGATGAGGAGGCGATTATCGAAGGCAAGAAGGAGTACGGCGGCGGCTATATCTGCTATCGGAAAAAGGGCGGCTGTGGCAGCAAGTTCCAATACGGCGACCCGAAGATCGAGTCGCAGAGGACCGGCAGAGTAGAGAACCCGGATGTCTACGACCTGCACAACGTCGTGCTCAAAATGGCGAAGAAGCGCGCGTATGTCGATGCCGCTACTGGGCTGGGCTGCCTCTCGGAGCTGTTCACGCAGGATCTGGAAGACATCTACGACCTAGGTGCCGCGGAATACACGGTAACTGAGGAGACGCCTGCGGCGCAGTCCAACCAGGAGCCTGAGAGCACCGCATCTGCACCGGCCCCCAAAGCATCGTCATACAAACCGGCCAGCGCCGACCAACTGGCGACGATATCCAAATTGACCCGACTCCTGGGACGGTCCGAGGATGTGGGCGATATGACGAGTGCAGAGGCGTCGGAGCGGATTGCGGAGTTGAGCCGCGCCTACAACGAAGCGAAGAGCAACCCTGCTCCGAACACCAAACAGACGCCGAAACCCGCGTCACAGGCACCGTCAACAAGCACCGCGAAGAGCAGTGGTCCTGATCCGGAGATGCTTCAGGCGCTCAAGGAGTTGGGCGATCTCCAGAGGCCGCGGCAGATGGCGCTTGATGCGTACAAGGAGATTCGAGAGGTGCTCCATATGGCAGGCAGGGACTGGACAGAGTTAGAGCCCGCAGAGATTCAGAAGGTCATCAATAAGATACGGAGTCGAATCGACAGGCTGACGGCTCCGCTCGCGACCGACATCAACATGGATGAGGATTCAGGCGGCGTCTCGATCGTTCCGCCCGAGCAGCAGGAGCTCATGGATGCAGAGGAGGTCAGCGTCTGATGGTAATTCAAATCGAGGAACGACCGACAACGGAGCAGATACCGGCAACGGAATTGAATCCGTCAGAACTGCTGAGGATGTGGCCGAACGGTAGGTGGCTACCCGGTTCAGTCCGCTACATCGATCCACATGGCACGGAATTTCACTGCGCCATCGGCATCGTTGCTCGATATTTGGGACACAGATTCGATGGAGCAAACAGGGACGAAATAGACAGGCATGCCATGGCCTGCGTAGCCAATGCGTATGACACCAACTTCCGCCAACTTCGCGAGGTAATATCCGCGAACGACTACTTCGGACAGGAAGCGGCGGCACGCGCCTTTGAGGGACTTGGACTATGACTACTCGGACGACGGTCAAGAAGACGCCACCGCAGAAGCGCTGCCATGTGTGCCTGCATCGGATTGTGCCCGGCAGAGAGCATGGACGCTACGACGGAAGCATCCTCTGTCCAGGATGTTGGTTGACGCTGCAGCCGTGGGAGCGGGGTATCGCGCCGCATCCACGGCTGCAGAAAGTGGGGATCTGATGAGCCGCAGGCGGTTTATTAGCACCGACCTTTCAACCGACGTCCAAGTCACTGCTCTCGCTCGGAATCACGGTTGTTTTGCCGTACTGCTCTATACCTGGATGATCCCACATTGTACTGCTGGCGGTTCGCTACACGGCTCTCCATCCGAAATCTTGCGCCGGGTAATCCCGGGTCGACGGGACAAAGAGGAGCAGGATGTATACGGAGCGCTTCTCGCGATGGATAAACTAGGCCTTATCACATGGAATCAGGAAGAGAAGGCCATCCAGTTTGATCCGGTGCGGTGGAGGAGAGATCAGCGGTACAGCGTGAATCGGTGGATGAGAGCACCGTGGGATCGTGCACGCCATTTGCTTCGTCCAAGAATTCTCGAACGCGATAGTCATAGATGTCGGCAGTGCGGCTCAACGGACCATCTCGAGATTGACCATATCATTCCTATTGTTCGCGGCGAGAGCAATGAGCCTGATAATCTCCAGGTCCTGTGCCGTCCATGTAATCGCAGAAAGTGGGCGAGTTAATGGCCTGGATCGAGTCGCATCAGAACCTCATCGACCATCCGAAGACACGCCGCGCCGCGAAGATCTTGGACATTGACGTCATACTCATGCTCGGTCATCTTCACGTCCTCTGGCATTGGGCGATTAGCTATGCGGAGGACGGCGACTTAACGGACTTTACGTCAGATGAGGTAGCCTACGGAGCTCGCTGGCATGGGGACCCCGATAAATTTGTCGAGGCGCTCATTCAGGCGGGCTGGATAGACCGCTCATCAGAGGCAATGAGTCTCCACGACTGGTGGGATTACGCCGGCAAACTCGTAGAGCAGCGCAAGGCGAATGCCGAGCGCATGCGTCAGCGCCGTGCAAAATCGACCGCCCATCATCATGAGGAAACGCCTGATGGGTCAAACTCTTCCTTTATAGAGGATGCGTACAGTGCACGTGCTGGTAACGTGCAGGACACGTTACCAGCACGTGCACCCGCTACCGTACCCAACCGTACCCTACCGTACAGTACCCTACCGAACACTACCACTATCGGTTCTAACGATTCTGTCGCTATTACTAACACTGAGGTAGCGCGCGCGAGGCAGGATGAGGAATCCATTCCGCCGATCAAAGAACGACCTCTGATTCCTCCGAACGGTAGTGGCACCGCGCGCGACATAGCCGTCATTTTTGCCGACAAGTCGACACCGTATCCAATGGAGTTATTGCCTGAGAATGTCGCTGGCATTGCCAGGAAGCTCGCTGAATGGATACCGGAAGCAGAGAAGAAGGGTATCACGATCCACCCGGTCAACGCGGCGTATGACTGCGTCGAATGGAAACGAAGCCACAAGACGAAGGTGAAGAGCTGGGTGCTCACCTACGGGAATTGGCTTAAAAACGCGGCTAATCCACCGGCTTGGGCACGCAGCAGCCACCATTCGCTACCCACTTCAGAGCCGCTTGAGGTCATCACATGCACGCCGGAGGAGAGAGCGGCGCTGCAGGAGATCTACAGTCGACCGATGCATCCGCCATCGCCGCTCCGGAGGCCGGCATTCCATGACTCATAGCCTTCCCACGACACCGGCCATTGACCACGCCGACATCACCGCAGAGCAGGTAGTACTCGGCTCACTGCTGATCGATCCGTACGTTATGCCACAGGTGGCCACCTTTCTTTCAGCCAGCGACTTCTACCTTCCTCCGCACCAGGTCCTATTCAATGTCATGGAGGGCCTGCTGGCTCGAGATGCGCCCACGGACTTCGTGCTGGTATTCCACGAGCTTGAACAGCGAGGCGACGTAGATGCCGCAGGCGGCTACAACTATGTAGCAGCGCTGCCAAACGAGGTGCCAACGTCGCTACACGCTCTGCGCTACGCCAATATCGTGCTGCGGGAGTCGGTCGCACGGCAGAGCGGTCAGGTCGGTGAACAGCTCATGCTGGGCCTCGACACCGCCAACCTCGTGGATCAACTGGAGAGCGCAAAGCAGCGACTCGGCAAACTCCAGGAACTCGTCATCCTGCAGAAGACGGCGTCGAGCCGGGAGGAAGCTTGGGACCGCGTTATGGCCGGTTGGAGGGGTGAGCGGGTAGAGGAAGACTTCATCCCGACCGGGCTGGAAGACCTGGACTGGGCACTCAACGGCGGAATGCGCCGAGGTCACCTCATCGTACTCGGAGGCAGGCCCTCGCTCGGCAAGACGGCGTGTGCCGTGACGATCCTGCATCATGTGGTGATTAGGCGGTCTGGCCGAGGCATACTGTACAGCTACGAAATGAGTGCTGAGGAGATCAACCAGCGGCTTACCTGCATCGAAGGACAGATCCTACTGAGTACGCTCCAGAATCGGCTCCCAGACGGACCGGTTCAGGAGAAGGCTCTCCATGTCGGTGCCAAGGTCCGCGCGGCACCCGTTGACATCGTTTCGGCAGCGGGCTGGACGATCGACGACATCTCGAACGATGTCAATGAACGAACGCAGCAGGGACGAATGGATCTGGTCGCCATCGATTATCTGCAGCTCTGCCGCTACCGTGGCAGCGAGAAGAACCGAACTGCTCAGGCCGAATACGTTAGTGGCAGGGCCAAGGAGATCGCTCGCCGCTGCGACGCTCCGGTGTTGGCGCTCTCACAGCTCAGCCGAGAGCCTGAGAAGCGGGCAGGAGGCGATCCGGAGCTCACCGACCTTCGGTGGGGCGGAACAGAGCAGGACGCCGACATTGTACTCATGCTGTCTAATGACGATGACAATTGGTCGTCTCCTCGGCAGGTTGTCAAGAAGCGCCTGGACATCCGCAAAAACCGTCATGGGAAGACTGGCCGCGTTTTGGTCGGCTTCCGCGGAGAATACACCCAATTCGTCAACCTCGGGACGCGGCACAGTGAGGAGCCGTCAGTCGCACCGATGAGAGCAGCGGTGCTTTCCGTAGCCGGCGACGATGAGGTGGCGTTCTGATGACCTCCGCCTACGGACTCCTCACTCCGGATCACATCCTGAAACACGTCGCGAAGGAAGGGATCATGATATCCACGGATGGGACCAAACTGTTCCTCTCGCCGAAGGCGAAGGTCACAACTGAGCTGGCCGACGTGATACGGAAGAACAAGTTCCCGCTCATGGCAATGCTGTTGGCGGCACGGATCGACCGTGGTTTCGACATACTGCAGGACTTGGAAGAGCGGCGAAAGATGCATACGCCCGAATATTGGGAGAAATTCCAGCTATATCAGAATCTGCTCAGTTCCTACGAGAACGCCTGTCGCAAGGCGCTCGAATTTGGGAGGGTGTTGTGAGCACCTCAGACAGCCTTCGTACCTTCATCGCGGAACAGGAACTGGTGATCGCGCTGGCAACTCGTTCTGGGATTCAGGCGCAATACGCGCATCAGGCGGCTGAGGCTGCTAGAACCATCGATCGAGCATCGAAAGAGAAGCTAGCGGCAATCCTCGCGCTTGAGGAGTGCGCTGAGGGCCGAATCGAGGCGAAACCATGAACGATGTCGACGCTATCGAGAAGGCTGTCACCGAATTGGAGCGATTGCCGGTTACGCAACTGACGCTACCACGCTCTCGCATGTTTCGAGATGATCTTGGCCGCGTCTGTCCAGTGACCTTTCTGCAAGATGCGATGGCTCGGCCTGGCGACCTCTATGGCTTCACACCGTTCGATGAATTTCTGCAATTCTGCCACACATCGATGTGGGAACTCGTGAACCTCTACGATAGCGCGACGGGTCGAGAAAAAGGACGAATGCGCGTCGTAGCCCGTATCCGTGAGTGGCTGGCAACGCCATGAGCATCGGTGATCCCAACGTGGTAGCGCTGCCAGACGGAACTGCATACTACTCTGGCTGCGGCAAGGGAATCACGAGGATGAGCATTGCGCGCGCTATGACCGGATTTCTCACGTGGCGCGCGGCGACAAACGGTGAGGCGTACCGCGACGCAGCGGGAATTCTGCGGCACTGCCACGGTCGGAAACGAAGGAGATCGTCACGACTGAATGGAGGGAGTTGGTGGGTCGAGATTCAGGGACCTACTGCTCAGAAAGTGAGCGCTGATCTGGAGTTGACATCGTCGAGTCAGGTCCGTGGCGCGGTTCGTACGAGGGAACAATTCAATCCAGAAAGGAAAGTCACATGAATAGACGAATTGCATACAGGCAGGGAGACGTGCTTCTAACGCCGGCGGATGAGATCCCCAAGGGCGCTGCGTTAGAGAAGCAGGAGGGCGCGCGCCTCATTATCCAGCGTGGAGAGGTGACCGGCCACCACCATTCGGTAGCACTCGCTGATGCCGAGATGCTGACGGCATCCGAGGCTGAACGCTATCTACGCGTGGAGCGAGAAACAGCACTTAGCCACCAGGAGCACGCGACCATCTCGGTTCCCCCCGGCGCCTACAGGATCACTATCCAACGTGAGTACCAGCCTCGGAAGCTTCCGCGATATGCCGCCGACTAAGCTTATTGACCACCTCACGCCAGAGCAAGAAGCCGAACTCCCCCGCTTCCGCGATGAGTGGCTGGCACACGGCTTGTCGACGGCACCAACTGATCAAGCTGCGGCGGAACGCGGTGTTAGGCTGGCATACGCTGCGGCAGGCTTGGCCGCGCCAAAGATCGTCATTTGGTTGCCGTCTCCTTTCAGCGGCGCCATCGGGTCAGCAATGCTGACCATATGGTCCGTCAGGGATCAGGTCTGGGATCAGGTCGGGGATCAGGTCAGGGATCAGGTCAGGGATCAGGTCAGGGATCAGGTCAGGGATCAGGTCTGGGCTCAGGTCGGGGCTCAGGTCTGGGCTCAGGTCGGGGCTCAGGTCTGGGATCAGGTCAGGGATCAGGTCAGGGATCAGGTCAGGGATCAGGTCTGGGATCAGGTCTGGGATCAGGTCTGGGCTCAGGTCTGGGCTCAGGTCGGGGCTCAGGTCGGGGCTCAGGTCGGGGCTCAGGTCGGGGCTCAGGTCGGGGCTCAGGTCTGGGATCAGGTCGGGGCTCAGGTCTGGGATCAGGTCGGGGCTCAGGTCGGGGCTCAGGTCTGGGATCAGGTCGGGGCTCAGGTCTGGGATCAGGTCGGGGCTCAGGTCTGGGATCAGGTCTGGGATCAGCCTGCCTATGGGCAGCATGACTCAAATTGGCTAGCATTTGGCTGGTATTTATACGACGTCTGCGGCTTAGCTGCGCCGAAACGGCTTGAGGGAATGGTGACCGTGGCCAAGGCTGCCGGCTGGTGGTGGCCATTCCGCAATGCCGTCGTTCTGACCGACCGCCCCCACACGCTGCGCCGTGATGATCAGCATCGCTTGCACGGTGTAACCGGACCGGCGTTGCAATATCCGGATGGCTGGGGGATCTGGGCCTGGCATGGCGTGCGTGTCCCACAGCAGGTGATCGAGTGCCCAAACACGCTTACGATTCCACAGATTCGCGACGAGCCCAATCTTGAGGTTCGCCGGGTGATGCTGGAGCGCTTCGGTCTGGAACGCTATCTCCGAGAGAGTGGGGCGCGAGAGATCCACAAGGATGACTGGGGCACCCTCTTCCGGAGCGAGATTCCGGGCGATGAGCCACTGGTTATGCTGATGGTCGTCAACAGTACGCCGGAGCCCGATGGGTCGTACCGAGACTTTATGGTTCGTGTCCCTCCTGAAATGCAGACATCTCAGCAGGCGTGGAACTGGACCTATGAGCGCCGGCCCGACGAAGCGAGGCCACTGGTCGAATCATGAGCCAGACTCTCGGCGAATTCCTCCAGCATCATCCCGGCGTTGCTCTGCATCGAAAACAAGGCGTTAGCTGGAGTGCTCAGGACTGCGCGAATTGGTTTAGTAGCGCACTCGAAGCGCCAGTCTGCGTGATCGACGGACGCCTCTATTTTGTGGATGAGCACGGTCCGGACCATCTCATCGGCGAGCTGCGTGAGATCGAGGTGTCGGCGTGAATTGCAACCGACCGCATACGGCAGAAGCCTACCGCTGCCTCACCTGCGGCACGCTGTCGGGCGAGCAATGCAATGTTCCCGGTGAGAGCACGTGGTACTGGCGGACCGTTGCCTATGGTCGAGTCGGGCCGTTCTGCTCGAATCACTGCGCCAGGGAGTTCTCTATGGCCGAGCCTGAGAACGTGTTCTGCGATGGGCGATTCACCCTTGCCGAGTGGGAGCGCCTGCGGTTCCTCCGATGGAAAGCGGGCCACGAGGCGGTGGTGCCGTGAGGGAAGTACGCTGCTTCTCCTGCCATCGACCCTTTCGCATTGGTATTTTGCGTGTCCTGGAAAGATTGAAGTCGCTGGAGGGGAACTCATGAAATGGTCTGAGATTACCAAG
>Ga0207416_1000700_pt1 | contig 52967 bp, 55 predicted proteins | sample PaiPotPPM11metaG_FD_184107 | JGI IMG/M metagenome (GOLD analysis project Ga0207416, IMG submission 184107) | Iron sulfur acid spring bacterial and archeal communities from Banff, Canada, to study Microbial Dark Matter (Phase II) - Paint Pots PPM... ... | reverse complement strand
CTCTTATCGCCTGGGCCAGGAGGGCAACCGACGGCTACGGCGTCGACAGTATGATCGATTGCCTGCCGCCCGGTGCGCCGGCGAGCGCCATGATGCGCGCGCTGTTTTGCCTGCGCCGCGGCGGACGCGCGGTCAATGTCGGCGCCGTTCTGGAAACGCTGCCGCTCAATGCCTTCTGGATGATGACCAACCGGATCGGCCTGCAAGGCTCGGTCTGGTTCACGACGGGCGAGGGCGAAGACATGGCCGCGATGGCCGGCGCCGGCACGCTGAACCTGTCGGTGCTCGAACATCGGGTCTCGCCGTTGTCCAAGGTCAACGAGGTGCTTGCCGGAATGGACGCCCGCGACGGCGGCTTCACCAACTTCGTCATCGATCCGACCCGGGTGGGGTGAAACTTTATTGAACGGCGTCATTGCCGGGCTTGTCCCGGCAATCTCGATTACCCCGGCCGAGGTGCCCTGGAAAGCGGGATGCGTGGGTCAGGCCCGCGCATGACGGGATGAACGAAACCTGCTAATCCATCGGTCAAGAAACACACAATGCGTAGCCCAGCGAGGATGTCATGTATTCCAATCTCGAATTGTTCATCGACGGCAAGTGGCACGGCGCCGACGGCCGCAAAGGCGAGGACGTGATCAATCCGGCGACGGAAAAGCCGCTCGCCCACCTGCCGCACGCAAGCCAAGCCGATCTCGACCAGGCGCTGGCAGCGGCCACGAAGGGCTTTGCAGTGTGGCGGGCCACGTCGGCCTACGACCGCTGCAAGATCATGCATAAGGCCGCCGACCTGATGCGCGAGCGCTTTGACGCGATCTCCAAGATCATGGTGCTGGAGCAGGGCAAGACCTACCCGGAGGCCCGCGCCGAGGTGATCACGTCGGCCGACATCATCGACTGGTATGCCGAGGAGGGCCGCCGCTCTTATGGCCGCATCGTGCCCGGCCGCGGCAAGGGCGTTCGCCAGCTCGTGATCCAGGAACCGATCGGCGTCGTCGCGGCATTCACGCCGTGGAACTTCCCGGTGCTGACGCCGGCGCGCAAAGTAGGCGGCGCGCTTGCGGCCGGCTGCTCGCTCATCCTGAAAGCGTCGGAAGAAACGCCGGGCGCGTGCGTCGAGATGGTGCGCTGTTTTGCCGATGCCGGTTTGCCCGCGGGCGTGCTCAATCTCGTGTTCGGCGTGCCGGCGGAAGTCTCCGAGTATCTGCTCGCCAAGGATGCGGTCCGCAAGATTTCCTTCACCGGCTCGATCCCGGTCGGCAAGCATCTCGCTGCGCTCGCCGCCAAGGGCATGAAGCGCACCACCATGGAGCTCGGCGGTCATTCGCCGGTCGTGGTGTTCGCCGACGCCGATCCGGAGAAAGCGGCCGACACCATCGCGGCGTTCAAGTACCGCAATGCCGGCCAGGTCTGCATTTCACCGACGCGGTTCTACGTGCAGGAAGACGTCTATGCGCGCTTCCTCAAGCGCTTTACCGAATACGCCAACGGCATCAAGCTCGGCGACGGCCTGGAGAAGGGCATCACCATGGGCCCGATGGCGAACGCGCGGCGCATCGAGGCGATGGAGGGTTTCGTCAACGACGCCAAGAGCCGCGGCGGCAAGATTCAAACCGGCGGCAAGCGGCGCGGCAACCAGGGCTACTTCTACGAGCCGACGGTGATCACCGACATTCCCGACGACGCCAAGGTGATGAAGAATGAGCCGTTTGGGCCGCTGGCGCCAGTCGTCACATTCAAGACCTTCGACGAGGTGGTCGAGCGCGCCAACTCGCTGGAGTACGGACTTGCCGCCTATGCCTTCACCACGTCGAACTCGACCGCCGCCGCCATCGGCGACGCGCTGGACTCCGGCATGGTCGGCGTCAACTCGATCGCCATCTCGACGCCGGAGACGCCGTTCGGCGGCGTCAAGGAGAGCGGCCACGGCAGCGAGGGCGGCATCGAGGGCTTGGGCGCCTATCTGGTCACCAAGTTCATCTCGCAGGGGTGAGCGGCTCGTTTCCCGAAATTCCAAGCGCAGAGTTCGCTGAGTAAGATTCTCGGGCAGAGCCCAGCGAGCGCGGCCATTGGATCGGATTTGCTGATCAGCCGCATGCGTAAACAGCCGTTCTCGGTCATTCTCCTCGATGAGTTCGAGAAATCGCACGCGCAGACTTACGGAACGGATCGCAGCGTGACGCATTCAGAGTTGGTCAAGCACGCCAGCCAACTCGGTTATTGATCATCTTCGCCGTAAAGCGTTGCCAGCGTGGTCTTGACCGTCAAAGCCACCGGAACAGAAAGGATCACGCCGGCAATCCCGAACGTGACGGCGCCGGCGAGAAAGCAGAAAATGATCAACACCGGATGCACGTTTGCCGCCCGGCCGAGCACCAGCGGCGCGACAAGCTGATCGATCGATAAGCGAAGCACGGTCGCATAGATCGCAAAGGCGACGATGCTCATGATCCCGGTCGCGGTATGCAGCGCGACCAATCCGGCGATAATGGCCACGGCGGTCGAACCGATGAACGGCAGCGTTTCGGCAATTCCGGTCAGTAGTGCCAGCAGGACTGCGTGATCGAGGCCGAGAATGAGCGCAAGACCGATGTATGCCGCAATTGTGGCATAGATGACGATGGCGGCGACGCCGAGAAAATAATGCTTCAGCACCGGATCGAGCCGCACCCAGACGTGCGATACCAGCTCACGCCGGCTCGGCGGCACCAGCCAGAACAGTCCGCGCGCCACGCTCGGGCCGGTGATCAGCAGCCAGATCAGCAGAACCGCTGTCAGAAACGCGCCGAGCACGGTGACGAAACCGTAGCCGGTCAGGAGCGCGAGATTGTCCGGTTGACTGAACCAGTCGCGAAGCCGGTCAAACATGGTGCGGACGATCTCATCGGCGTCCAGTGATTGCCCGAATATCTGGATCGGCTGGCCGCCGCTCGCCCGGCGCAACAGATGTCCGAGCGTTCCCTGCAAATCACGCAAGGTATTGCCCGTCTCGGCGATGAGCCGTTGTCCCGCCACAGCGGCGATGAGCCCCGCCAGACCCAGCAGCAGCAGGAACAGCAAAACCGCAAACAGCGACCGCGGCAGCCGTGTCCGCTGCGCAAGCCTGTCCAAAAGTGGCGTGCAAACGTAGGCGATAATGCCTGCGACGACGAACGGCAGCAGAATAGGCTCGATGAGATAGAGAAAGACCGCGATCGCGGCGATTGTCAGCACGACGCCGCCGACCGCGCCCGTGTCGCGCAGCGCGCTGCCGCGCCGGTCATCGGCGGGATCGAACTCCCGGCGTTTCGTCTCAGGCGCGTTCATAAACAGGTGCGATCCACGCGTTACCGCTCGCGACAATGTCGAGCGGGAACCGGTAACCGTACCAGAAAGCCACTCAGCTCGCGTAGGTCCTATGGCGCCTCGTTTGCAAATACCGGAACTGATCGGAACGGAAATCGATGGTCGTGCGTTGTGAGCGTGGCGGGGATTAGGTAGGGCCGGTAACTCATGGCTTTCTTGGCTTCTCTGCTCGCCTATGTGGCAACGGTCGTCGGTATCGTGCTCGGATTCGCGATGTCGTACTCGGCGCTGCTTGCGACGCCGCCCGAGCAGCCGCCAGCTGCGCCGCACAGCATCGCGGTAGCCGCGAAACCGAGCGTGCCCGAGCCGATCAAGGCGGCGATAGATATGCCGGCGGCTCCAAGCGGGCGGTGGGGACCGATCGTCGTGCATGCCGCGGCGGAAGGCACTTTCGAGCGCGTGACGCAAAGCACTGCCATTCCGCACCGCAAAGCGCTGGCGGCGAACGAAGCATCGCGAGCGCAACATTCGCAGGCACTGGATCTACGGCCGCACGTACGGCAATTGGCGGACCAGCAAGAGCCCGCGTTCCTGCATAGGGGCCTCGGCTACGCCGAGGAATCGCCGGATCAGTATCGCCAGGCGTGGTAATGCCGCCAACCGATTGAGCAGCGCACAACCGAAACATCAGATCACGCGTACGACTGCGACAGATAAGCGACTGCGTCGTCGGCGAGCTGATGCGGCTCGATTTCGCCGCGCTGGGCCATGTCGATAATGCGTTTGGCGATGATTTCCTGAGCGACCCGACGGTATCGCGGGGACGCAAACATGCTGCCGGATTTCACGATTTTCTGCCATGCGTCTTCATAGGCCGCGACCAATTTCTCGATGAATTCGGGATCGAAAGAAGACTGTGCGAGGAGTGGAATTATCGCCATGCGTATTTTCCCTGCATGAATTCAGCTCGCTACAAACAAATTTGATGTACCCGAACGGTCGAGCACGGACGCCGCCGTATTGCCGAAGAACAGCGTATCGCCGCGCCGCCGGCTTACGCCGAGTACGATCAAGTCGTAGCCGCGTTTAGATTCCTTCAATATTGCTTCCTCGGGCGCCAAATTCACAAGCGTTATGCTGCGCAATCCAACCTCGTAACGATCGGCCAGCGCGGCGACATCCTTCAGCACGTCCTGCTCGTTGCGGCGGGTCGCGCGCTTGCGCGCCGTGCTTTTGCTCGACGAACCGCCGCTCCCGTTGGCGCGTGTTACATACAGTGCCGTGACCTGCGCGTCGCCTGCCCGCGCCAGCGCCAAGCCGACCTCGGCGGCCCGGCGCGACACTTCCGTTCCGTTCACGGGAATGAGAATCTTGCCGTAACGGCGAGGCAGCCGATCGCGACGCGATTCGTGCGCATCGACGACGGCGAGCGGACCCTCGAACTCTCTGGCGATGACCGATATGTCCTTGCTGAAACCGCCCTTCGGATCGCGGATCTTCGCGATCCCGACGATCAAAAAATCGTAACCCTTGCGCGCCTCGCCCGCGACCGCTTCCGGGCCGGTGGGTTCGACTTCGCGGGTGATAACCTTGACGTTGCCGGGCTTTTCCTCATCGGGGTGGGCTTCCAACGTCGTCACCGCTTCGGCGGCGTCTTTGACTTCCTCATGGGGTTCCTTGCCATTTGATTTCGCCGCGGCCTTATCCTCGGATTTCTCCGCCGGTTTCTCCGCCTTGGACTTTGCAGGCTTTTTGCCGCGATCCTCCTTTGACATATCGACAACAGTGGTGGGCTTGCCGCCGGAGCCGGCGATAGCGCCCGCAAGCTGCGACGCAAATTTGCCGTTGGCGCTGTCGTCGGCGGCGAGCAGAAGGCGTTCGAGATTGGTCACAAAGCCTTTGGCGTCGAGCTCCTCGCGCTCGAGCCGCAGGCGTTCCTTCTTGCGCATCGGCAACCGCTTGAGCGCCCAACGCAGCATCGGCGGCATTGTCATTGTGGTGATCACCGCCATGGTGACGATGACCGTGAAAAGATTTTGATTGAGCACACCCATCGATAATCCGATCGTCGCGACGATGACTTCGGTCGAGCCGCGCGCGTTCATGCCGCAGCCGAGCGCGAGCGATTCCGCGCGGGTGAGACCGCCGAGCTTGCCGCCGACGAACGCGCCGAGAAATTTTCCGATACTGGCAATGAGGATCAGCCCGGCCGCGAGCAGCGCGAGATCGGGATTCTTGAGAACCGTCAGATCGGCGCTCAAGCCGGAAAGGCCGAAGAACACCGGCATGAACAGCGCCACAATCAAACCGCGAAGCTGCTCGGCGATATGGCGCGTGAGGATCGGCGATTCACCGATCAGGATGCCGGCGACAAAAGCGCCGAGCACGGTGTTGACGCCGATGAGCTGGGTCAGCAGCGCCATGGTCATCATGATGACCAATATGACCGTTATGACCGGAAACTCGCTCTTGAGATTGTCGTTTGTCCAGCGGATCAAATTGAACACGATGCGCCGGCCGATCGTCAGGCTCAGCGCCATGAAAAGCACGGTCCCGAGCACGGCGCGCCCGAGCGACCAGAGGTCGATGGTGCCTGCGGATGCGAGCCCGAAGGCGACGGCGAGGATGACCCAGCCGATCGTGTCCTCCAGGATCGCCGAGGCGACGATGATCTGACCGAGATCGCGGCGCATGAAATTCATTTCACGCACTACCATCGCCACGATCTTTACCGACGAGATCGACAGCGCCGTGCCGAGGAAGATCGCGGTGACGAGGCGCGCGTCCGGCTTGGGCAGAAGCTCAGCCGGCAGGAATTCGCCAAGCGCGAAGCCGCAGATGAACGGAAGCGCCACGCCGGCCGCGGCCACCGTCACGGCGGCGCGGCCCACGCGTTTGACGAGCTGGAGATCGGTCTCCATGCCGGTGAGCAGCAGCAGCATCAGGATGCCGAGCTGCGAAACTGCGTTGATCATGCTCTTCTGCTCGGCGGCGCCCGGAAAGAGCGCGTGCTGCGCGGCGGGCCAAATGAGCCCGAGCACGGACGGTCCAAGCAGAAGGCCGCCGATGAGCTGCCCCATGACCGCCGGCTGGCCGATGCGCTGCGCGGCCTCGCCCATCAGCCGGCCGACAAAAAGCAAGAGTCCCAACTCTGCTATGAAAATTGCTTCCGAATTTCCCGAGGCCGCGGGAGCATCAGCCGCCATGGCCGCGGTAGGAAGAGCGGCGGCAACGGCGAAGGCCAAAGCAATAGCCGTGAACGGCGCACCGCGCCGCGCCAGGACAACCCGGTGGACATACCCATCGTCTGAACCGTTCATCGCCCCACCAAGAAAAGCCCAGTATAGGCCATAACCAACGCGCCAGCGGGTATTGCGATCCGTCGCAAAGGTCTGCCAAATTTCTGAGTTTGCTTAGGAAATCGCTACGGCAGGCGTTGGATAAAGCTGCCGAGCCAGCGGAAGTCGATTTTTTGCGGATGTCCGACGGCGACGAAATCAAGCTGCTGTATTTTCAGTTTGGTCTCGTCATCAAGCCGGTGCCGGTAGGCTGCCACGCAAGCCGGCGAGCAGAATCGCATCTGCCAATAGCGCTGGATGCCGGGACCGAGATCTTGGCGGCAATGGTCGCACTTCAGTGTCATGAGCTGAACGTCCAGGAATGTGCAGGCGTGGCGCGCTCGCCCAATGTGACGACTCGTGCCTCGGACGCGCGCCCGTAGCACTCGTAATCGCAGTAGATGAATCTGCCGCCGATTTCGCGGGCGTAGCTGTCGCCGATCTTATTGCGGCAATAGGTGCAGTAAGCGTCGGCTTTGAGGTTCGCGTTGACAAGAACGCAGCGCATCACAGCCCTCCTGTAAGGCTACTGTGCGCCATCGCCATCAATGAATTGGAAGATGCAAAGTCCAACTGGGCGTTGCCCACGGCAAGCTCCAAAAGAACCTCCGCCCGCGCGCACGATTCAACGCCGGATTATTGTCGAAGTTCCATCGCCGGTGTTGCAGGCGTGAATGCGCGGAGCTTCGTCACTGAAGGTCTCCCTGCGCTCCTGAAGGAGCTTCGGGAGACACCCTTCGCCAGACTGCCGTGGCCTGCCACCCGTAGCCCGAAGGGCGAAGGGTGGCGGGCCACGACCGACGATGATGAGCACTATGTCTACGCTATAGCCCTATGATGGAGGACTCTTCCGGTCTCCTTCCGAAGCCTCATGCGAGGCCCGCTTCCCGCGATTACAGTCGAAGCAAAGTGTTTGCAGGTTCTCGATGGTGTCATCTCCATCCTGAGAGAAAGGAACTTTGTGGTCGATTTCGAGGCGGACGCCATGGCCACTTGCGCCGCAAAGGACACAGGCAAACGAATCGCGCTTCATTACGAAAAAGCGCTTGCGAATGGAAAGGTTCTCTCGCTTCCTAGGGACAACGTCCGAGGTGATTGCAGGCGGTGGATCACTCGCAGCCGCGTTTTCTGCATCAACAGATTTTGCTGCTTTCACAAGGGCCTTTTTCCAAGTCCCAAATCGCCTAATGTAGGTATCCCCAGAGACGGGAAAGTTGTGGGCTTTCAGATCCTTCCGTTGCGGAGTGCGCCCCTCCTTTTCAAGGACCTGTTCCCAGAGCTCGACCAGGATTTCAAGTAGCTCCTCATCGGTGGCATTCATGAATCGCTGGGGTACGAGCCCAGCTAATTGAAGTGCCTGGCGGAGAGAGCCGAAGCGTTTGACTACGAGCGAATAGCTGATACGGCCGATGCGTTCGATGTCTGCCTTTGTTACGGTGTCCTGGCCGCAGGACGACGCGATACGCTTAAGCTCCGAGAGGATCGAATCATCGTCGTATGTCTCCAAGAAATCGATATCGAAGGAACGCATTTTCAGTCCCGTTCCATGCCCGTAGACCGTTGTGGCAAAGCGTCGGTTCTCATTAAGCCAGACGCCGCCGACAGTCACAACCATTCGTGAAATCGCTGCTCCCGACGGCGTGGATTGGGACGGCAAGTTAAAACGGCCCGCCGTCGGTTGGGGTGAATGTCGTTGGATTAATTGACGATATTACGCCGCCAGTGAATCACACCTTGCCGTCGCTTCCGGCCGAAACGTCAATGATATCAACATTCCGAGCGACGGCAGCCCTGCCTAGGGCGTCCGAATGCCCTCTCTTGCTTATGTTGCTTCAGTGTGATAACAATATGGCGTGACGGAGCCGCGTGACCCGACCCTCGATGTGCTTCTCGACCTCGACGGGCAGGTTCTCGTGGTGGACCCCGACGGCGGCCACTGGGTCCGGTTCGTCGTGACACGGGTGCCGGTGTCGCCGGAGAAGCCGCACGGCATTGACTACTCGCTCACGCTGCACGGGCCGAATGGCGAGCGGCTGGTCGGCTTCGACAACGCCCATCCGGTCGCGCGGCAGAAGCGGGGCGAGCCGCAGGACCATCGCCACCGGCTGCGGACGATCAGGGCCTACGAGTACCAGGACGCGGCGACGTTGCTCGCCGATTTCTGGCAGACGGTGGACGCGGTGTTGCGCGAGAGAGGAGTGATCCCATGACCACCTTGAAGGTCGGCATCGCCAGTTATGAGGACATGAAGGCCCGCACCATGGCCGTGGCGCGCGGTGAGCGCCGTGTCGCAGCCGATGAACCGAAAGTCTGGTTCACCTCGACGGAGTCTTTCGCCAAAGTCCTGTCGGCCGGCAATCGCGAACTGCTGCGCGTCATCGCCGAGAAGGCGCCCGGCTCGCTCGATGAGCTGGCGCGGATTACCGGCAAGGCCAAATCGAACCTGTCGCGCACGCTACGGACGATGGAAGGCTACGGCCTAGTCCGGCTTGAACGCGGCGAGCGCGGGCGTATTACGCCGAAAGTGATGCACGACCGCGTGGAGCTGGACTTGCCGCTCACGGTCACGCGCAAAGCGAGCTGAGCCATGATCGTCATCGCCGATCGGCCGGGAGGGGGAAGGGTGCTGCCGGATAGAGATAGGCCGTTCGTTTGGAAGCCGTGCGGCGCGATGCTGCGGGGATGTCCCGACCGCGCCTCAGCCTGGGCGTTCTGCCCGACGATCTTTACATCGAGCCTGCGCCCTGGCCTCGCATCGGCCGGCCGCCGAAGCATGACCTGTCGGCCTGGACGATCACGGACGATTGGCCGGAGCGCATCCCGGTCACGCAGGCCGAGGTGGACGTGTTCGAGGCATGGTTCGGCGATTTGTTCGACGAGTTCTTCGGGCCGTGCCGATGACCTGACCGGGAGACCTCTGCCATGACCGTGCCGCTGCGCGCCGCCCTCTATCTGCGCGTCTCGACGGCGCGGCAGGCCGAGCATGATGTCTCGATCCCGGATCAGAAGCGGCAAGGCGAAGCGTATTGCCAGTCGCGCGGCTACCAACACGCCGAGACCTACGTCGAACCAGGCGCATCAGCCACCAACGACCGCCGGCCAGAATTCCAACGCATGATCGAGGCGGGCACGAGTAAGCCCGCGCCGTTTGATGTCGTCATCGTCCATTCATTCAGCCGGTTTTTCCGCGACCATTTCGAACTTGAATTCTACGTTCGTAAGCTGGCGAAGAACGGCGTCAAGCTGGTCTCGATCACCCAGGAGATGGGCGACGACCCCATGCACGTCATGATGCGGCAGATCATGGCGTTGTTCGACGAATACCAGTCCAAGGAAAACGCCAAACACGTGCTGCGCGCCTTGAAGGAGAACGCGCGACAAGGCTTCTGGAACGGCTCCCTGCCGCCAATCGGCTACCGCGTCGTCGCGGCCGAGCAGCGCGGCGCGAAGGTGAAGAAGAAGCTGGAGATCGACCCGCTGCATGTCGACACGGTGCGGCTGATCTATCGGCTTGCCCTGGAAGGGGATGGCACATCCGGGCCGATGGGCGTCAAGAACATCGCGGCCCACCTGAACCAGCAGCGCATCTTCACCCGCGATGGCGGCCGTTGGGGAATCGGCCAGGTTCACCGCATCCTGACCCGCGCGACCTATGTCGGCCGCCATGAGTTCAACAAGCGGAGCAAGTCGAAGGAACTGAAGCCGGTCAGCGAAGTGATCGCCGTCGCCGTGCCGCCGCTGATCGACCAGGCCACCTTCGACGCCGTTCAAGCCCATCTGCGCGCCCGCAACCCCAAGGTCACGCCCGCCCGCGTCGTCAGCGGTCCGACCCTCCTGACCGGCATCTGCTTTTGCGCCGACTGCGGTGGCGCGATGACGCTCCGCACCGGCAAGGGCGGGCGCTACCGTTACTACGCCTGCTCGACCAAGGCCCGGCAGGGGCCAACCGCTTGCGAGGGCATGGCGGTGCCGATGGACAAGCTGGACGATCTTGTCGCCAGCCATCTCGAAGACCGTCTGCTCCAGCCCGAACGGCTGGAAACGATCCTCACCACGGTCCTCGACCGGAGGCAGGAGCGATCCGAGCGCCAGCGCGAGCACACTGCCGAACTGAACAGGCGTGCGGCGGAGTCCGAAGCGCGCCTCAAGCGCCTCTACGACGCCATCGAGGCGGGCATCGCCGATCTGGACGACCCGGCGCTCAAGGACCGCATCGACGGCCTCAAGGCCATCCGCGATCAGGCGAAGGCCGATGCCGAGCGCGCCCAAGCTATGCTTCAGAACTCAGGGAGCCAGGCGGTTACGCCGCATATGCTCAGCAAGTTTGCCCGCACCGCGCGCCAGCGTATCCGCCTTGAAGGTGGTGGCTACCGGCGCGAACACCTTCGCGCGCTGGCCCAGCGTGTCGAGGTCGCGGACGGCGAAGTCCGCATCATGGGATCGAAGGGCGATCTACTCCGAACGCTCGCCGCCGCCTCGGGCGTAAAATCGGCTACGCCCGGCGTTCGCAGTTCTGTTCTGAGTTGGCGGAGAGGGAGGGATTCGAACCCCCGATACGGTTGCCCGTATGCCGCATTTCGAGTGCGGTGCTTTCAACCGCTCAGCCACCTCTCCGGGAGTTGCGGCGCTGTATTTAACGGCAGCGCGGGTGAGAGACAAGGGCAGGCCTTGTCGCCGTCGTCAAAGCTCCCGCCCAAGCTTGCGGTCGAGCGAATACGGCCCGCCGCCGCGCAGCGAGATGGCGAAGCAGACGAGCCCCCACATCAACGTGTATTCGTAGCCGCGTCGCGTCCAGGCAAAGCCTGTCTTCCAATAGACCGCGGTGATGATCAGCATTTCAATCGCCGCCGCGGCCGCGAAGAACCGGGTGAATAGACCGAGAATGAGAGCGGCTCCGCCGACCGCTTCGATCACAAGACCGCTCCAGAACCACGGCTCCGGCGGACTAAAGCCGAGATCGGTATAGGCTTTGAGACAGGCCGCCGTCGGCCCGATTGAGACCTTGCCCCAGCCGCGCACGAGCAAATTCCATCCGATTGCAACGCGAACGATCAGCCACGAAAGCGGAATCGCGGCATCGTAGAACGAGCGCAGGAATGGCAGCAGAAGCCGAGGTTCGGCGCGCGCATCTGACATTGTTTTCCTCCATTGGGTTTTGCGCGAAGCAAAAATTAGGGCGGCTTACCTGCATAGCCGCGCGCCGCGAAGGAGTGGCATCCGCCTTGTTGGCGCGGGCGGGAGCCCCCTATACTGGCCGTATATCTTCGGCACTGACGGCAAAGAAGCAGGGGACGCGCGCAATGGCAGAATGGTTCGTCGCCAAGGCATCGGAATTGTCCGAAGGCGACCGGCGCATCGTGACCGCCGGCAAGAACGAGATCGGTGTCTTCCATCAGGGCGGCGCGTTCTACGCCTACAGCAATTACTGTGTCCACTCCGGCGGCCCGGCCTGCGAGGGAATTCTGATCAACAAGGTCGTCGATCTGATTGCGGCGGACCGCACCTATCAGGGGCAGACATTTTCCGACGAGATGCACTTCGTCTGTCCATGGCACGGCTACGAATACGATCTGACCACCGGCCAGTGCATTGGCGATCGCAAGCTGAAGCTGAAGAAATTCGAAGTGGTGCGGCGCGGCGACGACATCTACGTCGTGGCTTAAGCATGATCCGGAAAAGTGGCGACCGGTTTTCCGATAAGATCATGCGCACTTAGACGGAGAAGACGATGGATACGATTCCGAACGACGTCCGCAAGCTCAATTTCGACGATTACTCGACCTCAAAGCATCTTGAGCATGCGGCGCAACAGGCGCATGCGCGCAACTTCCAGGATTTCTTGATCGTCGACGTCGACGCGCACCATTATGAGAACGAATCCTACAAGGAAGTCTTTCAATATATCGAAAGCCCGGTGATCCGCCACGACGTGATGGACTCCGCGCAGCGGCCCGGCCGCTCCGGCTTGCTCAACTCGTCGGTCGGCAATCAAAACCTCGGCGGCCGTATCACCCGTTCCAACCTGCGCCGGCTGCAGAAGGTCCCTGCGGACGGCAGACACCGCGACATCGCCATGACGATCGAGTGGATGGACGCGATGGGCGTCGATTACGCCTGCATGTTCCCGACCCCGATGCTGTTCCTCGGCCTGCATCCGCAGGTCGAAATCGAAGTCGCGTTGTGCCGGGCCTACAATCGCTGGCTCTGCGAGCGCATCCTTGCCGTCGAGCCGCGCCTGATCTCGATGCTCTACATTCCGTTCAACGATCCCGAGGCCGCCTACCGGACGGTGAAGGATTTCGGCGACAAGAAAGGCGTCGTCGGCTTCATGGTGACATCACCGCGCTACAAGCCGGTGCACGACAACGCCTATATGAAGACCTATGCGCTGCTCGAAGAGATGGGCAAGCCGATCTCGTTCCACGCCGCGTATAACTGGGAGGACAGGGCGCTGCAGATGACCAACCGGTTCATCTCGGTGCACTCGCTCGGCTTCATGTGGTTCAACATGATCCACATGACGAATTGGGTGATCAACGGCCTGCCCGAGCGCTTCCCCAAGCTCAAAGTGATGTGGATCGAAAGCGGACTGACCTGGGCCTACTGCCTGATGCAGCGCCTCGATCATTCCTACATGATGCGCACGTCGGATTGCCCCTCGCTAAAGCGCAAGCCGAGCGAGTACATGCGCGAGATGTACTATTCGTCGCAACCGATGGAAGTGCCGGACGACAAATCGATCCTCGAAGCAACGTTCAAGATGATCAAGGCCGACACCCAGCTGATGTGGTCATCGGACTATCCGCACTGGGATTTCGACCTGCCCGGCGTGATCTACGATCTGCCGTTCCTCGACGAGGCCGCCAAGCGCAACATTCTCGGCGGCAATGCCGCGCGCGCCTTCGGCCTCGACACCAAGGTGGTGAAGAAGATTCCATGACTGCGCCTTAACTCCCCGCGTGCGGGGAGAAGGTTGGGATGAGGGGCCTGTCCGCTGGGCTCAAAATCGCGGGAATGTCTGTAGCGCAGTCGGTTGATCCGCGACGCTCAGAATCGCGAAGAGGCCCGCTCACCCTCCTCGCTTCGCTCGTCGATCTCCCCGCGCAGCGGGGAGAGGTGATCATTTACTTTGCCGGCATCACCAGCGAGTAACGCTCGTCGGCGGCAAGACATTGCGCCAGCGGCAAGCCGAGCTCCTTGCGCACCATGTTGGTGCCGAGCACCAGCGACACCATCTTGTAGAACGCATGGCGCCGGCTCATGCCCTCCCGCCCCATGCCGCAATCCGTCGAGATGACGAGCCGCTCGGCCGGAATGTATTTGAGCGCTTCGCGGATTTGCGCCGCCACCTGGTCCGGCGTTTCCACTTGCAGCATGTGATGATCGATGACGCCGATCGCAATCTTCTTCTCCGTAATGGTCTTGCCGATCGCTGCCAGATCCATGCCGCCCGAGCTTGAGGACTCGAATGTGATGACGTCGGCATCGATGGTGTTGTAGGTCTCCAGCGCCGGCCTGTAGGTCTGCGCCTGGGCGAACATGCGCTGCTGGGACGGATTGCCCCAGCAGGAATGCGCCCACACCTCGGTTTTCGCGCGCAGTCCCTTCACCGTGCGATTGAACACCTCGACCATCAATTGCGACGTGATCACCTTGTCCTGGATCTTGCGCACCGCGATCAGATGGATCTGCGGCTCCTCGACCTGGATCACCGGGCAACCGGCGTCGGCGAGCTCGTGATATTCCTCGTTGAAGGCGTCGGCGATCGCGAACATGCGATCGGGAATGCTTTTGTAGTGCCGGTCTTGCAATGCAAACGCCACGATCTCCGCCGACACGGCGCCGAATTTGACCGGCCGCGTGGTGAAGCGCTGCGCCGCTTTCCACATGGAGGTGTATTGCAGATTGCCGCGCCCGACCGGACCGGAGATGACGGGCATCACGCGCGACTCCAGATAGTCATGCAGGATGTGGCCGCGGGGAAACATGATGCCGCCGCGCCCGGCGGGCGTCGGCTCCGGATGCAGCGCGTCGAGACCGCTCATATGGTTTGGCGGATAAGCGGTCCAGCTCTGGCCGCCGACGTCGTCATCGAAACGGCAATCGCCGTCGGTGCAGATATCGAGGCCGGCGAGCTCCTGATCGCGCAAATAGCAGGTCAGCGCGTCTTCGTACTGCTCGCGGAAGCGGCGGCTGACCATCGCTTCGAGAAAATGACGGGTGCCGAGATTTTCCGTGTACCAGCTCGGCCGCGGCAACGATCCGGTGATCGTCGTCGGCAACATGACGTCTTTGGTGCCGCGATACATCTTCAGCGCCTCCCCATAATCTTAAATAGGTTACGGCCCGGCTCGCCGGCCGAACGCATAGCTTAGCAAGCCGTGCTGGATCTTGATAAGCGCCCTGCTCGCGGGCGTTTCGTCTTTGCCCACCGCGGACGGCGGCGATGGGCAAAAGCGGGCAGCGAGATTGCGTCAGGTCCCGGTGAAAACCGGCTTGCGCTTCTCCATGAAGGCGGCGCGGCCTTCGTTATAGTCGCGGCTGGTGAAGCACTGCTCGACCAGTTCGGTCGAGCGCGCGAGGTTGCGCTTGGATTCATCCTTGACGATCTCGTTGACCGTGAACTTCACCGCCTTGATGGTGAGCGGCGCGTTGGCGCAGATCATGTCGGTGATGCTCTTGACGTAAGTTTCGAGATCGGCCGAAGGCACGACGCGGTTGACGAGCCCCATGGTGAGCGCTTCCTGGGCATCGAACTGGCGCGCGGTGTAGAAGATCTCCTTGGCAAAGGCCGGGCCGACGATGTCGGTCAGCCGCTTGAGACCGACATAGCCGTAGCCCAATCCAAGCTTTGCCGCCGGAACAGCAAAGCGCGAATTGTCGGTCGCTATGCGCAGGTCGCAGCAGGTCGCAAGGCCGAGACCGCCGCCGATGCAATAGCCGCGGATCATGGCGATGGTCGGCTTGGGAAAGTTGTAGATGCTGGAAGAGGCGCCTTCCGACTTGGCGTTGTAGGCGCGCGCGGCTTCGAGATTGGCGCGTTCGCTCTCGAATTTCGAAATGTCGGCGCCTGATACGAACGCCTTGCCGCCGGCGCCGGTCAGCACCACGACGCGGATTTCGCTGTCGGCGGCAAAGCTGTCGAGAATGCGTTTGGTCGCCTCCCACATGTCCAGCGACACGGCATTGAGCCGCTCGGGATTGTTGAAGGTCACAAAGCCGACGCCCCCTTCCTTGCGGGAGAGCATCTTGTCGGTCATGGCTGAACTCCTCGTTTTTCGCTACGTCATCATCCGCGAAGGCGGATGATCCAGTAATCACTGTATTTCCAGCTTGATCGCATACGCGGTATGTACTGGATGCCCCGCCTTCGCGGGGCATGACAATGAGAAAGATTCATCATACCGCTTTCGCCTTGTGCAGCGCGGCGATGTCGCGTGCGCTGAAACCGAATTCCTTGAGCACCGCATCGGTGTGCTCGCCCAGTTCCGGCGGCCGCGCCACCAGCCGCGACGGCGTGCGCGACAGCGTGACGCCCTGGCCGACCAGACGCATCTTGCTCTTGTCCTTTTTTGTCACGCTCTGCGCAATGCCGAGATGCTGCACCTGCGGGTCGGCGAACATCTGGTCGATGGAATAGATCGGGCCGCATGGCACGCCGGCGTTGTTCAACCGTTCGATCCATTCGGCGCTGCTGCGGCCGGCAAGATAGCGATTCATCTCGACGTCGAGCGCATCGCGGTTCTTCGAACGTGCTGGGCCGTCCGCATAATCCGGGTTCTGGGCAAGCGCCGGCGCCTCGATGGCTTCGCAGAACCGCTTCCAGATCGTCTGTCCGGCGGTGGCGATGTTGATGTGGCCGTCGCTGGTCTTGTAAACGCCGGTCGGCGCGCTGGTCGGATGATTGTTGCCGGCCTGTTTCGCCACTTCGCCCTGCACCAGATAACGGGCCGCCTGAAAGTCGAGCATGAAGATCTGCGCTTGCAGTAGCGAAGTCGCGATGTGCTGGCCCTTGTGGGATTTCTCGCGCTCCAGCAAGGCGACGAGGATGCCGAACGACGCGAGCAGCCCGGCGCTGAGATCGGCAACCGGAATGCCGACGCGAACCGGGCCTTGCCCCGGCAGGCCGGTGACGGACATCAGCCCGCCCATGCCTTGCGCGATCTGGTCGAACCCGGGCCGGCCGGCATAGGGCCCGGTTTGGCCGAAACCGGAGATGCTGGCATAGACGATGCGCGGATTGATCTTGGCGAGCGCCTTGTAGTCGATCCCCAGCCGCTTCTTTACGTCGGGCCGAAAATTCTCCACCACGACGTCGGCTTTCTTGACCATGCGTTTGAAGGCGGCGACTCCTGCGGGGGACTTCAGGTTGAGCGTCATGCTGCGCTTGTTGCGATGCAGGTTTTGGAAGTCGCCGCCTTCCCGCGGTCCGCCCATCGGCTCTTCCAAGCCGGGCGGCGTCTCGATCTTGATGACATTGGCGCCCCAATCGGCGAGCTGGCGCACGCAAGTCGGCCCCGACCGCACGCGCGTCAGATCGAGCACCGTAAAGCGCGCAAGTGCTTTTGAAGCGCGGGGAACTGGCATTGCGGGCGCCTCCAACGGCGAGCTTTTGCCGGCTCGGTTTCTGCCGGTCAAATTTTTACCGGCGGGTGGGGCCGGAAGGGCCGAACTTCCCCGATCTGATCGCTGTTGTCCACCGGCTCGCAATGTGCGCCTAGGCCGTCGTTTTGGCGCTGCGACATGGCTAAAATGTTAGCCGGGCCGGCCATCTTTCCGGCACTTTCACGAGGCGATCATGAACGAAGATGTACTCAACGTGAGCGTTCGCAAATTTCTCAAGAAGGTCGGCATCACCTCGCAGCGCGAGATCGAGCAAGCGGTGCGGGCCGCCGTCAGCAGCGGCCGGCTGAAAGGAAACGAGGCGCTGTCGGCCAAAGTCATGCTGTCGGTCGACGGCATCGGCCTTTCGGTCGAGATCGAGGGCGCCATCGAGCTTGAGTGAAAGCGTGCCGAACGCTCTGCTGGATTCCGGGAAAAAATCATGATCGATCCGCGTCGCACGATTATTGCGCTCATGCTTGTCGCCGTGTCTTCGGCCGCGATCGCCCAGGAGCATTCTGGCCACGGCGGCGGCGATCGGCCCAATCGCCATGAGCAAGGCCAGAAAAACGGCCAAGAAAACGGACAAGGAAGCGGCCAAGGACATGATGGCGGCGCAGCACAGCCGAGCGGCCCCGGCGTCCTCTCGCTGTTGCCGGCCGACGCGGTCACCGCGCACAGCATCGCGCTGAGCGACGGCAAGCTCGACTATACGGCGACCGCCGGAACGTTCGCGTTGTTCAATCAATCGGGCGAGCGCTCGGCCGCAATCTTCTACACGGCCTATGTGGCGAAGAGCGACAATGGCGCGGCGCGACCGCTGACTTTCGTTTTCAATGGCGGACCCGGCGCAGCCTCGGCGTTCCTCAATCTCGGCTTGGTCGGTCCGCGCATCGCCGAATTCGCGATGAACGGCCACGATGGCGCAAACGTTCACCTCGTCGATAATCCGGACACCTGGCTGGCCTTCACCGATCTGGTGCTGATCGATCCGGTCGGTACCGGCTGGAGCCGCACCGCCAAGCCCGACGGCGGCAGCGCGTTCTGGAATGTGCGTAGCGACGCCGATTCGATGGCGAAAGTGATCGCGCTTTATGTCGCCAAGAATGGGCGCGCCGCTTCGCCAAAATTCATTCTGGGCGAAAGCTACGGCGGATTCCGCGCCGCCAAGGTCGCGCGCGCCGTGCAGAACGATCAGGGCATCATCATTTCCGGCATCCTGATGCTGTCGCCGGTGCTCGAAGGCGCGTTCCAGTTCGGCGGCGACCGCTTCGCGCTTGGCGCTGCGCTGCAATTGCCGTCGCTCGCGGCCGCGGAGCTCGAACGTAAGGGCACGTTCAGCAAGGATGCTCTTGCGCAGGCCGAGCATTTTGCGCTGACCGACTATCTGTCCACGCTCGCCGGTCCGCCGCCGCGCGGCGATGCGGCGAAAAATTTCTATGCGCGCGTGGCGCAAATGACGGGATTGCCGGCGGATGTCATTGCGGCATCGCACGGCTTCATCCGCGACGACTACATCAAGAACCTCCGCTCGGCCGATCACAAGATCGTCAGCCACTACGATGCGACGTTCGCTTCCGACGATCCGTATCCTGAATCGGCCACCGCGCGCGGTCCCGACCCGATCCTCGACGGCATCGTGCGCGCCTATGGCGGCGCGTTCGTCGGTTACGCGCGTGACGAGCTCGGCTTCAAGACCGACATGACCTACAACCTGCTCGCCTCGGAAATCTCCGGCCGGTGGCAATGGCAGGAGGGCTCGGGCCGCGGCCAGCCGAGCGTCGCCGACGATCTGCGCGTGCTGCTGGCGCTGACGCCGTCGTTCCATCTCATGATTGCCCACGGCTACAGCGATATGGTTACGCCCTACGCCGTGACGCGCTACGTGCTCGATCACCTTCCGCCGGTTGACGGCGAGGAGCGTGCCCAGCTCAAACTCTACCGCGGTGGCCACATGTTCTATCTCGATCCGGGCTCCCGCAAGGCTTTCAGCGCGGACGCCCGCACCATGTACGCGTCGCCATGAGCGACGTTCCGCATCAAGCCGCGAGCGGCGGCCCTGATCGGTTCATTCCAGTTCGCAAGAGCGACATTATCTCGGCTCTGATCGAGCAAGGCGCCCTGGCAAGCGAGGCGGAGCGCGACACGTTTCGCCGGCTCTGTGAGATACTCGTGGCGATCTTTCACTACGACTATTTCAAAACGCTGGAGCGGTTGCGCAGCGATTATTACTATTTCAGTCCGGAAATCGCGCCGCACGCCGGCATGGATCGCGCTTCGCTCGATCGGGCCTATGCCGACCTCGTGCAATCGCTCGAGCAGGTGCTCAAGGACGCCAATTTCATCGAGATGCCGCACGGGGAGATCGGCGACGCACACCGGCGGCGCGCCGGGCTGCGCGTGAACGTCAAAGCGCCGCTCAACGATTTTCGCGACGTGCGCATGTGGCGGCGGGGGCGTCACACCGAGCAATTCGAGGTCGCCGAATGGTTCGGCTTGCGCCGGCGCAAGGCCGAGGCCGAGGTTTATGACGACGTCGTTCTGCTGGTGGCGATGAAATCGAACGACGAGATCGGCTCGCGCCGCGAGCGGCGGGTTCTCGAACGCCGCAAAATCACGCCCGGCTCGGTGCTGCTCAAATACTTCCGCAATATCGCAGGCGGCGACCTCCACGCGCTCTTTCCCAATGTGCGCGTGGTGATGAGCGGCCGGGACAAGCTCGCCCTCGGTCTGCCCGCCATCTTCGGCGGCATCCCGATACTGCTCAAAGTCTATGCAACGATTACGGTCCTGTTCCTTGTGATCGGCTTCTATCTGGGTAAGAGCGCGAGCCTGGAAGAACGGGACATGGCGACGGCGCTGGCCGCGCTCGGCGGATTGCTGGCGCTCGGCGCCTTCGTGGTGCAGCAATGGGTGAAATATCAGTGGAAGTCGCTGCGGTATCGAACCGAGCTGACCGACAACGTGTACTACCGCAACATCAACAACAATGCGGGGATCTTCGATTACCTCATCGGCGCGGCCGAAGATCAGGAATGCAAAGAAGCGTTCCTGGCCTATTATTTTCTGCGCGCGACTCCGTCGCCGCCGACGGCGGATGAGCTCGGCAGTCGTATCGAGGCGTGGCTCAAAAAGACCTTCGGCGTGAAAGTTGGCTTCGAGGTCAACGGCGCGCTGGACAAGCTCGAACGGCTGGGGTTGCTCAGCCGCCAACAAGAGCGGCTCTTTGTCTCACCGTTAGACGGCGCGCTCGCGCAACTCCAACGCCTATGGGATGGGTTCTTCTCGTCCGCGCGGCAAGCCGCGGCAAAATGACGGAAAAGTCGTTATGGGCGGCCTCGCCTGCGCGGGGTGCCTTCCGGCACCCTGCCGCGTTGCATTTCCCGCCGTTATGCGACATTCGTTTGATTGAAGACCGCAGGTCATTCAGGCATAAATGACCGATATTCCGCTGCGACCCAAGTAAAACCCAACGGGGAGTAATGTGATGTCCAAGGATTTTATCAGCGTACCCGTGCGGCGACGTACGGTGCTCAAAGCCGGTCTCGCGATCGGCGCCATGCAGGTTGCCAGTCCGTTTGTGGTGAAGTCGCTCGCCGACGAACCCATCAAGATCGGCCTCGACAACCCATTGACCGGCACCTTCGCTGCGCTCGGCAAGAACGAACTGATCGGCTGCCAGCTCGCCGTCGAGCAGATCAATGCCAAGGGCGGCATCCTCGGCCGCAAGGTCGATCTGCTCGTCGAGGATTCGACAAGCGGCGATGCCGCCACCGCCGTGCAGAAGGCCACCAAGCTCGTCGAGCGCGACAAGGTCGACTTCCTGATCGGCAATATCAACTCGGCGCTGGCCCAGGCAATCGCCAATTACACCTTCGAGAAGAAGGTGTTTCAGATCGTGCCCGGCGGCCATATCGACTCCGTTACCGGCACGCAGTGCCACTGGAACGTATTCCGCGTCTGCAACACGACGCGCATGGAAACGAACTCGGTCTCCGGCCTCCTGCTCAAGTCCTACGGCAAGAAGTGGTATTTCATCACGACCGACTACGCCTTCGGCCACGGCCTGCAGGCGGGTTTTGAGGCCAGCCTGAAGGCTGCCGGCGGCACCGAACTCGGCAACGATTTCACGCCGCTCGGCACTAGCGACTTCTCGGCCAATTTGATCAAGGCGCAGTCGACAAACCCGGACGCGATCGTCCTGCTGCTCGCGGGCGATGACATGATCAACTGCCTCAAGCAGGCGGTGCAGTTCGGCCTCGACAAGAAGACCCATATTGCCGGCGCGCAGCAGGAGCTCGAAGTTCTCCTCGGCTTGCCGCCCGAGGCGCTGATCGGCGACTGGTGCTTCGAGTGGTACTGGAAACAACCCGGCGTGCCGCATGTCGAGCAGTTCGTGGCCGACATCCGTAAGCGCACCGGCGGCAAGGTGCCGACGGCGCGCACCTGGTTCGGCTATGCCGCGATCTGGTCGTGCAGTCTCGCTGCGGAAAAGGCAAAATCGCTCGAACCGCTCAAGCTGGCCAAGGCGATGCAGGGTCTGGTGTTGCCGCCGGAAGTGGCGCTGATGCCGAACGATCCGTTCTATCGTATCGGCGACAACCAGCTGATGCCGACGCTCTACGTCGGCCATTCGCAGAAGGCGCCGGCGGGCGGCGATCCGGAAGACCTGTTCGCGGTCACGCAGCTGGTCAAGGGCACCGACGCGGCGCTGTCGGTCCAGGACACCGGCTGCAAGATGGTGTGGCCGTCGTAACTATGTAGCTGTCCGGGGACCGCGTCGTTGCGACCCCCGGTCCGTTATTGTGCGCGGAGGGGTTCGCACGCCGGGCGTTTGCTGGTATTCGTTAGGCCCGCCAAGTGACATGCGGCGGGCCTATTTGTTGACCGGCCCAGTGTTGGTTGGGGGGTTCTGTAATCGCCGCATGACGCAGCTGATCGTCTTCAACATCTTCAATGGCCTGATCATCGGCGCGTTCTACGCGCTGATGGCGCTCGGGCTGTCGCTTATCCTCAACCTCTCGGGCGTTATCAATTTCGCCCACGGCGGGTTTCTGGCGATCGGCGGCTATTTTGCCTACACGCTGATCCCGTATCTCGGGTTCTGGGGCGCGCTGCTGGTGTCGCCATTTCTCGTCGCTTTCATCGGGCTCGCGATCGAGCGGGTATTGATACGCCGTCTGTACGGACGCGATCCGCTCTATGGCCTGCTGCTGACCTTCGGACTGGCATTCATGATCGAGGATGGCACGCGCTTCATCTGGGGCGCGCAGAGCCTGCCGTACCAGATCCCGAGCTGGCTATCGAGCCCGCTCAGCACCCAATACTTCTTCCTCACCGGCTATCGCGTGTTCATGGTGCTCTTGGTGACTGCTGTCGTAGCCGCGCTCTTTTTGATCTTGAACTACACCCGCCTCGGCATCCGCATCCGCGCGGGCACGCTGGATCTTGAAACCGTCTCGGTGCTGGGCGTGAACACGCGCGTATTGCGTAATTTGAATTTCGGTCTCGGCATTTATCTGGCAGGTCTCGCCGGCGTGCTGGCGTCTGGGATGCTCGGATTGCAGCCGACCGTCGGCGATAACCTCATCATGCCGAGTTTCATCGCCATCATCGTCGGCGGCCTCGGCTCGCTGCCCGGTACGCTCGCTGGCGGCGTGCTCATCGGGGCCGCCAGCGGGATTACCACCGTGTTTTTTCCGTCGGCGAGTGAGGCGGTAATCTACGTGATGATGGCGGCCGTGCTGATCGTCCGGCCGCGTGGCATCTTCGGAGAGGAAGGCCGGTTTTGATGCCGATTCTCGACAAACGCGCGGCCAACGCCTTGATCTGGGTCATGCTGCTGACTGCGCCGTTCTGGCTTGTCGGCGTCGGCGGCTACGTCGAACTCGGCAGCCGCGTGCTGATCTACGCGCTGGCAGCGATGGCGCTCAATTTTCTGCTTGGTTACACCGGCGTGCTGTCCTTCGGCCACGCCGCATATTTTGGTCTCGGTGGTTACGGCACCGCTATGACCATCAAGTTCCTCTACCCCAGCACACCGCTCGCGATGCTGGTCGGGATCGTCGTTGGGACCGTCGCGGCGGCGATAGTCGGACCGCTTATCGCGCGGCTGCGCGGCGTCTATTTCGCCATGTGCACGATCGCCTTCGGTCAGGTCTTCTATTACATCTCTTTCCAATGGAGCTCGGTCACCGGCGGTGACGATGGTCTCAGCGCTTGGCAACGCCAGCCGATCAATCTGGGGTTCACCACCCTCGACATCCTGAACAACAACAAGGCGTTCTATTACTTCGTACTGGCGGTTTTTGCAGCCGCAGCCGGGCTGATGGCATTCCTGCTCCGCTCGCCGTTCGGCCGCACGCTGCTGGCGATCCGCGAGAACGAGCGCCGCGCCCGCTTTCTCGGCATCCCGGTGGACCAGCACATCTGGATGTCGTGGGTGATTTCTTGCTTTTTTGTCAGCATCGCCGGCTGCCTCTACGCGCTGCTGAGCGATTTCATCGACCCGCGCGCCATACGGTGGGATCAGTCCGGCAACTTCGTCATCATGGCGGTGCTGGGCGGCATGCGCAGCTTCTGGGGGCCGTTGATCGGCGCAGCGATCTTTCTGGTGCTGCAGGACTATGTCTCAAGCCATACCGAGAATTGGATGTCGTTTATCGGTCTGTTCTTCGTGTTGATCGTGCTATTTTTTCCACGCGGCGTCCTGGGTATCATTCGGCAAAAGGTGACATCGTGAGTCTGTTACGGGTCGAGAACGTCTCGAAGCACTTCGGCAGCCTTATCGCCGTCGATAACGTGTCGATGACGGTCGAGTCTGGCGAATTGCGCGCGGTGATCGGCCCGAACGGCGCCGGCAAGACCACCTTCTTCAACCTGATCAGCGGCTTCCTCACCCAAACCTCCGGACAGATCATTTTTGACGGCGAGGACATTTCCCGCCTGCTGCCGGCGCGCCGCGTCTGGCGCGGCATCGCCCGGACGTTCCAGATCACCGAAGTGTTCCCGGAACTGACCATCCGCGAAAATCTCAAAATTGCGATCGAAGTGGCCAGCGGCTACCGTGTGCGCATGTGGCAATCGCAGGACGCCGACATCGACGTGAAAAAGCGGGTCGATGCGCTGCTCGAAATGAGCGGCTTGAGTGAAAATGCCAACCGGCTGGTCGGCGAGCTTGCGCATGGCGACCAGCGCGCCACCGAGATCATGATGGCGCTCGCGCTCAAGCCGCGGCTGTTGCTGCTCGATGAGCCGACCGCCGGAATGGGCGATCAGGAAACCTACAGCGTCACCCAATTGATCCGCAGGCTGCACCGCGATCAGAAAATCACGATCGTGCTGATCGAGCACGACATGCGCGTGGTCTTCCATTTGGCCGATCGCATCATGGTGCTCGACCAGGGCAAATTCCTTGCCGAAGGCACGCCGCAGGAGATTGCCGCGAACAAGGCGGTGCAGACCGCCTATCTGGGCCAGGCCGCATGACCGCAGCACTCACGGCCGAAGGGCTCCATACCTTTTACGGCAAGAGCCACATTCTGCATGGCGTCAGCCTCGAGGCTGCCGAGGGCAAGGTCACGGCGCTGCTCGGCCGCAACGGCGCCGGCAAGACCACTACGCTGCGCAGCCTGATGGGCCTGACGCCGCCGCGCGAAGGCCAAGTCACGATCTTCGGCACCAAGACCACGGGCATGCCGCCATTCCGCGTCGCCGGACTTGGTGTCGGCTACGTTCCCGAGGGCCGCAAGATTTTTCCCAATCTCACCGTGGATGAGAACCTGATGGTGCCGCTGGTGCGGCCCGGCCCATGGACGATCCCCGGCGTCTATCGGCTGTTTCCCAGGCTCGAGGAGCGCAAATTCAACCGCGGCCGCCAGCTTTCCGGTGGTGAGCAGGAAATGCTGTCGATCGCCCGCGCGCTGCTCATCAATCCCAAGCTCCTGATGCTCGATGAGCCTTCGCAAGGGCTGGCGCCGCTCATTGTGCGCGAAGTATTCCGCATCGTGACGCAGATGCGTGCCGAAGGCATTACGGTTCTGCTGGTCGAGCAGAACGTGCGGATGTCTCTGGAAATCGCCGACCACGCTTATGTGCTCGACGATGGCCACGTGGTCTATTCGGGTCCGGCGCGCGAACTGGCCGCGGACGAGGCGCGAGTCCAATCGCTGGCCGGCGCCAGCGCCGAAGAATGGACGCCGCCGGCGTGAGATTTTCTCGTCAGGTTGCCTTGTTGGGATCGAGGCCGTGCTTTTCGCACATGCCGGCGACGATTGCCGCATCTTTTCCGCCGGCGATGAGACCGAGGACCGCGGAGCTTATGTGTCCGCCCACGACCTTGGTATCGACAATGTAGGCTTGGCGGCCGTTATAGGCGGCGTACGGACTCTGCGCATCCACTGTGGCGCAATAGCTGACCTCATCCGATTGCGGGACGGTGGGAAACTTTGCCCAGCGATATTTCGCCGCGCCGGCATTCCTGAGCGACGGCGCGACTGCCTCGACAATCACCTTCTTCTCTTGCGGGGTGAGATCGCGGTCTGACACCGACAAACCGACGGTGGCGGGCGCGGCAGCGGCTGCGGGGGCGTCCTGAGCTGTCGGCGACGTCGCACAGGCCGCAAGTGCGAGCGTCGCGGCCAGTGCGGCAATCGCTGTGTTTCTATTTGCCGGCAAGGGGTTTGGTCCGTTCACGCCGCGAATAGTAGCAATAGTCGCCGCCGCGTTGCAAACCTGCGGCAGCTGCGTACTGCGAGCGCGTCATGCGATAAATATGCCACCTCACTTTTCGTTGGGCAGCAAAGTCATCTATTCGGCGGCGCGCTTGTGCGCGAGCGCCGCAGCTGTCTGGTCGTAGCTTTCCTCGCGCGCCAGCATCGCCTTGAGGCCGACCAGCTCGTAATAGTCATCGAGCGGCAGCAGATGATCGAACGTCGCTGTGAGCGAATTCTCGCGCTTGAGAATGCGCAGCACATTGCGAACCGCCTGCGCGGCGGCGAACAGCGCGAGCGAGGGAAACGTCGCGGCGACGACACCGGCGGCTTCGAGGTCCTCAAGGCTCCGCTTCTTCAGGCCCGCCGCCTGCGACAGCGTCGCCATGTGCGGTCCGCTCACCTCGCGCATGACGCGCTTGATATCCTCGATGGTATCGACCCCCATCGGCTTCGCCATGTCGGCGCCGGCCGCCATGAAAAGCTGAGACCGTCCAATGGCCGCGTTGATGCCTTCAACGCCGGCGGCGTCGGTGCGGGCGGCAATGAAGAAGTCCGGATCGCGCCGCGCGTCGAGCGCCGCCTTGATCTTGGCCAGCATCTGTTCGAGCGGGATCACCTGCTTGCCCGGCAGATAGCCGCAGCGATTGGGAAACACCTGATCGCTGATGAAGACGCCGGCGAGGCCGGCGGCCTCGAAGGCGCGCACCATCTGCCGCACATTGTTGACGCCGCCGAAGCCGGTGTCGGCATCGACGTAGACCGGCACCTCGACGGCTGCGGCAAGCCGTCCATAGTGGTCGGCATAGTCGCGCATATTGGACTGGCCCATATCGGCCTGCGCCAGCATCGAGCCGATGGCGGCATAACCGCCGGCGCAGATCGCCTCAAAGCCCTCGGCTTCCATGATGCGAGCCGACAGCGCGTCGTAGGCGCCGGGCATCAGAACGAGGCGCTTGCCGGCCATGATCGCCCTGAATTTTTTGCGTGCGTTCATCGACGCCATCTCCTTTTTTCGTCATGCCCCGCCAACGGGTCCGGCCCGAAGTGGCCGGCCCGATGACAGGCTCCGGCGGGGCACTCAGTAATCGCCGCGGTGCGAATTCATGTTCTACATTTTGCCGGTTCGTCGGAGCTTACTGGATCATCCGCCTTCGCGGATGATGACAATAAGAGACGGCCTCAACGATTATCTCTTGCCGATTGCACCCAAGGCTGCGCCGCGGCCGCGCGCTGCTCCCAGCTCACGATCTCATCCATCTGCTTGAGCGTCAGTCCGATATCGTCGAGACCTTCGAGCAAGCGCACGCGGTCGGCGGCCGCGATCTCGAAACTGATATCGGGTCCGCCCGGCCCGCTGATGCGCTGCGTCACAAGATCGACCGTGAACGGGGCTGCGCCATCGGCGGCGACGACGCGCGCCGTAAAAGCGTCTGCGACCTCGGGCTCAAGCACGATCGGCAGCACGCCGTTCTGCAGGCAATTCTCGCGATAAATATCTGCGAAGCTGCGTGCCACGATGACGCGGATGTCATTGGCAACCATGCTCCATACCGCCGACTCGCGCGATGAGCCGGCACCGAAATTGTTCCCGGTCACCAGGATTGCGGCGTTGTGGAACTGCGGCTTATTGAGCACGAAGTTCGGATCCTCGCTGCCGTCCTCGCGTTGCCGCGCGCGGTGAAACAGCATCGCCTTGTAATCTTCCTTGAGGCTGCGCGAGTGCAGGACCGGAGCGATCTGGTCGGTGTTGATGTCGTCTTTCAGGAGTGGCGCGGCGATGCCGGCGTGGCTGGTGAACGGCTGCATCACGCACTCCCCGATTGCAATTGCCGCACATCGGCGATCCGGCCGGCGATTGCGGTTGCCGCGGCGGTCACCGGGCTAGCGAGATGCGTTCGCACTTTCGCGCCCTGGCGATTTTCGAAGTTGCGGTTGGTGGTCGAGACGCAGCGCTCGCCCGGTTCGCCGCGATCGCCATTGCCGCCGGCACACATGGAGCAGCCGGATTCACCCCAGAAGAAACCGGCATCGCGGAATATGCGATCAAGTCCCGCCGCTTCGGCTTCGCGCTTCACGGTCGACGAGCCCGGCACCACCATCGCGACCACACCCTTGGCGACGCGCCGTCCGCGCACCACCGCGGCCGCGACTTCGAGGTCCGGCAGCCGGGCGTTGGTGCACGAGCCGATAAAGACGCGATTGACCGGTAGACCGGCAAGCGGCGTGCCCGGCTCAAGCCCCATATAGGCAAATGCGCTCTCGGCCGCGGCGCGCCGGCTCGGATCGATTGCCGACGGCTCGGGCACGCGGCCGGAAATGCCAACCACTTGGCTGGGATCGGTGCCCCACGTGATCTGCGGTTCGAGAGCGCCGCAGTCGAGGGTAACGTCACGATCGAACACGGCACCGTCGTCGGTCGTAAGCGTGCGCCAATGTTCAAGCGCGCGATCCCACATCGCGCCCTGCGGCAGGTAAGGCCGTCGCGCGAGCCAGGCGAAGGTGGTGTCGTCGGGCGCCACAAAACCCGAGCGGCCGCCCATCTCGATGTTGAGATTGCACAACGTCATGCGCTGCTCGATCGGCATGGCGCGGACGGCGGCGCCGGCATACTCGACGACATAACCGCGCGCGCCGGCGACACCCAGCTCGGCGATCAGCCGCAACGCCACATCCTTGGCACTGACATGGGCGCCCAGCCGGCCGTCGAGCCGCGCGCGCATGCGCTTCGGCCGCTTCAGCGCCATCACCTGGGTGGCGAGAATGTGCGTCATCTCGCTCGCTCCACAGCCGAATGCCAGCGCGCCAACGCCGCCGACGGTACTGGCATGGCTGTCCGGGACCGCGTGCGTCGCGCCGGGCAGCACGATGCCGAGCTCCGGCGCCACGACGTGCGAGATACCCTGCTCCGGATCGTCGATGTCGAAAAGTCTTATACCGTTCTTGCGCGTGCCTTCGCGCATCGCCCGCAGAAATGCGGTGCCTGAAGGATTGGTGTCGTCATCGCGGCCAGCCTTGGTGGCCACCGTATGGTCCTGCACCGCAAACGTCAGATCAGGCCGATGGATCGGCCGGCCCTGCTTCTCGAGCAGCGCAAATGCGTGATGCGCATGCAATTCATGCAGGACGTGCCGGTCGATATAAATGAGATCGCGGCCATCGGCGCGCTGTCCGACCAGATGGAAGTCCCAGATTTTGTCGAACAAAGTGCGCGACATGGCGTTTCTCTCACATGGATTTTGCTATCTTGAGCGGGCCCAATGCTCAAGGCAAGCGGACAGATAGGACATTGCCATGCCTCGCGTCGTCGGTATCGATCATCTTGTTCTCAGCGTCGGCGATTTTGCGCGTTCGAAGGAGTTTTACGGCAAGCTGCTCAAGTTTCTCGGCTTCAAATTCAAGCATGACTACGAGGACATGGCCGGCTGGAGTAACGGCAAGACCTTGTTCTGGATCGCCGCCGCCGACGCGCAAGGACGAAAGCGCAAATACCGCAAGGGCGATATCGGCTTCCATCACTACGCGTTCGAGCTCGCCAGCCGCAAGGCCGTGGACGACCTCGGCGACTTTCTCGAAAACAACGGGATGACGGTGCTCGATCCGCCGGGCGAGTATTACGGCCGCAATTATTACGCCGTTTATTTTGCCGATCCGGACGGCATGAAACTCGAAGCCATGATCTGGGCGCCGCCCAAGGGCAAGCGCCGCTGACGCTTCTGGCCGGCGTCGAGCCTCAAGCCACCAGCGGCGGCTGCGACTCGTAGCTGGCGCGCAGCTCGGAGTTGCTCACCAGCGTCGGAACATAGGCGACCACTCTGTTGCGGCCGTGCCGCTTGGCGGCGTAGAGCGCGCGGTCCGCCGCCTCGACCAGGTCGGCTGCGGTCTGGCCGTTTCGCGGCACGATCGATTCGACGCCGATACTGATCGTGACATGGCCGCACGGCGCTTCGGCGTGCGTGATGAGGAGATCCTCGATCGACCTGCGCGCCTCCTCGGCGAGCGAGGTGATCCGCGGCAGATCAAGGCCGGGAAGCAGAAGTGCGAATTCCTCGCCGCCATAGCGCGCGACCAGTACGGCATTTTCGAGCGTGACCAGCGACAAGGTTTCGCCGACCGAGCGCAAGCACGTATCGCCGGCGACGTGGCCATAGCGGTCGTTGTAAAGCTTGAAGTGATCGATATCGATCATCATCAAGGCGACCGGCTCGCTCTGTTTGGCAGCGCGCCGCCATTCGAGTTCGATCTGGCGGTCGAAACCACGCCGGTTGGCGAGGCCGGTCAGGCCGTCGAGGCTGGCCAGTTCCTCGAGGTGCTCGTTGGCGATACGCAGCTCCTCCTCACGCCCGGCGAGCTTGCGCGCCATGTCGTCAAGCGCGACGGCGAGAGGCTCGAACTCGGCAAGCCATGATTCTTGCGTGGCGCGCACGTGCAGGTCGCCGCGGCCGAAACGGGTGGCGGTGCGCACCAGCGACCGGATCGGACGTACGACCAGCTGCTCGCCGCCGAACCATGCGACGAGCAGAACGAACATTCCGAACAGCGCAAGCTGCAAATAGGCGATGCCAAGCTCGCGGTCGATGTCGCTCTGAACGGCCATTTCGTCGAGGCCGACGGCAAGCCGCGCTTGCGTCCAAGGCACGCGAACATAGGCGAAGATGCGCCGAACGCCGTCGAAGCCCGCTGCCGTCACCGTGCCTTCGTCCCGCGTCAGCATATCCCGCGCCAGGCTCTGAGCGGCAAACGGCTTGCCGATGAGTTTTTCATGATCGGCCGAACCGGCGATGAGCGTACCGCTGCCGTCGAGCAGCAGGACCGACGCGCCGGAATGCTGCGCGGCGGTCACGGCCAGTTCGCCGATCCATTGCAGATTGATCACCGCGAGAACCACTGCATTGATCGAGCCGTCGTCTCTGACGGCGGGGTACGCTGCGATAAGACTGGGCAACTGGTGGATGCGGTTGATCAGATAGTCGCTAAGGACAAAGTCCTTGGAACGCAGCGCATTCTGAAAATGCGGGCGATCGGACACGTTCAACCCGATCGCGGCTGGGTCAGTCGAGCATTTGATTTGTCCGTCGGTTCCGGCAAGCGCGAGGCCGCGAATCCAGGGCACGTTCCCGGTCAGCGCGGTCAGGTATGTGTTGCAGTCCGCTGCATCGAACGGCATCCTGGCATAGGCGCGAGCGACAATCTCAAGGAGGGCGCGGACCGAATAGATGACCTCGCGCTGCGATTCGACGCCGCGCCGCGCCAGATCGATTACCTCGGTGCGGGCATTTTCGATGCTCTGCTCGCGTGCTGCTTCAAGTCCGTGCAGGCGTTCGAACACCAACGGTGCAATGATCAACAGCGCGAGCACGATCAGCCGGGCGCGGATGCTGAGGATAGGCTTGCCGCGCCGTGACGGCTTGCGCGCCTTTGCTTGATCGTCCGCCATCCCGCACCCTCTGCCCCAGTTCCAAAGCCTATCGGACATGCGTAAAAATGGCCTTCGGACGATCGATAAAACTTGAGACATCGGGCGTAGAATTCACCAGATGGAAAGCATAATTCGCTCGGATGGCATCGCCGCGGTGCGCGCGCAGATCGCCCAAGCCTGCCACGATGCCGGCCGCGATCCGGCGGCCGTGACGCTGGTGGCGATTTCGAAAACATTCGGTGCCGACGCGATCGAGCCGGTGATTGCCGCCGGCCAGCGGATATTCGGCGAAAATCGCGTGCAGGAGGCCAAGGCAAAATGGCCGCCGCTGACGGCGCGCCACGGCGGCCTCGAACTCCACCTCGTCGGTTCGTTGCAGTCGAACAAGGCCAAGGATGCGGTGGCGCTGTTCGATGCGATCCATTCGGTCGATCGGGCCAGTCTCGCCGAGGCGCTGGCCAAGGAAATAGCCAGGCAGAAACGGCGGCCGCTGCTCTTTGTCGAGATCAATACCGGCGCCGAGCCGCAAAAGGCCGGCGTCAAGCCGCAGGACGCCGATGACTTCCTCGCCGCCTGCCGCGACCGCTACGGGCTCGCCATCTCGGGTCTCATGTGCATCCCGCCGATGGATGAAGCGCCGGCGCCGCATTTCGCGCTGACGGCCAAGATCGCCCGCCGCAACGGGCTCAAGCTGCTCTCGATGGGCATGAGCGCCGATTTCCCGGCGGCGATCGCGTTCGGCGCCACCCATGTGCGGGTTGGCACGGCAATCTTTGGTTCGCGAACTACGCCCGCCTAGTAATGAATCAGTATTTCAGTCTTTGGCGAAAGGCGGCTCAGAAGCCTCTGAAGGTCGCTCGCCCGCATGGCAACGCAGCCGGCGGTCGGAGCAAATGCCGGCCGGGCGACGTGGAAGAACACGGCGCTGCCCCGTCCAGCAACTCTGGGCCGTGTGTTGTGGTCGATCTCGACGATCAGGTCATAGAGCGCGTCGTCGCGGCGGAGCCGATCACCTGGTTCATTGGCTGACCGCCGGAAGGCGTGGTTATAGCGTCGGTCGTGGGGGTCTTCGCACCAGGCGTCGGCCAAACCGATCCGGCGCAGCGGCAGCAAGGTTCGCGGCCGCGGCAGGCGATCGGCCCGCCACCACAGCCTTACAGGGTGAAACCGTCCGCGCGGGGTGCCGCCGTCGCCTTCGCGCTTTTCGGCCCCGATGCCGGTCCGGCCGAGCGCGACGGGCACGATCGAAGCGCCTGCAAACAGCCAGCCCTGTGATCGCCGGCCCGGCCGGGTCCGCACCCGGATTAAGCGAAGCGAAGTGCGTCGCATGGCGTGATGGCCTGAATTCCCAACTGCCGCTTGCTCTTGTATCCTTGAACGTTCTACTTCGCGCCACCCGGCGCGGCAAAGCGGCTGCGGGGATCGGAATTGATGCCGAACACACGCAAGATTCTCATTGTCGACGACGATGCCGAGCTGCGCGACGCGCTGACCGAGCAGCTGTCGCTGCACGAGGAGTTCGAAGCCGTCGCGGTGGAGAACGGCAGCAAGGGCGTCCAGGCTGCGAAGGCCGGGCAGATCGATCTTGTGATCATGGACGTCGGCCTGCCCGATATCGATGGCCGGGAAGCGGTGCGCATCCTGCGCAAAAACGGCTTCAAGGCGCCGATCATCATGCTCACCGGACACGACACCGACTCCGACACCATCCTTGGTCTCGAATCCGGCGCCAACGACTATGTCACCAAGCCATTCCGCTTTGCCGTGCTGCTCGCCCGTATCCGGGCGCAACTTCGCCAGCACGAGGCGAGCGAGGATGCGGTCTTCACGATTGGCCCATACACTTTCCGGCCGAGCTCAAAACTTTTGCTTAACCCCAAAGGCAACAAGGTCCGGCTGACCGAAAAGGAAACCTCGATCCTGCGCTATCTCTATCGCGCCGGTCAGCGGCCGGTCTCGCGGGAGACGCTGTTGCAGGAAGTCTGGGGTTACAATTCGGGCGTCACCACCCACACCCTCGAGACCCACATCTATCGATTGCGGCAGAAGATCGAGAAAGATGCCGCCGTCCCCGCCATCCTGGTCACCGAGGCCGGCGGCTACAAACTGGTGCCGTGATCGCGGCTGCTCATGACCATCGAAGACGACATCGCGCTTCTTGAGCGAATCCCAATTCTCCGCCGGCTCGGCGCGGCCGCGCTGCGCATCCTGGCGATTGGCGCCGAAAGCTACGACGTAGAAACCGGCCAAGTGCTGTTCACGGCCGGCGAGGCCGCTGACGGCGCATACATCATCCAGCGCGGTTCCTTCAGTCTGGACGCCGAGAGACCCGGCCAATCCGAGGTCATTGCCGGGCCTGGCACCTTGCTCGGTGAGTCAGCTTTGCTCGCGGAAACAAAGCGGCCGGCTACAGCGCGCGCGCGCGAAGATTCGACCGTGTTGCGCATCTCGCGGACGATGTTCCTGCGAATACTCGACGGCTATCCGGAGGCCGCGCTACGGCTGCGCGAACTGATCGCCTCGCGCGCCGATCAATGGGCGCGCGAGCTTGAGAACGTTCGGGCTGCGCTGACGCGCGGCGATACGATGCCACGATAGCAACAGCGCACTTCAGGCAAATTTCTCGATCCGGCGCTCGACATACTTCCGCACCAGCTCGGCGGTGAGCGTCAATTCTGGGTCGTATTCCGGCGCGTCCTCGATTTGGACGAGGTCGTTGAGACCGGAATTCTTGTAGATGCGGTTGGTGCACGAGATGAGGCGAGCCGGTCGCGCCGGATCGCCGTTGAAGTGCTGATGGATAGTGCAGGGCGGGATATAGATGACGTCGCCCGCTTCCCATTCGTAGCGCTTGATTTCGTCCTGCGGTTTCCATTCGTAAGTGTCGGTGATCTCGACGTCGCAATCCTGGTGCAGATCGTAGCCAAAGCCCTCGACCACGTAGAGGCACTCTTCAGCGAGATGCCGATGCTTGCCGGAGCGGCTACCGGGCGGAATCACCTGCATGTAGGCATCGACCGTTTCCATGCGGGTGTTCATCTGCTCGTTGAGCAGATGCTTGAGCAGACCCTGCCGCGACATTTCCCACGGCATCTCGTCCGGATGCACGATTTTCTTGCGCAGCGCCACGCGCGTCGGCCGCGTCGTCGCATCGTCGAGCAGGTCTTGATAGAGTTTTTTGTTGGCGGCGCCGGCAAGCCACGCCTTCGCTTCGTCCCACGCCATTTCAGACCTCTTCCTCGACCTTGTCGGCAGGGTGATTGAAATCCTCCTCCTCGTCGCGCGGCACGAAATTGCCTTGCGTCGGCGATGGCGTTTTCGGCCGCTTCACCACGGTGTGCTGGAACAGCATGTTCATGAACAGGTACATCGGCTTGGTTTTGATCACCAAGGCGCGGGCGGGTTCGCGCGCGCTGGCGTTGGTGTGCTGGTGAACGCAATTATTGTGCACGATGGCAACGTCGCCGGCCTTCCAGTCATAGCGCACGCCGTCATGAATCTCGTAGCCGGCGCCGTCGAGAATGTAGAATGCCGCCTCGTTAACGTGGCCGTGCTTCTGCGTCGTGCCGCCGGGCGCATATTCCTCGAGATGGATGTGCAGCGTCTGGCACAGGCCGTCCTCCGGCTCGACGTAGTGACGACTGAAGTGCTGCGGACCGCCGTCGAGCTTGGTTTCCTTGCCCTTGATCACGCGCGGCATCGAGCGCAGGCGCTTGAGCTCGTCGGTGAGGCTGTAGGCGCCGGTGATGGGGCGGACGAATACCCGTTCCTTATCCGGATCGTGCTGACGCTTGCCCATATCCGCTCCTGATCCGCTTTCCCTATCAAGTGCGACTCAACGCACCGGACGGGTGACGATGTCCCGATAGTACTTACTCCATTTCTGGCTTTGATCCAGGGCCTTCGCCGGATCAAGAAAAGTCAGTTCGATATCGGGCGGCATCGGTTTGATCTTGATGCGCCGGCCGCAAAGTGGCTGCGCGACGTCACCACGAGCGTGGCGAGGACAAAGAGCACGAACATCGCCGGCAAGACGAAACCCGGCAGCGCGCCTATGCTGGCGAGCGGAGTAATGAGGAAAATCAGCGTTCCTTCGATGACCAGTAGAGCCGTGAGGCCGGGCTCACGCGTTCGCTCCTGGCTCAGACTTCGATCGTCGCCGTCACCGGCACGTGGTCGGACGGTCGCGCCGCGCCGCGATAGGTCCTGGCGATGCTGATCCCTGCGACGCGATCGGCCAGCATCGGCGAGGTCCAGATGTGGTCGAGGCGGCGTCCTTTGTCGGCGGTCGCCCAATCCGCCGCGCGGTAGCTCCACCAGGTGTAGAGCTTGGTAGGCTCCGGCGTGTGCTGGCGCATGCTGTCGATCCAGCCGCCGGCGTTCCGCGCGAGATTCAGCTTCTCGCACTCGATCGGGGTATGCGACACCACGCGAAGCATCTGCTTGTGGCTCCATACATCGTGCTCCAGCGGCGCGACGTTGAGATCGCCGACCAGGATCGCGCGCTCGGACGGCGCCGGCCGCAACGCCGCCAAGTCCCGCATTTCGTCGAGAAAGGCGAGCTTATGGGCGAATTTCGGATTGATCGCCGGGTCGGCAATGTCGCCGCCCGCGGGCACGTAAAAATTATGCACCGTGATCGGATCGCGCAGGCCGGCACGCTCGCCGAACACCGCGGAGACGTGCCGGCAATCGATCTTGCCGCAAAAGCTCTGGATGCCGAAACGCTCGAACGGCAGGCGCGACAGCACGACGACGCCGTGGTAGCCCTTCTGTCCGTTCAGCGCGACGGCCTCGTAGCCGAGCCGTTTGAAGCGCTTGAGCGGAAACCTGTCATCGGGGCACTTGGTTTCCTGCAAGCATAGAATGTCGGGCCGCACCGCCTTGATGAATTTGGCGACGAGATCGATGCGCAGCCGCACCGAATTGATGTTCCAGGTGGTGAGTTTGAGTTGCAAGCAGATGCCGGAGGTCAGACGACAGACAACAGATAAACATCAAGGTCCGGCACGCAAGGCTCCATCCGTCGTCTGTCGCCCGGCATCCGAACTCTGGTTACTGCATGCTTCCTGAATCGCGCTGATAATTGATCACGAACAGATTCGGATCGGGTTTTTTCGTAGCGTCGAGATTGTACACAGCGACCGTCGTATCGAGGCCCTGAGGGTCGGTGACGGTCCACTGCTTGAGCTGCAAATCCTTGGCGTCGAACATCATCATCAGCCGGCTGGTGCCGACCACCAGTTGCTTCTCCTCGATGATCACGGTGGCGAAGGTGTCGTCGGCGGACACGCTCACGACATCGGTGTCGCGGATGAGATCGATACGGTCGGCGAGCAGGTAACGCAGCGGCGTCTGCGATAGCGGATAGAGATCCTGCGTCGCCAGATTGCGATCGCGCACCACGACCGAAGAGCCATCGGCGATGATATCGATGGGCGTTGGCGGATTATACTGAAATCGCACCTTGCCCGGCTTCTGGATGTAAAAGTTGCCCTGGGTGCGCCCGCCATCGGGTCCGATCTGCACAAAATTTCCTACCATGGTCTGCACGCTCGACAGATAAAGGCTGATTCTGTCGAGCAGCGCGCGCTGCTTGGCGTCGAAGGCGGTGGTCTGGCCGGGCGAGCCTTTGTCGAGGAACGAGAACGGGAAGAAACTGGGATGCGATGGGCCGCTGGTCGTTGCGGCGGCATTGGCGTCGGGCGCCGCAGCAGCTGGTGGCGGCGCTACGCCTGTCTTGGGCCACGGAGCGGGCGTCGGCAGCGGCACGTTCTCGGCAAGTGCCGATCCGATGGCAAGCACGGTGCAAACTGTCGCCACGAGGACTGTCGTCGCGCCAAGTCTTGCGACCCTAGCCGCCATAACTCTCTCCCGCTGATACTTTCGACACCCGCGCCGAACACCACCCGCTAACCGCGCGTTATGGCGAATTCGCGGCCACCCGTTCCCGCTTAGCGGTCGCAGGGGCGATTCTCAATAGGAATCATCGTCGCCGCCTTCGACCAGGATCTCACGCTTGCCGGCGTGGTTGGGCTGTCCGACAATGCCTTCCTGCTCCATCCGCTCAATCAAGGACGCGGCGCGGTTATATCCGATTTGCAGCCGGCGCTGGATGTAGCTGGTCGATGCCTTGCGATCGCGGGTCACGACCTGCACCGCTTGCTGGTAGAGATCGCCGCCTTCGGCGCCGCCCATTGCGGTGGTATCGAAGATCGGGTTGCCGTCTTCGTCTTGCGGCTCCTCGGCGGTGACGGCTTCGAGATATTCCGGCACGCCCTGCGACTTCAGGTGCCGCACGACCTTTTCGACCTCTTCGTCGGAGACGAACGGCCCGTGCACGCGGCTGATGCGGCCGCCGCCGGCCATGTAGAGCATGTCGCCCTGGCCGAGCAGTTGTTCGGCGCCTTGTTCGCCCAAAATGGTGCGGCTGTCGATCTTGGATGTGACCTGAAACGAGATGCGGGTCGGGAAATTCGCCTTGATCGTGCCGGTTATAACGTCGACCGACGGCCGCTGCGTCGCCAGGATGACGTGCAGGCCGGCGGCGCGCGCCATTTGCGCCAGACGCTGCACCGCGCCCTCGATGTCCTTGCCGGCGACCATCATCAGGTCGGCCATCTCATCGACGATGACGACGATATAGGGTAGCGGTTCGAGATCGAGCTCCTCGTTCTCGTAGATCGCTTCGCCGGAGTCGCGGTCATAGCCGGTGTGGACGGTGCGGCTGAGCTTCTCGCCCTTGCTCTGCGCCTCGGCGACGCGCGCGTTGTAGCCGTCGATATTGCGCACGCCGAGCTTCGACATTTTCTTGTAGCGTTCCTCCATCTCGCGCACCGCCCATTTGAGCGCCACCACGGCCTTTTTGGGATCCGTGACGACGGGCGTGAGCAGGTGGGGGATGCCGTCATAGACGGACAGTTCCAGCATTTTGGGATCGACCATGATCAGCCGGCACTGGTCGGGTTGCAGCCGGTAAACCAGGCTGAGGATCATGGTGTTGATGGCAACCGACTTGCCCGAGCCGGTGGTGCCGGCGATGAGCAGATGCGGCATGCGCTGCAAATCGACCAGCACCGCTTCGCCGCCGATCGCCTTGCCGAGGCAGAGCGGCAGCCTAATGTCGGTCTCGACATAGTCCCGCGACGCCAGCAGCTCGCGCAGATAGACTCTCTCGCGCGTCGGATTCGGCAGTTCGATGCCGATGGCATTGCGGCCGGATACCACGGCGACGCGCGCCGAGAGCGCGCTCATCGAACGGGCGATGTCGTCGGCGAGACTGATGACGCGCGATGATTTTATACCGGGCGCGGGCTCCAGCTCGTACAGCGTGACCACCGGCCCGGGCCGGGCATTGATGATTTCGCCGCGGACGCCGAAATCGCCGAGCACGCCTTCGAGCGCCGTGGCATTTTCCTGCAAGGTCTCGGTGCTTATGGTGGCGCGGCCGATCTTGCTCGGCTGCGTCAAAAGCTCGAGTGCGGGAAGCACATAGCCGTTCGACGAGCGGCGCGGTCTTACCGCGCGCGGCTTGCGCGCGGCGCGCGGCTCGGCGTCCAGCACCAGCTCGACGTCCACATCTTCGACATGGCGAGCCGGCGCACTGCCGAAACGCGGCTCGATGCGCCGCCGCGGTACAACGGCGTCGACCTGCGCGATATTCTGCGACCGCGGGCCGCGGCGAAACAGCCGCGCAATCCTAGCGCGGAAGCTCAACAGCGCATGCGTCATCCGGCCGAGCGAGATCCATGCGCTGTCGTCGTCGGCTTCGGGCGCCTCATCCTCGTCGTCCGCCGTGTCGCGCCAAATGATGCCCGCGGCGCCGGCAAAGGCAATGAGCGCTGCGGCACCGAGTAAGATTGCGGCCGCGAGGCGATAGGTGCCGAGGACTTGGATGCCAAACGCGACCGCCGGCAGCCGCAACATCGCATCGCCGATCACGCCGCCGAATCCACACGGCAGCGGCCAATGTGCGCTGCGCGGCAGGCACGACGCGAACGCGGCGGTCAGTACGGCGCCGAGCACCCACAGCAGCACGCGCAGCCGCTCGCGGCTAAGCTGCCGATGGCCGAGCAGCCGGTAGCCCCAAACGCCGACCGGCAACAGCAGCGCCAGCGAGCCGAGACCGAGCAATTGCATCATCAGGTCGGCGGCAATCGCGCCGGGCAAACCGAGCAGATTGTGCACCGGCGCATCCGTGGCGTGGCTCAGCGACGGATCGCGCACCGACCAGGTGGCAAGCGCAAGCATCGCCATCATGGCGAGACTGATCAGCGCGATGCCGCCGACTTCGCGCAGCCGCCGCCGCAGCATGATGCCGAGCTGGCCGGAGAGGTAGGCCATGCCGTCGAGGCTGCGATCGATCATCGACATCGGGTGGCTCTTAGATTCTTTAGTTTAAGCATGATCTTGTCCGAAAACCGGTTTCCACTTTTCGGGATCATGCTCTAACCCAGCACCGCGACAAGGCGATGCAGCGCCTCGGCGGTGATCTCGTTGTTGTGAACCATGGCAACGCGCACGTAATCGGCGCCGGGATTGCTGCCGTCGGCCTGCTCGCGCGCGAGGTAGCGGCCGGGCACGACGCGCAGGCCGGCCTCGCGCCACAGTTTCAGCGTCGCCGCTTCGCTGCCGCCCTGGGCGGAGACCTCGAGCCACAGGAAAAATCCGCCAGCCGGGCGGCTATAGCCGTAACGGTCGCCGACGATCTGATCGGCGAGATCGAACTTTTCCCGATACAGCCGCCGGTTTTCCTCGACGTGCTGCTCGTCGCCATAAGCGGCGATGGCGACGTGCTGCAGCGGCGTCGGCACCATCGGCGCTGCGACATTGCGCAGTTCGAGATAGGCCTGCATGAACGAGCAGTCGCCCGCGGCAAAGCCGATGCGCAGGCCCGGCAGGCTCGATCGCTTCGACAGCGAATGAAAGACGGCGACGTTGGCGAAATCCGGCCCAGCGGCTTCGAGCATGCCGTGCGGCGCGCGATCGCTGTAGATCTCGCAATAACATTCGTCGGAGAAAACCATGAAGCCGAAACGGCGCGCCAGCGCGGTCAATCGCAAAAGGTAATCGCGATCGGCGACGGCGCCCTGCGGATTGGCCGGCGAGGCGATATAGAAAGCGACCGTGCGCGCCAGCAGTTCTTCGCTGAGCGCATCGAGGTCCGGCAGGAAGCCGGTTGCTTTGGTGGTCGGCAGATAAACCGGCTCGCAATCGGCGCCGATCGCGCCGGCGGCATAGGCGGCATAGAACGGATTGGGAATGAGCACGGCCGGCCGGCCGGCGCGCGGCGTCACCCAGTTCTTGGCGGCAAGCGCGGCGAGAAAAAGTCCCTCGCGCGTGCCGTTGAGCACCAGCACTTCGCTCACGGGATCGACCGGGCGCTCGAGCGTATAGCGGCGGCCCAGCCATTGCGCGACCGCGACGCCGAACGCATCCATGCCTTTGTTGGCCGGATAGCGGCCGAATTCGGCGACATGGGCGGCGATCACCGGCCCGACAAACGAGGGGATCGGATGCTGCGGCTCGCCGACCGCGAGACTGATCGCCGGCATGCCCGGCGGGAATACGTCGATAAGCTCGCGCAGCCGCACAAAAGGCGAGCGCGAGCCGGTTGCGCGCGAGTCCTTTGCGCGAACTTGCATAGGGAGCGACTGGCCGGTCATCCTGTACATCGATCGACAGCGGGTCCGCCCGCTGCATCAGGGTCGCAATAGCATAGGTTCGGCGAGGTTAAGACCCGTTTAACCATCGGGGCGGGGCACGCACGATCGTTCTCGCGGCGCATTCGCGCCCGAGCTTTGCTGGTCTTCTTCCCGCCGCGCGGCGTAGGGGCGGCTTTCAAACCCGCCCCTTACCGAACGAAGGGAGGCGGAGCGCCGATAGGCGCATCCATCCATTGGCCGCATCAGCGGATGCGGCCGCGGCCTCTGCGGAGACCGCTCGCCTCTCGGCGCTCCACCGCGGCGCTTGCCACGCAAATCAATGCCATGGCTCAGCCCAGGCCGTGTTTCCTGGGACGTGCGTGCGGCGGGCGTTAGCCGCCGTCCGCTGTCCCAGTCCAGCGAAGCACCTCGCAGACCGGTCATAATGCCGGCCGATCCGATGCCCGAGCCGCCCGGGAGCGGGGTTACAAGCCCCGCCCGCAGGAACCGCACTCGCCCCATCAGTCGGCTGTCACCGGTTGACGTCCTTCGAACGGGCGAGATTGCAGCGCCTAAAACTCGCAACGACGACGCTTGTCAAGCAAGCCGCGCGATGGTGTTGCCGTCGTTTCCTGCAAGTCTTTGGTGACGTGGATTTTATTGCAGCGGCGAATCATTTTCGATTTGGCTGCCAAATTCGCAGCATCGATCGAAGACCGGCTTCACTCCGCGACAAAGATTCGTAAGCGCGGTCGCGATCACACGAAGCGGCCGAACGCCGCATCCAGCACCAGGCCGGCAAACAAAATCAATCCGGCGTCGCGGTCCGATTTGAACACGGCGAGGCAGTTGTCGGGATCGCCGATGTCGAGGCGGACGATCTGCCAGCCGAGATGGGCGGCGAAGGCCAACAGGCCGAGTGCGAAAACAACTCCGGCTCCGGTGGCGTAGCCTGCCGCGCCGATGAGAAACACGGCGAGCGTGTAGAACACGGTCAGCATCGGCTTGGTCCGCGCGCCGAACAACAGCGCCGTCGATTTGATGCCGATGAGCGCATCGTCCTCGCGATCCTGGTGGGCATAGACCGTGTCGTAGCCGATCACCCACGAGATCGATCCGGCGTAGAGCAACAGCGGCGCGATATCGAGCCGGCCGAACGTACCGGCCCAGCCCATCAGCGCGCCCCACGAAAAGGCGAGACCGAGCACGATCTGCGGCCAATAGGTGATGCGCTTCATGAACGGATACACCGCGACGATGACGAGCGAAGCGATGCCGAGCGCGATGGTGAAGCCGTTGAAAGCGATCAGCACGGCAAAGCCGATCAGCGCTTGCACAACGAGGAACATCGCGGCCGCAAACACGCTGACCTGGCCGGATGGAATCGGCCGCGAGCGGGTGCGCTCGACGCTGCCGTCGAGATCGCGATCGACAATGTCGTTCCAGGTGCAGCCGGCCCCGCGCATGGCGAAGGCGCCGATGAAAAACAGCGCGATATGCAGCAGATTGGGCGTCCTGGCGTGGGCCGCTACCGCGGCAAGCGCCGAGGACCACCAGCACGGCAACAGCAGCAGCCAGGAGCCGATCGGCCGGTCGAGCCGGGCAAGGCGCAGATACGGCCGCAACCAGACCGGCGCCAGCGTGTCGACCCAATTGCCGGTCGCGTCGGCGACCGAATTGGACGCGGCGCTCATTGCGCAGCGCTCATTTTGCCAGCGGGTTACCGGTGAGCGTGTCGAAGGTGCCTCGACCCGTCTTGGTGTTCTTTCGCGTATCGAGCGGCGCCGTGCCAAGCGCATCGCTCAGCGTCGGCGCTTTGGGCTGCGGGGCTTCGGCGCAGACCTGGTCGCGGAACTTGACCGTCTTCTCGTGCGAGGCCTTGGATGTGACGATGGCCTGATCCGGAACGCCGCACCAGGTCTTGTTGTCTTCCAGGAATTTCACTACCAGCGTTTCGGCAGCGACGAAACGCGTGACGGCCGCGCACATGATCTTGCGGTCGTGAGAGTTGCTTGCGGCCTTTATGGCTTCGCCGCGTTTCTGAGCCTCGTCCTTGAGCTTGACGAAGTCATTGCATACCGCCGGCCCAGGCATCATTGCGGCCTGCGCCAAAGCGGTCTGCGACCTGGCAACCGTGGCGACGGCCGCCAAGCCCAGCGCCAGAATTGCGGCAAGGCTTCGATTCATCCTGGTCCTCTCCCGATTCCCCGTAACTCGTCCTTGGCGCCATAAAGGCGCGTTGAATTCGGCGACAAGGCGGCAGAACCCGCTGCCTGCTGTCCCGGCTTACGGCGAGAAGGGAAGGCAGGGAGGGGGTGCGAGGCTGGTGCTCATTTCACAACAAAGCTAAAGCCAAAGTTGCAGCAACCGCGATCTCGCCCAGTATAGCCCCGATTTTCCCGATGCCAGGCTATGATTTCCGCAGTCCCCGGCTTTACGCCGACACCCCGCTCGAGACCGGCGCCGTGGTCGGGCTCACGCCCGCCCAGGCGCATTATCTCACAACGGTGCTGCGGCTCAAATCCGGCTCTGGCGTGCTGGTCTTTAATGGCCGCGACGGCGAATGGAGCGCGACGATCGCGGTGCAAAGGCGCACGGCGTCGCTTGTGGTCGGGGCACATCGCCGGGCCCAGACTGTGCCGGCGGACCTGCATTACTGGTTTGCGCCGCTCAAGTCGGCGCGCCTCGATTACATGGTGCAGAAAGCGGTCGAGATGGGGGCTGCGCGCTTGCAGCCGGTGCTCACCCGGCACAGCCAGGCGACGCGCGTCAATACCGAGCGAATGCGCGCCAACGCGATCGAGGCCGCCGAGCAATGCGGTGTGCTGTCGCTGCCGGAGGTTTGCGAGCCCGTCGTGCTGCCCCAGCTGCTCGCGGTGCGCGAGCCCGCGCGCTGGATCGTGTTTTGCGACGAGGACGCCGAGGTTGCCAATCCGATCGCCGCGCTTGAACAGGTGCCGCCGCATGTGCCGCTGGCGGTGCTGATCGGACCGGAAGGCGGTTTTGCCGAGGACGAGCGTGCCGCCTTGCTCAAGCTGCCCAATGTCGTCCGCCTCTGTCTCGGTCCGCGGATCCTGCGGGCCGATACCGCGGCGGTGGCGGCGCTGACGATTGTGCAGGCAGTGCTGGGTGATTGGCAATGACGAATGCTTAGTGGATAATCCACGGCTTATCGATGCAGACGAAGGCGATGTAGTCGCCATAGACGCGATGCACGCTGGTGATGTGCGACAGCCGGTGCCAGCGCGCACAGTAGTCTTGCGCCATCTGCTGGTACGTCGCCTCGATATTCGGCGAGTAAGGGATGATGCCGCCGGTATCATTGCCGGTGATCCGCGGGCCTGGTCCGGCAAACATTCCGCCCGAGGCCAGAACGCCGGCGCTGGTGGCCAATACGGCGCCGAGTGCAATCAACAGCTTCCGATACATCGTCCGGGCCTCGCCAATCTGACGGTAAAAGCTTAGTGGTTCGCGCGAGCGATGGGAAGCGGTCTGCCGGATCGAACGCCGGCTGTCACGACATCGAATAGGCCGTCGCCACCATGCCGACCGGCCGCTTGTCGTGGGCGCCGAGCAGCATGACGCGCCCGAAGCTGGTGTTGCGGCCGATGCGGACGACGCGGGCATCGGCAACGACGTCGTAGCCGATCGGCCGCAGGAAGTGCGTGGTCTGATCGATCGTGCTCATCGGACGGTAGCCGTTCCAGGCCGCCGAGCAGGCGATGACCATGGCGGTGTCGGCCAGTGCCATCAGCGCCTGGCTGCACACGGTGTCGCCGTCGCTACAGATTTTCTTGGAAAACGGCAGCCGCACGATGGCGCCCGGCTGCCAATCGGGCGGCGCGCCTGTGGGCCGGACCGCTTCCACGCTTTCCACCAGCAGTGCAAGGTCCTGTACCCATGACGGAAAGACCTTGATCATCAGCCGCCCCGCCGCCTGCAAACCGAAAGTCGGCTCCGGGGTTAAGAGTCGGTGCACCTCACCCATAGCAATTCTCCCCCCGAGCCCGCCTGTAGTCCCCGATGGCTCATACCCAGCCTCTTGACCGACTAACGCCGGCAAGCCTGCGCTCACCGGCGGACGCCTTTACAGACGCCTGATATCCGCTCGTCGGTGCGGAACAGGGCGAAGGCTACAAAAGGGAGTGAAATGAGAGCCGGGTCGCGGCTCGAGACGCCTCACACCCCGCTTACAGCACGAATCACATGCGCCACTTTAAGACTGGTAGCACAGTGCCAGAAGCTTTGCCGCGCGCGGTTGTTGTTACAAAGCTGTGATAAACGGTCGCTGACACAGTGTTTTCTGTGGACATGCTGATTCTGGATCGCGGCCGCCCTGACCGCGCTCGAACCGGCGCGGCCGTGGCCGCGTTGCCATGTTGCCCGGCCGATCGCGCCGTGTTCCGTTTGCGCCCTTGACCGGCAGGCATCGTCACGGCACGGTTAGCCAAGCTTTGCCCGAGTGGGAGAGGGGCCATGTACGGCCGTATGGCGTGTGCCGCGCTGACGTTGGCGCTTGGCGTGACGATCGTTTCGCAATCGCGCGCCGCAAGCATAGTCGAGAAGGATTTCTGGATGTCGGGACCGCGCTACAACCGCGAGATACCGACCTGCGATTACGCGCCCGCGCTCGACCGTATCATTGCCAATTTCCGCACCAAGGAATTCCGCTTCTGGAACTCCGAGCTGCGTATCGTCGGCATCGAGAATATCCATGAAACCGGCGTGCTGCCGTGGGCGGCGCAATCCATCCCGCGGCGCTTTTGCAGCGGCATGGCGGTCATCAACGACGGCTCAAAGCACCTGCTCAATTACTCGATTGCCGAGGACACCGGCATGATCGGCATGGATTGGGGCGTCAATTTCTGCGTTGCCGATCTCGATCGTAACGGGGCCTACCGGCCGGCGTGCCGCTCGGCCGCGCCGTAATCGCTGAGCGCTTCAGCGCACGCCGTACCAGGGATCGTGTCCATGGTCAGGTTCGTTGCACGGGCTGTCGCCGCCGCAGGCTTGCTTGCCGCTGCGGCATTTCCGGCCCTGACGCAGGACGCGCGCCAGAACGCGCCCGGGCAATTCGATTTCTACGTGCTGTCGCTGTCGTGGTCGCCGTCATTCTGCGCGGCTGCCGCGGAACGCTCGGGCCGTCCGCCCGGCATGCAATGCGGCGCGCGGCCCTATTCATTCGTCGTGCACGGGCTGTGGCCGCAATATGAAAAGGGCTTTCCGGAAAATTGCCAGCGGCCATCGCCGCGGCTTTATCGCGGCATCGTTTCGTCGATGCTCGATCTGATGCCGGCACCGCATCTCATCTACAACGAGTGGGACAAGCACGGCACTTGCTCTGGCCTGTCGCCAAACGCCTATTTCGACACCGTGCGCAAGGCGCGGGCGGCGGTGAAAATCCCGCCGGACTATGTCGATCTGCAACAGCCACTCAGCGTCGCGCCGGGCGCGGTGCAGGATGCGTTCGTCAAGGCGAATTCCGGTCTCAAGCCCGGCGGCATCGCCGTCGATTGTGACGGCAAGCGGCTGACCGAGATCAGGATCTGCCTTGCCAAGGACCTGCAATTCCGCGACTGCCCCGAAGTCGTCAAACGCGCCTGCCGCCGCGACCAAGTGATCATGCCGCCGGTGCGCGGCGGTTGACGCCGCGCCTTGATTGTCGAGACGCGCGGCACCTGCGATGATTTGCCGTTGCCGCAATGAACTATCAGCACGCCTTTCATGCCGGAAATTTCGCCGACGTGCACAAGCACGCCGTGCTGGCGCGCATCCTGGTCCATCTGGGCCGGAAGCCGGCGGCGTTTCGCGTCATCGACACCCATGCCGGGGCCGGCAAGTACGATCTGTTTGCTTCTGAATCGACCCGTGGCGGCGAGTGGCAAAATGGCATCAGGCGGCTTTGGGACGCGTTGCCGCCGCCTTATCCTGCCCCGCAAGCCGGGGTGCGCGCGCTGCTGGCGCCGTATCTCGGCGCCGTCGCGGCGCTCAATCCGGGCGGGACCTTGCGCAGCTATCCCGGATCGCCGGCCATCGTGCAGAGCCTGCTGCGGCCACAGGACCGGCTCATCGCCTGCGAACTCGAGCCGCGCTCGGCCAGATCGCTCAAGGCGGTGTTGCGCGCCGACCGCCGCGCCAAGGCGCTTGGGATCGACGGCTGGACGGCGCTTCGCGCCTATGTGCCGCCGAAGGAGCGGCGCGGCCTTGTCCTGATCGATCCACCCTTCGAAGAAGCCGCTGATTTCACGCGCTTATCCGAAGAATTGGTGGCCGCGCACGGTAAATGGCCGACCGGCATTTACATGCTGTGGTACCCGATCAAAGAGCACGAAGCGCCCGATGCGCTGGCGCGGCGCTTGCGCAAGCTCGCTTTGCCGAGCGTTTTGCGGTGTGAGATCATGCTCGGTCCGCCGCGCGCCGGCTCAGGCCTCGCCGGCTCCGGCCTGATCGTGGTCAACCCGCCGTTCAAGCTCGATGTGGAGCTGCGGGCGCTGCTGCCGGAGCTGGCGAAAATTCTGTCCCCGCAGGCCACCTGCCAGGTCGGCTGGCTGACCAAGGACCGCTAGCCGCCCACTTCTCCACCGGTAAAATATGGTCTAGCTTTGCTTGGCTGGCTTAGACGTTCCGCCTCCTGTGGGGGCCGGCGGAGTGGTTGAGGCCGTCAGCGGCTTAAGCTCTTTGCTCGTGTGGATGTCCAGCTAGCTATCGTGCCGTGGGGGCGCGATGGCGGAGCTACCACGGGGGAAGGAGTTGCTCGATGGCAATGGGTGGTACGGTCAAGTTTTTCAACGGCGAGCGCGGCTACGGCTTCATCAAGCCCGACGATGGCGGCCGCGACGTGTTCGTGCACATTACCGCCGTTGAACGCGCGGGGCTGAAATCGTTGACCGAGGGGCAACGCATCAGCTTCGACGTCGAACCTGACAAGAAGGGCAAGGGTCCGAAGGCGGTCAATCTCGTCATCACCGGCTAGGACGACGTTACGGCGCCGCGTGGGAGCGCGACGCCAAGCTCACTGGCATGCGGCCGCTCGGCCGACCGCTGATCCGTTGCATTGTTCCGGCAATGCATCTCCACAATCAAATCGAGTGATGGTGCAGCGATGATGATTTTGCGTTCCTCGCCAGCTTCGCCGTTCGGGCGCAAGGTGCGGATTGCGATTTCCTTGCTCGGTCTCGACAAGGACGTGCAAATCGAAACCGCCGATACCACCGACGCCAACGACAGCGTGCGCCGGCAAAATCCGCTGGGCAAGATTCCGGTGCTGATCGCGGAGGACGGCACTGCGTATTACGACTCCCGCGTCATCCTCGACTATCTCGACCACCGTTCAGGCGGCGGCAAGATCGTGCCGCGCGACGCCGCAGCGCGGCTTAAGGCGCTGCGCTTGCAGGCGCTGTGCGACGGCATCCTCGATGCCTCGATCCTGACCGTTTACGAGTCGCGCTGGCGCAAGCCCGAGACGCACGACGCAAAATGGCTGGAGCATCAGGCCGGCAAGGTGGCGCGCGGGCTTGACGCGCTGGAAGCGGCGCCGCCGCCGCTCGGCGCCATGCCGCAAGGATTGCCGAATATCGGACAGATCACGCTCGCCTGCATGCTCGGCTACCGCGATTTCCGCTTCAACGGCAGCTGGCGCAGCGGCCATCCGCGGCTGGTCGCCTGGCTCGATGATTTCGCCGCGCGCGTGCCGGCATTTGCCGCGACCAAGCCGGGCTAGGCGTGCCCTCATAAAACGCGGCTGCTGGCGTTGTTACACCGCGCGAACGGCATAACGTGCCGCCAGCGCGACAGCGCCCATGACGACAACATCAGTTTTCGATGGTTGGCGTGGGGGATTCCGGAATAGGATAGCATAAAGGTCCGCATCGACCCGGGAGACGGACATGATGATGAGAGCCCTGCTTGCGGCTGCGCTGTGCGCCGGATGGGCGCTGCACGGCGCCGATCTCGCGAACGCGCAGACCTATCCCAGCAAGGAACCGATCAAGGTGGTCGTGCCTTTCCCGGCAGGCGGACCGACCGACGGCATGGCGCGCATCATCTCCGAGAAGCTTGGAACCGTGCTCGGCCAAACCATAGTGATCGAAAATCGTGGCGGCGCCGGCGGCGGCGTCGGCGCCAAATTCGTCGCGGCCGCCGATCCCGACGGCTACACCGTCCTGATGAGCCCGGGCGGAGCGCTGACAACCGGGCCGGCCGTGAACCCCGATATCGGCTACGATCCGGCCAAGGTGTTCGCGTCGGTCTGCCAGCTGATCGAGACGCCGCTGATTATCTCGGTTAACCCGGAGCTGCCCGCGAAGTCGATGGCCGAAGTCGTGGCCTACGCCAAGGCCAATCCGGGCACGGTCAAATGGGGCTCACAGGGCTTCGGCACCGCGCCGCATCTGCTCGCCGAACTGTTCAAGCTCGAAGCCGGCGTCAACATCGTGCACGTGCCCTATCGCGGATCGGCGCCCATGCTCAACGCCATTCTGGCCAACGAGGTGCAGATCATCGCCGATGCCAGCACCACCAGCCTGCCGTACATCCAGGCCGGCAAGCTGCGCCCGATCGCGATCGCCGGCAGTGTCCGCGCTCCGAAATTGCCCGACGTGCCGACTGTGGTCGAGGCGGGCTTCCCTAAACTGCGGTCGCCGTTCTGGCTCGCCGTGGTGGCGCCGGCCGGAACGCCGCCCGAGATCATCGGCAAGCTCAACAGCGCATTCCGTCAGGCGCTCGCCGCGCCCGAGACCCGCGCGCGGCTCGACGCGCTCGGCGCCGAGATCAAGATCGGCACGCCACAGGATCTCGACAAGATGCTCGCCGCGGAGCGTGCGCAGTGGACCGCTGTCGTGAAGGCGGCGAAAATCAAGATGGAATGACGTATTGTCGGGATATGCGGCTTCGCGGTCCGTTGCCGAACCTTCATCCACCTTAGCATCGAATCTCCATCGCCATGTTCCGTCGTGACACGCCCGCCGAAACCCAATTCCGCATGGACGTGCGGACATGGCTTGAGGATAATCTGCCGGCCGCGCTGCGCTGGCGCACGGCGCGGCCGTCGCCAGCGGAGCTGATGCCCTGGTATCACACGCTCTCGCGCAAAGGCTGGATCGCGCCGCATTGGCCCAAGCAGTACGGCGGCATGGGCGCCACGCTGAACGAACAGATCATCATGACCGAGGAGCTGGCGCGCGTCGGTGCACCGCACCTGCCGGTTCAAGGTCTCAATCACATCGGCCCCATCATCATGGAATTCGGAACCGCCGCGCAGCAGGCGCAACATCTGCCCCCAATCATCGCGGGCACGGTGATCTGGGCCCAGGGCTATTCCGAACCGGGCGCGGGCTCCGACCTCGCCAGCCTTGCGACGCGCGCCGCACTTGAGGGCGACCATTTCGTGGTGCAGGGGCAAAAGATCTGGACCACATGGGCTCATCATTCGGACTGGATGTTCGCGCTGGTGCGCACCGATCCGCAGGCCCAGCCCCGGCAGGCCGGCATCAGTTTCCTGCTGATCGATCTGCGCAGCCCGGGCATAAGGATCAGGCCGATCAAAACGATCGCCGGCGATGACGAGTTCTGTGAGGTGTTCTTCGACAATGTCATGGTGCCGGCCGGGAATCTGGTTGGGAAACTGCATGACGGCTGGCGCATCGCCAATGCGCTGTTGGGACACGAACGGCTGGGCACCTCGAACCCCCAATTTATTTTGATAGCGCTGGAGCGCATCAAGACGATGGCGCGGGCGTCCGGAGCGATGGCGGATCCGGCGTTCCAGGATCGTCTGGCGGCAGCCAGCATCGATGTCACGGCGCTGGCGGCCATGTTCAGCCATGCCGTGGAACTCACCAACCGGCAACAAAGCCCCGGGCCGGAAGCGTCGGTGATCAAGATTTTCGGCTCCGAATTGCTGCAGTCGCTCAATGCGCTTTTGATCGAGGCGGCAGGCGGCCACGCGAGCGCTGAAAATTCGATCACAACGAATTTCGGCACGGTGGATGTCGCAGCCCCATTCCTGCAGGCGCGGCGCGTTACAATTTACGGCGGCTCATCAGAGATTCAGCGCAACGTGCTGGCCCGCCGCGTGCTGAACCTGCCAAGCTGACGCACGGCGCGGGCGACAATCATGGAGCTGCATCTCACATCGGAGCAGACCCTGCTGCGCGACAGCGCCGCCAAATTCGCCGAGGCGGCGGGGCCGAAGGTGGCGCGCGGATTTTGGGGACAGCATCCGAGCTTCGCGCCGGCAAGGCTGCGGCAGGCCGGGGACCTCGGGTGGCTTGGGATTCTTGTCCCGGAGGCCGCGAATGGCCTCGGTCTGGGCCTCACCGAGTTCGCCTTGGTGGTTGAACAGGCCGGACGGGGGCTGGTTTGCGAGCCGATCGGGCTGGCGGCGATCTCGGCTGCGGCGCTTGGGCAGGCGCGCACGCCGCATCCGATGCTGGAACGGGCGATGACGGGCGAGGCCCTGGTCGTCCCGGCGCTCGAGGAGAGCGGCTACGGTGACGACCCGTTCGCACCGCGCACCCAGGCGGTGGAAAGGGACGGAGCGCTCCGTCTAACCGGACAGAAGGTCTTTGTGTGCGCCGACGGCGCCGACGGTTTTCTCGTCAGCGCCAGCGGGCGCGATGGACTCGTGCTGTGCCACGTAGCGCGCGATGCGCCCGGCTGCGCCTTATCGACGACGCAGACCGTGGCGGGCCGCAAGCTTGCGACGCTCGGTCTTGCGGATACACCGGCCGATCTCATCCCACCGCATCCGTCGTCGAACAATGCGGTAGATACGCTGCATAATCTCGCGCTGTTGGCGCTGTCCGCCGAATTGCTCGGCGTAATGGAAAAAGCGCTGGAAATCACGCTCGACTATCTGCGCATCCGCAAGCAATTCGGCAAACCGATCGGCAGCTTCCAGGCGCTACAGCACCAGGCGGCGAACCTGTATATCCGGACCGAGGCGACGCGGTCGCTGGTTTTTGAAGTCGCGGCCAACAATGACGCCTATCGCATCGCTCCCGCCCTTGCCATCGCCGCGAAGGCCAAGGCGTCGGAAGACGCAATGTTCGTTACTGAGGCTTGCATCCAGCTTCACGGCGCAATCGGATTCACCGACGAGCACGACATCGGCCTCTATCTCAAGCGGGTGATGCTGCTGTCGTCGCTGTTCGGCAATGCCGCAGCGCAGCGCCGCCGCTATATCGCAGTGGCCGATTTGACGGCGTAGCGCGGACGCCTTGCTGGTGGCTGGATTTATGAATACGCTCCCAACCTTCGTTTCAGTGCTTGCATGAACGGCTCAAAGCCCCAGAACAAAGACGGCGTCCCGGACGCCGAAAATGGCCTGCTCCGCCGATCCGTGCGAGACTTTATCTCGAACATTTGGCCGGCAAGGACTCCCCGTCGGCAGGATGGAACAGGTGCTGCGCCACTCCAGCATGGGCATGACCGGCGGCGGCGCCAATGAAATCCGACGCAACGCGATTGCGCGACGGTGGCTGGATGGGCCCCGTTGAACCAGGAGGCATTCATGAGTGAAGAGCAAACGGTCACCTACGAGCTGGACGGCGAGATCGCGCTTGTCGGCCTTAACCGTCCGGACAAGCGCAATTGTTTCAATCCGACCGTAATGAAACAATTGCGCGAAGCCATCGCGCGTGCCGGCGAAGAAGCCAAATGCGGCATCATCTTCGGTCATGGCGACAATTTCTGTGCCGGTCTCGATCTGCGGTGGGCCGCGGAGAATTGGAAGGCCGGACGATCGGAGCGGCTACCGTTCCAGTTCAATCGCAACACCTATTTCGAAGAGATGGCGCGCGGCAACATTCCCTTCATCGCGGCGCTCCACGGCGCAACCCTTGGCGGCGGGCTCGAAACCGCCGCCGCCGCGCACATCCGTGTCGCTGACGAAAGCACATTTTTCGGCCTGCCCGAGGGAACGCGTGGCATCTTCATCGGCGGCGGCGGCTCGGTTCGTGTGGCGCGG